>Ga0214473_10006291_pt1 | contig 14203 bp, 11 predicted proteins | sample RVTome_7_FD_203509 | JGI IMG/M metagenome (GOLD analysis project Ga0214473, IMG submission 203509) | Soil microbial communities from uranium-contaminated site in the Upper Colorado River Basin, Wyoming, United States - RVT98D197 | ecosystem: Environmental > Terrestrial > Soil > Contaminated >... | reverse complement strand
CCTTACGGATTCCGTGCGTCGAGCGAAATATCTGATCATAACCGGAATCGTACTTTTTTATGCCGCAAATGTAAGCGTCTATCTCGAGCGGTACTTCGTTCAATTTCCGTACATGGAGGCAAAATATTGGGGAGTCGGATACAAACAACTCTCGGCCTATCTCTCGACGTCTCCGTTGAACGGGAAACGCGTCGTTATCACCCATCCGGAATATTCACCGTACATTTTTCTCCTCTTTTATCAGAGGACTGATCCCGCCTTCTATCAAAAGAGTGTCACGCGTTACGAGCCGACGGAGGATGCGTTCGTCCATGTGAAGGGATTCGGTAATAACGAATTTCGACCGATTGACTGGAAGAACGACGTATCGAACGATACGGTACTCGTCGACGTTACGGACGAAGTACCGCAGTGGGTAGTCGGAAATATTCCCGTTCACCCGATACTCCTCCCCGACGGAACGTCCCAATTCTCCGTTTTCACGCCGTTGTAGCATCGTGTCCGCGTACGGACCGGCGCGTTTTCCTTGCGATCACGACCATATTGTCCTGAACCGGAAGGTAGAGAGGTATTTTCCCGAGCCACGTATTCCGAAAAATCGGATAGAGACGACGCGCAAGCTTGCTTTCTCCGGTCGTTCGTGCAAGATGCAGAACGTACGACAGACTCAACCACTTCCCTACCCGAAACCACTTGATTGGCGTAAGTCCCACTGAAAAAAATAAACGGGTGAGCGTATCTTTACTAAAAAAGAACAGGTGCTGAGGCGGAACGTAGAACGTCCACCTGCGCTTCAGCATACGGGCAAGCAAACTGCCGGTGTCACCGGTCGCAATCACGAGAATCCCGTCATCCTTAAGAAACGACCGAATTCTGGCAAGGTCTTTCGCAGGATCATTGAGGTGCTCGAAGACATCGAGAAGCGTTATAATGTCGAACGATTTTTCACGATACGCAACGGTCTGTACGGTGCCCTGGCTTACCCTGTTTCCGACGAGCTTCCGCGCTTGCCTCACGGCATACGGTGAAGCGTCAAACCCGTATGCGTCAAATCCTGCGACGCGGGCAAGATCGATAAAGTATCCGTATGCGCATCCTACATCGAGGAGCGAGCTGTGTGTTGAATGTTTCTGAATTTCCGTGAGAACTTTCCGCATGTTTTTTGTAATATACGGTTTATCATAACGGTAGTCTGTATACGCGCTGAACCGGGGGTCACCGGTAAAATAACCTTCGGTATAGAATGTTGTAAGAAAATCAGAATAATTTTTTTTCAGATCCGTCCTGCCCAGTCCGCAGGCCGGACACTGATAAATTGTAAACCCGAGCTTACGGATAAATATTCCGGTTTTTGAGCCGCAAAGATAACATCTCATATCTCTCGTTCCGGTAACCGATCGGGATCGGGCTTTGTCCAAAGACCCGCGCTTACCATACGCGAACGAAATACGCGGGGCAGTTTCACCACGGCGGAAACGTATCCTGCAAGAAGCGGCCAATCACCCGATAGTATTCCTCTGAACATCCTGAAGGGGGTCCAGAGGCAATGCTCGAGAATACGTTTCGGGTCTGCAAGATTTTTCCAAATAAAAAAGAATTGATTGCGGTAGGCAATACGCTGAACCTGTCGGGGGGTATATTCTCGCCGTATTTTCCCTTCCTCATGGTAGTGCCCGATGATACTCCGGGGTTCAAAAACCAAACGATACCCTGCTTTATACGCCCGATACGACAGATCGATATCCTCCCAATAAAAGGGGTTGAAGATCGTATCCATGCCACCGAGCCTGTCCCACAGTTTTTTTCTGAAGGCACTGCTCCCTCCGGACACCCATGCCGTATCGTATTTATCCACGTCGCCCCGCCAGTGAATGAAAAACCCTTTCCGCCACATCGCTTCGCCCCTTCCGCGCAATACGACGCTTCCAGCCTCAACGCTTTTTTCCAAACAGCCGACCGCAAACACGTTCGGATCGGAAAAGTGCGGCAGAAGCGGCGTGAGGAACCCTGGTTCCGGTTCGACATCGCTATTGAGCAAAACCACGATATCGCTTTTTACATGCGCGACTCCGACATTTACCGTTTCGGCAAATCCGTGTCTCCGGCGCTTCGTGATTACCCGTACCTTCGGATGAGTCCTGCGGATGAATTGCACCGACCCGTCCGTCGATGCATCGTCAACCACCATAACATCCGCATGTTCCGCCTCCCGAATGACACCGGGAAGGTGTTTCTCTAAAAGATGCTTACCGTTCCAGTTCGGTATGATAATCGTTGCGGATAATTGCTTCATTGGTTTCTCCGTTATTCCCGAAAACCATATCAGGAAAGAGATATCATATCAAGATTGTCACTCCACGACTATATCCAGCGATACTGAAGGTCAACGACGTGCGTCCCCGGCGATATGAGAATTCCCTGAAAGGCGTAATTTACCCGTAATACGGCGACTTCTGTCCCGTCGACGAATGCTTTCCAACCTTCATGATACTGATTGAGTATAACGAGCATCCGTTGCTCGCGTGCAGACACTTCGGCACGAAGAGAGGACGGCATGTACGCAACGATACGGACACGCTCGCTTTCCGCAAGCGGAACCGATGAAATCAGCACCGGTTTTTCAACAACTGCCGAGACACCGCTTTCTACAGTATCCTCAAAGAGATAGTTCAGCGTTTCCCGGTCATTGTTTCCAACGAGAACGCCGGTCACGAAATATGCCCGGGGAAGCGATTGCGTATAGGCATACATGCGCGTTTCGCCTTCTTCGAATACTTTATGAAGGTATGGCGCCTCAATATCATGAAGCGAGAGGACATAGCGGACGTTGAATATCGGGAGAAGCAGTGAATGAACATTATGTACGGTCATAATACGTTGAAATGTCAGGTTGTCCGTTGTTGCTCCTCCGTTTTCGGATCGCGCAACGATCGCAGCATACCGTTTCAGGTATACGGGATCATATCCGTCCACCGATTCCAATCCGTAATAGCCTGCAACATTCGGCGGGAGAATACGATCATCAAGCGTCATGATGCGAAACGGCCCGTCTTGTGAGCGTAGGAACGAGATTGTTTTGGTTTCCGGGAAAAAGTATGACAGCGGAGTAAACGGGGTAAATTTCCAGCCGAAACGTAAGAGATCCGCAACGGTCAGTGCAAGAAGGAGACTGACAATAATAACGCGTGACAGGTTTCGCCTCCGCAAAACGCGGACGACGATAAAAATACCGGCCATGCCTGCAAACAGGAGCGTCGGCAACAGGAGATTCCTTTTCGTTACGGCAAAATTTGCAAGAACTGCCGCATCCGTCACGGCGTTCATGCCAAACAAAACCCACGCCCACACGGCAAAAAAAGCTATGCCAATAATGACGAGCGCATGGGCAATTCGTACCGGCTTTGCCCGTATCCACGCATTGATCCCGTATGCGGCAAGTACACTGAGAGCAAAATCCGCAATGCCGATCATCCGCGTGGGCTGAAGAACGGACAATATGGGTATGCCATACGCATACGGTATCTGACTGACGGGAGACGGCAGCATAAAGATGAAACCCACAAGGGTAACCACCGACCAAAAAGCGGCATCGCCGTTCGGAACAAATATCTGACCCAGGGCAAATACGAGCGGTATCACACCGATATACCCTACGAGCTCTCCGTAATTCCATACGCCCCAGTAATTCATCGTAGACGGATTACCGAAAAAATCGGGAGCCAGAAACTGCACGAGATGCTGCCACGGGAGAAACCAACCGCTTGTTTTCCATAACTCCCGGGTAAAGACCCGAACGCTCTCTCCGACAAGGGAAATATACGGAACCCATTGAACTGCAGTAAGGGCAAGGGAGATGACTGCAACAAATAGAAAAGTCCTGAGCATTACCGTACGGCCCTGCGTGTGCATTCCCGCACTCCTGATTCTCTGGAGCGCGTATGCGCTCGCGAGTATGAGAACGTAGAACGACACCTGTGCGTGTCCGGCGAATACCGTCGCGATGACCGACAGAACAAGGACCATGCCCCACCGCAAACTCGAGGCTCCCCGGGTGAGTTTATCGACTGAAAGAAGGATGAGGGGCAACCACAGGACCGTATGGACGATCGTTCCCCATGTCAACCATGCGATATGAAACCCCGAATACGACCACGCGATACTCCCGAAAAGGGAAGCGAGCGGGTGGAGACGATGGTGACGGAGAAATATGAAGGTACATATGCCGGATACTATGGTCTGGGAAATAATAAGGAGCGTCCATGCGATCGGAAAATCGAAAAGAAAAAATAAGACGTTGAACGGATAAAACGCCCCAGCCTGAATATTTGCCACAAGCGGCATACCGGCAAATGAATACGGATTCCATCCGGGCACCGTGCCGTCTTTCCACTGATCGATCACCGCTTTGCGCCACGGAATTTGCTGCCGGACTGGGTCCGTTATAAGAAAATTTTTAAACGGCACTCCCCGCGGATTTGTTGATGCAAAATAATCACGGAACGGATGATAGAGCCCGACGAGACTATCCGACGGAACGGGAATTTTTTTACCGAAAATCGACGGATAATAAAACACGCAGCTTACAAGCAGGATGACGGATATTCCAAGTATGAGCGTTGTACGTTCTTTCATGGGCGTCGGGCATCTTCCGTAATCAATCGGTCGAATTTCGTGAAAAATGTATCCTGATCGAATGCAAATGCCCGCAGGCGGGCCGCGTGTTCGAGGCTCTTCCGCAACGAACCGTCCGAGATAACGCGTATGGTCTTTTGAATAAGATCGGTTTCCGTTTTCCAAAGGAACCCGTCTCTTCCATCCCGGACAATTTCCTTCTGACCGCCGCCGTCGTAGACAATCGGAACACAGCCCGAAGCCATCGCTTCAACCGTTGATATGCCGAAGTGTTCCATTGCAGCAGGGTTTACGTCCGAACTCTCCCCGTACCCGGCCGCATGCCAGTATATTGCGGCCTGACCGTACTGCCGCTTCAGATTATCAAATGATTCGTTGGGATAGAGAGAGACCGGTAAGCCTTGCGCCAATCGCGCGACGTCATGAAAATAATCCCTATCCTGCGGGAGGAGTCCGCCGACAAGATACAGCTTCCAATCGGGATGCGTCGCATGAAGAAGTCTGAAGAATCGGACCATTTCCTTCTGTTTCTTGTTTATCGTGTGTGTACTGAAGCGCCCGACACTGATGATGATGTTCTCCTTCTTTCCGCAGAGAAACTCGCGCGTCGCAACCGGCGGATAAATGACCCGTGAATCGACGCCGAATTCGCGATCGAGATATGATTTGGTAAAACGCGAATAACAGACAACTGCGGCGATTCGCCGAATCTTTATCTGATTCCATACGCTCCTGCCCCCGACCGAAACGAACGGATGTTGGAAAAGGAGAAGAGTAGATTTTGCAGATGTCAGCGGTATGCTTCCGTCGCTCAGGAATAGAATAAGGTCATATTTCCGGGTCATGATAACTTTTTTGAATACATTTTCTCCCCGGAAGATATTATGAACAATTTTTACCTTCGAAATATCTATATTGAGCCTATTTTTTGCGCCTATTCTTACATTCTTATCATTCCAAAACACGCTCACGTCATGATTTTTCGACCAATGTGATGCCAGAGCAAGGCAATATCGCTCCCCGCCGCCAAGGGTATCAAGGTACGGATTGTAGATCCCTATTTTCATGTAAATCTCCGTATGCTGCCGATCAGGAGGACTCCCAATGTCAGAAGCGCCAGACGAACGCCCCATACAAAACCATCGGGCTGATAGAAAAACTGTATGGTGTGCTCACCCTCGTTCACTGCGACCGCCCGGAAGGCGAAATTTGCCCTATAGACGGTGGTTGGTACTCCGTCCACAAACGCTTTCCACCCGGCATCATAGACATCGGAAAGAAAAAGAAGTTTCGGCGACTCCGCCGTGACCGAAACGACGACCTCCGAAGGTTCATACCGTATGATTGATGCGGTTCCGCTACTGCGACTCGGTACGATAGCCGGTGTATCTTCAAGAACGAGCGTTTCATGAAGATTCGTGCCCGGTGAGTAGAGCGTGTTTAAAATCTCCTGATCGTTTTTCGCAACCACATAGTCCGACGCCAGGAACGCGCGCGGAAAAGCTTTTGTATTTTCCAGCACTTCGTAGTATTCGTCCTTATACCGCAACGCGTAGTTCGGGTACCGCCAGTACGGATACGCCCAAATATTGGTTCCGTCGCTTATTTTATGGACAAGGTATTTGACGCCCAGTAACTGAAATACCGTCTCATCGTACGTTCCGCTTTTATCCAACAAGACGACACTTCTGGCCAAGTTGCCGGTGACCCCGCTTGAAGCGCTTGATATGAACGCACCGTATCGTGCCTGATAGAGCGCATCATACCCTTCAATCGAAGGAATGGAAAAATAAGTATTCAATTCATTGCCGAAATTACCGAATATCCGATTCGTACCCACCTCATTCTGAAGATACGTGATGAGCGGCGTGACGGGATAGACGTATTCCCGGGGATCAAACGGCATCCATTTCGATGCAAATCGGATCATGTCGAATCCCGTAAGAAATATAAAAGCAATGATAATCGCTTTTCTGAACCTCCCGGTACGGTAATACCCGAGCGCAACCAGTGAAAAAACCAATACCGTAAATCCGAAAGGCAAAATGGAATTTCTGAGCGCGATGATTTGTTTATCGGGAGGTAAGAATCCCGGCCGAATGCACACGGCCCACAGGGCAATCATACTCACAAGCAACACTATGCCGCTGCGACGGTATACATGCTTCTTCCGATTCCAATCTTCTATGAGAGCGTCAAGCCCGAAGCCTGCCAATACCGACAGCGAGAAACTTGACAATACGATGATCCGATAGGCACTCGTTGATAATATAGGGATTTTCATCGTCACAATAAGCTGATTCAAGGGAGACGGGAACGCAATGAGAAGCGAAACAAGCGCGCTTCCGAAGAAAAACCATACCGGTTTTTCGTGTCTGCCGACGAGAGCATATGCGGCGAGAATGAACGGTACGACGCCAAAAAAACCTGCCCACTCCGCATAGTAACCGAACCAATCGTTCCGCGTCACCGGATTTCCGTAAAAATCCGGAATGAGCAACGTAATGATGTAACGCCACGGGATGGCACCCACGGCAGGAGATACACTTCGAACGGAATTCCGATAGGCAGCAAAAGATAGAATGAGTTGCGGTGCGGCAAGAAAAAGTCCGAGAAGAGAAAAGAGTAATGCACGTGCCGCGGGCCGAATTTTTCCGGTGCGATAGGATTCATACAGGATGTACGCCACCGTGAAAGCAAGCACATACAGACTGATCTGAAAATGACCGGCAAGGAATGATAATGCGACGCTCACGGACAGGAGCACATGGAACCACCACGTTGATTTTTGAAATATAGACCGCACCGCATACAGGGAAAGGGGAAGAAATAGCGCGGCATAGACAAGCGTCGCGTACGCCATCCAGACGACCACAAATCCGCAGAACATGTATGATACGCCGCCGATGACGCACGAAGCCTTCCTTCGTTCGAGGCTCGAAAGGAAAAGAAGCATAAAGAGACCGGCAAGAAGCGGTTGGAATAAAACCAGCATGCTCCATGCGTCTTTTTCCGGAAGGACAAAAAACAAAAGATTAAACGGAGAAAAAACCGCGGTCTGATAGTTGGCAGCATGGGGAGTCCCCGAAAAGCTGTAGGGATTCCACAGCGGCACCGTCCCGTTTTTCCACATCTCAATGGTAAATTTCTTCCATGGGTAGATCTGCGTCACAATGTCCGGCATCGCATTGTTTTTGACGGGCATGGCATACGAAGCATTCCATGGAGGGAAAAACGTCACGAGCTCTTTGGAAGGAAAAGGCATAAGACCGCGGAGAAAATACGGTGAAGAAAAAATGAACCAAAAAAAACAGACGGCCAGAATCGGCCATACACGCCAAAACAGACGGATGGCTTTTTTCATGCGATTTCCTTTCTCCCTGCCCTCTTTACGTCCTCCTGCATCTCGAACAACTTTGCGTAGGTGATAAACATACTGAATGCCTGAAATACACTTTCAATCAAACCGACCGTACCGGCGAGTATCCCGCGTTCTCTGAAATAGGATCGCATACATCCCGTCGCCATGACGCGAAAAAGCCTCCACGGTACGATCCGAGGGTGGTGCGCATTGAGTCTGAGTCGGGCTTCGCGCTCTGACCAGCTGTTTGTTTTTACCGTCATATCCGCGAGCGTCCGGTGCGCATTGTGCAGGAGTGGTGAACGGAGCGTTCCAATCGGACCCTTCGTAATGGGTGATTCGTGGATTACCCCGCGCCAAGTGATAAGGGCCGGTCTCCAAAAAAGCCGTTCGAGATACTCATCTTTCGGCCACGGATGATTCAGGTAGATATTCTTACGGCGCACGGTATAGACGTGCGCGTCACGCTCGGGATGAAACGATCGAACCAGGTTTAGAATCTCATCCCGTAATTCGTTTGTGACTGACTCGTCCGTATCAACATAAAAAATAAAGTCCCCTTTCGTCTGCGCGAGTCCGATGTTTCGAAGTGCGGCAAAGTCCGTTTCGTTACTCGAAATAACCCGCACATCCGCTTTTAGCGCCCGTTCTTTCGTTCGGTCCGTTGATCCGTTATCGATAACGACCGCTTCGTGCGCCCACGCAACGCTCGTCAGACACGACACGATTCGTACCTCAACATTGCGCGCGATGATGACGATACTAACGGTGAAATTTCCTGGGCTCATAGCGTCTGCCGAAACGGCCGAAAAATGCATCCAATACCGCGCGCCTTCGTACGGTTGAGTTTCCGAAAACATATCGGACCGCTTCCCGTATGAGCGCGAGTTTCGTACGAAGCGGTGCATACCGGGAGCCGATCAGGAGCCGATTTCGCGTGATGTAATAGTCATGAAGCGGATTTCCGGCTCCGCCGGAGGATCCTGCGCCGATATGCCAAATAACCGACGACGGAACAAAAAGCATTCGGAATCCGTGTCGTGCGGCACGCAAACAAAAATCTACGTCTTCGAGATAGAGGTAATACCGTTCATCAAGAAGTCCGATCGCGTCAAATACCTCGCGACGCACGAACATGGAGCATCCCGTAATGAACGGCGTTTCCATAACCACATCGAACTGTCCTTCATCAACGGCGTCAACACCCCGGTGTGACGCATACATATTCGCCCAATCGATAAGACCCCCCGCATACCAGATCGCTTTCCCCCGCTGGCTTTTCGTATACCGATCATGATGATATTCCTTGCCCGGGGCAAAATAGATTTTTGATCCCGCGATGCCGACCCGTGCATCCGAAAATACCGTAAGGAGAGACAACGCATCGCGATGAGCGATGGTATCGTTATTCAGAAGCCAAATATACAAGGCACCATCGCGCAATGCCCTGCGGATACCGACGTTTGTTCCGCCGCTGAAACCCAAATTTTCACCCGTTTCGATAACCGTAGTCCAATCATATTCGCGACGGATGACCGTAACCGAATCATCCGTCGAACCGTTGTCGATAACGTATACCCGCATGTCATAACCCTGCGTATTGAGTTTCCGAAGGGAACGAAGACAGGCGACGGTATCGTTTTTTCCGTTCCAATTGACAATAACAACTGATAGTCGCTCCATGGTCATTCGGTGATTATTCGCACGCGTGCGTTATCGACAATGGCTTCATACCCGAGGGTTGATTGTACCATGACGCGATACAGTTTCTCGCCGTTTTCGAGCGTGATCGGCGTTTCCTTTTTTACGATACTGCCTCCATCCGTTGATAACTCGCTGAACCAGACATCATGACGATCCGTTATGTTGTAGAGTTTCGCGGTCATCCGACCGTTCCCCGGGAATAAATGCATCGAAGCCTCGAAAAGCACGCTTTGTATTCGCGGGTAGTTTGCGGTGTTTATCACGGCCTCAACGCCGACGAGTTCGGCAAACTCCCTGCTCGTCGTTCTCCCGGATCCCAGAGGGATATAGAATTCTTTCGTCGTCGCAAGCGGTGCAGACTGGACTGATGCTCCCGGCGAGCGCGTCGGTGAGGCACGGGAGAACATGTCTTCGATAACGCGGGTGCATGCGTCTGAACAGTCCGAATCCTGCGTATCCGTTCGTTCGATCATCTGTTCGGAGTTCGATTTCCGGTTTAAAGAAGAAAAAACGGTAATATCCAAAAATACGATATTGGCAATCGCAAGGAGGAGTACGAACGGAACGAGAATGACGTTAAGCCGTTGCAGCATATCGTCGCCATATCTTCAGCCATATCTTCTTGAGTACCGATCGGGTTTGTTTTATCCGAACGCTTAAGAGCCAATAGTCCATAATGCGCTTTTGTTGTCCTAACTCACTCTTTACGGAAGCAAACGGTATCTCATGATCGGCAAACCCTTGTCTTTCCCAGAGTTTCGCAAAAATGACAAACGACGAGAAAGCCTGAAGCATGGCAAGAACGAGTCCGTGCAGTCCGTCCCGGTATCCTTCCTGGGCAAAATAGATTTTCACGAAATCCGATATGGGAAACCGTACGGCATCATGCCATACAAACTGATAGTTCGTGTCCTGGAGCTTTTGGACTTCACTCTCGGTATAGATGGGATCCATTTTGTTCAGAAATTGCGATATGGAATCATAATTGTAGTGAACGTACGGATGGGTGAGATCCTGCGTCGGTCCGTCGACCTCCAGGTATTCATGAACATGAAGACACGGGAATTTTCCAAACCCTTTTCTGAATAAGCGAAGCTGCTTATCGGGCCACCACAACCCGTGGCGTATCCATTTCCCGAAAATGATATTTTTCCTCGGTATCCAAAAGCCGACGGCAGGTCCACGGTCGGCAATGCATGAACGAATTTCAACGCCGAGCTCCGGTGGGATTTCTTCGTCGCTGTCAAGGGAGAGTATCCAATCACCGGTCGCTTTATCAAAACCGTAATTTTTATTGACATTGAGCATCGGATTATGATCTCTTGTATATACCGCCGTCGTATATTTTTTGACAATTTCACGCGTCCGGTCGTTTGAGGAGCTGTCGACAACGATAATCTCGTCAGACCACGATACGGACCGTAAACACCGATCGATGGTCTTCTCGGAATTCCGGGTCGTTGTCACAACGCTTATTTTCCCCATATCAGGCAAAAACACCGCGCATGATCCGGGTGATTCTGTTGCGTTCAAGTGCCCACAAAATGCCCCCATACAGTATAACACCGGTCAAAGCGACGACGATGAGCATTGGTGCCGTATGCGTGCGGCCGACAAATGCCCAATACCATGCAGCCTGCAGAGAGGCAGCAGCAGACGGTGAAACAATGCTTGACCGGAAAGAAAATGATACGAGCCGCTTTGCGGTTATAACGACAAAAACGAGCGTGCAGGATACGGCAAGAATAGCCATGGCGTATCCGTTAAATCCGTAATGCCGGATTAAAAGAATCGAGAGGACCCACGTTCCTGCGGTCCATATGACCATGAACGTCATGGTTATGCGTATCTTTCCTATTGCGTTGAATGCATTCGTCAACGGTGTCGATAATCCGGCGAATAGTGATGCAAAAACAAAAATATAGAACGAAAGAATCGCCGGTTCCCATTTCGTATATCGGGGAATAATCTCAATCAGCGGGCGAAGGAAAAAAAGGAGACCGACCGATAAAGGGAACATTGCAGCGGAAAGGCCAAAGAGCGTATTCTCAATTGCCTTTGCCAGGAGTTCTTTTGCGTGCTGAAGCCGGGCAAAAACAGGGAATGTCACACGGATAATATTGTCCATGATAAGTCGAAGCGGTGCTTCGGACCATTTCTTTGCCCAACCGATATACCCGATTTCGGCAAACGGAAGTATCTTTCCGAGAAATATGGTCAGGAGATCATCTTTTACGAGAGCAATGAACGCATTGAGTTGGAACGGAACACCGAAGGAAAGCAGCTTTTTCGCAACCGACTTCGATATGCCGATGCCGATGCGCCATGGCGACACGATGTACAGAGCAACAAGCCCCACGACTGCCCGAACGAGCACCGCCCAGGTAAAGCTCGTTACGCCATGTCCCTGCCACGCCAACAGAACGGCAACCGCATAGAATCCGAGCGTATCCAGAATCTGCGGGATGATGAGTTTCTGAAATTCAAGTTTCCGTTCGAGGAGTATGGATGGGATAGTACGAAGAGAGGAGAGAAAAAACGAGACAATGAGGGCACGCAAGAGCCAAAGTCCTTCGGTATCCAACCGGTAGTATACCGCGATACGCGATGAAAAAAGAAGCGAGAGAAGAACGACGGAAAGAACGAGTATCTGCTGAATTGTAAACGTCGTCGTCAGATCATCGCGGGACAGATCCTCTTTTTTCTGTATGAGCGCCGCGGCGAGCCCGATGTCGGCAAAATATCCGAAGAAAGAAATTATGGCGGAAACCAGATAGAAAATCCCGAAAATCGTCGGCGTTAAAAAAATCGTCAGGAGAAACGTTGCACCAAAGGCGATGAGCTGCAGGATAAACGTTCGCGTGCCCAATGCAATGACTCCCGATACGGATTTCTTTTTGATTCTGTTTACGTCAATTTCTTCCATGGGTCGGATGCAAACGCCACGGTCTCCGGACAAAAAGTCTCCACAAGCCTTTCAGATCCCCCCATGCGGTTTTGAGGACGCGCACGGTCGAACCCGGATTGTCGATCCATGACACCGGCTCCTCATAGATGCGAAACCTGCTTTTCTCACCGACAATCAAAAGTTCACTGTCAAAGAACCACTCGTTATCTTCAATACGGGACAATAATTCCGTCACCACGGTTCGGGTAACGGCCTTAAAACCGCATTGTGCATCCGTAAAATGAACCCAGAAAAGAAACTTAATGATAAGGATATAGCCTTTCGACGTTATCGTGCGCAACGGGTTCCTTCCGTACACGCGGGACCCGTGCGTGTTGCGCGATCCGACGGCAATATCATACCCGCGCAGAAGCGAGCGGACGAGCGGCGGCAGATGCTTGAGGTCGGTCGAGAGATCAACGTCCATGTATGCAAGAATATCGGTCTTGCTGTTTCTCCACGCGTACTTTACGGCCCGCCCTCTTCCTTTCCGATCCAAGTGTACGGCGCGGATTCGGTGGTTTTTCGCTGCGAGGTCTTTTGCGATTGCGTAGGTCCGGTCATGCGAGGCATTATCCGCAACCGTAATCTCCCAATCGAAATCTTTGAGGTGTTCCTGCAGATATCGTGCAAGCGTCAGAACACTGTCCCGAATCTCGTCCTGTTCGTTATATGCCGGCAGTACGACGTTAAGCGACGGTTTTTTTCCCATAAACAAAGACGACACTTGCAAGAGTAAGGATCGAAAGTATATTTCCGATTGATCGAACCGGCGTATCCGTAAATCTCATTTCCAGGGTTACGGGCCCCTCCGACAAAGAAAGTACGGGATTCCCGTTCCGTACCGACGCGCTGACGGGTTGGCCGTTTATAAAATACCTCCACCCCGGAAAATCAACGCTGTTGAGAACGAGATCCCGAGCAAATACTGACTCAACCACGTACTTACGGTATGTTTCCGTTTCCGTAACGGACTCAACGGACATACCCGGGAGCTGCGGTATCGTTGAGAGCGCAATTTCGTCTCTTCGTTGCGGTCTGGTAAAGGATGTCGGAAGATATTCGTCGGATATTTTCGATACGCGATACCGCAATTCGTATATGTCTTCATAGCTTTCCGGCGATGTATGGTCCGTATATTGCGGAACAAACAGTTTTGCATTCACACCAATCGTTCCCAAAACAATCAGCATGGCCGTTCCGACCCGCAATGCTTTCCCGCTCAGTTTGAGAAATACGCCGGAAGAAAGAAGTGCGAGCCCGAAGGCGGCGAACGAAAGAAAACGCCACGGGTACTGAAGATAGCGAAGATAGGGCACAATCTCCCATACGGAAAAAGACGGCGAAACCATCAAAAACAGAGCAATGACGGTAACGGCAAGTCCGCCGATCATTGCCGAACGGAGCCTGGGATCCGTTTTACGTCTGGCGGACAAGAATGCAAGCATGCCGATCGCGGCGAGGAGCGCCTGTATTTTCCCGAGTTTAAATGATAAACCGTCTGCGCAACCGGGTGCGGATCCTCCGTATCCCCACGGCGAACTCCATAGTTGTCCGAT
>Ga0214473_10006290_pt1 | contig 14203 bp, 9 predicted proteins | sample RVTome_7_FD_203509 | JGI IMG/M metagenome (GOLD analysis project Ga0214473, IMG submission 203509) | Soil microbial communities from uranium-contaminated site in the Upper Colorado River Basin, Wyoming, United States - RVT98D197 | ecosystem: Environmental > Terrestrial > Soil > Contaminated >... | reverse complement strand
CGACCACGCCCGCTGCGCTGAGATGAGCCTCATGGCCGTCACCCACAACCTGATGATCCTCTTATTGCGCTCGCCTGCGCGAGCTTTTCTACAGGGCAGACGCCTCCCCTTTTCCGGCGCCTCGGGACCGCGGCAAGATGCCGCGGCTATGGAGGGGTGGTGGTTGATGTTCATTTCTGGACATGGTAGGATCAAGCTGGAAAACTGAATAGCGATTTGCACGATGTAAATCGTCCTCTGTGGTCGAACCGCAAGCCGGTCGTAAGGCCGGAGTCTACAGCTCAGGACGTTTCGTCGGCACTCGCCCCGGTCGTGGTCTGTACCTTATAGTGCAGCATCACACGGGGCTGAGTGTCCGGCGGATGATCCGGCTGTAGGGCTCTTGCGGGCCTGACCACAAGGTGACTCCGTCGGACACTGAGCCTCGTGTTTTTTTTGCGCGGCTCCAGAGGGACAGGTCATGGCTAAGGTGCGCAAGAAGGCCAAGAAGCGGGATATCGATGCGGATGTGCTGCGAAGTATCTGGCAGATGTCGGGCGGGGTGAATACGTCGTTCGACCAGGTCGATCCGATTCCCAAGACGGTCGAGCAGTTCATCCAGCGAGCGAAACTTCGGCAGATCCATGCCGTGCTGATCATGGGGATACGGCGTTGGCATGAGGTGCGACCCCCGGAAGTACCCCCGGAAGACAGAGTCCAAAGTCCAAAGTCCAAGGTCCAAAGTCGAGTGGTTGCCTGGTTAATCGGTTGACTGGTTGACTGGTCAGTCGGTCGGAGGGATCTGTGGCGTTGCCACAGCCACCCGTCGTGTGGGAAGCACTGGCAGACCAGCTGCCAGTGGCACGTATGGAAGGACCGCCCCAAGATGGGGCGGCTATATGGGGACGCGGGAATGATCCGGGCACGCAGCGTCCCTAGAGCAGCTTGCGGAGTCAATCTCCACGGCCCACAGAAAAGGTGAGAGTTGACCGATTGGCCGGTCATGACGGGCGAGACGCCCGTCCCACTGGATCTGTGGCGGCGCTACCCTTCGGCCGTGCCTTCGGCTCTGAGGCTCAGGCTCGAAGAGAGCTCAGGGCCGAACGGCGCTCTGCCCCAGCCACCCGTCGGGGGTCGGGGGTTACACGCCTTCGCGGTTGCGGCGGAGTAGTTCCGCCTGTGAGCAGTTTCGCTGGATCGAGTAGCCGGCGAGGGGCTGAATGTGCTCGTGCACGGCGTCGATCATGTCCGACGGGAACGGGAAAAACGCGTCTTCGATTTCGTCGGCGGGTGTGATCCAGTTGCGTGCGCCGACGACAACCGGCGGAGCGTCGAGCTGGTCAAAGGCGAACTGGGCGATCTTGGCGGCCATGTTCTGCAGGAAGCTGTTGCGCTCGCAAGCATCGGAGGCCAGCAGGATGCGGTGGGTCTTGGCGACGGACTTCAGCACCAGGTCGTAGTTGAACGGCACGATACTGCGCGCGTCGATGATCTCACAGTCGATGCCCCATTTGGCCTTAAGCTCGTCGGCGGCTTCGATGGCGCGGTAGAGCGTTGCGCCGATGGTCAGAATGGTCAGATCCTTGCCGGGCTTCTTGATATCTGGTTCACCGAAGGGGATCTCGTACGCATCGGTCGGGACGCCGCCGGGGTGGAATAGCTCGGTCGTGTCGTAGAGGCGCTGGCTCTCAAAGAAGATGACCGGGTCGGTGCCCGTCAGCGCGGAGTACATGAGCCCCTTGGCGTCGTAGGGGGTGGCGGGGAAGGCGATCTTCAGGCCTGGGATGTGGGCGCACATGCTGGTCCAGTCCTGGCTGTGCTGCGCGCCGTATTTCGCGCCCACCGAGACGCGCACGACCACCGGCATGCGGAGCAGGCCGCCGGACATCGACTGCCACTTGGCGAGTTGATTGAAGATCTCGTCGCCGGCCCGGCCGAGGAAGTCGCAATACATCAGTTCGACCAGTGCTCGGCCGCCCTCGAGTGCGTAACCGACGGCTGAGCCGACGATCGCGCCTTCGCTGATCGGTGAATTGAACAGGCGATGGTACGGCAGGGCCTCGGTCAGGCCACGGTAGACAGCGAACGCGCCGCCCCAGTCGCGATTCTCCTCGCCGTAAGCGATCAGCGTCGGGTCGACATAGAACTGATCGAGGATGGCCTCGAACAGGGCGTCGCGAACGCCGATGCACTTCTGTTTGGACAGGGGCTTGCCGCTATCGTCCAGGCCGGATCGGCTGCGCTTGGCGAGCTGCTGGACGCGCGGGTTCTCCTCTTTGGTCATGAGCACGTCGGGTTTGCGGTCGGCCAGCTTCTCGATCCGCTGGTTAGAGAACATGACGCGTTCGAGCAGGCAGGCGGCGTCTTTCTGCGACGATCGCGGCGAGATCGTTAGATCGATCGCCTTCTTGTAGGCCTTCAGCACGCGGGTATTGACTTGCTGCTGCAAAGTGTCGAGATCGGCCTGCGTGCAGACCTTGGCGTCAACGAGGTTGTGGCCGAACTGCACGAGCGGATCGTGCTCCTGCCAGGCGTCGACTTCGCTTTTATCGCGATAGGAACTGGCGTCGGAGGGCGAGTGGCCGCTGAATCGGTAGGTGAGTGTATCGAGCAGAACAGGCCCGTCACCGGCTTCGATGATCTGCTTCTTTCGTCGGATGGCGTCGACGACGGCCAATGGGTTGAACCCGTCGACGCGTTCGGCGTGCATCTGGTTGGGCGTCATACCAGCGCCGAGGCGCGCGAGGACGCCAAACCCCATCGTCTCGCCGACGGGTTGGCCGCCCATGCCGTAGAAGTTGTTGACGAAGTTGACGATCAACGGCAGTCCGCCGCGATGATCCTTGTCCCAGAGCGTCTTGAACTGGTCCATCGTGGCGAAACACAGGCCTTCCCAGACCGGGCCGCAGCCGGCCGACGCGTCGCCGATGTTGCCGATGACTACCCCCGGAAGTTTGTTGACATGTTTATGCAGCGCCGCACCGACGGAAATATCACCCGAGCCGCCGACGATCGCGTTGTTGGGGTAGATGCCGAACGGCGGGAAGAACGCGTGCATCGATCCGCCGAAGCCTTTGTTGAAGCCGGTGTCGCGTGCGAATATCTCCGCCAGTGCGCCGTAGACCAGGTAATCGATGGCCAGGTCCTTAACCGAGCCGGCGGCGTCGGGCTCGACGACCTTGAGCGCCGCGCCGTCGAAGTAGCCGCGCATGATGTTCATCAGCGCATCGTCGGCGAGCTTGTCGAGGGCCGACAAACCTTTGGCGAGAATCTCGCTGTGGCTGCGGTGTGACCCGTAGATGTGATCGTCGACGCCGAGCAGAAACGCCTGGCCGACCGCGGCCGCCTCCTGGCCGATCGACAGGTGCGCCGGGCCGCGATGGTTGTATTCGATCCCCTCGTAGTTGCCCTGCTTCTTGACCGAGTCGAGCATGGTCTCGAACGCGCGCAGGAGCATCATGTCGTGCTGAATGCGCAGCAGATCGGCCTTCGTGACCGCGCCGCTACTCAGTTCGTCGAGCATGGTCTTGTCGTACTGATTCACGGGAACAGGCGTGAACTGCACCTGCGACTTGGCGCGGGCCTGCTTCGGATCGACCATCAAACTCTTGGGCATCGCCGGTTACTCCTGAAAGGCGCTATGGTCTGTTTGAGAACGGTCTGGCGCGCCGAGCGGATCGGCCGCGTGATCGTAGATCGTCTCAATGTTGTGTGAATGGAAGAAGTCAAGCCACGCGTCGTCGGGGCGTCGGTCGGTCACGACACGATGGATCTGGTTCCAGTCGACGATCTTGCACAGCGACGGCCGGGCGAACTTGCTGTGGTCGACCAGGAGGTTGACTTCCTCGGCGTGATCGACGGCGAGCCGATAGAGGTGCGCACTTTCGATATCGCTGGCGGTTGGGCCGCAGTCCATGCTCAGTCCATCGGCGCCGAGAAACGCGCGGTAGCCGCGAAGCTGTTGGAGCGTGCTCATGGCGATCGGGCCGACGGTGTCCATGCGGTCGGGGCGATATTGCCCGCCGGCCATGATGACTTCGAGCTGCGGGCCGTTGAGTTCCAGCGCCACGCGCGCGGAGTTGACCAGCACCGAGACGCGCTTTCGGCGGATGAGACCGGCAAGCTCGAAGCACGTGGTGCCGGAGTCGAGGAACAGTTGATCGCCATCGTCGATCAGATCGGCGGCCAGACGCGCGATCAGCCGTTTGGCGTCGAGATTCCGCCGCTCCTTGGCGCGGAATGAATAGTCGACGGTGTCGGGCAGTGTCGCGCCGCCATGCACGAGCTTGAGCTGCCGTTCGTCGGCCAGCGCTTTGAGATCACGGCGCACGGTCGCGTCCGAGACAGCCATGTCCTCGGCCAAGTCCTTGACCGCGACGTGCTTCCTGTCCAGAAGCTCGTCGAGTATGCGTCTTCGGCGTTGTTGAGTCGCCTGGCTCATCGGTTTCTCGTAGGATATAGGCCACTGTGCGGGCCCGTCAGCCATTAGTTAACACGAAAACGACAGAAAAATCAACACAAATCGACACTTTTCTGCTTGACTAGCGACAAAAAGTTTATAACTTCAATAGAGTAGGATCCTTCAAACCGAGTAGCGAGCCCAGTCATGGCCACAATTACGCTTCCTCAGGCCGTCCCGGACATGCTCAGCGGCACCGTCAGCCGGTGGCTGAAACAGGTTGGCGACGCGGTTCGCAAGGGCGAAGCAATCGCAGAAGTCGAGATTGAACAGGCGTTTATACGCATTGAAGCGGGTGCGGACGCAACGTTGGCGAAGATCTACGCTCCTGTCGGGACGACTGTCGAGGTTGGCGGGGCACTGGGTGAGCTTGCCCCATCCGGTCAAGCGGTGAGCCAGCCTGCCGTGTCCAAGGGCGAAAAGCCTGCCGCAGTGGCCGAGCCGTCCGGAAACGTGGTGCCGATCCTCATGCCGCAGGCCGGCAACAGCATGGAGGAAGGGACGATCCTCGAATGGAAAGTTGCCGAGGGCGAGACGATCACCGAGGGGCAGATCATCTGCGAGATTGAGACGGACAAGGCGACGATGGAGTACGAGTCGCCGCATGGCGGGCGTCTGGCGCGGATCGTCGTTGGGAAAGATGAGACGGTGGCGGTGAAGGCGCCGATCGCCCTGCTGGCCGAGAGCGATGCGGAGGCGGATGCGTACCTGGCAACCCTGGGTGGTGAACTGCCGACCATCGCGCCTGCACCGGCGTCGGAGCCCACAGCTACTACCTCACGGTCGCGGCCCGTTGCATCCGCGGTGACGGCGGGAGGACGCGTCAAGGCGTCACCCTATGCCAAGAAGCTCGCAGCGGAGCGCGGCGTTGAGTTGGCGGCCGTCGCTGGCGGATCCGGGCCAGGGGGAAGGATCGTCGCGGCGGACGTCGTGGCGGCGAAGGCTGGGGGTGCTCCTGCGGCGGTGAGCCCGGCGGGCGCTGACGGCGTGGTGCGGAGGACCATGTCGAAGATGCGCCGGGCGATCGCGATGAACCTGCAGGCGTCAAAGCAGACGATTCCGCACTTCTACCTGCGCATGACCTTCAAGGCCGACGCGTTATTCAACTTCTACCGCAAGCACAAGCCGGCCACCGGCTGTACGGTCAATGACGTGATGGTGCTGGCGGTGGCGAAGGCGATGGCGGAGATGCCGGTCGTCCGCAGTCAGATCGACGGCAGCGAGATCGTCGAGTATCCGCACGCGAACATCGGGATTGCCGTCGGCGTGGATGACGGACTGGTCGTGCCGGTGCTGATGGGTGCGGACCAGATGTCGCTGGCGGAATTGCCGGCCATGACGAAACGGATTGTTGAAGACGCGCGCCGCGGGAAAGTCGACAACATGGGGCGGGGCAATTTCACGATTACGAACCTCGGCATGTTCGGCGTGGAGGAGTTCGCGGCGATCATCAATCCGCCGGAAGCGGCGATCTTGGCGGTCAGCGCGCTGCGTGAGGACGTGATCGTCGAGGACGGCACAATGAAGCCGGCCCGCGTGATGACGCTGACGCTCAGCACGGACCACCGGATTATTGACGGGGTCGTGGGCGCGCAATTCCTCGCGCGTTTGAAGGAACTGCTGGAGGCACCGGAACAGTTGGCGTAACCGTCTTGTCAGGGCAAGCCCTGACCTACGTATGCGTTGAAGGACGATTGGATACGATGACAGACCACTACGACATTGCCGTTGTTGGCGCTGGGCCGGGCGGATACGTTGCGGCGCTGAAGGCCGCTCAGATGGGGGCTCGGACAGCCATCATCGAGAAGCATCATCTGGGCGGCACGTGCTTGAATTACGGATGCATTCCGTCGAAGGCGCTATTGGCTTCGGCGGAGCTGGTGCACCAGATGCGTCATGCGGGCGAGTGGGGAGTCAGCATCGGCGGCGAGGTGAGCTTCGACTGGTCGCAGATTCAGAAGCGGAAGGACAAAGTGATCCGTCAGCTCCGCGGCGGTGTCGCGAGCCTGCTCAAGGCCCGTAAGGTGACGCTCTACGAGGGCAAGGCCACGCTCGATGGGCCTGGCAGGATCGCGATCGAACTGACCAAAGGCGGCGCGGCCAGCGTGACTGCTGACAACGTTATTCTCGCGCCGGGCTCGGCGCCGGCGCGCATTCCCGGCTGGCCGGATGACGGCAGAATCGTCTGCACGTCCGATGAATCCGTGCACTGGCCGGACCTGCCCAAGAAGCTGCTGATTGTGGGCGGCGGCGTGATCGGGTGCGAGTTTGCGTGTCTGACCAATGCCCTGGGCGTGCAGGTGACGGTGGTCGAGATGCTGCCGGGGCTGCTGCCGGGGCTCGATCAGGATCTGGGCGAGGAGCTGATGACCAGTTTCGACAAGCGAGGGATCGCGTGCCACGTCGGCACGAAGGTGGAGGATCTCAAGGTGTCGGGCGCGACGGTCACGGCGGTACTCACCGGCGGCCAGAAGGTCGAAGTGGATCGCGTGCTGGTGGCGACGGGTCGCCGGCCGAACACGGCGGGGCTGGGTCTGGAGACCGTGGGGATCGAGCCGGGCCGCGGCGGCTTCATCACTGTCGATCAGTACATGCAGACGCCGGTCAAAGGCTACTACTGCATCGGCGACGCCAACGGCCAGTGCCTGCTGGCGCACGCGGCGTCGGCACACGGTGTGGCAGCCGTGCAGAACATTCTCGGCGAGCGCAAGGCATTCACGGCACCGATCCCCGGTGCGGTGTACACGTTCCCGGAAATCGGATCGGTGGGCCTCACCGAGCAGCAGGCACGTGAGCAGAAGCTGCCGATCGCGATCGGACGGTATCCGATCGCCCATCTCGGCAAGGCGATGGTGACGAATCACACCGAAGGGTTCGTCAAGATGATTCGTCATCGCGAGACCGGCGAGTTGCTGGGCGCGCACATGCTTGGTCACAACGCGACGGAGTGCATTGCCGCGGCTGGGGCACTTCTGCATCAGAAGGTCAGCATGCACGACGTGGCCGAGACCGTGTTCGCCCATCCGACGATCAGTGAAGCGATCAAAGAGGCGGCTGAGGATGCGTTGGGCGCGGCGCTACACCTTCCGCCACGTAAGATCATCCGTCACGTGGTGGGCGTGTAGCGACCGTTGGATGTCGCGCGGCGCTCGGTCGCCAAGAAGGTATTGATGGGCCAACAAGTGACTGATGCTCTGGAGGCACTGCGTCGTCTGGGCAATCCAGACGAACTGTCGGTAGCGCCGCGCGGCAGCGGCGGCGCTGGTCTGCGTGTGAACAGTCATATTCATCTGCCGCCGAACTTCTCGGCGTTTGAGACGGTTCAGCAGGCTGTTGATCTGGCGGCGGCGCAGCGAATCGACGTGCTGGGCGTGAGCAATTACTACGACTACGACGTGTACGGCGATTTCGTCGCGTGTGCCCGCCAGCACGGCATCTTCCCGCTGTTCGGGACGGAGATCATTTGCGTGCTCGACGATCTTCGCGACGCGGGCGTCAAGATCAATGACCCCGGCAACCCTGGCAAGATGTACATCTGCGGGAAAGGTATTACCCGTTTCGATCAGATGACCGGCCGGGCCCAACGGCTGCTTCAGACCATTCGCGATAGCGACTCGAAGCGCATGGCGGCTATGGTCGAGCGTATGGCCACGGTGTTCGCCGAGCGTGGGTTGCCGACGAAGATCGATGCCGAGGCGGTGATCGACATGATCGTCCGGCGGCATGGCAGTCTGCGATCGACGGTCTATATCCAGGAGCGCCACATCGCTCAGGCGTTTCAGGAGGCGCTATTTGCGCAGGTCAAGGTGGCTGATCGCATCCAGTGCCTCTCGGTGATTCTGGGCGCACCGACGAAGGCGAAGGACGGCGGCGACTTTGTCACGATCCAAAACGAGATCCGTTCGCACCTGATGAAAGCGGGCAGGCCCGCGTTCGTCGAGGAGACGTTCGTCGATTTCGATCACGCGAGGCGGTTGATTCTCGAACTGGGCGGTATTCCCTGTTACCCGGTGTTGGCCGACGGCACGAACCCGATCTGTTCGTTCGAGCGGACGCCGGAGCAGCTCGTCGCCAACATCCAGAGGCTGGGGTTTCACGCCGTCGAGTTCATTCCGATCCGCAACGGCGCTGCGGTGCTCAGTCGGTACGCTCACGCTCTGCGTCAGGCGGGGATGATTGTCACCGGCGGGACGGAACATAACACGCTCGATCTGATCCCCATTGAGCCGACGTGCGTCGACGGCAACCCTGTGCAGGAGGATGTACGGGCGATGTTTGAGGAAGGCGCGTGTGTTGTGGCCGCTCATCAGTTCCTGACGCTGCATGGGCGGCGCGGTTATGTCGACGCCGACGGCGGCGTGGCTGACCCGCAGACTCGCATCGCCGGGTTGGCGAAACTCGGCGCGGCGGTCATCGCTCGGTATCGTGAAGCAACCGCGAAGGCTTGAAGGGAACGAACTGTGACGACGACTCATGCGACCCACGATTGGCCCAAGTTCAGCGCCGGCGACGAGCCGCTCGACGTGATTGTCAAGCTGTCGCGCTACTATGGCGCGGACCCGTCATTCGTCTTGGCCGGCGGGGGTAATACATCCGTCAAGACTTCTGACACGCTGTATGTCAAGGCCAGCGGCGCCGCGCTGGCGACGATTGATCGCGACGGATTCGCCAAGATGGATCGTGCGAAGCTGCGAGCCCTGGCCGAGGCCGATCTTGGCAAAGACGTTGAAGCGCGCGAGGCCAAGTTCAAGCAGGCGATTCTCGACGCGCGGCTCGAACCGGAGAAAGGTCAGCGGCCGTCAGTCGAGTGCTTGATTCATCATCTGATCCCCGCGCAGTACGTGGTGCATAGCCATGCGACGATCGCCAATGCGCTGACGTGCTGCACGAAGGGTGAGGCAATCGCGAAGGAGTTGTTCAAGGATGACGTACTTTGGCTGCCGTACGTCGACCCTGGCTTTACGCTGGCCCAGTCGCTCAAAGCGGCGCTGGCGCAGTACACGGCTCGCACAGGTCGCGGATTTCCGCAGGCGATTCTGATGGCGAACCACGGGCTGATTGTCGCCGGCGACACGCCCGACCAGATTCGCGCGAGCACCGACGCCACGCTCGATCGGATCGCCGCGCGGCTCGGCGGCGATTGGCAATCGGGCGGTTTTGGCGCCGCCGCGACGCAGGGCGATGCGAGGGCGATCATCAACGTGATCGGCCCGGCGCTACGTGGCTTATTGGCCGAAGGCGACGCTCTACCCATCGTGACGTTCGATGATTCGCCTGTGGCCATCGCGTTCGTGGGAACTTCCGGGGGTCCGTTGACGCCGGATCAGATCGTCTACTGCTACAGCTATCCCTTGTCGTTTGAGCCGAAGGCGGGCGAGAAAGACGACGCGCTGATCGAGCGCCTGCGCGACGCGATCGCCAAGCATGAGAGGCGATGCGGGTATCTGCCGAAGGTTGTGCTAGTTAAGGGCGTGGGTCTATTCGCGGCGGGTGAGGACTACCGCGCCGCGGACACGACGCGGCTGGTCTACCTCGACGCGATCAAGGTGATGTCCGGCGCGGGCAAGCTCGGCGGCGTCAGCTATCTCACGGAGGCGCAGTGCCGTTTCATTGAAGACTGGGAAGTCGAGGCGTACCGACGGCAGATCGCCAAAGGGGCTGGTTCAACGGGGCGCGCGGCCGGCAAGGTTGCGATCGTGACGGGCGCGGCGCAGGGTTTTGGTCTGGAAATCGCGCAGCACTTCGCTGAGAAGGGGGGATACGTCGCCCTGACCGACGTCAACGAGGCCGGCGCGAAACAGGCGGCGGATGACCTGTGCAACAAGCTTGGCCTCGGCCGAGCGATCGGACTGGCGATCGACGTCACCCATGGCGAATCGGTTTTCGAGGCGGCGCATCAGGTGGTGCGCAGATACGGCGGATTCGACGTGGTGATCTCCAACGCGGGCGTCCTCAAGGCCGAGTCGGTCAAGACGCAGCCGGAGAAGGACTTCGACTTTGTCACGGCCGTCAACTACAAGGGTTATTATGCGTGCGTGCAGAATACGTGTCCGATTCTGGCGACACAGCACAAGGCGAAGTCCGACTACCTCAGCGACATCATCCAGATCAACAGCAAGAGCGGCCTGGTTGGGTCGAATCGCAACTTCGCGTACGCGGGCAGTAAGTTCGGCGGCGTCGGCCTGACGCAGTCGTTCGCACTCGAGCTGATCGACGACGGCATCAAGGTCAATTCGATCTGTCCGGGCAATTTCTTCGATGGGCCGTTGTGGTCCGATCCACAGAATGGCCTGTTCGCCCAATATCTGCGCGCGAAGAAGGTGCCGGGGGCGAAGACGATCGAGGACGTCCGCCGAGCGTATGAGGCGAAAGTTCCGATGGGTCGCGGCTGTACGACGGCCGACGTGATGAAGGCGATCTATTATCTGATCGAACAACGATACGAGACCGGCCAGGCCGTGCCCGTCACCGGCGGACAGGTAATGCTCCATTGACGATCGATGGCCGTGACTGACACGAAAGTCCCATACGCTATGACCGAGACACGATCGACACTGCCCAAGACGCAATATGCCGTGCAGCTTGTGGGGCCGAGCGAACTGAAGCTCAACCGCGCTAAGACGGTGCCGCAGCCGCGGGCGCATGAGATCCTTGCGAAGATCGAGGCGGTGGGGCTGTGCTTCTCGGATCTCAAATTGCTCAAGCAATTCGACGCGCACGCGCGCAAGAGCGAAGTGATCGGCGGGCTGGGCCGCGATGTGTTGAGCGAGATTCAAAGTTACGTTCCCGGCAAGACGCCCGCTGTGCCGGGACATGAGGCGGTGATCCGCATCATCGCCGTGGGCAGGAAGGTTACGCGTCACAAGGTCGGCGAGCGATGCCTCGTGCAGACCGACTATCGCGAGTTGCCAACGGCGAGTTCCAACGCTGCGTTTGGGTACAACTTCGAAGGCGCGTTGCAGCAGTACGTGATTCTCGACGAGCGAGTGGTGATCGACTCGACCGGTCAGCGGTTCCTGATTCCGGTTAGTGAGCAGGGTAGCGCGTCGGCGGTGGCGCTGATCGAGCCGTGGGCGTGCGTCGAAGACTCTTACGTCAATCCTGAACGGCGCACGATCAAGGCCGGCGGCGGGCTCCTGGTCGTGACGGCGGCCGGACATACGGCTCAAGGCGTCGCCGAGAGTTACAGCGATGAAGGCGAGCCGGCCGACGTGACGACGCTGCGCGACGCGAACAGCGACGAGCTTGCGGCGCTACCTGACGAGGGATTTGACGATATCGTCTACTTCGGCGCGGACAAACAGGTGATTGAGATCCTGAACGACAAGCTCGCGCCGCGAGGCATCATGAACGTCGTGCTCGGCGGGCAGAAGATCAGCGAGCCGGTCAACGTCGGTATCGGCCGCGTGCACTACGGCATGACGCGGTGGGTCGGCACGGCCGGGTCGGATGCGTCGGTGTCGTACAAGACGATCCCTGCCACGGGTGAGATTCGTCCGGGGGAAAAGATCGTGGTCATCGGCGCGGGCGGGCCGATGGGGCAGATGCACGTCATCCGGGACGTCTGCAGCGGCGTTAAGAATATCGAAGTGGTCGGCACCGATTTCGACGATCAGCGTCTGCGCGTGATCGAACAGAAGGCTGCGCCGCTGGCCGCGGCCAACGGGGCGAAGCTGCGCATCGTCAACACGCAGAAGACGCCGCTGGCCGAGCGATTCAGTTATTTCGCGCTGATGGCGCCGGTGCCGGCGCTGGTCGCCCAGGCGGTGAAGGACGCGTCGGAGGGGGCGCTAATCAACATTTTCGCCGGCATCCCCGCGCCGACCAAGCAGCAGATCGATCTGGACGCCTACATCGCCAGGCGCTGCTTCATGTTCGGAACGAGCGGCTCGGTGATCGAGGACATGAAGATCGTGCTGCGCAAGGTGGAGTCGGGCCGGCTCGACACCAACTGCTCGATCGACGCGATCAGCGGTATGGCCGGCGCGGCCGACGGCATCGCCGCGGTCGAGAATCGGACGCTCGCCGGCAAGATCATCGTGTACCCTGATCTGCCGGAGGTCGGCCTCATTCGGCTGGAGGAATTGGGCGAGCATTATCCAACCGTCGCCGCGAAGCTGCGCGATGGTCAGTGGTGCCTCGAGGCCGAGCAGGAATTGCTCGAAGTCGCTGCAAGCAAGTAGTAGAACCCGTCATGGAACGCCGTGTGATGTCGAAACTCGATGCGTATCGCGACCCGACCGCCAAGCCCATCCCGAAGACGATGAAAGCTGTGATGCTTTCGGGCGTCGGGTTCGAGCACTTGGCTGTCGAGCAGGTTCCGGTTCCTGAGCCGGGACCGAATCAATTGCTCGCGCGCGTGGACGCCGCCGGCGTGTGCACGTCGATTCTCAAGCTACTGGCACAGGGGCCGGATCACACGTTCATCAATGGGTGGGATCTGGGGCGATATCCGGTGATTCTGGGCGATGAAGGTTCGGTGACGCTGGTCAAGATCGGCCAAGCGCTGCGCGGCGAATATGAAGTTGCGCAGCGGTTCGGCATTCAGCCGGCCGTCGACGTCGCGCCGATCAACCATCGTGATCGGTATCGCCATGGCGGTGAAGGCATGAACAAGGTTGCGGTCGGCTACACGCTGCCCGGCAACTTGGCCGAGTACATCCTCATTCCCGAGGAGGTGCTTGAAGGCCGCTGCTTACTGCCGCTGCCGGATCAGAATCTGCCGTATTTTGCTGTGTCGATGGCCGAGCCGATCTCCTGCGTGTACTCCGCCCAGGATCGGCAGATCCATCTCTACAAGAAGAACCCGTTCGCGCCGCGCGTGCCGAAACTGGGCATGCTTGAAGGCGGCGTGACCGTGGTGATCGGCGCCGGGTCCATGGGCCGCATGCACGTCGAGATGGCGATGCGCTTCAAACCCAAAGCCATCATCGTCGCCGATCTTCTGCAAGAGCGACTGGACATCGTCACGCGCCTGCTCGCAGACAAGGCCAGGTCGCTCGGCGTCGAATTACTGCCGGTGCAGTCGGCCGAGCTGGAAGCGACGCTGAAGCGGGCTTCAAACGGTAGGGGGGCCGACGATATCGTCCTGGCCGTCGGGATCCAGAAGGTGCAGCAGGCGGCGCTGAAGCTGCTCGGACCTGGCGGCGTGGCGAACCTGTTCGGCGGATTGCCGCGTGGTCAGCACACGCTCGAAGTCGACGGCATCGCCGTGCACTACGACGAGATCAAGCTCGTCGGATCCAGCGGCGGCCAGCCCTCGGACATGGCCGCCACGCTCCAGGCGATTGCCGATGGCGACATCGATCCGGGCAACTACGTCTACGGCGTCGGGTCGCTCGACCATGCCCCGCACGTGCTCGACTTGATCAAGCAGGCGAAGGTCGACGGCAAAGTGATCCTTTATCCCCACGCCGACGTCGCCGAGCTTGCGCCCGTTGAACACTGGTCCGTCGAGCAGGAAGAGGCGCTACTTGAGGAGCATCTTCGTTAAGTCACGTCCCCACGCTGTCATCCATGAGTTCAACCATGCCCCAACGCGTGCGCGAGAAGAAATCGTTTGTCGGCTTCGGCTTCGGCCCGATCCAGAGTGCCTTGTTCCTCTTTGAGGCGTATCGGTCAGGCCATTTCGACCGATTCACCGTGGCGGAAGTGGATCGCCCGCTCGTCGACGCCGTCCGCGCGGCCGATGGTCGATACGCGATCAACATCGCGCATCCGGATCGCGTTGAGCAGGTGACCGTTTCAGGCGTGGAGCTACTCAAT
>Ga0214473_10006289_pt1 | contig 14204 bp, 12 predicted proteins | sample RVTome_7_FD_203509 | JGI IMG/M metagenome (GOLD analysis project Ga0214473, IMG submission 203509) | Soil microbial communities from uranium-contaminated site in the Upper Colorado River Basin, Wyoming, United States - RVT98D197 | ecosystem: Environmental > Terrestrial > Soil > Contaminated >... | reverse complement strand
GGCGGCCGAGCGTTATCAGCGCTGGCATGAGATTGTTCGCTACGCCATGGTTGCGGTGGCGCTCAGCGTGGCATTGGCAGGTCTTTACTTCGCTTCTAGACGTATCACGCCGCAATTCCGCGCCCGCCATGGAGCTGAGCGCGTGCTCAACGGCGTGATGATAGCCTGCTCTCTCATTGCCATCCTCACCACGCTCGGCATCGTCTTGTCGCTATTGATCGAGGCGATCCGCTTCTTCGACCGCGTGCCGCTGCTCGAATTCTTTTTCGGCACGCGATGGGAGCCGCAAATTCCTATCCGCGAAGGCCAGGTGACGGCGGGGGGCGCCTTCGGCGCCATCCCAGTGTTCACCGGCACGCTGCTCATCTCCGCGATCGCCATGTTGGTCGCGATCCCGGTCGGCCTCTATTCGGCGATCTACTTGACCGAATACGCCCATCCGCGCCTCAGAGCCGTGATTAAACCGTTGCTCGAGCTGTTGGCCGGCATCCCAACCGTCGTTTACGGCTTCTTTGCCGTTCTGACCGTGGCGCCGGCCTTGCGCACCTTCGGCGAATTCATCGGCGTGCCGATCGCCCCGAACAGCGCGATCGCCGCCGGCGGCGTCATGGGCATCATGATCATCCCCTTCGTCTCCTCTTTTTCCGACGACGCCATCGCCGCGGTGCCGCGCGCTTTGCGTGACGGCTCTTACGCCATGGGCGCCACCAAGGGCGAGACGATCACGCGCGTTCTCTTGCCGGCAGCCTTGCCCGGCATCATGGGCGGCATCCTGCTCGCCGTGAGCCGCGCCATCGGCGAGACCATGATCGTGGTGATGGCGGCTGGCATCATTGCGAGCCTCACCGCCAACCCGCTTCAACCCGTGACCACCGTGACCGTGCAAATCGTCACGCTGCTGATCGGCGATACAGAGTTCGACAATCCGAAAACGCTCGCTGCCTTCGCCCTGGGTCTCGTGCTGTTCCTGGTGACCCTTGCCCTCAACATCGCCGCGTTGCGCATCGTGAGAAAATATCGGGAAAGATATGAGTGAAGCACAAACGATAGGTGGACGCCCGCGCACCACGGACTGGGCCTCGAGCGACTCGCAGCGGCGCATCCGCAAGCGCTATGGCGCAGACCGAAGGCTGCAGGCTTTCGGCATTCTAGCCATCGCCCTGGCTATGGGTCTGCTAGGCATTCTGCTTACCTCGCTCATCATCACTGGCTATCCGGCCTTTGTGCAAACCAAGGTCGATCTGACGATTACCGTCGACCCGGCCAAGGTCGATCCGAAAGATCCCGCGCAAGGCAATTTCAAGGCGCTCATCCGCGATGCGATCGTGAAATTTGGTCCAGAAGGCGCGAGCGACAAGGCTAAGTCGGATCGAATGAAGATCCTCACCTCCGACGCCGCCTATATCCTCCGCGATTACGTGCTTTCGCATCCCGATACGATCGGCAAGACGATCACTTTGCCGATCCCGGCCTCCGATCCCTTCGATCAACTCTATAAGGGCGTCATTCCCAAAGAGGTCGACGCCCTGAACTGGAGCCAGATGCGCTGGTTCGAGCGGTTGCAAAGTCGCAACGTGGTCGTCGACCAAGCTGGACAGATGGGCCTCAAGCTCGACGTCTATGTCAATCCCGCCAAGGTCGAAGCTGGAAGCCCTCCCAGCGGAGACTTCGCCGTGCTGGCGCGCGACAGCTTGCAAGCCTATCTGCCGGAAGTTCACGACACTGCTCTGTTCACCATGCTCGCCCCGGACGCGCCCAACGCCATCGCCGAGTCGGTCTCCGCCGACCCAAGCGTGATTGGCAAGACGGTACCGGTCGTCTTCCCCGTGTCTCAGCCTTTCGTCGAGTTTGCCAAAGGCGGGACGCCGAAGGTTCTCAATACGCGGTTTTCGTCCGACCAGATGGCGACCTTCGACGCCATGATCGCCAAAGGCATCGTGCAGACACCCTTCAACTGGGACTTGTTCTTTAATGCCGACAGCCGCTTCCCCGAGCGTGCGGGCCTCGCCGGCGCCATCACCGGCACGTTCTATATGCTGGTCGTCTGCTTCAGCCTGAGTTTCCCGATCGGCATCGCCGCCGCCGTCTATCTGGAGGAGTTCGCGCCCAAGAACCGGCTGACCGATTTCATCGAGGTCAACATCAACAATCTCGCCGCCGTGCCGTCGGTCGTGTTCGGCTTGCTCGGTCTTGCGGTGTTCCTCGGCTTCTTCGGGCTTCCAAGGTCCACGCCGCTCGTTGGCGGCATGGTGTTGGCCCTCGTCACGCTGCCGACCATTATCATTGCCACCCGCGCGGCGCTCAAATCCGTGCCCCCCTCGATCCGCGAGGCGGCGCTTGGCGTCGGCGCCTCGAAGCACCAGGTGATGTTGCATCACGTCTTGCCGCTGGCGATGCCAGGCGTCCTCACCGGCACCATCATCGGCATGGCACATGCGTTGGGCGAGACGGCGCCGCTTCTGTTGATCGGCATGAACGCCTTCATTCCGAGCGTCGAAAGCATGGGTGTGCTGGAACCGGCCACGACGCTCCCAACTCAGATCTTCAGCTGGGCTGACAGCCCGGAGCGCGGCTTTGTCTCGCGCACCTCGGCGGCGATCTTGGTGCTGCTTGGGTTCCTCGTGGTCATGAACTTGCTTGCCATCGTCCTGCGCCAGCGGTTCCAGCGAAAATGGTAGAAAGGGGTCAAGTCATGGAAGCCAAGGTCGAGGCCCGACCGGTCGTTCGCCCAGCACCTCCCGCATTGGAGGTGAGGGGCGGCACATTGCCGGAAGACCAACGCGAGCTCAAAATGGCCGCGCGCAACGTCAATCTGTGGTACGGCGACAAGCAGGCTCTGTTCGACGTCGACCTCGACATCTTCGACCGCTCGGTGACCGCGCTGATCGGGCCTTCCGGCTGCGGCAAGTCGACCTTCCTGCGTTGCCTCAATCGCATGAACGACGTCATTGAGGGTTGCGTGATGAAGGGCGACATCACGCTCGACGGGCAGAACGTCTACGCACCCAATGTCGATCCGGTGCAGCTTCGCGCCCGTGTCGGTATGGTCTTCCAGAAGCCCAATCCTTTTCCCAAGTCCATATTCGAGAATGTTGCCTATGGCCCGCGCATCCACGGTCTTGCCTCCTCCAAAGACGATCTTGAGGAGATCGTGGTGAACAGCCTGAATCGTGCGGGCCTCTTCGAGGAGGTCAAGGATCGGCTCAATGAGCCGGGAACGGGACTCTCCGGAGGCCAACAGCAGCGGCTTTGCATCGCCCGCGCCATCTCGGTTAATCCTGAGGTTCTGCTCATGGACGAACCTTGCTCGGCGCTCGACCCGATTGCCACGGCTCGTATCGAGTCGCTGATGGAGCAACTAAAAGAGAGCCTCTGCATCGTCATTGTCACCCATTCCATGCAGCAGGCCGCCCGCGTGTCTCAACGCACCGCCTTCTTCCACCTCGGCAAGCTCATCGAGGTCGGCGACACGACACAGATCTTCACCAATCCGAAGCTAGAGCGCACCCAAGATTACATCACTGGCCGGTTCGGCTGAGCCGCGCGGCCTTCGAGGAGACTGAGATGGAAAAGCACGAGCACATCGTCCGATCATATGAAGAAGAGCTTGCGGCGCTCAACACCAAGATCGCCAAAATGGGCGGCCTTGCCGAGCAGGTCGTGGGTCAATCGATCGATGCCCTCGACCGCCGCGATCCTGACCTTGCCGAGACGACTATCAAAGAAGACGAGGCCATCGACGCGCTGGAGCGTGAGATCGAGGAACAGGCCATTGTCATGATCGCACGGCGCCAGCCTATGGCCTACGACCTGCGGCAAGTCATGGCGGCGCTACGCATCTCCACCGATCTCGAGCGCATCGGCGACCTTGGCAAGAATATCGGCAAGCGCGCGCTTGCCGTGGTCGGCGAGCAGCAGCCGAAAAAACTCATGCTCGGCTTGAAGCATATGGGCGAGCTGGCGCTGGAGCAGTTGAAAGAGGTGCTCGACGCCTTCATCGAGCGCGACGCCGACCGCGCGCTGAAGGTCTGGTATAAGGACGAGGAGATCGACGCGATGTATAACTCGCTGTTCCGCGAGCTCCTCACTTATATGATGGAAGATCCGCGCAATATCGGGCTCTGCACCCATCTCCTGTTTGGCGCCAAGAACATCGAGCGCATCGGCGACCACGCCACCAACATCGCCGAGACCGTTTACTTTCTCGTTCATGGCAGCGCCATCACCGATCAACGCCCGAAGGGCGACAACACTAGCTCGACGCCAGTCCCAATCAGACGGCCGGCGGAGTAGCACATGCTGCAAACGGATCCGATGAGCACGCACGCAAAAGTCTTGGTGGTGGAGGACGAGGAGCCTCTCGCCCTGCTCCTTCGCTACAATCTCGAAGCCGAAGGTTACGCCGTGGACGTCGTCCACCGCGGCGATGAGGCGGAAGTCGCCATTGCCGAGGGCTCGCCAGATCTGATCGTTCTCGATTGGATGCTGCCGGGGATCTCGGGCCTCGAACTGTGCCGAAGACTCCGCACCGGCAAGGATTCCCGCCATATCCCCATTATCCTCTTGACCGCGCGGAGCGAGGAGAGCGACCGCATCAGAGGACTGACCACCGGCGCAGACGACTACGTGGTAAAGCCGTTCTCGCTGCCTGAGCTGATGGCGCGGGTCCGCGCCATCCTCCGCCGCACCCACCCTGAGCGCATCGCCTCTGTCCTCACCGTCGGCGATATCGAGCTCGACCGCGACTCTCACCGCGTCACCAGAGGCGGCAAGGCCATCCATCTCGGCCCGACTGAATTCCGACTGCTTGAATTTCTCATGCAGAGCCCGGGCCGCGTCTTCAGCCGCGCACAATTACTCGACGGCGTGTGGGGCCGCAATGTCTATGTCGATGAGCGCACCGTCGATGTTCATATCGGCCGCCTGCGTAAGGCCATGATGCGCGGGCAAGAGCCAGACCCGGTGCGCACCGTGCGCGGCGCCGGTTACGCCTTCACCGACAAGCTGGAAGAGACGGCGTAAAAAAGAGGCGCCGCGAACGGCGCCTCCCTGATTTCGATTACGGGCGTCTTTTCTCGACGCCTTTTTCTTATCCAAAAGCGACACGCTTCTCCCGCCGTCGCGCCTGTGCCGGCTGATAGGCCATGCGCGCGTGATAGTCGCAATAGGGATGCGCACCGCCTTTCTTGCGTCCGCAGAAATGAAATTCAGGATCGCCTGGGTCGCCGATCGGCCAATGGCACATCGATTCCTTCAGCGTGAGGATACTCGCCCGCTCATGGAGCGGGATCACGAGTTCCTCGATCGGCGCCGGCAGCAGTTCGGGTTCGGCGTCATAGGCCGCCTTCAACGCGGTGTTGCCGCGTGTCCCGAACAGCAAAGATGGCGACCGATTTTGCCGCGGCACATGATTTCGCCGCGGTCTGGGGCTCGCCGAGCGTGGGCTCGTTGCCCGGCCGGAAAGTCCGAGCCGATGCACCTTGCCGATCACCGCATTGCGCGTCACTCCGCCTAAGCGACCCGCGATTTGGCTTGCACTCAGCCCCTCCGCCCAAAGCTTCTTCAGCAGTTCTACCCTTTCATCATTCCAAGACATTTTGGCCTCCTCAAATTGGACTCAGAATCCCCCCGTCTGCCAGGAGACGGCACTAAAAAACGCGACGATTACTGCTGAGAATGATCGCCCGGGTGCAACGCTGCACCCACGACATATTGTGGCCGAGCGATTATTACCCTACTAGGCCGAGGAAAACACGGCAAGCGTCCGCCACGCTTGTGGTCCCCGTTTTCCACCGGAACGAATGGATTCTGCCACTTCTTTGCCGAGAATACAAACGCTGCCGTGGACGAAAGCGTGGACGAGCATGGGATAAGCCTTGGGCGGGGCCGATTGACACGCTTCTGCACGCGACCTAAAGCTCTGACATCGCTTGCTGCCGCCAGACCGGCGGCAATTTTGTTTCAGGAACACACAAAAAGATGTCGGCCCTCCTTCCGACCTACTCCCGCAGCGAACTTGTCTTCGAGCGCGGGCAAGGCGCCTATCTCTTCACCGCGTCCGGCGAGCGTTATCTTGACTTCAGCTCGGGCGTCGCGGTGACGGCGCTTGGCCACGCCCATCCGCGCCTGATCAAGGCGCTGGCCGAGCAGTCGAATAAACTCTGGCACGTCTCCAATTTGCACCGCATCCCGCAGCAGGAGAAACTCGCCGAGAGGCTCGCGGACGCCACCTTCGCCTCGCGCGTTTTCTTCTGTAATTCCGGTGCCGAGGCCGTCGAAGGCTCGATCAAGGTCGCGCGGCGGTACCATTTCGCCAACGGCGCGCCGGACCGTTATCGCCTTGTCACATTTGAAGGTGCATTTCACGGGCGCACGCTTGCGACCATCGCCGCGGGGGCGCAGGCCAAGCACCTCGAAGGCTTCGGGCCGCCCGTTGACGGCTTTGATCAAGTGAAGGCCGGCGATATCGAGCTGGTCGGGGCCGCGATCGGACCCGAGACCGCCGGCGTTCTCATCGAGCCGATCATGGGCGAGGGCGGAATGCGGGAAGTGTCTTGGAGCTTCTTGCGGGATCTCCGCGCGCTCTGCGACGAGAAGGGCATTCTCTTGCTGCTCGACGAAGTGCAAACCGGCATGGGCCGTACCGGGCGCCTCTTCGCGTATGAATGGGCGGCCATCACGCCCGACATCATGGCCACGGCAAAAGGGCTCGGCGGCGGTTTTCCTGTCGGCGCCTGCCTCACCACTGAGGAAGTCGGTGCCGCAATGACGCCCGGTAGCCATGGCTCTACCTTTGGCGGCAATCCGCTGGCTATGGCCGTGGGCAATGCCGTGCTCGATGTCGTGCTGGAGCCTGGCTTTCTCGATCACGTCTCGGCCATGAGCCTAAGACTGAAGCAACGCCTTGCCGCACTGAAGGACGAGCATGCCGGGATCATCGAAGAGGTGCGCGGTCAAGGGCTGATGCTCGGGCTGAAATGCAAGATCCCGAACCGGGACCTGATCAAAGCCTTGCTGGCGCAGCATATGCTGACCGTTCAAGCCGGCGATAACGTCGTTCGCCTGCTGCCGCCGCTCATCGTCGATGAGCCCGAGATCGATCTGGCTTGCGCTAACATCGACGCGGCCTGCGTCGCGCTTAAAACTAACGGCGCCTCTAAAGCCTGACCCCTAACTCACGGCCATCCCATGACCCCTAATCATTTCCTCGATATCGATTCATTAGACCGCAAGACCTTGCGCTCGATCCTCGATCAGGCGGCGAAGCTGAAGAAGCGCGGCAAAAAGCGGCCCCCAGGACTGAAGCCCGGCCTCGTACTGGCGATGATCTTCGAGAAGCCCTCGACGCGGACGCGCGTCTCCTTCGAGGTGGCGATGCTCGAGCTCGGCGGCCAGTCGATCGTGCTCAATGCCGGCGACATGCAACTAGGGCGAGGGGAGTCGGTCGCGGATACGGCGCGTGTCCTGTCGCGTTACGTCGACGCCATCATGCTACGCACCGGTTCGCATGACACGCTCACCGAGCTGGCCGCGCACGCGACCGTGCCCGTGATCAACGGTCTTACGCCGAAATCGCATCCCTGCCAGGTGATGGCCGATGTCATGACCTTCGAGGAGAAGAAAGGCTCGATCAAGGGCAAGACCATTGCCTGGATCGGCGATGCCAACAACGTCTCCAATTCCTGGATCCATGCCGCGGCCAAGCTCGGCTGCAGATTGCACTTCGCTTGCCCGAAAGAGTTTTCGCCGGCGCCGGAATTGCTCGATTGGGCGCGGAGGGAAGGCGCCTCGATCACCATCTTTGACGACCGCATAGAGGCAGCGCGCGGCGCCGATTGCGTCGTGACCGATGTCTGGGTCTCGATGGGCGACAACGATAAGAGACGGCGCGAGACGCTGCTGCGACCCTACCAGGTGGATAAAGAGGTGATGGTGGCGGCGAAACGGAACGCCATCTTCATGCATTGTCTGCCCGCGCATCGCGGCGATGAGGTGACGGCGGAAGTGATCGATGGACCGCAATCTGTGGTGTGGGACGAGGCGGAGAACCGGCTGCACGTGCAGAAGGCGATCCTCGCCTGGTGCCTCGGCGGCAAACCGAGGCAAAGCGCTCGCCGCAAATGACGGATCCCCTTTCAGAGCAAAGGATCGAGCTGGTCGTTCCCGACGATAATTTAGTCCTGCCCTTCCAGGCCGAGCATGCCGGCGTCGCCGGCCGGTTGGTCAAGCTGGGCTCCACCGTCGACACCATCCTATCCCGCCACGATTACCCTGAGCCGGTGTCGAAGCTCCTCGGCGAGGCCGTCGCGCTGACCGCGCTCCTCGGCGCCGCGCTGAAAACAGAGGGGAAGTTCATCCTGCAAGCCTCGACCGACGGCCCCGTCGATCTTCTGGTCGCCGACTACGAGGTGCCGGGCCGGTTGCGCGGCTATGCCCGCTTCTCGGCCGAGCACGTCGCCGAACTCGACGGCGAGCCTGACGCCCAACTTCTCGGACAAGGTCATTTCGCCATGACCATCGACCGCGGCCCGGAAACCGAGCGCTACCAGGGCGTCGTGCCGCTCGAAGGCGAAAGCCTCGCCGAAGCAGCGCATACCTATTTCCGGCAGTCGGAGCAGCTCCCAACCTTCATCAGGTTAGCCGTCGCGCGCCACTATCGCGCCGACCAGCCGGGCGCCCGCTCCTGGACCTGGCGCGCAGGAGGGCTCCTCCTACAGAAGCTGACCCGTGAAGGCGGCCATCGCACCGAAAGCGAGACGGCAGCCGACCAAGAAGATTGGACGCGCGCGCTCAGCCTTGCCGACACCGTCGAGGATCACGAGCTGCTGGATCCGATGCTGCCGGCGGACCGGCTGCTCTACCGCCTCTTCCACGAGGAGAACGTGCGCGCCTATCGCGCCATCGAGCTTGAAACCTATTGCAGCTGCTCGCGCGACGGCGTCGATGCGATGCTGAAAAGTTTCTCGCCCGAGGAATTGACCGACATGACCGTCGACGGCGAGGTCTGCGTGACCTGCGAGTTCTGCAACAATCGCTATTGCTTCGACCCAGCGGAACTCGCTCCGGCCGCCGAGTAAGGCCTAGCTGAATCTATCGGCGAGCCGCGCCAGAAACGCCATGCAAAGATCGAGCTGCGCCACCGTGACGAACTCGTCCGCAGTATGGGCTTGCGCGATACTGCCCGGCCCGCAGATTACCGCCGGGCAGCCTGCCTCTTCGAAGAGGCCGGCCTCGGTTCCGTAAGAGACGGCGTGCGTGGAATTGGCGCCGGAAAGCGAGAGTGCGAGCGCCACGGCTTCCGAATTGCCCTTGGCCTGGAACGCCGGCACAGAATTTTGAAGCGTGGTGGCGATCCCGGCATCGGGCGCGACTTGGCGCATGTCAGGAAGTAGCCCCTCTGCATAACCCGCGAAGGCCTGTTCGATCTTGCCTGGGCCGATCCCGGGTAGGCTCCTGATCTGCCAATGAAATTCGCAATGTCTCGGCACGATATTCCCCGCCGTGCCGCCTTTGATGGTGCCGACCTGCATCGTGCCGAACGGCGGATCGAAGCGGTCGTCCTTGACCCGAGCCAGCTCGGCGGCCAGGCGCTCGAGCTCAAGGATCAGCTTCGCCGCGATGGCAATGGCGTTGACGCCGAGTTGCGGCATGCTGGAATGTGCCTCTCGGCCCGTGACGACGGTAAGATAGGAGTCGATGCGCTTATGCGCGTCGATCGTCGTCATATCGGTCGGCTCGCCGACGATAATGGCCTTCGGTTTGGGCAGTGCCTTGCCGAGCATTTTGATCAGCGGGCGCACGCCCGTGCATCCGACCTCCTCATCATAGGACACGATGATGTGGATCGGTTCTTTCAGTTTCCGCGACTGGAACAGCGGCGCTGAGGCCAGCACGCAGGCGAGGAATCCCTTCATGTCGCAAGAGCCGCGGCCGTAGAGCTTGCCGTCGCGCGGCGTCAGCGTGAAGGGGTCGCTGGCCCAATTCTGCCCCTCGACCGGCACGCAATCGCTATGACCAGAAAGCCCGATGCCATTCTTGCCCTCCGGCCCGATGGTCGCGAACAATGCCGCCCTATTGCCGTCAGGCGATGGGATCCGCGTTGAGGCGATGCCGTGATCCCTGAGATAAGCTTCGACAAAGTCGATCAGCATCAGATTCGATTTTGAACTCGTCGTGTCGAAGGCGACGAGCTTCGCCAGCAGCTCTTGCGGATTTGCCGGCGTCGCCATCTAGCGGCCCGAGGCGGCAAGCGCCTGATCGAGGTCTTCCATGAGATCCTCCGGATCTTCGAGCCCGATCGAAAGCCTGATCGTATTGTCGAAGATTCCAAGCTCCGCGCGAGCGTCAGGCTTGAGCCGCTGGTGCGTCGTCGTCGCCGGGTGCGTGACCAGGCTCTTGGCGTCGCCGAGATTGTTGCTGATCTTGAAGATCGAAAGCGCATTCATGAATCGGAACGCAGTCTTCTTGTCGCCCTTGATCTCGAATGACACCATCGGGCCGCCGCCGCCCATCTGCTTGATCGCGAGCTTGTGCTGCGGATGATCGCTGTGCCCAGGATAGAACACGCGGCCGACCTCAGATCGCCCAGCGAGGAAATCGGCGATGGTGACGGCAGAGGCGCAATGCCGATCGACTCGTAGCGGCAACGTCTCCAGGCCTTTCAGCAGCACCCATGCATTGAAGGGACTGAGGCAGGGCCCTGTCTGCTTGTAGTAGTTGTGAAATTTCTCGTCGATGAAAGCCTTGCTGCTGAGCACCACGCCACCGAGACAGCGTCCCTGTCCGTCGATGTGTTTGGTTGCGGAGTAGACGACGATGTCGGCGCCGAGCGCGAGCGGCCGCTGCAGCATGGGCGTCGCGAACACGTTATCGACGACAACCAGTGCGTTCGCCTTGTGCGCGATCTTCGACACCGCCTCAATATCGACAAGCTCGAGCACGGGATTGGTCGGCGTCTCGAAGAAGAAAGCGCGCGTGTTCGGCTTGACTGCCTTCTGCCAGGCGTCGAGATCGCGACCATCGACCAGAGTGCTCTCGATGCCATAGCGCGGTAACAGATCCTCGACGATGTAGCGGCAGGCCCCGAACAGCGCCCGCGCCGAAACCACATGATCGCCGGCCTTGAGATGACAGAGCAAAGAAGCGGATACGGCGGCCATGCCGCTTGCCGTGGCGCGCGCGGCTTCTGCCCCCTCGAGCGCGCACATCCGCGCCTCGAACATGGCGACGGTGGGATTGGCGTAGCGGCTATAGACGAAGCCTTCCTCGTCGCCCTTGAAGCGGGCCTCGGCCTGCTCGGCGCTGTCATAAACATAGCCGGAGTTGAGGAAGATGGCCTCGGAGGTCTCGCCGAACTGGCTGCGGAGCGTGCCTTCATGCACGAGCCTCGTTGCCGGGCGCCAAGCGCCGCCTTTAGCTTTGGTCTCTTTCTTTGACGCCATGACTTACCCTCGCTTCACGGGCCGGGCACAAAAAAACCCGGGACTTTGGCTGCCGCCAAATGAACCGGGATCACTGCCACGGCCCTTTTAGCGACTTGTTTAACGTGGCTGCAAGCCGGCCGGCCAAATCACCACGAAAGCGATTAATCGCGCCGGGGGAGCGTCTCGTCAAGCCTCCTCACGCCTTAGCTCGGGGCGCCCCCTTGTGAATCCGGGGGAGAAGACCGAGCTTCCAGTGACCGGAACCATGCGATAATGCCAAGACAAGAGCCATGGAAGGAGCCGCTGAGCTGTTCGATCCCTTGCCTGAGAAGCTCCCTCAGAGGGGCACCGGGCCCGTCCGCTCGGCCCTGACCAGGACCGGTATCCTGCCGAGCCAGGGCATCCGCGCCTTGATCGAGGCGGGCGAGATCAGGGCTGCACCAGAGATCGGTGCTGAGCAGATCCAGCCCGCAAGCCTCGATCTCAGGCTGGGCAAGGTCGCCTATCGCATCCGCGCGAGCTTCCTGCCTGGGACCAATGCGACCGTGCGCGACAAGCTTGCCGAGCTCAAATTCCATGAGATCGACCTGACACGTGGCGCCGTCCTGGAGGCCGGTTGCGTCTATCTCGTGCCGCTCATCGAGCAGCTTAAATTGCGTTCGACCATCGCCGCCTTTGCCAATCCGAAAAGCTCGACCGGACGCCTCGACGTTTTCACCAGGATGATCGCCGACCGGCAGGAACGCTTCGACGCGGTCGAGGAAGGCTATGAGGGCCCGCTCTTCGCCGAGATTTGCCCACGCAGTTTCTCCATCAAGGTGCATTACGGCTCGCGGCTGAACCAAATCAGATTCCTGAGACGCGTCCTGCAGCAGCACGACGCAGAGGAGCATCCCGGCCGCGTCACCGACCGGCGCTTGCGGCAAATCCATTCTGACGTTGGTCTTGTCGAGGGCGATGCCGCCATCAGAGAAGGCCTCAAGCTCAGCGTCAACCTGACGCCGGCGCCACCGTCGGGCATCGTCGGCTATCGCGCCCGCCGCTATGCCGGTGTCGTCGATCTCGACGAAGTCGGAGCCTACGACGTCGATCAGTACTGGGAGCGGGTGCATATCGGCGAGGATCGCCGCCTCGTGCTCGACCCGAACGAGTTCTATATTCTCGCCTCGAAGGAGAGCGTGTCGGTGCCGCCGGCCTATGTCGCCGAGATGGCGCCCTTCGATCCTCTGATCGGCGAGTATCGCGTGCACTATGCGGGCTTCTTCGATCCCGGCTTTGGCTATTCGGCAGGCGGCGCGCCCGGCGCCAAAGCCGTGCTGGAGGTCAGAAGCCTCGACATCCCCTTCATCATGGAAGACGGGCAGATCGTCGGGCGGCTAGTCTACGACAAGCTTACCGACATTCCCGATACGCTCTACGGCCAGGGCATCGGCTCGCACTACCAGGCGCAAGGCCTGAAGCTGTCGAAGCACTTCAAGCAGAGCTGAGCTTTAAGCCGAGCAGCTGCCGCCGCCGAGCACGCAAAACTCCGCGCAATAAGGATGACAAAGTTTCACCGCGCCGTGCTCGAACATGCCGCCGTCGGCACGCGCGGCTTCCGACAAGGTGGTCCCCATCTCGAACACGGGATCGTAAGGGAGCAGCGTGCAGGGCAGCACGACCGGCCGATCGGCGCCCTTCCGTTTCACCACCATGCGGCTCGACGCGCACATTATTTGCCTCGGGTCCTTGTGCAGAATTTCCCAGCAAGACTCCGTGATCTCGGGTAACTCTGCGCGCGAATCCATTTCCGGAAACAGCACCAGCGAGAGGGGACCATCAGCATCGACCAGCCAACCGCGCGCCTTGATGAGCGCCGCATAGCCTTTGCGCGTATCGGCCTCGCTCTCGCCCCAACATGTCCTGCCGGCGAGCGCGAGTTTGAACCCAGCCCAGGCGAGCCAATCGAGCCCTGCGACGGTGCTATCGAATGTGCCGGGTCCGCGCTCTTCCTCGTGCCGCTCTTTCGTATAGTGGTCGAGGCTGACGCGAATGGTCAGGTGATCGCGATGACTGTCGCGCAAAGCAAGCAACCCGGCGAGAACGCGCGGCCGCAGCATCGGCTGCATGGCATTGGTCAGGATCAACACCGAGAAGCCGCGAGCCAACGCGTCCTCGACCATGGCGATGATGTGCGGATTCATGAACGGCTCGCCGCCGGTGAAGCCTATCTCCTCGACCGGGAGCCGCGTGGCGGCGATCTCCTCGTAGAATCGCGACACCTCGGGAGCCGTAATATAGGCGAGCCGCTCGTTGGTCGGGCTCGATTCGATATAACAATTGCGGCACTCGATATTGCAGAGGCTGCCTGTGTTGATCCAAAGTGTGCGGAGCGCGTCGAGCGCCACGCGCGCGCGGGGCTCCCCGGTCGCGGTCCAATCGGGGTCGCGAAACTTCGGGCGTATCGTCTCGATCGCTATTTCGGTCATGGCCGTTTCTTAGCCGGTTCTATTGCTCCCGCGCGATCACGATAGCGGGAGCGAGCCGCCCTTGCATCCCGCTTCTGGCACCCTTGTCTCTATGCTATGGAAGCGAAACGCGGGTGTAGCTCAGTGGTAGAGCAGTAGCTTCCCAAGCTACGTGTCGAGGGTCCGATTCCCTTCACCCGCTCCATATTTCTCCTAACGACCTCTGTCGCGCCCAATGTTAGCGTGCCTGAGGCGAAAGGGAATCTGGAGGGCACGAAAATTGGACCTTCCCCCCAAAAAATCGACCAAGAGCCCCTATCTCATCGAGCTGCAA
>Ga0214473_10006288_pt1 | contig 14205 bp, 11 predicted proteins | sample RVTome_7_FD_203509 | JGI IMG/M metagenome (GOLD analysis project Ga0214473, IMG submission 203509) | Soil microbial communities from uranium-contaminated site in the Upper Colorado River Basin, Wyoming, United States - RVT98D197 | ecosystem: Environmental > Terrestrial > Soil > Contaminated >... | reverse complement strand
GCACAGCATCAGCAACCGTAACAGCAAGTTCAACAGGACAAACATTCAGTGTTACATTCGTAATAATTGATGAGAAAACAGGTAAGATAGTTCATGATGCGAAGGTCACTCTTGACGGAGTGGCAAAGGAAACCAACAGATATGGCAAAGTAGAATTCAAAGTGACAGCAGGAACCCATACGTACAAAGTCGCAGGTGAACATCAAGATGACGCAAAGTACCTAGTAGTAACCGACACAATAAACGTGACTTCAGACACAACAATCCAGATAGAACTAACGCATCTTCATCAACGCTCAGAAAGAGCTTTGAATGTAATGCTAGAAAAGAACAAACATCTCTACGATGAAGATGAACATCAAGACGAAGACGAGATAGAAGAAAACGACGACTAAGCTAGGTGAAGAGACATCAACTCTTCACGGATAGGCTCAGCCGTCCCCAACTTTTTTTTCATCACCAAGCATAGGCATTTGAGTAAGACTATTCTTGATTAACACGATTATAGACTTACATCAAGCAGATATCGTGATAGATTCAGTACTGAACCTGCGAAACAGGTTCGGCAATTCAAACGCCCGCGTCCATGGTCTAAGTATATTCCACGTTCGCTTCGCAAAACCTCAGATAAAAACAGATAACATCGCTAACATTATTTAGTAAATCCCGTACGTAGAGATTGTGCCTGCGATCCAACACTTTTAGCTGATGCCTAACAATACCGCTGCAACCTGCGCTGCAACTGTCATTAGGACGATGTTTCCAATCAAGTCATAGCATTTCTAAGTATCTTTACTGGTAAATATCCAGATAAAAACCGTGTAGAGCATAGATGCTAAGCGGCTCAGAGAAGAAACAGATGTTGAGTTTTCGATCAGTTGTTATTGCAGGTATATTACTTTCCGTATCTGACTGCCAGATTCTGTGACTAGTAGCACTTCAAGCGCCTGTCCGGCTTGGTACTTTGGACCAAGCTCAGCCTCGATAGAGGATACTGTGCCAATTGGCAAAGTAATGGAGTTTGGCACCATCTGGTTCACATCCTGCGAGCTAACGAAAAACCCAGTGATATTAGGTCCCAAGAATGGTTCGCCGTTTAAGTATATTCCCTTAAGGGTTGCGTCCCGCGTTCCAAAATTCCGCATTTGGATTACGAATCTGAAGGTTCCGGGTTGTACCCCAGGTTCCACGCTGAGAATCATGTCAACCTTCTCCGTCTTTTGAAATACCACGATAGCTCCCGACGACCAGAAAGCGATGACTATAGCCAGTCCTATCGCGATGGAAACAAGAATCAGTGTAGTGATAACAGGTGAAGACGCCCTTCTGTTCTCAGACTGATGCATGTCGGTTAACTCTACAACAAGCTGGTCTCTGCCTACGGACTCGATGATAACCAATACAACTAAGCTAAGGCGCTGACTCGGATAAGAGGAAGACTGCTTTAATGACTAGGATGATACAGATCTGTGCTCGATTGATGACCCAGTTTTCTGGGTGTCTACCGTCTTATTGCCGGACATAGATTCGAACCTTAGATTGAGCAGCGTGTCTATAACATCGTCCATCGAATCGGACATAGTTTCTCTCTTGAACGACGATAGCCTCACGTAATTTCTATTCGATATTCTGATAAAGGGGTCAAGTGACATCATATTATAATTCACTATTGAATCTATTTCGGGTCTTTTAATAAATTATTCTAAGTGTAACTTTCGGCACTAAATAGCTTAATAAAATACAGTAAATCGCGAGTCGACGTACCAATATATTATCTCGTAGATTAGTTGTAAAGTATCTGTCGTTACTCGCGAATTAAGTGTTAGTATTCTATAAAGGGTTTCTTGTTCATTTTTGGATCGATTGGAACGTTGGTGGCCTTAACTCCACTGCTTTATCCCAAGCATCGTGGAAATCCTCATAGAATTCATTGATAGTCTCCTTAGTTTCGACAAGCAGTGTCGCGAAGTATTTCGCGGTTCTTGGCGATGTCACGGCGTAAGCTACCTGCAACCCGTCAAATATTGCGAATTGCGCTAGGCCCCGCCCGTTCTTCCTCATAAAGAGCCTCTTCTCCCAGTAGTGCATAGCTACCTTAGCTTGCTGCGCCGGCTCGAGGGCTTCGATCAATGCTGAGGGAACATTACTCCCGGGAGAGGGGTTTGTCGACACCAAAACTTTGATTGTTACTCCTCTGTCCAAAGCCAACATGAACTCTTCTAGGAAATCCTCTGAAAAAGTTTGATAGCTAACGTCACTTATCAGCACCTCGTTTTTGGCAGAGGCAAGTAAGCTTGGAATAAGTGATTTAACATCATATTCCTCTTCGTAAATGTTCCATCCACGGTGGACACTGTTTGGAACGCTTAAGTTCATTAGAATCTTCTCGAGTTCTGCTTCAATCTTCTTTGATTCCTCGTCTACTTTAACCAAATACTTTCTTAGCATGAATCTTAGCGCAGACGTTGGATTCTCCAGATTGAAACGAGTAGGGTTACCCAATTTATCTGTTGACACGAGGCGCAGCTTCACGAGCCTCTTCATTACACCGTAAACCCTTGTAAGCGGAATATGGGCAAACGTGGATATTTCCTGTGCAGTCAACCCGGATCCATTCCTCAAGAAGCACAAGTAGGCCTTCTGCTCGAAACTTGATAAACCAAGCTGCTTTAGCAGATTTCTAATCTCAACTTCTTTAAGGTCATCCATTCTTGCTTCTTGCCTACACCGATTAGCAATAACTAGTTAATATTTATGCTTCTTAGCAGTTCCGATAGAATCCACAGTCAAATCCTATGGATTACGGCAAATCCAAGCCTAGACTAAACTCCACGCTGTAGCACTCGGTGCTGGACAGTAGGGTTAACTGATAAGAATAGGGGAAAGTAAGTAATTCTCTTCGATTCAAATGCCTTTAACACACTAAATATTTTCTAAATGCACACTGGTTTGTGGATCTAATATAAAAAAAGGGTGATGGGGGCCGTTAGACCTTAGGACCCCTTCGCCGCATGGCGAATATGCCTAGAACCGCTACGGCGGCAACTAAGCCAACAACAGATACGATCGTCATGTAGTCAATTGCAGCTGGCTGTTGTGTGGTGGATGTTTGAGCCGAGGTTGAAGTAGCGGATGTTGTTTCGGACTTTGTCGAACTTAGACTAGACGATGTTGTGACGCTCGAGGTGGTTGTGCTAATAGATGTGGCTGAGCTGGTTGACGTTTTGGATGTAGTTGATTGCGTTGGGACTATGAGTGCAGCTGAAGCACTTGCCACATTCACTTTGTACTGTGGGGTAGTTGAGACGTCTTGTGTTTCGACTCCAAGCGTGGGGTCGTGCTCTAATGTTTTATTGCCAAAGTACGGGTACACCAGGAAGAGGCGTAGACTGTTGCGGTTGCTTAGGTATGATGCGGTGACTGGAACTGTTTGATTGACCGCGGGGTTGTTCTTTTGATAGGTGTAAGCGCTGCTTGTGAAGTTAAAGTAGCCGCCTAGAGTTGTGTTATCGGTTACGAATGTGAGTTTGCCTTCTCTGCCGCTAACCTTAAGCTCCTTCTCATCCTCACCTTCATCAGCCCCTGCATGCTTAGCATTAATACTCTCATGATCAGACTTCACTTCACTTAAGATTGAGTGGGATTTGTCAGCTAGGACGTCGTCGAGCTTGGCATTGAATGTTGATATATCAAGCCACAGAGCTAGCTTATCCTTGCTGGGATCAAGACCAATCACATTGGCCAGCACGCTGTTAAGGTTCCACCTCCAGGATTTGATTATTACGTCGCTCTTAACGCTAGCTGAGGTCACAGTTAAATTGCCTTCCATCACTGTGGAGTTGTAGATCCTACTTCGTATCTCTATCTGATCTTCAAGGTTGTTGAAGTGAGGGTTTCTAATCTTTTGTAGAATGAAGCTAAACTGGTAACCTATGGTTTTATCGCCTGACTTTATCGGCTCGAAGCCTGTGAAATTCCACTGGCCCTGGTTGAATTCGAAGAAGGCTGGATGCATCTTCCCGTACTCCTTCTCCAAGCCGCTCATCTGCGCAACCATGTTCGCAACAATGTAGAAGGAGTCGCTGGACTTCTTTACAAGACCCTTCACAATTACTTCTCCTCGGAGTTCACCAATTACCCCTGTTGAGTTTGTGATGTTTACTCCGATCTGTTGACCACGGGTTACCACTACATAGTTGAATAGCTGCTGTGTGGATTTGACGCGGTTAACCTGTATGGTGCCAAAGACCGTTGCGTTGCTTTCTACATCGGAGTCATTGATTGGCTTTAGTTGCTTTGTCATGTTGTTTATCTGCTGCTGCAAATCTGCTTCATATTTTCGTTGATAGATCTTCTGGCCGTAGTCTAGATACTCAACTATTCCCTTATACTGCACCTTGTTTACTAAATTGTTGTTATTGTTTGAAAACGAATAGGAATTGTTGTTATTGTTCGCGTACCAATAGAAAGTTGGATTGCCACCACCAGCAGTCACAACCACTGTAACAACTCCGTTGCTGACTGACACTTTACCGTTAGAATCTTGCTTGTCGATTTCCTTCAAATGCGTGGGTGGAGCCGCATTCACTAAGCTCCCGCCAATGATGAGAAATGCGAAAAATAACACCACAGTTAGCTGTTTACCGATAACTACCCAAGGTCTAGATGAACCTAATGTTCTAGATACAGATAGATTTCGGTGTTTCTGATTTTTAATACTCATATTCTTTTATCGCCGCTTTGGCAGTCTGGATACTATTGATATAAGGAACCCCGCGAAACGCGTTTGGAACAGTGTTTGGTACAGCTGTTCCAACAAGTAGATTGCCTGTCTTCTCGTCTTGCTTCATATTTACATATTACCTGTACAGGTTTATTCAATCTCAATATTTATTCTTCTTAGCAGTTTTGCGAAAATGTGGAGATAGGTCTTTGGAATACGGCAAATAAGCCCTATGTTGTTGTAGACGAAAACTGAACTGTTTGATGAGGTTTGAAAGGGTCAAGTGGAATCCTGCAAGTCTAGCATAATTAACCGCAAGTAGACATAATCTCCATTTCATACCATCCCTAAAGAATGCTAGGATGACCACGATTCGCAGCGACAACTCATGATATTTCAGATAAGACTCGCGAGTAATCAGTCAGTCCAAAGTGGTTCAATGAAGTTTTGATTATCTATGAACTAGTTTACAGTGAATGTTGTAGTAGCACTTCCAGTCGTGTAGCCAATTGCCGATGCATCTGCCCTCACAGTGTATAGTCCTTTAGCGGCGTTGCGATTGATGTTGTACTTGAAAACAGCTACACCGTTTATATCTGTTGCTCCGGTTGCACTCGAAACTCCACCTTTTGGATTAGTCACTGTCACTGTAACAGTTGCTCCAGATATACCGTTACTTGTCGAACTATCGGTCACTATGACTGTTATCGGTGCAAATGAGTTGCGATTATAGGTTGTCTTATCCGTTGTAACAGAGACGCTAAGAGAACCTGAGCTCGGTGGGCCCGCTGCTGGCACAGAATTTACCGCATTTAATGCATTGACACGTCCATTTCCATAATACTTATCCCAACCTGATGTGCCAAGATCCTTAGCAGTCGTGTACAACGCAGTTTTGATTTCACTGTTAGTGAGAGAGGGAACCTTCTCCATCATCAACGCAATAGTAGCTGCAATGTGTGGTGTAGCCATAGATGTGCCAGACCATGAAGCATAGGAATTTCCGGGAAGAGTTGAGTAGATACTCACTCCTGGAGCCATGATATCAAGAGCAGCCCCTAATCCGCTAAATGACGCTCTGACATCGTTTCTATCCACAGCACCTACAGCAATAGCTTTACTCGCGCATCCAGGCGAGGAGACTCTTAATCCATCATTACCCGCCGCCACCGCAACTGAAACACCGTGATCAACAGCCCAGTTCACCTTACTTGCCAAATAGTCTGAGTCGCAATTCGAAAGAGTTGTACCGCCGCCACCCAGACTTATACTCAGTATCTTTGCAATATTGTTATTCACAACATATTCTATTCCTGCGGCAATGTCACTTGTATAGCAAGAACCTGAATTATCGCAAACCTTACCCATCCAAACTCGTGCATTTGGTGCTACTCCTTTGGACTGAGTATAAGTAACACCGTCACTTGTTATAATCCCGCTTACATGGGTTCCGTGACCGTGATCGTCAAAGAAACTTGAAGTGTATCTAACGAAACTTCTACCACATGTATTACTACTAATTCCACAAGTGCTACTTGATAGTTGTGAGTGAGTGTAATCAACCCCAGTGTCTAAAACAGCGACTGTAACTCCACTCCCGGTGTATCCTAATGAAGACCAAACGCTATCTGCGCCAATCTGATGATTGGCTACTGAATCGACAATGGTTAGTATTTCATCGCGAACCGCTCTGCCTGTTGACAGATGCTTCTTCGAAACATCATCTGGACACTCAAACGCAGTCGCATCCATCAAATCGTGAACAACATCACAACCCTCAGCGCTAAAGTTCTTCTTCTCTTTAGGATCTGATGTCAAGGCAATTATCCTAGACTTTGGATCAGACTGAACAGCAGGGATGCTACTCGCTAAAACTAGAAGAGCAACAATAAGAATAGAAAGTATTCGCATAAAACTGCTTAATAAATTGCATTTATATAAATATAACTTTTGTGTTTCAGGAATCAGGCCGAATCAAGAGGTTATTCAAATGACTACGGTAAGAAGATTAGTCTTCATGTTTCCAACCATTCACAAGCCTCTCGAACAATTGGAGATCCCATAGCCAGAGCACCTGTATTCAAAGTATTTTTCCATACACTCCGGGTGAAACTTGTCTCAAATACTTTGTAGTTGAAGTGAGGATATAAAGTCCTACAGAGCTTAATCTATCTAACCTCATTTAAGCAACACGTGAGAATCTGAACAAAACAAGATGCTAAAACAGCAACAGACTTGCATTCCAAAACAAACTCTGACTTGATACAGCAGATTCTATGTGACTTCTTTCCTCGTCAACCACATGTTTCGAACCACCTTCTAGCAGAAAAAATATAATCTAAACCATGGGAGAATAATCCGAAGACACTCTTCGCCTGATAAAGGCAATACTGACGAAATGGTTAAGATGGCTCGAAATATTGGCTGACAACTATCTTAATGTCATAGATACCGTGTGCACGTCGCAGATGAGCCTCATGATTAGTCTCAACTACCTCTCCGCACAGCTTGCATTTATCTGGCACGCTTATGTTCGCCCAAGCCTGTATCGTTAACACGCCTCATAAACATTATCGAAGCGTTTCATTCCAAAATGACATAAACTCGATTCTCCCACGAAGAAGATTCGATAAATATAATCCAGATATAAAGACCCATATGCAGTATTTGGCCGGGATAACTTCCATTACATCTGAAATTGTTGTGTTTCTTCAAGAAATGAATCGATTATCACAAAAACCCTTATTGACGAACTAGCTAGGAGATTAATCCCACCAGTTTCTTTTCTTTTAATGAATTAGTATGTTTAGAGCTACTGGATGGTTTTTCACTGAGTTCATTCTACTTTAGAATGACATAGAGCGATTCAACCGAATAGAAATAGAGTACATTAAAAAGAAGATCAAGAGAAGGAACCTAAACAGACAACACAAGACAAACATGGAGTAAGACCTGAATGCAAACTGGATCTCAAATGATTTAAGTAAGATCAGGTGCCCATTCTTACAATATGGTGAATTATAGAGGACTAGTATTAAGTATATTCGTTTCGATGATCATAAGTTCAATCGTTACATACGGAATAGTCACAAGATTCCTACAAAGTACAATCCAACCCTCTTCATCAACTGGTGATCTTAACAAGACCGTTGAGATATTATCAAAGGATATCGACTCTACAAAATCCTCTTTGTCTTTGTTTGACGCAACACTCAAAGACATAACGAGTCAGGTAACTGCCTTAGACCAGAAGGTTGATAATCTTGAGAGCGAAAATACAGACCTCCGCAGACAAGTCCTATCACTATCTTCCGACATATTAACCATGAAAACCACATTTGAAACAATAAGAGCATATCAGATACTCAAATCGCACATGCAAGACTCAGGTTCAAATATCACGGAGGCAATTTCATCTCAGATTACTGATACAATCGACCAACGTAGTCAGATTCCAAGCATACTCGGCTATGAAAAGAATCAGATTAAAGGAGTACTACGCGATGCAATTTCAACACTCCTGAAAAGCTTGATTCCTTCATCATCCTGGACTGAACAATCAACGACCCGAGGAACTTGGCACAACAACACAAACGTCTACACAACCAATCTGAAGACAGCGTTTCCGATCAAGGTAAACGTCTTCGATGTTGATGTAACGATTACTAGAGTGATTGTCATAGCAACAGGTGATGTGAATATAGTCAACAATAGTGTATCCAATCTCCGAGTTGCTTCTGTTTTATTAAACTAATTACTATTTCTAAATCACAGCAAGCAACTTCTCAAGCTTCTCCGAGTCTTCAGTAAGCCTGTTCAGGAGCAAATTTGTCATCTCAGTCACGACACTAGCCTTGCTGAGAATTACTATCGACCGTCTGAATCCGAGATGCTCAAGAAAACACATGAAGGCAATCCTCGAATTAATTATTCTTGAAGATGTCAAGACTGCGCTGGAGATTAAAGACTAAAAGAAGAGCCACGAAAAGCTGAAGCGTATAGACGTGTTTTATCAAAAATTTCTGTGCGGTGTTGTAAAGAGAAACAAAAAAAGAGAGGAGAAGCGGCCTTGTTAGGCTCGCTTTCTAGTCATCATCACAGCAGCAGCAACAATAGCTACTAGTGCGACTCCGACTGCACCGTAAGTCACTTCAGCTGGTAATCCAACGGTTTCTGTTGTCGTTGAGGTTACAGCTGGCTGTGTAACAGTGTTTGTAATTGAGGTAGTTGCGGTTGATACAGATGTTGTAGTAGCAGTTGTTGTGGATACGGAGGTGGTTGTAGCGGTTGTGGTAGCAGTTGTTGTTGTGGTTGTTGTCGAAGCTGGCCTATCGGATAGTCCAACTGCAACTAATATGCCTGCAGTAGTTGGTCTAATGGCTGTTTGGCCGGTTCCTACACCTAGCATCGTGAAGATTAGCTGGTTGCCCTTAGTGTCTTGGCCAGTTGTGATGCCGACCTTCAATTCTGAGCCGAGGTTCATTTCACGCAGAAGAGTACCTGTGTTCTTGTTGAAGAATCTCAGATACCCGTCTGTGAATCCCGTGAATAGAAGATCAGATGAGATTACCATTGTGGAGCGCTGTTGAAATGCTGCTTGGAACCAAGTCCACTTCACCTTACCTGTAGTAGCATCTCTTGCCACAATTGTTGTGTTTTGTATAGGAATCGCTAGTGTTCTGCTTACACTCTGCCCTAGAACTGGTGCAGGGGATTCAAGTATCGAAGTTTGGAGAGCGACTGCGTAATGGTACAATGTGTTTGTTGTAGGGTCGTATGACATGTCAGTTCCGAAGATACCGTTGCTCCAAGCTGGATATACGGGACATGGTCTACCACAGTAATTACTATTGTCGGGTGACTTTATCTCCCTCATATCGTAGGTACTGAATGGATCGTTGAAATGGTACCTAACGCCTCCTTGATAAGGTTCCTTAAGTGCCGCGGCGGATATCTGGCCCCATTGCACCTGTTCGCTGATAACATCAACCATGTAGAAAGACTTGCCTGTCTTAGCGTCTAGCACGAAGAGCCTACCTTCCTTGCAGCCCTTCATGTAGACCTTTCCTAAAGTTGGAACATCAGCAAGTATCCCACTCCAGTTGCAATCATAGTCATACATGTCGCGTGGCATAGGTTGATTCCACCAAATGCGCTTACCGGCATTCATATCAATCGCCATAATGGCGCTTCCATAAAGCCTTGGACCAGGTGTAGAACCAACGTAAGTGTAAGGTCCTTGGTTGCCTGTCTGTGTGTAAAGAATACCTGTATCCTCATCGACTACTGATTGACCCCAGTTAGCTGTAACACCGCCGTAGATGTTTGGCTTCTCGTTAGGCTGAGCCCAGTCCCACTCAAGATTTTGAGGAGTTTTAGTTTGCACATCAGTACATGGAATAACTCCGAAGAAACCTGAGGCACATTCTTGAGTTGCCCAGTCTTTGGTTGGAATGTTCTGAGGTGGGAAGCTAAAGACTCTCCAGAGAATCTGCTTAGTATCCATACTCACACCCATTGTCACATGACGAGCATCTCCAGCATATATTGTTGAGTGCATTCCTCCAGGCAACACTACAATAAACTGACGTCCTTTATCATAAGCCCCGATGTTAGCTTGGCTAGTGACGGCTGAGTAACCCGCGTTTGTATAGTATTTGTAGAGGTTTCCAGGTACATCTTTGCAGAGATCTTCGATGCGAAATTGCTCCTTACCAGAGGTAGCGTCTATACCGTAAATGCCGCAAGCTAGACCGTTGAGTAGCAATGCGTTACCTGCTTCCCAATATCTAAAACCGTGAAGATGAGGAGGTGTTCCAATCTTTACTGGCAAACGATTTTGAACATCAGTCAGATTGACTGTGTAGTCATATCGCCAGTTCATCTTTCCAGTGTTTGCGTTTACAGAATATGTTCTAAGGTAGTTTGTAGTCACATAGACATTTCCAGCTCTTACTATCGGAGGAGTGGATGAACCATCTCCGCCGGCTACGTTCTGAAGCCACGCCATACTTGCTCCTGCTGAGATCTTACCTTCCAGCGGGAAGACCCACTTTACCTCAAGATTGTTGACGTTATTCTGGTTAATTTGAGTTTGCGGACTGTAGTTTTGAGCCCAGCTGTTGCCATCAGTGAACTGCCAATCCTTCTCAGAGTAAGCAGCTGGCGCAGCGTATGCCAGTGTTGGTAGAAATGTGCCGAGTGTTAGAATTACTAGTGCTGTTAATACATATTTTACGGATTTCGCGTCATTATTCATAATAATCAAGCGCGTCTAAGTAAATAAGGTATATAAGCATATTACCTGTACATAGTATCAATATTATGACAATTACTAAAAATTCATAATAAAATGGCCTCACATACACTATTCAAAATCAGAATATTTTACACACCGTCAATTACATGCCAGTACCTAACTCAGTATCAGCCCAAGAAAAAAGAATAAATGCTAAGATGGAACATATGCTACTAGATTAGTCTCCATCCATAGCAGCATTTTACTTTTCGTAGATTTACAACATGTCAATAAATTGTAGATCAGGATACGAAACGAAAAAGTTGCTAGAATCTGATCTACATCTGACAACTTAATAGGATAACATAATATCTATTTTAACAGCATCTGCCAACGGAGACATTTTTGAAGCAACACAAAGAAATGAAAAACCACAACAGAATTAGATGCATGAAACATCTCGAAATAGAAGTGATTCCAATCAAAGTAAATTAAGAAAAAAACTTCATTCTCTTAACAATGTTTATAGATTGATTCAACCATCTTTCCGTCCAGAATTGCATAAAACTATCATATTCGGCGGATTACTTGTTGCATCAATTATTGGCCTAGTTGGCTCGATATATGTTCTGGAAACACTTTACCAATCCCAATTGTCAACTGGTTACATGTCAGAAATGATGAGCCAGATGATGGGCGGAGGAGGAATGAATCTCTCCGAACAAACGCCGATTATGAACTATATGTGGGTTATTCCACCAGCACTCATAGGTTTGGTTCTAGTTGCTTTGACGGGGTTAGTCTATTTCTTCGTTTTCCCTGAGATAAAGAAATCAAATCAACCAATTGAACCTACTGTCAGTATCCAGTCTTCAGATTCCAAATCTCTATTGGATGGGAAGAACGCTTCAGCCTTGTTGAATACTTTGAAGCCTGATGAGAAGATTGTCTTTGAAGTTTTGGCCTCGCACGGTGGTAAATATCTTCAAAAGAACATATCCAAAGAAGCTAATCTCAATCGATTAAAGACACATAGAATAGTAGCTAGGCTTTCAGAGAGAAACATCGTTGTAGTCAGACCTTTTGGAAACACAAATGAGGTTTCTATCTCGGATTGGATAACTTCTGAGAAAGGGAAAGACTAACATTATTTTTAGCTAAAATCTGATTTAGGTAGATTAAATGATATTCTAAAGAAAAACTGTTTCAAAAACTGTTTCACGCAACCAATATACACCATTTCAAACCATAGTACCTTAGAGATTAGATGAATAATGAATAAAACAAACTTAGTAATAATTGCGGTAACGGTCGCAGCGTTGATAGGTGTAACGTCCTTGGCGACATATGCTAACGGCATGATGCAGTTCTGGGCACCAAGTAATCAACAAATCCAAGGATACAACTCCGTCGGTGGCATGATGAACGGAGGAGGCATGATGAACGGAGGAGGCATGATGAACGGAGGAGGCATGATGAACGGAGGAGGCATGATGAACGGAGGAGGCATGATGGGAGGTTACTTCCAGAATGTCCCAACCGCCTTATCCCACGCCCAAGCTGAGCAGATTGCGAACAATTTTCTGGCATCATTGAATAATTCCAGTCTGACGATAGGTGAGTTCGAAGAGTATTCTTATAATTTCTATGTATCAATAGTGGAGAAGAGTACAGGTCGAGGTGTATCTGAGATTCTGATAGATAGGTCTACGGGTTCTCTGCATCCTGAGCCTCAGAGCATGATGTGGAGCACAAAGTCCAATATGGGAGGTATGATGAATGGCCATTTGCGAACCCTCGGTGAGATAACTGTTAGTTCTGAAGAGGCGTTGAATATCGCTCAGGAATATCTTAACGTATTCTACCCTGAAACAAAAGCCAACACTGATGAAATCGTAGCTTTCTACGGATACTACACCGTCATGACTACCTTAAACGATGCGGACTATGGTATGATGAGCATAAACGGCTACACCGGCGCCATCTGGTACCACACGTGGCATGGCATGTTTCTAACCGACGTGCAGATGTAGCAGTTTTCCTAATGTCCTCTGGAACTCATTGGTACAGAATACAACCACAGAGATACTATCCCAAAGATCAATATCAATATTATGAACGGTATGGTGGCTGATTTTGATTGTGAATGGTTCTTTGAGATCATTACCACAGTGTATACTGCACCCAATACACCGAATATTGATAAGATATATTGTATGATTTGTATCGTGGACATATTCAGAATCTCTAGGCTGCCACTGATGTTTAGACCAGCAAGCGACGCCGTTGTGTATCCTATGGAGTATCCTTCTCCAAGAAGATGCCTTAGATTATGGGCTAAATGAATAGCTAATCCAAGAGGGATGAGAGCATAAGCATATTGCATGAATCCTGTAATTGTTTTTCCGTACTGTGGGCTCGCTGCTGTCGCTTTTGCCTTACTTCTAAAAAGTCTGGTGGATATGAAAGATGCTGTGAGCATAAGTATTACCGGAGTTAAGATTGCTCCAGTGTATATCAATGTCCAGGATACTGTGAAATTGGTTATTCCCGTGCTGCTTTCAAACCACGTCATGAATGGTTCCCATACTTCGAGCATTACAATTGTCTGAACCACAACTAAACCAATTAGAATTGAAGCGAGGATTGACTCTTCGAGACGTGGTTTTTTGATGAACCAAAGTTCGCTGGTTGGGACTCTTAAGCTGATTCTTACTGAGTCGTGGGGGCATGTTTTAACGCAGTTTGAACAGAAATTGCAGAAACGATTAGAGTCAATTGTTCGCGGGTACTCAAACATTGAACAGCCATCTACTTTCCCATCGCCTTTATAGCAAGTTGGTGTGGTGCATTTGCTACATATCTTTTGATCGGTTCTTAGTTCAAGGGCAGAACTCATGGAGTAATTGCTTGAAAGCCCCCCTAGGAAGCAGACGTATCTGCACCATGCTCTTCTCTCAAAAACAGATCCCATCAAAACTACGCCCCCGAGTACAAAGAGAAGCATATATCCTGTGTTTAGAGGCGACTCCACAATTCCGATGCTTACATCAGCCCATGTCACGGTGAGGAATATGATCAGCATAATCCAGACACCGTATTGCTGGAGTAGCTTCGGTACTTTTCTATGCAACCCCACTTTCTTCTGGACCTCATCACTCACCTTTGAAAGAGGACATATAGAGCACCATAACCTACCAAACATAAAATAGAGAACCGGCAAAAGTGGCCAAAGAAGTATCCA
>Ga0214473_10006287_pt1 | contig 14206 bp, 18 predicted proteins | sample RVTome_7_FD_203509 | JGI IMG/M metagenome (GOLD analysis project Ga0214473, IMG submission 203509) | Soil microbial communities from uranium-contaminated site in the Upper Colorado River Basin, Wyoming, United States - RVT98D197 | ecosystem: Environmental > Terrestrial > Soil > Contaminated >... | reverse complement strand
CTTCGCTACCTCCCGAAAAAGCGCTATGTAGTTAAGTATTACACCCGAGCGGGTGGGTCCAAGCAAAAAAGAATAAAGTAACAGCGATTGATCATCGATAGATTAATAGCTTAGCATATTTAATGTCCCTGTCAAGCTGCTAATTTTGTCTAACTCTTGGCCAGAAAAATTACTTCTGTTACCATTCAAATATGAAAAAATACCGTGATCTAATTTCTTTTTTTACTGATCTGTATTCAGATCCCATCAACTCCAAAGTAGAAGACCCACATCAAACGCCGGCTCCTGCCCCACCTACCTTGGGACATGCTTCGTTTCGACCTTATCCATGGCCCGCACCAGAGCCGCTGCTCCAACCCAAAAATGGGACTGATGGGCCTGTCTATACAGTTTTCGAAAAATCATTTTCTCCAATGGATAAAAAAATTACCTTTCCCAACCAAAACGGAGAAGAGGAGGAGCAACGAATTATTACTCCCAGTAAATCTAGCACCGAAAATTTATTTGAACCACCACCGAGCGATTTAGTTGAACTGCTCCCAGAAGGAGCCCATAAAGAGGATTATTTGCCAGCCATTCGGCTAGCTATTCGGTTTACTGCCTGGAAGCAGTCTCTGCAAGAGAAAGCTCGTAGGGCTTGGGCACGTTGGAAACAACGCCATCAAAAAACCGAATCTTTTGGTTCGTTTGGAAAAGGAGGAGATGCTTTTTCGGGCTATGAATCTCTGGGAAATTTGTTTAACCATCAAGGTCTTGGTTCGTTCGAAGATGCTGCCACTTTTGATGAATTTGAAACACCTTTCGATGTTAGCGATTGGAACGAAAAAGCTACTAAATTAAAATCAGCTTATAATGCCCTGCAAGGAGTAATATATGACTATCAACGCTATGGGTTATTACATTATCGACCATTAGCTGACGTTAATCGTAGTTGGGCAGTAACTCAAAATCAAGGAGTGGAACGAGGGGGCTCTTCCGAAGCTTTCCAAACTATTAAGAAAGTAATTGCTAGTTGGGCTGTTGTATATGATATCTTTACACACCCACGTATACGAGATGATATTCCTGGTTGGTTAGAGCATTCCTGGGAGGGGGATACTCTCCGGCGATATGCGGATCTGCATCGGCAAATGCAATGTTTGCCCTCCTGTTTGCTTTTTAGCACCCCCATCTTTCCTGACTCTAAAGATTCCAATAAGGATACTTATTTTGACAAAATTGTCCGAGTAGTTACGAAAACAGCCGACTATCTGAATAATTCACTAGAAGCCGCTCTGCGCAAGGCAACAGTTGCCGGATCCCATACTGATTCCCAAACTCTGGAAAGTTTTCGGTCACGAATTACCCATATTTTAAACAACGAAGGAAGCTACAGACATCCTCCAGTTACTAGCCCTGGCCCATTGTTTCTGATCGATGATCTTAGAAAGATGCCAGAACATCTCGTGAAATCTCTGCCTCATTATGGCAGTAATGATGATTTGATTACTGCAGCCATAGATGCTTATCAAAATAATCTTTTACAGATGGAGGCCATTTTTAGTGAAGTAGTAAATTTTCCTGAACTAAACTCCCAGTAAATTGATAAAATGTATGTATGAGAAAACTACTGCTTATCTTAACTCTAATGTGTTGCCTAGGTCGCCCAGTGCTAGCTGACGAAAATTCTGACTTAGGCGATAAAATTGCCAAAGCGGTTAAGGTGCAAGGTACTATAGTTGGCGAGAATATTATTCCAGCAGCTATTCTCGATGACCTAATTGCTAGAGAAGGGGATACTTTCCTAGTTGATGAGACTAGTGGTAGGTTAGTAGCTAAGCTAGGCCCAGAAGAGTTAGGAGATCACCCAGACCGGCTTCAGGTTAAGGTGGTAATTATTGTTCATGGAAATGTAGTTATTAATCATCTAGATGTCAACATTAGTCTACTAGCCAGGCCATAACTATGGACCAAGCCCTTCGCATAGCCATCAGGCAGTACGCATCCCAGCCTACACCCGAAAATGCGCAGCACTTAGCACGACTATACCTAAGAAGTTTAGGTATCCCTTTACCATCTAATATTCCAGAAAAATGGCATGGAAATTTAACCTACGCAGGACTACTACAACGGTTATTGCAACTAACAGATGAGCAATTGGGCGCCACGGTCACAGTTTATGATAATGAGTATACACCTATAACTAGTATGCATAGTCTAGAACAATCTGACGGTGTATTAGACGCAGGGCAGCCAGTTTTATTGCATCATACATGTATTAGGTGTGAGGCTCCTTTGGAAGATGCGCAAGTAAGGCAATATTTTGAAAACACAGTCACAGGATTAGACGCCGCACTATCACCGGCAGGAACACTCGCTCGAAGTCTTGCTACCCTGTGTCAAAATTGCATCTATTGCACAGATTGCGCGCTACCACCAGCTTCCCCAGGACGACCACACTCTTGTCCAGCAGAAGCAGGCTTGGGCTGTCCGTGTTGCGAACGAACTAGGCAACAAATGGGGCTATCATCAGGAGACTAAGGCTTAGCGTCCGCCAACCTAGCCTCTAGTTGATCTACCTGAGATCTTAATCCAATATTTTCCTGTTGTAGTTCTTTCACCTTGGCGGTCCAAGTTTCTACTTCTTTAGCTAGTTGTTCATAGGTTTTGTCTTTGGTCCAAGTTAGTGCATGTCCGTTAGGACAGTGGAAATTTTTGGTAGGATCATGGCGCCTGATGTTTAAATATTCTTTGGGCACAGCAAAAACGATTCCGCAAGATGGACAATGTTGTCGCTCTAAAGTCTCCTGTGTTTCAAATTCAGTACTCAAGCGAACTCCTTGTGTTTTTCTAGATACCAAGTTCCTTTGATCTTAACTCGCAGTCCGTTGGAATAACGAGCTACATAACCCTCTTGGTTTTCGTCAATATCCTCGGGGTCAATAGTGTCAATTCTTCGTACGCGATAAGGAACAGTCTCTACCTGATGCTCCTTACCATAGATTTCTAATTCTTGGTAGGAATGATCTACTCCATAGGAGTCAACCATTCCTGTCAAAATTAGACGCTCATCTGAATAAGAGACTACTACTTGATTCCAGGGGGCTATCAATTCGAAACAAAAGGTATACCCAGGAGTTAGCCTATCCGCACTCTCTTCTAGCCAGCTATTAGCAAATTGAGTTTGAATATTGTTCCAACTACGTCGAGTAGTGGACACCCACCGTTTATTTTTGGGATGTTGGAAGATAATGACCAAACTACCATCTAACTTATCGGCTACTTCTGGTAACTCTTTCGGAAGATTTTGGAGGTATAACCCCTGTTCATTTAAATTAAAAAACTTGGAGAAAGGACGAGATACGACATTACCATCCTCATCGAGAACCGCTCCTCGGGCTAGACGAGTGTGGTAATTCCAATTTCCCTTCAAAGCACATTGTGTGGTGTAATCATAAAGTGTTAAAAATCCATTAGGAATGGCTACTAAATAACCTTCTTTTACATACCAGTCTAAGGTTTCTTTGAGGTTCACAAAGTGATGCTAATCTTTAATTCTAAATTTTCTATTGCTAAAGAAAAAATTATCGATACTGGCAGCTCCGGCGTATCAAATTTTGAACCGGGGAAGTGCAAAGTTTACCCAGCCAGCACATTCCTTGCACAAACCACAACCTAGTTCTATATATTCTGCGTGTTTGATGAAGGATTCCCACATATGCACTTCTAAGAGTTTTAATTCTAGTTTCTGGCATTGCTATTCATCCTCCCCATCGTCTTCCTCCAATCCCAGTGCCCATCTTTCTCGTGCTATGCGCGCTTGTTCTTTATCTTCATCCATCTCAGCTATCCTGGCAGCCATTCGATCTAGTAAATCTTCCGGATGCTGAAACCAGTATCTTTGAACTTCCTGTTGATGTTCAAAAAAATCATAAGTTCGATTAGGATCCGGTTCTGGGTAAACACTAGCACCGTAAATAGCTCCTGATCCATGGCCACTTAATTCTGTCAAGAGACGGTCTGGTGGCGTCTCTGGGACGCCTAAGATCCGAAAAAACATAAAGTGATTGACGTTAAGAGGACTTCGCATAGAAAAATACACGTCAAATAAATCGCTAACATAATCTGAGCCGGGGCGGATTCCTGGCGGATTAATGACCTTCCAGGTGGGTGGGACGGTCCTCATGCTAATAAACGCAGGATAACCTTTCCAATCCCCTCCCAGCCACCAAATAGTTTGTTGTATGGCCATGCCGTTAATAAGCTCTGCTATTCGTCTGGCCAAATGTGCGTCGGCCCTATCACCAAATAAGTTTAACTCCCAAAAGGCTAATCGAGTTGTGGCTTCCACATCTCCTTGATTAGCTAATCGACGCAATATTTGCAAACGCGCATCCATAGTGCTATATTAACAAATAATTTCTTATAATAGTGGAGTGCAACCTAACAGTAAGTTACAGCCAGAAACTGAGTTTGATGAGGAAAACTATTTAGCTGTCAATCCTGATGTAGCAGAAGCAGTTGGCTCCGGAGCGATTCCGAGTGGGCTATGGCACTATTTGAACCACGGCAAAAAAGAAAAACGAGCAGTTGCCCAAAAGTCTATAGAGGCTGTAACAGATAATAGTCCCATTTGGAAAAAAATAATAAGTTATGCTCCTTTTAATGACCAAATAGATGATTTTACTTTGTTCCAGCATATGATGAAATGTCTCCGAAAATTTGAGAGTTTTCACATAGCTAGATATAATGATGGGGAGTGGGTGTTTATGCTCCAAATTGAACCCTACTACTCTAAATACATAGAAGAACACAAACACAATAAAGAGGAAGTAGAACAAATATCTAAAGAACTTTTATCGATTATTGATAGCATCCTCCTTATTACATAGGCATTGATTCGACCACACGTGCTCTTAGAGGAACCATCGCCCTTAAGCAGGGATTTTTCTTACCAAAAATAGCTCCCCTGCCTAATGTAGTTTTTGGTGAAATTTTCAATGTCGCTACTGTTAGATTTGGAATTAATGCTTTGCGTGATCCATTGCTCCAGCGACATGCTATTTCTGTAGGCCCTCCTTATATGGAAAAGCTGGGATTGGCTGGTCATTTGGACGTGCCCTTGCAAAATTGTTGGAATAACGCATCCGAGATAAAATCCAAATTAGATTCTATGCTCAAAGAAAATTTGTCTAAGCATCCGGTAATTGTTTACTCCTGCAGTTTATTAGCTAAGTTTTTAGTAGATACTTTTTATCATAAGTACGGTTCTCAAATAACACAATTAGACGTGGGATCTTGTATTGATCCTTGGTGTGGTGTTATATCTAGGCCCTGGCACACAGAACTAGCTAAACATTATCAATTAAAGGCGGCGCAGGACCCAAATCATTTCTACGTTTAATCGTTGGACAAAATCCTAACGACCACATTAATTAATTGTGATTAGCATTTGGGAATCACTTAAAAAGTGTTACAATATCAGATGGAGAAAAAAATGAGGAAATATCTAACGATTTTGATGCTGGTCCTGGGTCTCGCCGGAAGTTCTTCCGGCCAAGAACACCTGCGGTTTGTTCCAGGAAATAACCAGGAGCAAGATGGAGAACTACAAATTGCAGTTACAGAATATACTGCTCCTGACGGCTCTAAAATCACTCTTTATGGAGTAGTACATATTGCCGATCCTGCTTATTATGCAGAAGTCCAGCGAGATTTAGATCAGTTTGATACCGTTCTTTATGAAGGCATTAAGAATGGAAACACAGTTAATCCAGAGACTAAGATTCTTAATATTATCCAAAAAGGAATGGGCAAGTTACTGGGGCTAACCTTTCAAAAAGATGGAATCGATTATACTCGTCCTAATTTAGTTCACGCTGATATTTCCTCAGAAGAGTTGCAGCAATCTATGGGAGATCAATCTTTGACACCATTTGGAAATTTACCTTCAGAAACACAGGATCAAGCCGCGCCTATCTTAGAAATGGCTGGCGAACTTATTTCTAAATTTTTAGGGGGTAATTCTGAACTTCAAAATAGTTTGAAGCTGCAAATGAGTCAACAAATTGCCGGCGTAGATTTCCCAACTAGTATGCCACCTCAAATGTATCAAGCGATTGTAATAGATCGTAATCAAATTGTGATGGATGTATTAGCAGCTGAGCGAGCAGCCCACCCCGAAAAACAGAATATTGCTATCTTCTATGGAGCAGGGCACATGGTTGATTTCGTGAAACGATTTGAAGCTTTGGGTTACACCCCAAGTAATCAACGATGGATGACAGCTTGGAAAATTGGTAACGGAGCGACTTCGACCGCAGAAGTAGATCCCGCACCAGAAGCCCTAGAGCCTCGCTAAGCATTAAAGGCGTCACCAAATATTTTTCCCTGGCTACTTTTTCAAGAGCTGCTATCATGGGGCCATGAGCATTCGGTTTTATGAAGTCGGTGGCTGCGTTCGAGATTCTTTATTAGGGCTTCCTAGTAAAGATATTGACTACGTAGTAGTAGCACTATCTTATGAAGCCATGCGCTCACATCTAGTAGAGCAGGGCTTCAAAATCTATTTAGAAAAGCCGGAGTTCGTTACTATTCGTTGCAGAGTGCCCATAGGGCATCCGCTTCGTCTTCGTGTTAAAGATACTGACTTTGTGCTAGCCCGTAAAGATGCTCCAACAGGGGATGGCCGACGGCCTGATTACGTGGAAGCAGGGACGTTGATTGATGACCTGGCTCGTAGAGATTTTTCTGTCAACTCCATCGCCAGAGATCCACTAACTGGAGAATTATTTGACTATCATCAAGGAATTTCTGATCTCCAGCAGAAACTACTTCGTTTCGTTGGTGACCCCGCCAAGAGAATCGAAGAGGATGGACTTCGCGTTCTTCGTGGTTTCCGCTTCATGATTACCAAAGGCTTGCAGCCCACTCCAGAAACCCATCAAGCCCTGTTATCTCCAGAAGCAGCCCAACGGCTTCAATGCGTCTCCATCGAACGTGTAAGAGAAGAGCTAGAAAAGATGCTGTCACACAGCACTCCCGATAGCTTGCTGCTCTTAGCAGGACTCCCGGAACATACTCGGAAAATGATTTTTCGAGAGGGACTGAGACTCACTCCAACACTTAAGCAGGACTAAAACGATGAGCAAAGCTAACAAAGCATTAATCAAACAATTTTTTGAATTAGAAGATCAGGTCTGGGCGCTTGCCGGGGAAGACAAAGCGCATTATGCTGGCCTGGAAGATTGCACCGATAGCCAGTTTGCATTGGACAAAAACGAGGTTATCTACGGAGAACCTGGATCTGATGACTATTATGGAGGAACCATCTACGGAACTGCCATTTTTCGTGGGAAAAAGTATACCATCGCGGTAATCGATGATGGTTGTGGCAACCGCCAACGGCCATTGCTATTTGATAACTCCAAAGCGGTTGACAGAGACGCTTTTGGTGACGCCGTTGTATGATGTCTTAGATTAATTTGGTATTATTAAAATATGTTTCACAAATATCGTCGCAATGCCGATTCTGAATTCAGAGATGTCGAACGACGATTTCTCAGCAGTTTCGCTAGCGACGATTATTTAATTTATTTATCTGCCTGCCAGCGCAGTGGTTTAATCGCTCAATGGTGTCGTTGCGGTGAACCTGCGATCAAAGACTGTATTCCCTGTTCGGAAAGAATCCAATTGCCAGTCAGACATTGCCAGCCATGCAGCCAGCATCTTTGCTCCGGAGTTATTACGATTATAGGAGAAGCAGGTCAACCTTGCCCTCAAGATTTAGCAAGTATGCCACGGTGTGACCTTTGTAGTAAAACCATGTGTCCGGAAGAAGATTGTAGTTGGAATGTCATTCCAGAAAAATGTGGGCAGTGCGAGAAAACTTATTGCGATGAGGATGGCTGCGGCACTGCCTGTGATGAATGCGGAACCCCTGTCTGTAGCGGATGTTGGTTTGAGTGCGAAGCCCACAACAGTCAACATTTTTGTGATGATTGCACCACCAGATGCGAGCAATGCACCAACAATTGTTGTCCAGAATGCGTCTGCGCCGGACAATATTGTGGGAATAGTATTTGCACTGAGTGCAGTGAATCTGGAAAGACAGGTATCTGCACTGTGTGTGACGGACGGCTGTGTGAAGAGCATAATCTAGAATGTTCTATGTGTGAAGAAGGTGTGTGCGAAACCCACGGCAAAAAATGCCGTATGAAAGATCAGGAAGGACAACAGTGCGATGCTGTCATTTGCAATCAGTGCGATGCAGCTTCTTGTCATATGTGCAGTGGAGCCATCGGATGCCCATCCCACTTTGAGGAGTGTAAAACATGCGAAGATCCAATTTGCTCCAAATGTGCGGAGGAATGCCCTGGTTGTGGTGACACTTTTGATGCTGATTGCTTAGCAGATCATGAAGAAGAATGTAACCTCACAAAAGAATTGCCACCGTCACTCTTGCCTCCGCTAGAAACTACTTCTTTGCAAGTTGGCAGCCGAGTCCGATTTGTAGAGTCCGGGCTTTTGGGTGTAGTCATTAAAATTTCTCCAAAGGACGATGTGATTAAATATATTGTGGAGTGGGATAATGATACCGCCGGCAAACACCTGAGGGACGAATTAGAAGGTCCCATCGCTTTCCGCCGAAACTATCGCCGCTACTAAAACTTGCTACAATAGCATTGTGAAGTTAATTGGTTCTCCCTGTTGGCTGCCCCAAAATGTAGTTCCTACGCATTCCCCTTTGCAAGGAACTAACAAAGATCAAATTGTTATTGTGGGTGGAAGTTATGCTGGCTTAACTGCAGCCTATTGCTTGGCTAAAGCTGGGTATTCTGTGTCTCTACTGGAAGCCGGAACTATTGGTTACGCGGCCAGTCGTTCTGCCGGTGTGGTGTGTAGTTCCTTAGAGCGTGATTTTTTAGATTATGTTAATACCTACGGCATAGAAATTGCCAAGAGAATGTGGCAATTTTCTGTGGAAGGTGTCAAGTTAGTATCCAAGCTAGTTCAGCAATTAGACCCACAAAATAGGTCCCAGTTAGAAACCACAGGTAGCTTCTATACTTCCTATCCTGAGGATAGAGAGTACATTCTCCAGGAATTAGAAGCTAGGAATCGTTCTGGGTTTAGTGCCCAATATTTTGAGGACCATCTGAACCCATTTTACGAAGATGGGGCTCATCTAGGAATCTACACACCCGATGATCTGATTATCAATCCATACCAATTCTGTCAAATTTTAGCAGCAGCAGCTGTGTCTTTGGGAGTAAAAATCTATGAATCCAGTCCTGTGATTCGTTTAGACAAAAAAAAGAAAATCTGTATTACCAGGGAGGGGTCGATTCAAGCAGAAAAAATCCTTCTCGCAGGGCAGGCTGTTCCCGGGCAGTTCGGGTACAATCGACGAGAGTTAGATATTCTTACCTTTTGCTTAGCTACAGCACCTCTAGATGCTTCTCAAATTGAGTGCTTGGGACTAGCCCAGAGACCATCCTTCTGGGATGCCGATCAACCGTTCTTTTATGGACGGCTAACCTCGGATAATCGCCTCATCATTGGAGGGGATGATTTATGGGCCCCTATGGGTTGGCTAGGATTGCAAAATGTAAAACTGAATCGCCTAGAAAAACGCGCCCGAGAGCGAATACCTATTTTAGAAGAAATACCTGTCGAATATCAGTGGGGAGGGCCTTTAACTGTCATGACAGATGCCATGCCAACTCTTGGTATTGTATCTAATATTTTCATAGGAGGAAATGCTGCCGGTATTTCACAGGCTGTGATGGTAGGCAAAATACTAGCCGGAATGACCGCTAATTGTTATCAACGCACTTCTAGATTATTTAGTTATAAAAGGCCACTTAGCATCATACCCAACATGTATTCATCCAAAGAACTCTTTCACATGATTATGAGCTTAGCTGGAATTTTTTAGAAAAGAATATTTTCGCACAGCAATCTACTCCGTTAATTAATGGGCTAATCGTGGCGCGATTGAAAGCAGGCTGGCAAGAACATTAGGCATAAACAATTTCCCCAAATAAACAAAGTTGAAGAAAAATATCTCCAGTTTCAGCATCATCATTTCCCTCGATAAAATTATACCAATGACGCAAATGATGCTCTGCCATCACTCGCAAGCCATCATGCAAGGCCTGCCGATCTAGTTTCCAAGCAGTTACGCCCTCCGGTAATTCATCAGCATTACGAGCAACCTCATTGCTATCCACAAATAATACTGCACACCCTGGGACAAAAGGTATTAATTCGGCAGGATGATGATAGTTATCGGGTATTTGCATCTTTCCATCTTCTTGGAAGTCAGAATACTGGAGACCAGACGCAAACTGATACTCCCAGATTAGGGCCCAATAACCAGTCCCTCCTTCTATTGCCGAAGTTAGCAGATCCCTGACACGTTGTTCTGGGATCACCGTCTGAGTCGCTACGTTAAAGTCAGATCCTGCCTCTGAAGCAGGAACTCCGAAAATTCTTCGATATTCTTGGATCACCCGAGTCGTGAAAATTTTAAGTCGATGATCAGCCATAGCGCTATTCTAGAAAACCAAATCAGTGTTTACAATCTTCATGGAAGGCTGAATAGCTAGCATATTAGATAATCGATAGATCCAGATATAATACTGAACAAATGGCTGATTAACGTTGGCCGGCGGATCCGGTGGCACTATTATTTCTACGCTGAGATATCCTTGGTTCTTCCAGCGAAGTAAAGCTCGGTAAAAATCGATAATGTTCTCAAAGAGTAAACGCCTGTTAACAAAGAAGCCCGGGGGGATTCGGTCCTCTACCTCCACTAAATATTTGGCAGTTTTTAATAACTTATTGATATCATAGGATCTAATTATCATAATTAATACCAGTAAGGATCCCTCGGTATCCAGTGTCTTCTTAGCCTTCTAGCAGGATTTCTCCGTTTATTGATATGTTCTACTCTAATTTTTTCTGCCAGGTTTACTTCTCTGGGGGTAGGCATCACGTCCTCTTTTTTGGTGAATATATTACAAAGATATATGGCTCGTTGGTACATAAAACAGGTTATTCTCAGCTTATGCGTAATCGATTTAAATTCCCAAATACTGTCAGTCAATTTCTTAAATTTTTTACCATCGGCAATTTTTCCATGTTGGCAGATTCTAATAAAAAGATTAGTAAAGTATTTTTGGGCTTTAGCCGATAACTTTTCCCATGCTTGCTGCGCTGGACGACTTCCATCAGCGCGTGTAGCAAAGGCAATCTTGTCAAAGGGTAAATTCGCAGAGGACTCACATCTAAAAAGTGTATCATCGGTAGCAAATGTGGGTATAATCGGACTTGGTACAAATTCAGGTCTTTTTCTTATAGATTCAGGCAATATATCTAATATATCTAGGGGTTCCAGCGGCGGGATATCTTCTATTACAGGCGAATCATAAGGTGTGATAGGTATGATAATAGGCAGGGAGGGAGGCGGCGATGGTGCGGTCGGACGTAATTTTCCTACATATTCATCTAATAATTTCTGTGTTGGTAAATAATGAGAAGATCCCCTAAACCTCCCCGTAACTTGATTCGCATATCCATCTCGAACCAATTGCCTGAGTATATAACTGCGCTCTGTAGCAGCAGCAGTTCCTGTACCGCTCAGAGAACTTAGGCCTAACTCACTTGCCAGTGCGTTTACATCTTTACCACGAATATCACCTGTTTCTACAAGGCGTTCTTTGATAAAATCATAAAAAACATTCAGCTCATCAATATTTCTGGTTTTACGTTTACCTGGCCTAATTTTGCTCAATAACTCATCAGGCGTAGTATGGAAGGCGGTAGCTACTAGCCAAAGAGGAGACCATTCTGGGTGACTACCTAGAAAGGGTATGTGCCACTCTGACGGTGGGTTTTGGCCAGCACGCCATCCAACTCTTGTCATCTTCTGTAGAAGTCTACGGATATCGGATTCCGGGCTGTCCGGGTTATCATCCCATTGATTATGATAATAAGGGCGCCGATAGCGCGACATGTACCGCATAGCTTAATGATACCATATTTCCTTAGGGCCTAGCTTTCTAGTTTATAATTCTAGCTTCCAAAATTAGGATTCAAATAATTGATAACTGCAAGCAGAAGGCAGGACTAATAATCGACATAGGTAGTCCACTTTAGCTTCTGCTAAAGTCATATCATAATGGCCATGATCCGTAGATGGGCTGACTCCCTCTTCATAAGGCACTCGGTATGCCCAGGTAACATAGTTTTTTGAACTCAGTGGAGATTCAACAAGGTTTGGATCTTCATGCCTCGCGCATTCACGGTCTCCAACACCGACTGGGATGTTTCCGCTGCAGTAGAGACAAACGGGCAGCTTTCGCAGAATTTCTTCCGGGCGTTCTACTAGGATAATGGCTGTGGGATAAGTTCCCTGTCGAAATTCCGGCACTTCCAAACTTCTCGGATTTTCACCTTTTCTCCACTGATCTGCTACTATTCGACCTGCTCGTGTTACAATAGGTCGGCCGCTAGGTTCCATGACTGTTCTGGGCACAGTAAGTATTTCTGGATATTGCGCGGGATGCGAAAGTCGCTGCATTAAACTCATAGTTTGTTCTGCATCTTGCTTATCATTAGTATAGTATGATTTCATTCCATCTAATTCTCCATCTACTCGATATTCTACTATCCATTCATCATATTCTTTATTTCTTTTAAGACGGAGTGAAACTTCTCCACATTGTTGGACCAGAGCTACCCAGCCCAAACTTAATAGCAATGGGATAACGGATCGAACCCGAGTATCTACTACTGCAAAATGTTCTGGGGTTCTGGGTAAGACGGGATAGGTAGCATCGAACTCGGTCATCCGTAACTGTATTTCTAAACCGGGAAATTGGAGGTCATCTAGGCCCCAAACATAAAAATCTGGTAGTAAATTTCCTATGGCTTGTCTGGTCATAGTTTGAGTGGCCGCTACAGTAGGCATTCCATGACGAAGTAGTTCTTGGTTATAAGCTATTAGATTATCGATGGTATAGTTTAGTTGTAAGGCGCGTTCCAAATTGCGAAGTCGAGTATCAGCATTTCTTCGATAAAACATATTTCTATTTTAGCAAAAGAATAGTTAATTCTTCCTTCAAACCAGCTGGCATGTTATCATAGAGAAATGGACTACGATGTAGATATTCCTCGCATTTCCGGTGTTCGCGGGCTGCTGCCCAACATCGGCAGAAATCGGAAGCGAGATGCTAAGAAAACTGGCAATCGCCGGGTGCGGGCTGGAATTCGTCGGGCATTGAAAACATTACAGCCGGTCAAAGTTAGAAGCATCACTGCCTGGGATATTGATTAGTTATGCTATAATCAATTTATGGCCCTAAAAAATCTCAATAAAGGTCGTTTTATTGCATTTCTGACTTGTCGTCTCACGGCCTGGAGATTAAGGCACGGAGAAATACCAAGTATTGATCCAAGAGAGCATGGAGACTTATTCCGAGCTGAGCAAGGGCATATCATCGGAGATTTGGCCACTTTGTGGTTTGACACTCTTTTAACTACTAATGGAAAACCCAAAGGCATTAATATTGACAAACAGCTAGCAATTTTGAATATTACACGAGATCAGCCCGATTTATGGTTACAACAGGGTATGCTATTAACACAACGAGCTATGCAAAATCCTAATGTTTTTGCTATTTACGAAGCTACATTTAATAATGGATCTTATACTACACGTGCCGATATCTTAGCCAGGACCAAAACCGGTTCCTGGAATATGATCGAAGTTAAGTCTATTGGAGAGAAAGCTGAAAAATCCTATATTCAAGATATGGCGTACACAACCGGAGTCTTGTTGGGATGCGGCGTAACCCTTAATAAGATCGGGCTAATGCGCATCGACCGAGAATTTATTCTACAAAGCGTAGCTTGGCTCAACCAACCTAGTAAACTACTAAATCTGCTAAGTATCAATTGGAATTGGCAGGCTGAAATTCTTCAGGCTTTGGCAGAATTTAATGCTCCTCAAGCACCGCATGGGTATAATCTGTGGCAAATTGCTGATCTGATTACTAGCCAGCCCACTCCTCCCAGTGCTAACTGGCATCCAGATTGCAAAGATTGTGAATCCTGTCGCGTCGTATTTCTTAGGCAGCCCAGATGCCATCCTGTCATTGATTTGCCTCACATAGGTAATATGTTCCTAAAATTTAAAGAATTGGCAGAACTTAATGTC
>Ga0214473_10006286_pt1 | contig 14209 bp, 15 predicted proteins | sample RVTome_7_FD_203509 | JGI IMG/M metagenome (GOLD analysis project Ga0214473, IMG submission 203509) | Soil microbial communities from uranium-contaminated site in the Upper Colorado River Basin, Wyoming, United States - RVT98D197 | ecosystem: Environmental > Terrestrial > Soil > Contaminated >... | reverse complement strand
GCGGTCCGTAGGTGAAGTCGAGCGTCGAGATCCCGATCACGCGCTCCACGTAGCGGCGCATGGGATCGAAGGCAGCGCCCGCGGACAGGTACCCATGGATGAAGACGGCCACCCGGTCGCCGACCGGGGCCGCCGGCTTGCGGACGCACGCGCGGAGCATGAGTCCGCCCTGGATGGCGATCGCGGTCGCCTCGCGCCTCAGCAAGCCCACGTCAGCCATATCGCGGAACCCATTGCTCCGCCTGATACCAGCGGAGAACCTGTCTGAAGCCGTCGCCGAAGCTCGCGTGGCGCGGCTCCCAGCCGAGGGACCGGAGCTTCCCCGAATCCACGAGCAGATCCTGGTAGAGCAGGGTCATCGCCTCGCGGTCGAGGCGAGGTCTCAAGGCGGGCTTGAGCCCGTGTCTCATCGTCACGAGGCGCCACGCCGCCAGAGAGGCCACGTCAGCGGTGCCGTGGGCACCGGGCGCCTGGAAGGTCCGGCCGAGCCCCTCGAGGACCACTTTGGGAAGGCGACCCGTGGGAATCGTGCGGAGACCATAGGCACGGAACGTCTCGGCGATCCGGTCCCCGAGGGTCATCGGATCGCCGTCCGATACGTTGTAGATCTCGCCCGCGGTCTCTGACTTCGACAGCGCGAAGATAATGGCGCGGGCGACGTCCTCAGCGTGAACCATCGTCCCGCTCGGGCCGCCGGTCGGGCGTGGCAAGACCGGCGTCAGCAGGCGGAGAATGGGTCCGACGCACAGCAGCGCGGCGGCGAAGTGCCTACCGCGCTGACCGTACACTGGCGCCATGCGCAGGACGGTCCACTCGAGGCTCCCTGCGGCGGTCTTGCCGCGGAGGAACATCTCGGCCCCGTGCTTGGAAAGGCCCAGCGGGCCGCGCGGCGCGAGTGCCGAGGGCTCGGTCAATGGCTGTCCCGCGGTGGGATCGTAGAGCATGCTAGTGGAGAGGTGGACGAACCGCCGCGCCCCAGCCGCCTCGGCGGCTTCGTAGAGGTGCGCGACGACGTCCGTGTTGACGCGAGCGAGATCGGCCGCTCCGGCGTCGACCCGGTGCTCGGCCGCGGCGTGCACGACGACGTCACAGCCGCGAACCACCTCTCTGATGACCTCGCCGGAGCGAAGGTCCCCGGCGCGCACCTCGCCGCGCACGGGCACCCGCACACCCGTCGCCGTACGGTCGTTGGCCACCACGCGATAGCCGGCGGCCTCGGCCAACGGCACCACGTAGCTGCCCACGGTACCCGCCGCGCCTGTCACGAGAATGGTGTCCACGCCCTACCTCACACAGCGACCCGGCGTAGCCGCCGCGTTCCCCGACGGCGACCGGTGCCTCCGGCCGAGATTGTGGCCGCCAGTATGCGGACGGCGCCAGTTTTGTCCAAGTCGCCCAACGGGACCGAGTGCCTCGGGCGCCTCCCCTGCCGAGCGCAACCGTGCTCACGGGCGAGCGGGTGCCCCACGGGAGGAGGCGACGAGCTCTTCGAGTCGTCGATGGACCGCCAGCAGGTCCTCGTCCGCGCGCCGCTGGGCGGCGAGTGCATCGACGAGCTGGGTGTCCTCGACGGGGCCGCGTTCGAGCGCTGCGGCGTACAGCTCCAGGGCCGCGACCCGCGCTTCGTATGCTCGCATGGCGCGTCGCCTGAGCGTGCGGCCCTCCGGGGACGTCGCGGCCGCGTCCCCGCACCGCTCCACCTGCGCGCGCGCGGCCGGGATGCCCCCGGCACGAAGCAGCTCCGCGGCACGAACTGGCCTCCCGTCCTCGACCGTGCGGTCGACGTCCGCGAGTGCAGCTGTGGCGGGATCGCCCATCACCATCTCGAGCAGGGCGCGAGCGTCGCCCACCAACTCGGAGGACGGCCCCTCGGGGGTGTCGTTTCCACACCCGAGAGCGGCGTGGAGGAGCGCCAGCGTCAGTGCGGCCGTTCGGATCAAGCCACAGCCGCCGGTGCGGGCGCGTAGCCGCGCTCGCGGAAGAACTTCTCGATCCTCAGGTTCACGAGCTCCGGCAGCTCCGCCAGGACGAAGTGCGTCCCACCAGGAACGGTCATGAGCTCCGCCCCCGGGATCGCTCGCACCATCCGCTCAGCTACCGGGCGGGGCGTGAAGATGTCCCGGTCACCAGCGATGACCAGCGTGGGCACGTCGATCTCGGCGAGCACGTCGCTGGCATCGTGGTCGCCCATGAGGTCGAGCATGTGCGCGTAGACATCCATGTCGATGTCGGCGAGCGAGCCCGCCAACTCGTGCCACAGGCCCTCGTCGACCGTGCTCGACACGAGCCCCACTCGGCGCGCCCAAGTGATGGTCTCGGGCCAGTTCGCGACCCGTTGCACCAACAACTCGGCCACGACGGGAGCACGGCGCAGGAGGCGTAGCAGCGCCGGCACGGCGCGTTCCGCCGCCCGAAGGCTCAAGCCGCTGTGCCAAGGCCGTCCCGCGCACCCGTTGATGAGCACGAGGGAGGCGACCTGGGAGGGAATCCGCCGGAAGACCTCGAGGCCAACCTGGACCCCCAGGGACCACCCGAGGACAGCCGTGCGCTCGACGCCTTCCGCATCGAGGACCCTCAGGGCGTCCTCGACGTGATCCGCGACGCGCAGGGCGCGGGGGTCGGCGGGCGGGCCCGAGCGATGCAGACCGCGGTAGTCCCAGGAGATGAAACGATACCGATCCGACAGGTAGGCGATCTGGTGACTCCAGGCCCGCCAACTCCCGCCGAGCCCGTTGACGAGCAGCACGCACGGCCCGGTGCCGACCACGCGGTAGGCCAGATCGGTACCGTCCTCGGATCGGACGCGGCGCTCCTCCACGCGGAAGGGCTTCATGACGAGCGGCATACTATTCGACCGGACACGCGCGGCGCAAACCCGTGGGCTTCTTGACTTTCTGGACTCCGGCCGGATACTTTGCGGCCCCCGCCAGGCCGTCCCCGGGACGGTTCGAGGCGCTTCCTCCCGAGGCCCCATTCATGGCAAACGAGCCGAAGAAGCCCCGCAAGATCAAGGACCTCAAGGCGCGTCTGGGCAAGACCATCTCTCCGGGGACCCAGGGCTCCGGTGGCTCGGTCCGGCCCGGAGGCATCCCAGCACCCACCATCCCGGGACCGGGCGGGGGCAGCATCCCGGCACCGATGATCCCAGGAGCGGGTATTCCGGGCGCTGGCGTGGCCCCCCCACCCTTCGCGCGGCCGAAGGTGGCCAAGGCGAGCGATCCCTTCGCCGCGTCCGAGCAGGCGGCCGCACAGGAAGTGCGGCTCGTCATCGACGACAAGCCCGTGGCCGAGTCCGAGGTGGGCCGACGCAAGCGAGGCCTCGCCCTCATCATGCTCGGGGTCGGCATCCTGCTCGGCTTCATCCTCGGAGGCGGCGCCGGGACGATGATGTCGGACCGCCGCCAGTACAACTACGCCGTGCAAGATGGCAAGGCCATCTACGACATGGTTATCCAGGCCTCGGAGACGGTGGAACAGGCCGAGCGCCACATCACCGAGTCGGTTCGCCTCGCGCGCGGTGGCCCCGGCAAGACACCCGCCGTGGCCTACGAGGAGATCCAGGCGCTGCAGGCCCTGAAGAAGCCCATCGACACGGAGGGCTTCGCACGGCGACGCTACCAGGCCATGCCGCAGGCGGTCGACACGCTGTTCGAGTACGCCAACAACGTCCAGACCCTGTGGGACCAGTTCGAAACGCTCGCGGCCCGAGCGCTCCCTGCCGAGCGGCGCCGTGCCCTCGATGCCTCCGCAGCGGCCACGGAGGCGATGCGCACGCCGGTCGGCTGCCTTCTGCAACAAAGCGAGGAGACGGGCCACACGTGCGCGCTCGTCTACATGGAGATGCTCGACGAGCCCGATGCCGACGGCAACAACGTCCTCGTCCGCTCGCGGCTGCGAGGGAGCTCGTTCCCGAAGTTGATTTACACCGGACAGGAAATCGCCGAGGCGGAGCACATCGACGCCTGGGTCCTGGCCCTCGACATGGAGCACAGCACGGGCCCGCTCGGTGAAGGGGCCAACGAATTCGCCCTCTACGTGCGCGACATCTCCGAAGTCAAGGATCGCGCGGACAAGACGCGCGAGTCCCAGGGCCAGCTGATCAACCTGATGGGCAGCGTGGCCACTCTCGAGCCCGTCTTCGCATGCCACCTGGTGGCGGGGCCGACGCGTTCGCCTCCCTGGCTCGTCCCGGCGCTCGCCGCCACGGGGTTGCTGGTGCTGCGGCGGGTCGGGCGGCGGAGGCGCGTGCCGCGCCGGACGTGACGGCCGGCTGCACGACTTCGGAAATCCGCGCCCGCCGATCATGTTGACTAGGATCCTCCGGACCCGTGATCACCTACCGTCTCCGCTATCAAGCCACCGACCTCGAGCTGCGCGCCGGCGACTTCGTGGTGGGGCGGAGCTCGTCCTGCAACCTGGCGCTCGATGACGCCCTCGTCTCCCGGACACACTCGGTCTTTCGAGTGTCGGCCGAGCAGGTCGTCGTCGAGGACCTCGGCAGCCGCAACGGGGTGCTGGTCAACGGCGAGCGGATCGAACGGCCGACGCCACTGCGTCACCTGGACCGCGTCACGATCGGCTCGCAGGAGATGGTTCTCATCGAGGCAGGGCGCCGTCGTCGGGTGGCCGCTGCCACGGGCGAAGCTGCCCCGTGCCGCAAGTGCGGCCGACTCATGGAGGGCGACGAGACGTACTGCACGGCCTGCGGCACGCCCATCGCAACCAGCGCGAGCACGCTCGCGGGAGCGACGATGGAGCTGCAAGCGCCGGCCATCGGTGTCGAGCCCGACGAGGTGACCCGCCAGGCGACGGGCCTGAGCCTGCTCGCTGGCATCGCTGACAAGGCTCTGGCGCTCGGACGCTACGAGGAGGCGGAGCGCATTCTCCAAAAGCAGCTCGACGCCATGCTGCACAGGGCCAAGGCCGGGAAGTTGCCGAGCCCAGAGACCGTCCGGCTCGCGACGAGGTACGCCCTCGTCCTGGCCGTTGGACGCAAGCGCGCCAGCTGGATCGACTGGGTCTTCGGGATTCACGCAGCGACGCGCCTGCTAGTCGAGCCGTCGATGGTCGACGAGCTCCACAACGCCGTGCGCGACGTGGGGTATCGCAACCCGAAGCTCCTGCGCGAGTACCTGCAGGGGTTCGACCGAGACCGCCTGTCACCAGCGGAGCGCTTCGTCGTGCGGCGGCTCGAAGGGCTGGAGCGCGTCGTCAGCGCTTGAGCTTCTCGAGGCGACTCAGACCGGCGAGGTCTCCCGAGGGGCCGTCCGGGCTCGTGTCGCGCCACCAGGCGACGAAGCTCTCGACCGAAGCGGACATCGCGGCTGCCGCCTCGCCGTCGAGAGCCTCGAGCGCGTCTATCACTTCGGACGATGGCATGATGGCTTGCCGTCGGTGGACACGCAGGGCCCAGCTCACCCAGTCGGCGCGGCCTTCGAGGCCGGCGAGTCGAATCGCGAATCCCGTGATGGTGGAGATCTGATCGGGCGCGAGCAGCTCGCCAGCGACCTGACGTTCGTCCACTTCCTTCGCGGCCCGGCGCAGAAGACGCTCGGCTTCCGAAGACCGGCCAGAGGAGAGGGCGCGCTCGATGACCTCACCGAGGAGCTGGAACGTCCAGCTCCGCTTGGGGGCCACGAGCAAGCCCGAGATCGTGTCCTCGTCCTGAGGATCGGAGGCGCCGCAGTGGGGACACTGGGGCGCCTGCTCGGGGTATGGCGTCGAGCAGGAACCACACACGCGCATGTATCCCGTGGTGCGGGCCTCGCGGGCCTTGCGGTGCGCGACGGAGAACACGAGCTCTTGGGTGCCGAGCCGGATCCGGTCCCCGTCCTTGACCGGGCACTCGCCCTCGATGAGCCGGCCGTTCACACGGACGCCGTTGCGGCTCCCCAGATCGGAGACGAAGGCCTTGTCCCCATCGACGCGAATCCGGGAGTGCTGCCGCGACACGAGGGGATCCTCGATCGTGATGTTGCACTCCGGGCTCCGACCCAAGATCACCTCGGGCCCGACGATGTCGAACTCCTGCAGCAGGAATCGCAGCCGGAATCGGGCCAATCCTCGTCGTCTCCCTTTTCGCCAATGATTCTAGTCGAGCATGGGCCGCGGGGATACTGCAATCGCACAGGCCCGAGCGGATGCATGGAGGCAGTTGCCGAACTGCCGTCGGCCGACTAGAACCCAGCCATGGAGGCGGAGGTCAAGGCTGTCATCGAAGAGATTATCCGGCCGCTACTCCAGGCCGATGGCGGGGACATCGAGCTCGTGTCGGCCGAGAAGGACGTCATCACGATCCGCCTCCTGGGCGCCTGTGGCGGGTGCCCGGGCGCTCCCTACACGCGCGCGGACGTCATCGAGCCGCTGGTGCAGCAGGCGCTTCGCCGCACCGTGAGGGTCCGGTTCGAGCGGGCGCCGGGCAGCGACTGAGCCCTAGAAGTCCAGGTCCCTCAGGGGATCATCGCTGGTCGACGAGGCCATGGACGGCGGGGCGGGGGTGCTGCCCGTCATGCGGGGAGGAGTGCTGCCCATGGAGCTCATGGACGTCTCCTCGGCGTCGGTGCGCCGACGGATGCGTCCGGTGATCCGGTCGACCACATCCTGGTTGGCGGTCGAGGCGGACGCCCCATCCTCTCCAGAAGTGACGGCGTCCACGAGCGCGTGCGTGGTGGCCCTCGGGGCAGCCTGGTTCACGCGCAGCTCGGCGAGCTGAGCAACCGTGGCCTTCTCCTCGAAGACTAGGCAGTAGAATCCGTAGAACCGAGTCTGGTCGATGGCGCGCAGGCGCGTGTTGGCGTCCTGCCACTCGAGCCAGCGCATTTCCTCGCCGCGTGCGGTCAGGCTTCCGCGACGCTCGGCCGCATTGCCGAACCGCCCTTGCAGGGCGCCCGCAAACTGCTCGAAGGTCTGTCCCTGGAAGACGTCGGCATCGAAGGCCTTGAACCACTTCCACAGGCGGTTCCTGATGAAGAAGTAGAAGTTCTGGGAGTTGCCGTCGCGCACGACCAGCATGGACTCCTGGTTGTTGTGTGTGAACTCGTCGCGAAGGAAGGAGACGTCCCAGCCCGTCGTCTGCCCTTGGAACCGGACGTAGCTCCGACGGACGGCGCGGACCTCCTCGCTCAGGTCGTGCCGCAGCCGGTCCTCGGTGATGGCATCGGGCGCCTTGGTCAAGCGTTCCGCGTATCGCTCACGGACCTTCCCCGCGAAGTGCTGGTACACCGCCTTGCTGGCCGCGCCCCACGTCAGGTCCCCGAGGGCCTCGCCGATGCCCTCGCTCTGGGGCGCCTCCTGCGGGCGCTGCGCCCGGCGGCGGCGGCGGCGCTGGGCCTCCCCATCCGCGGCGAGCAGGCCAACCACGAAGGTCGACACCAACACGCAGACGATGACCTTCCTCATTTGGCTCATCTAGCCCTCCGTCCCACGGAATTGCTCCCTTTTGTGGGTGCCGGGGAGCATACCATCCACCCGGCACCCGCCTCAAGACGACAGGCCTTTCGACGACCCCGTCGGCAGTCGATTCATTGCGCTCAGACCGAGGATGCGGCGGGGCGTGTCGGAGCACGACGCCAAGGCCGGACTGGGGGCAGGCGCGCTCCCCCTGCGTTACGGTACTGCCAGATCCACGCCTGATTCCAAACGGTTGGCAGGGGGGAGCGTGTCCCCGCCCTCGAGGTCGAGGTAGAGCATGGTGCCGCCCGCGACGGCCGCGGGCATGAACAGCAGGTTCAGGCCCGGCACGAAGAGGAACAGCCACACGCCGGTGCCGTAGCCCAGCATGGGCAAGAAGTGTCGTTTGAGCATTTGGAAGCGGTAGGCGATCCCGCGGTTGCGCCTCGAGGCCGGCCAGTCGACGTAGTCGACGGCCCAGTACATGGCCGTGAACACGAACCAGAAGATCGTGTAGACGACCTGGCCGACCACCGGGAGCAGGAGCGACGCCACCCAGAGCGGCCCCACGATGAGCATGTAGAGCAGCAGCTTGGCCAGCTCGAGGCCGACCGTCCGCACGACGTCCCGGAGCAGCACCCGGATCGTGAAGGGGGGACCGGGCCGGCCGGTGATGAGGCGTTCGACCTCTTCGCTCAGTGCGTCGTTGAATGGCGCCGCGATGACGCTGCTCGACAGCAGCACGACGACGAATCCCACCAACGCCAGCAGGAGGGCCAGCAGCACTTCGACCACGCCGTGGAAGAAGGTCGCGACGCCCACCCAGAACCCTTCGCCCGTCGGCTCATCCCACAGCAGGTTCACGACGGAGTCGTGGTACTGCCACACCCCCCAGAGCATGGCAGCCAGGATCACGAGCGTGATGAGGATGGGGACGATCCAGTAGCGCACGAGCCCGGGGTGCTGGAAGAACACGAATCGCATGCCGCGAAACGGATAGGCGAGGCCGCGCCAGTACCCGACGGCGACGGACTTGGGCACGGCCACGGCCCGGCTCGCGGCGTCACGCAAGCGGCCCATGAGTCACCCGCCTGAGGCCACGCCGCCCGCGAAGGGCAGGATGGACTTGAGGTCCTCGTCGTTGAACCGGAGCATCGCGCCCATGAAGAAGTCGCTCGAGTCGTTGAGGGCGTCGTCGATTCCGCCGAGGATCCACAGGCGCTCGACGACCTCGTAGGCGAGGCGGGCACGCAGGCGGGGATAGGTCTGTTCGCCGAAGGCAAACAGGTCCACCGTGAGCTCGAGATCGTCATCGAAGAGGTGGACGTCGACGCCCACGCCGCCCGTCGACTCGAGGATGCCGAAACGGAACGTCATGAAGTGGATCCGTTTGGCGAACATCAGCGAGAACCGGAATGCATCCCGGGTCTCGATGCGGGTCTCTTGGTAGAAGGCCGGCTCGCCCGCTGCGGGCGGGCTGCGTCGCACGGAGGTCTGGGTGACCTCGGTCAGACCACGCGGGTCATTGATGAGCTGGAACAAGTAGTAGCGGTCCTCGCGGGGCTGGATACGCAGCGAAACGTAGTTCTTGAACGAGTTGGCGAGGAAGTTGTACTCGCTCCGAAGCTCGATGATCGTCTGCAGTCGCGAGATGGGCGCGATGAGGTCGGCGACCCCCTCCACGACGCCCTGCACCTCGTCGATCAACGCCTCGTCCTGTGTGAGTCGCCCGAGCGTTCCCTCGCCCCGGGCCGTTCGATCGGTCACCTCGTGGATGTCGTCGAGCACCTGCTCGAGCTCGTGCGACGCACGGTTGACGGACGCGAGCGTCTCGGTCACGTCGCCCCCAGCCCCCGTCAGCCCTTCCCGATTCTCCCCGACGATGTGACGCACGTCGGCCGTCACGGTCTCGATGTTTTCCAGGATTCGGATCAACTGCGGCCCGGCCGTGCCCGTCGTCTCATCCACCGTCCGAAGGGTGCGCGAGATGACCTCCTCGTTCTGGGAGATCGTGCGGTTGACGGCCTCGAGGGCCTCGTTGAGGTTGCGCAGCGCGGAGGCCATTTGGCGACCGCCCTCGTCGGTGCCGAACACGTGCTCCATCTGCCTGGCCACGGCCTGGACGGAGCGCGCTGTCTCGCCCACGCTCTGGAGGATCTCGTCGGTGCTGGGCGCCCCCCCCGCCACCTGGATCTGCTCCCCGTCTCCGACGCGGGATTGGTCCACGGATCCCGGATGAATGACCAGGATGGCCTCACCCAGGATCGACGCCATTCGTTTGGTGACGGAGGCGTCCGAGTGGAGCGGCACCCCCTCGTCGATGTGGATGTCGACGCGGGCCCGGGAGCCCCACAGTCGGATCTCGTCGATGTAGCCGACTTGGATGCCCGCGATGAGCACGCGGGACTTGGGGACGAGCCCCTGAGCGTCGTCAAAGACAGCCCACACGCGGTAGCCGTCGTCGCCCGACGAGCGCTCGTCGACGAATCGGTACACGGCATAGGTCGCCGCCACGGCCAGGACCACGAGGAGCCCGACTTTGGCCGCTTTCCACGTATCACGCATGAGTTCGAGACATGATCGTAGGCGCCCCGGCGAGAAGCGTCCACACGTCTGCAATTGACCCCCCCGGCCGGCCTTGGCACTCTGCCTGGGATGAACAGATGGGCGGCGGTGGCGGGGCTCTTGGGAATCCTCGGCTGCAACACGGTGGACCAGGGGGAGAATTTCGTCCCCCCGAACCTGCAGCTTTCCGAGGACTTCTTCTACTGCCAGATACAGCCGCGGGTCATCGCAGCCGGAACGTGCGCGAGCGGGGCCATGGGGGAGGCCGGATCTTGCCACTCGAGCAAGAGCCCCCTCCGGCTCGATCCGGACGGTGAGACGGCGGTACCCCCCGAGTGCACGCCCGACAATGTCGTGACTGGCCCTGTCGCCCCATCCTACGTCGACAACTACGACTCGCTGCTGTACACGGTGCAAAACGACCCGTTGAACAGCCCGATCTACCGCAAGATGACCGGCCACGACGGTCACCCGCGCACGATCTTCCCTGAGGGGAGTGCGGAGGCCGACTTGATCATCGAGTGGATCACGATGGGGGGGGCGATGTGAGGCAGCCCCTCACGCCGATCGCGGTCATGCTTTCGGTTCTATGTCTCGCCGCACCCGCACGGGCTGACGACGACGACGTGGAGCTCTACGCCCGCGTCATCGTCGACTCGACGGTGATCAGGAGCGGGCCCGGCGTCAGCTACCGCCGACTGTACGTGGCCGAACGGGGAGATGTCTTCCCCGTCGTGGCCCGCTCGACCCGGGGCGGCTACTGGTTCCAGGTCGAGCTGCCAGATGGCACGTCGGGCTGGATTCTGGGCGACACGGTGTACAACCACGAGGTTGGCGAGGACGACCCGGACGAGGGTCGCTTCTTGCCCGGCCTATTCGCCCCTCCACCTCTCCCCACCGCCACCGGCGAGCTGTCCGTCACCTTCGGCATCCTCGGCCGCAGCTTCGGCGCGAACGGATTCGGCGGGTTCATGGCGGTTCGGCCGACGATCTATGTGCGGCCGAGCTTCGGGCTCGAGGTGACCGCCGCCGCCTCCGTGTCGACGGGCGGTCGGGTCTTCCTGGGAACGATCGGCGGCATCATCAACGTGTTCCCCGAGTCGCCCGTGGTCCCCTACGTGGTCGCCGGCGGAGGCGTCGCGCTGAGCGCGCCCAACTCCGATACGTTTCTGTTCGAAGAGGGGACCACCGGAGCCATGTATGGTGGTGGTGGCTTGCGGTTCGGGTTCAAGTACCGCCTCACGCTGCGTATCGAGGCCAGGGCGTGGGCGTTCTACGAAGCGGACCGGTACGTCGCGCAGGAGGAGCTGAGCGGTGGAATCACTGTGTTCTTTTAGCTCGACCTGGGCGCGGATGATGGCGCGTCTGGCCGCTGCAATCCTGCTCGTCGTGGCCCTCGTGCCCCTCGCGGGATGTGTGACCGTCCGGCCCGAGGAGAAGGAATACCTGGCGCAGCCGTCGATGACGTTCGGCGCCGAGGGCGAGACCGGGGCACAGGAGGCCCGGGTCTTCTCGAACCGCGAGGCCTCGCTGACCGCGGGCGGGGCCAGTGGAGGCGGTTGCGGATGCAACTGACGCCCACAGCAACCGCACCGAAGGGCGGACGGGCGCTGATGCTCGGTCTGGCCGTGGCGGGCGCGGTCAGCGCTGCGACGGGCGCGCACGCCGACTCGGGCTTCCGCACGACGACCACGTTCTTTCACGAAGCGGGCGGCGAGCTGAACATGACCGTGGTGACGCCGAGCGCCAATGCCTCGGTCGACCTCGGCGAGTCGGCGACGCTCTCTGCCCACTACGAGGCGGACATCGTGTCGGGGGCCAGCGTCGCGGTCGTCGACCAACCGACGGGCTCGGCCGATGTCGTCTCGGGCGCTTCCGTGGACGACATTCGCCACACGGTGGGAGGTGGCCTCGAGCTGCGCGGAGAGTTCACGTCCCTGAGCGCGGGCTACGCCTACGGCTTCGAGAGCGACTACCGCTCCCACGGGTTCAACGTGTCCGCGCGGACTGAGCTTTTCGAGCGGAACACGGCCCTACAGGTCACCTATGCGCGCGGCTTCGACCAGGTGTGCAATCTCCTGCAGCCCCGAGCCCAAGAGGCGGTCGACAGGCGTAGGCTACCCAACTCCGACGGCTGTTTCGGCGGTGAGGAGCGCGAGGGGCTCGACATATCGCTCCAGACCTTCGAGGGCTCCTGGACCCAAGCGTGGACTCCGACCATCGCGACACAGCTGTCGCTGAGCGCCCAGCTGGTCGACGGCTACCAGGGCAATCCCTACCGCGCCGTGTGGCTGGGGCGTGCAGCCGCACAGGAGAACCACCCGGAGATCCGGGCGCGCTATGCCGCCGGACTGGGCGTGCGCGTGTGGGTCAGACCTCTCGAGGGCGCCGCGCAGTTCTTCGCGCGCGCCTATCGAGACACATGGGGCGTCCAATCCATGACCGCCGAGCTCGCCTGGGAGCAGACCATCGCCGCCGGGCTGAGCCTGCGCGTCCGCGGGCGCTTCTACACCCAGTCGGAAGCGGTGTTCTATTCGGACACCTACGCCTACCTGCCCGAGGGAGAGTACTTCACCGGCGATCGCGAGCTCTCCTCGATGCGCAACTACACGCTCGGCGGACGCGTGCGCTTCAGCGTGCCTGCCAACGATGAGGGCGACGTGCTCGGTTTCCTCACCGCCCTCGATCTGGTCGGCAAGGCCGACTACATCAAGGCCGAGTTCCCGTCATTCCACTACGGCGACGCGGATGTTCCCAACAGCGACGCCATCATCGCGACGTTTGGGCTCGAGGCGATCTTCTGATGTTGTGCCCGCGGGCGTGCACTGTGGCCGGGTCGGCCGGGTTCGCTGCCCTGTTGGCTCTGGTGGCCATCTCGTGCCAGCGCCCTCCCGTGGGCGGCGAGCCCGAGCAACCGGCGGAAGCCCCCCAAGGAAGTGGCGGTCGTGTGCTGTCGGGGGCGGCGCCGGCGGGCTCGTCCTGCGACGGTCGCGACGACTGCGCCAGTGACCAGGTCTGCGTCGGCGGCGCGTGCCGCTATCGCAGGACGAGCGCCGCGGGCGAGATCTTGGCCATGGCCGCGGCGGCCCAGGCGGAAGCGGGGGACCTCCCGGGCGCGACGACGACCTACGATCAGGCCATTGAGGCTTTCGAGCAGATCCACGCGCCCCTCCCACCCGAGATCGCGTGCGAGGCGGCGCTCGCAGCGCTGAGGGTGGCGGATGAGGCTCCGTCACGCGAAACCGCCGCCGCCCACGCGGACAGGTGTTTCCGCAACTCCCTGCCCGGCGAGCCCCGACGGGGGGCCGTGGAACGGGCGCTCGCGCGGCTCCGGTTCGACGGGCTCGACCTCGCGCTCTTCGATCGCGACGAGCCCGCGCCGCGGTTCTTCACCAAGCAGCAATCGAGGCCGACATCGGACGCAATCGAGATCGGCATCGACATCGCCGACCGCGACGCCGCGGGATTCGAGCAACTGCGCGACGCCCTGCGCAATGAGCGGACCCATGCCGTGATCGTCGATTGCTTTGCGCAAGACTGGGAGCTCCACCACCGGCGGGCGGCAGACGCCTCGCTCGTGCTCAAGTTCCAAACCCGAATGCGCGACATGGGCGACTACGACAGCTACACACCCGAGGTTCAGGTCGTGCAGACCAGTCTGGCGCAGGAAGGATTCGAGCCCTGCGTGGCATCTGCGATCACGGACGTGCTTGCGCCGGGTCCCCGCATCGGTCGCCCAGTGAGCGAGTGGCAGGAGCCCTTCGAGATCAGCGCGCGTCTGCACTGATCATGACCGGCCCATCATGACGCCCATAGATGCCCTCACTGCGGCGGCCCTCGGCGCGGTGCAGGGCGCGACCGAGTTCCTGCCCGTTTCGAGCAGCGGCCATGTGTCACTCGGGGCGATCGCCTTCGGGATCCCCGACATGCCCCTCAGCATGGTGGTGGTGGTGCACGCGGGAACTCTCCTCGCGACGTTGGCTGTCTTCGCGCCAGATGTCGCTCGCCTGACCGCCGACACCGTCCGCGACCTGCGCCGTCCGAGCGCGCTGCTCGAGACCGAGCGCGGTCGCCTCGTGGCCGGTCTCATCGTCGCTTCGGTGCCTACCGCCGTGATCGGGCTGCTCCTCGAGGACCGGGTGGAGCAGCTCACCCACGTCCCGTGGGTCATCGGGCTGTGTCTGCTCGTTTCCGCCGCCCTCGTCGTCGCGACGCGTCGCGCGCACGGGGAAGCGCGCGTGCTGAGCCTGTGGTC
>Ga0214473_10006285_pt1 | contig 14210 bp, 14 predicted proteins | sample RVTome_7_FD_203509 | JGI IMG/M metagenome (GOLD analysis project Ga0214473, IMG submission 203509) | Soil microbial communities from uranium-contaminated site in the Upper Colorado River Basin, Wyoming, United States - RVT98D197 | ecosystem: Environmental > Terrestrial > Soil > Contaminated >... | reverse complement strand
CCGTCACGGAAGAGGAGGTCAAGGCCTACTTCCGGGAAAACGCCGACCGCTTCCGGGAGGGGGGCGAGGTCCTTCTGGAAACCCTTCACCTCCCGTCTCCTCCCGAGGAAGCGGGCGCCGAACGGGAGGTCCGGCTGCGGATCGCCGCGCAGCAGGCGGGCGAGTACGTCCGTTCCGGAAGAACGTTGTCCGAGGCGGCGGATCTTCTCTCGACGTCTCTCCACGGGGCCTCCGTGATGTCCTCCGGTTTCGTCAAGAAGGCCGATCTGCTGCCGGAGATCCAGAAGGAGATCCGGAAGCTGCGTACCGGAGAGACCTCCTCTCCCTTCTTCACGGAAGGCGGGGCGTACCTGATCACCGTGAAGGAACGGCGCGGCGGCGTCCTTCCGGAGTTCGCAACGATTTCGGGCACGCTCACGGAGGAGCTGGCGGACCGCCGCAGCGAGAAGGCGTACGCCGACCTCCTCGCGGAACTGAAAAAAGCCGCCTCCATCGACATCCGGCTCTGAAGGGACGAAGAAGATGCTGCCGCCCAAGTTGAAGGAACTGTGGGAGGAGATGGAGAAGGCCCGAAGCCGCACTCTCGAGATGGCGGGCGGGCTCACCGAGGCCGAATTCGCGCTTCGCGTGGACGGCGAGTGGTCGGTCGCCGAGATCCTCGAACACCTGCTCCTCTCGGAGACGGGTACGAGCAAGGTGATCCGGAAGTGCCTGAAGGAGAACGCGGGAAAACTGCCCCCCTATCCCGGCGACGACTCGGTCCTCGCAGTGCGGTCTCCCGGGACTTCCACCGAGCGGGTCGTGACGGCGCCGGAGGCGGCGATCCCGAAGGGAGGAATCGGCAAGGAAGAGCTGCTTGCGCGGGCGGCTTCGTTACGGGCGCAGACGAAGGTTTCGTTCGAGATGCTGGAGGGGGCGGACCCGCGAAGCGTCGAGTTTCCGCACCTCCTCTTCGGGAACATTAACCTCTACGAATGGCCGTGCCTCATCGTCCTCGGGCACGAGAAGCAGCACCACTCGCAGATCGCGGAAATCCTCCGGAAGCTGGGGCGCTAGGGACGGTCCTGGAGAAGGACTTGGCAGGACTACAAAGGGATGGCGGTCACACAGCTGCCTCGAATCGCCGTGACGATGGGTGACCCGGCGGGGATCGGGCCGGAGATCGCGGTCCTCGCGCTCTCCCGCCCGGAGGTCTTCTCCCGCTGCCGCCCCGTGGTCTACGGGGACGAAGGCGTCCTGCGCCGCGCCGCCGGCCTTGTCGGCACGGATGCCGGGATCGTACGTCATGCCGCCGGCGAGGAGGCCGGCGCCGGCCGGATCACGGTCCTCCCGTTGTCCTCCCTTGCGCCCGGGGAGGTTCCCTTCGGCAGGAGGACCCCCGAGGGGTCTCGCGCCATGGCAGAGTACATCCGGACTGCGGCCGCCGACGTCCTCGCGGGGCGCGCAGACGCCGTCGTCACCTGCCCCATCACGAAGGAAGGGCTCAAAATTGCGGGCGTTGCGCACCCGGGGCACACCGAGTTTCTGGCGGAACTTTGCGGCGGGGCGGAGGTGGTGATGATGCTGGCCGGGGATCGTCTGCGCGTGGCCCTGGTGACCGTCCACGTGGCGCTGCGCCGGGCGCTGGAACTTCTGTCTCCCGCGATCATCGAAAAAACGATCCGGATTACGCATGCATTTTTCCGGAACTATATGGGAACCAGCGCTCCCCGGATCGCCGTGGCGGGCCTGAACCCTCACGCGGGAGAGGGAGGGCTGTTCGGGGACGAGGAGGGCACGATGATCGCGCCGGCGGTTGACGCCTGCCGGGGATCGGGAATCGACGCTACGGGCCCCTATTCGCCGGACACGATCTTCCATCGCGCCTGGCGCGGGGAGTTCGACGTCGTGGTGGCCATGACGCACGACCAGGGGCTTATTCCCCTGAAGCTCGTCCACTTCGAGGACGGCGTCAACGTCACGATGGGCCTTCCCATCATCCGGACGTCGGTGGACCACGGCACCGCCTACGACATCGCGGGGAAGGGGACGGCGAATCCCGCGAGCCTCCTGGCAGCGATCCGGATGGCCGCCGGGATGGCCGCCGCGCGGAAGTAAACGATCATGGCCCTCGACCGGATTGTCGTGCGCGGAGCGCGCGAGCACAATTTAAAGAACATCGACGTGGAGATCCCCCGGGACCGCCTGATCGTCATCACCGGCGTGTCCGGCTCCGGCAAGTCCTCCCTGGCCTTCGACACGATCTACGCGGAAGGGCAGCGGCGCTACGTCGAGTCGCTCTCCGCCTACGCCCGACAGTTCCTCGAACAGATGGAGAAGCCCGACGTCGACGTGATCGAGGGACTCTCCCCCGCCATCTCCATCGAGCAGAGGGCGGTCAGCAAAAATCCGCGCTCCACCGTGGCCACCGTCACCGAGATCTACGATTACCTGCGCCTGCTCTACGCCTCGATCGGGCGCGTCCACTGTCCCTCCTGCGGAAAGGAGATCCGCCAGCAGACCGTGACGCAGATCGTGGATGCGGTGATGGGGATGGGCGAGGGGGAGAAGGTCCAGGTGCTCTCGCCGGTCGTCCGCGGCCGGAAAGGGGAGTACCGCAAGGAGCTCGCGAGACTCAAGCGCGACGGCTTTTCCCGCATGGTGGTGGACGGCGAGACGCGGGATCTCGAGGACGAGATCGTCCTGGACAAGAACCGGAAGCACGACATCGATGTGGTGGTCGACCGGATCCGCATCCAGGAGGCGTCGCAGGGGCGGCTGGCCGACTCGGTCGCGCTCGCCCTCACGCTTTCCGAGGGGCTGGTCCGCATCCTGGACGGGAAGGGGCAGGGGACGATCTACAGCGAGAAGTTCGCCTGCCCCGACTGCAACGTCAGCTTCTCGGAGGTGACCCCGAGGCTTTTCTCGTTCAACAGCCCGCACGGGGCCTGCCCCGAGTGCGACGGGTTGGGGACGACGATCTACTTCGACCCGGATCTCATCGTTCCCGACAAGGGAAGGAGCATCCGCGAGGGGGCGATCGACCCCTGGAAGAAGCGCACCACGATCTTCTATTACCAGATGCTCGAGGCGCTCTCGAAGCATTTCGACTTTTCCCTGCAGACCCCCTTCGAGAAGCTCCCCGCCCGGGTGCGCGAAGTCCTCCTGCACGGCTCCGGCGAGCCCGTCCGGTTCTTCATGGAAGAGGGCGAACGGCGGACCTTCTTCACGAAGCCGTTCGAAGGGGTGATCGGCAACCTCGAGCGGCGGTTCCGGGAGACCGATTCCGAAGACATACGCGACGAGCTCTCCCGGTACATGAACAACCGGCCGTGCCGGGCCTGCGGCGGCGCGCGCCTGAAAAAAGAGGCGCTGTGCGTCCGGGTGGGGGAGCTCTCGATCGACGCGCTGACGAGGCTCTCCGTCAAGGAGACGTTCGAGTTCTTCCGATCTCTCTCCCTGGGCTCGCGGGAAGGGCAGATCGCCGCGAGAATTCTAAAGGAAATACGGTCCCGCCTCTCGTTCCTGCTCAACGTGGGGCTTTCCTACCTGACCCTGGACCGCGCCTCGTCCACCCTCTCGGGCGGAGAGGGCCAGCGGATCCGGCTGGCGACGCAGATCGGGTCGTCCCTCATGGGGGTCCTCTACATCCTGGACGAGCCCTCCATCGGGCTGCACCAGCGGGACAACCGCAGGCTGCTGTCCACGCTCAAGGAGCTTCGGGACCTGGGAAACACGGTCCTCGTGGTGGAGCACGACGAGGAGACGATCCGCACCGCGGATTACGTGATCGACATGGGGCCCGGTGCCGGGGAGCACGGCGGCGCGGTGGTGGCGGCCGGTCCCCCGGAGGAGATCCTCCGGGTCGAAGCGTCGCTCACCGGGCAGTACCTTTCCGGAAAGAAGAAGATCCCGGTGCCGCGCAGCCGGCGGCGGTCGAACGGGAGCTTCCTCACGCTGCACGGGTGCCAGGCGAACAACCTGAAGAACATCGACGTTTCCTTCCCTCTGGGGAGGATCACCTGCGTCACCGGCGTGTCGGGCTCGGGGAAGTCGACGCTGGTCCTCGATACCCTCTACCGGGCGCTCGCCCAGAAAATCTTCGGCTCCCGCGACCGCCCCGGCGCGTACGCCTCCCTCTCGGGGCTGGCCCTCGTGGACAAGGTGATCCACATCGACCAGTCACCGATCGGCCGGACGCCGCGGTCGAACCCGGCCACCTATTCGGGCGCCTTCACGCCGATCCGGGATCTCTTCGCGATGCTCCCGGAGAGCAAGGCCAGGGGGTACAAGGCCGGGCGATACTCCTTCAACGTCAAGGGGGGCCGGTGCGAGGCGTGCGAAGGGGACGGGGTCCTCAAGATCGAGATGCACTTCATGCCCGACGTCTACGTCACCTGCGAGGGTTGCCGGGGGAAGCGGTACAACCGGGAGACGCTCGAAATCGCGTACAAAGGTAAAACCGTCGCCGAAGTCCTCGACCTGACCGTGGACCAGGCGCTCGCATTCCTTTCGAACATCCCGCCGGTTCGCAGCAAGCTGGAAACGCTGTCGCGGGTGGGACTGGGGTACATCCGGCTGGGACAGCCCGCCACCACCCTCTCCGGAGGCGAGGCCCAGCGCGTGAAGCTGGCCCGGGAGCTCTCCAAGCGTGCGACCGGGAAGACGGTCTATCTCCTGGACGAGCCGACCACCGGCCTGCACTTCGACGACATCCGGAAGCTTCTTGCGGTGCTCCAGATGTTCGCGTCCGCGGGGAACACCGTCATCATCATCGAACACAACCTGGACGTCATCAAAACGGCGGATTACGTGATCGATCTGGGCCCCGAGGGGGGCGATGGGGGCGGCGAAGTGATCGCCTGCGGGACCCCCGAAGAGGTGGCCCGAAACCCCCGCTCCTACACGGGCCGCTTCCTCCGGAAGGTGTTGAACGGGGACCGGAGCCTTGCGGAGGTTACCGGGCGTGCGGCTGGCGGGTGAGGACTCGCGCCATCTCCTGGCCGAAGAGGAAATGGACTTCCTTCCGGACGGCCTCTGTGATCGGGTGGGTCCGGTTTTTCTCCTTCATGCACCAGAGGGATTTCATCTCCTCGTCGACGGTGAGCATCCCTTCGGTGAGCACGAGGGGGAACATGACGCAGAACCTCGGCTTGAACCGCCATTCGTGGAGCCCCGCCTCGATGGCACCCTTCTGCAGCGCGCAGCCGTGGCCGGGATGAAGGAACGAGCAGGCGCCGCCGATCACCCGGGTCTCCACCGCCATTCCGCTCGGGAAGTCCCGGTCCTCCTCGGTGCGGCCGAACCAGCTGGACGCGTCGGCGGCCTCGGGGCGCATGTAGGGGAGGAAGAGATCCCGGTTCGCGAGGATGATCTTCATCTCCCACGCGTCCGTCCAGACTCCGAACCGGCAGCAGCGGCTACGGCACCGGTCGATCCTGCAGCACTCGGGGAACTTCGCCTGAAACACGAGCGGATCGATTCTCATACGGTCCTCGGATGGGATAGAGCAAAAAAATTATACAGACTTTCAGGGAATGCGCAACCGCTTCCCGCCCGTCACGTTCCGCGCGCTCGAAGCGCCGTGACGGTTTCACCACCGATCCCCCAGTTGTCCGTGTCGACTTCGTCGATGACGACGACCGTGGTTGCGGGATTTTTCCCCAGGAGGTTCTGGAGCAACCGGGTGACCCCATCGATGAGCTTAGCCTTCTGTTCCGGTGTGGTATCTTCCCTTGTGATCTTGATGTTCACGTACGGCATGCTCGCCTCCTTCCGGTTGCGTCAAAAATTGCCATTTGTCCTTGGATGACAAGCAGGGCCGCAAGGATCTTTGGAAATTTCCGAAGGGGAAAAGGCGGGGCTATTCGCCCCGCTTTTTCAACGAGCGTTTCTTGTCAGGTTTACTGCAGCACGCCGCCGATGACCGCCGGCGCACCGGAGACCGGGGGCTCGGAGCCGATCGACCCGGAGCCCGTGGTCGGGTCGGTGAACTCGGAAAGGTCGGGCAGCGTCAGCGCGGAGTAGGGGGTGATATCGAGCGCGGTGCAGTAGCTCGCCGAGACCGCCTTCATCCGCTGCTCCTTCTCCAGCGACTTCACGTAGTAAGTGGCCCCGCCGGATGTCATCGTGCTGCCGTCCGGGATCGTGAACTCGGGGACCCAGCGGATCGGGGAGCCCGGCCCTCCCTGGGCGCAGTCCGCGGCCGCCCCGGTGTCCATGCTCACGCACGTGCCCGGGATGCCGTGGAGGTCGCCGAACCCCGCGTACTCGAGGTAGAACTTTGCGTTGTTGTACTTTCCGCCCGGCTCCTGATGGGTATACTCCATCTGGAGGGGAGGATCGAAGCTCAGGAACGTGCTGCCCGACCGCAGGGCCACGAACCGGTTCCAGGTATTGGGCCCCGTCTCCCAGGTGTAATAGACGGGCAGGTTGCTGCGCGCCTGCCACCCGCAGGTGGTGTTGCCGGTGTTGTCCCAGCTGCAAGCCAGCAGGTTCAGGTTCGCCGAGGTCGGGTCGAAGAGCGGGCCGCTCATCAGCCCCCAGTTGTAGAGGGTGGAAGTGGTCGTGAGGGCCCGGGAGCTGTTGTCCAGCAGGACCATGCTTCCGCTGTCGAATGTGTATTGGACATAGGAGGCCAAGGAAGGGACCGCCTGCTGGAAGTTCGATATGCTGTTGTCGAACGGGAAGGAGTTTGCCCCGAGCAGGCTGTAGTCCGGGCAGTTCTCCGTGCAGGCCAGGGTCGCCGGGATCGTGTCGCCGGGGTTTACGACCACCTCGGCGTAGGAGATGACCGGCGTGGCGTTGTCGATGGTGCAGGAAAACGTATTGTTGGGCGGCGTGCCGACCGGTGTGCAGTTCTCCAGTTTCGCCTGCACGCTTCCGCCAAGAGCCTGCGACCAGAAGTTCAGCTCGGGGTATCTGAGCGACGTCGGGTCGATGACGACGGGGGTCATGTCCTCCCACGTCCAGGTGCTCTTGTTCATCTTGGCCGTTTTCAGGAACTGCGATCCGTTCCACAGGACGCGGAACTGGTTGTCCGTGCCGGAAACCGGGTCGAACTCGCCAAGGTCGAGCGGAATGTTGACGATGTCCCCGAGCGCCAGGAGCTTCCGGGTGTGCTTCTTCAGCTTTCCGCCGGAGACCAGGATCTGGTATGCCGTCTCCGTTCCGCCGCCGGGGCCGAACGTCTCCTTGTATACGGTATCCCCGTCCGCGAGCGTAACGTTGTCGGGGAACCACGGGCCCCAGTAACCGATATACCCGTGGACGGTCCCGAACCGGACCGGGAACCCCGATTCGCGGGCGACCCGGGCGCCGTTGCTGTCATAAACTCCATACCGCCAGGCGGAGGAGTCGAAGTTCTTCCGGTCCAGGCAGATGCTCTGGTTGCCCACCCGGAGGAAATTGTTGTCGTTGAAGGCGATGCTGAATGACTTGGTCTGCGTCCCGCCGGGGGAGACATTTGCGGTGTAGATCTTCCCCCCCCCGTTGGAGGCGGAACTCCTGTCCACGGCAACCTTTTCGGTGAAGGTCTCTTCGCCGAACCCCCCTACGTCGAAGAACTTGAGGACCACCTTTCCACTGCCGGAGTCCTCTTCCGCCTCAAGGACCCCCCGGAACATCGACGTGGATTGCTCAACCCCGTCGACAACCGGGAACGCCTTGAAGTTGATCGTGAAGATCCCGTACGGATTGGTGCCGCTGACTGCTTCCGTGATCACCGCCTTGGCGTAGATGATTTTCGCGGGTTCGTGCTCGTCGGCCGCCTCGTGGATCCATGCCTTGAGGATCTGAGGAGAAGTGTTGTCGGCCCTGGAGGAATCCACCGTCCACAGCTCGTACTTGGGCATGTTGGAGCCAGAGGACTGGTTGGCCGACTGCTGGCCCCCGGCCGAGGCGTCGTCCCGCCCCTTGCACTGGTTCGTGTCCACCTGGGCCTTGTAGGCACCCTGGTTCAGCATCGCGTCGTACCGGGTCTGAGCGATCATGCAGAGGATCTCGTTCACGGTGTTGAAGGCCTCGACCGAGCGCTCCTGCACGTAGACGATGGATCTGTCGGTGTTGTAGTCGGAATCGGCGGGAAGCGTCATCGTCCGCACGGCGGCCCTTACCCTCGCGGGGGCGCCCGATCCGCCCTCGGCCTGCGCGTCCACGACGCTGACCTTCTCCGCGACCGTCAAGGCGGTAGCAGGACCTGCGTCGCCTCCGCCCGCACTGCCGGCGGAACCGCCCCCTCCGCCACAGGAAGACAAAAATCCGACCATAATGAAAGACATTGCCAGGAATCCAATGACTTTTTTCATAGCGAACCTCCCGTTTCGACGGCACTTCCCGTTAACATCGAAATATCCACAGGAAGCAAATCGTCATTAAATAGTCACTTCGGAAGACCCCAGGAAAACTTTAATTTCATATTGTCATAATTATGACGGTCGGTTCCTCAAGTGGAATGGCTCGGAAGGCGCAGGCGGCTGGATGGTTGAGGGGAGGTGCCGATTACCGGAAATGAAAAAGGCTCCCGAAGGAGCCCTTTTTCGAAACGGTGTCCCCGGTTCGCGGTCTTAAGCTTACAGCTTCCCGACGAGGATGAACGCGATGACCAGGGTGTAGATGACCAGGGACTCGATCAGCGCGAGGCCGACGATCATCGGGATGAAGATCTTGTTCTGGGCGGAAGGATTGCGGGCAATCCCCTCCAGCCCGGCGGCAATGGCTTTGCCTTGGCCGAGCGCCCCCCCGAAGGATGCGATCGCTATGCCGAATCCTGCGGCCAGTGCGATGAAGGTCTTGACGTTGCTCCCGCCCGCTGCGGCGGCAGCCCCTTCTTCCGCGAAGGCCACGGAGGCCACTGCTACGAAGAGCAGCGCCAGCAGAAAAGAGAAAGTGAGTCTGCGGAACATCGGGGTTCCCCCTTTCGAATTATGAGATCCTGCCGGGCGGTTCCGCCTGCCCGGCGCGGGTGATGCCCTGCCGAAACCGGATCAGTGCTCCTCTTCGTGCGCCACCGCGCCCGAGATGTAGATCATGGAGAGCACGGTGAAGATGAACGCCTGCATGAACGAGACGAAAACGCCGAGCCCCATGAACACCGACGGGACCGCCCAGCCGACGAACGCCAGCGCCATGAACCCCCCGACGACGGCATGGTCCCCGGTGATGTTGCCCATGAGACGCAGGGAAAGCGACAGCGGCCGCGCGAGGTGGGAGATGATCTCGATCGGCAGCATGATCGGCGCCAGCCACCAGACCGGCCCCAGGAAGTGCTTGAAGTAGGGGAGCCCGTTCTCCTTGACCCCGAAGAAGTGCGTGGACAGGAAGATGACGACGGCGAGGCCGACGGTGATGTTCATCTTCTGGGTCGGCGGCAGCAGGCCGGGGATGAGCCCCATGAGGTTCATGAAGAGGATGAAGACGAAGCAGGTCGCCAGAAGCGGCATGTATTTCTTCGCGTGATGCCCCAGGATGTCTTCGCCGATGCCGACCAGGAATCCGAGGACCAGCTCGAAGAAATTGCGCAGGGTGAGCCGCGGCTCCGGGATGACCATGTCCTCGGGCTTCCTGCGTCCGACGACAAGGAAGCTTCCGACGGCGATGAGCGCGGCCACGAAGATCGCCGCGTAGAAGTAGAAGAACTCTTTCCCGCCGGGCAGCCGCATGAAGAACGAAAACCCGTGCTCCTCGGCGGCCCAAGCCATCGCCGGCACGAAGAGAATCGCCGCCGCCCCTGCCAGCCGTCTCCGCATCGCGAAACCCCTCCTTACTTGATCTTCACGGCGGCCGCCCGCGTCAGCCCCTCGAGGAGGATTCCCAGGAAAAGGCAGGACAGCCCGAGCAGAAACCCCAGTATGTCGAACCAGCCGGAGCGTACGACGAGGTAAACGACCGCCACCAGCCCGAGGAACTTGAGAACGTACTGGACGATGAAGCCTTTCCGGATCGTCCCCTCGCCTTGGAACGCCTTCTCCAGGATCTTCCGGATCAGGAAGAAGTTCCCGTAGACGATGGCGGCGCCGACCGCGGCGCCGGGGAGCATCCGGAAGCGGCCGGCCACGACGACCCCGGCCAGGACCACGGCGGCGGAGAGCAGGATCTTCCTCTCCGCGGACCGAAGGGATAGGGCGCCCGGTTCTTCCCTGGGCCCGTCACTTGCCACCGGGCTTCCTCTTCTCCTCTTCGCTCTTTTCCAGGTCCTTTTCCGACTGGACGGCGGACCGGTACAGGCTCCGCACTCCCGCCGCGAAACCCAGCCCGATCCAGACGATCGTCAGCCAGGGGCTGGTCCCGAGCCACTGGTCCAGGTAGTACCCGATCGCCAGGCCGAGGACGACCGAAATGGCCATCTCCAGGCCCAGGGCGCTGTACTTGCCCAGTTCCCGGAAGAGCTCTTTGCGGTCCTGTTTATCGGTCACGGCGATAAAAACCTAAGTTTCTTATCACAGATTCGAAGCGGTCGTCAACCGGAAAACCGCATTGCCCCCAGGACCTCCCGCGCCGCGGCGATCGTCCGGTCCAGGTTCCTTCGGGTGTGCGCAAGGGAGACGAAGCCGGCCTCGAACTGCGAGGGTGCGATGTAAATTCCCCGGTTGAGGAGCCCGTGGAAGTATTTGGCGTAGACGGCCGTGTCGCTCCGCTTCGCCGTCGCATAGTCGACGACCGGCCCTTTCTGGAAGAAGGTGGTCCACATCGAGCCGACGCGGTTGGTCCAGGTCGGGACGCCGGACTTCTCGAACGCCCCGTGGAGCCCTTCCGCCAGGTAGTCGGCTTTCTCCCCGAGCTTTTTGTACGTCCCCTTCCCGGCCAGCTCGTTCAGGCAGGCGATCCCGGCCGTGACCGCGAGAGGGTTTCCCGACAGGGTGCCCGCCTGGTAGACGGGACCGGTCGGTGACAGGGCGTCCATCACGTCCCCGCGCCCGCCGAAAGCCCCGACGGGAAGCCCCCCGCCGATGATCTTGCCGAGGATGGTAAGGTCGGGGTCGATCCCGAAGAGCTCCTGCGCACCGCCGAACGCCACACGGAACCCCGAGATCACCTCGTCGAAGATGAGAAGCGCCCGTTCCTGCCTCGCCATCCTCCGCAGTTCGTCGAGGAACCCCGGGGCCGGGAGGACGACCCCCATGTTGCCGGGGATCGGCTCGACGATGACGGCGGCGATCTGCCCCTTGTTCCTCCCGAACAGGCGGCGGACGGAGGCGGCGTCGTTGAAGGTTGCGGTCAGGGTATGCTTGGCCAAATCCTTCGGGACTCCCGGCGAATCGGGCTGTCCGAAAGTGAGCGCCCCCGAACCTGCCTTGACCAGCATGGCGTCGGCGTGACCGTGGTAGCACCCCTCGAACTTGACGATCTTGTCCCGCCCGGTGAATCCACGCGCCAGCCGGACGGCGCTCATCGCCGCTTCGGTGCCCGAAGAGACCAGCCGCACCTTTTCCATGGAAGGGAACGCCTTCCGGATGAGGTTTGCCAGGACGACCTCCCCTTCCGTGGGAGCTCCGTAGCTTGTCCCTTTTCCGGCGGCGCGGCGGATGGCAGCGACCACCTTCGGGTGGGCGTGACCGAGGATCATCGGGCCCCAGGAGGAGACGTAGTCGATAAAGGTGTTTCCGTCGACGTCGGTGACCGTCGGTCCTTGCGCCCTCGCGATGAACAACGGCGTCCCGCCGACCGAGCGGAAGGCACGGACGGGGGAGTTCACCCCTCCGGGGATGACCTTTTTCGCCGCGAGAAACAGCTTTTCCGATTGCTTCGTCCCGAGCCGGGCCACCCGCATGCCTCCTGGCGAAATGAAAAGGTTGGGCGAATTGTATCCGCGTGCGGGGCGGGGTGTCAAGGAAACCATCCTCTGGAAATGCAAAGGGTTTCCCACGTAAATGCAAAACGGGATTATAAAATGGCTTGACATTCCTGGTAGGGCAGTGTAAAAGCATGTTTCGCTCGCGGCGGAGGCTTTCGATACCGTTAAAGGCGGAGGGAGAGGGTGCGGGCGCCCGATGGAAATGCCGGGATATAGCGAGAAAATGTTGATCGAGAAGGAGTTCGGGCCCCTGTGGTCGGGGGCGGACTCCATCCTGGTCGGTGACAAGATCTTCACCGTGATTGGGCTGAAACGGGCCTTCGACCTGTTGGCTGACGACATCGTGGGCATCGACCTCCATGTTCTGGCGGACGGGCGGTATGCCTTCCGCTTCTACGACGGGGACGACCGTTGCGTCGTGGTGTTCGTCTTCGATGAGAAGTTGAACATCACCCGGGAGCTGCGCGCCCACGTCGCGGAGTGGCTCGAGGAGGAGTATTACAGCAGCGGGATGGAGGCCTTTTTCGCGGGGAATATGGTGAATCTGCTCCGCCGGAAGATCCAGGGGGAGGAAGACACTCCTCCCGGATAGGTTTTTTCGCCTTCCTGGGCGCAATAAAACAACTCGTATGTCCGTGCGAGGGTCTTTCATGATGGAAACGTACGTCGAGCTGGTCCGGCACCGATTCGAGGACCGGCACGCCCACATCATGGGGAACATCGAAAAGCTGGACGAGGCCCAGCTCCGATTCACGGTTCGCATCTTCGGGGACTGCATCGACGAGGAGAAGTGTAAGGAGCTGTTGGGCAATTACACCGAGTACTGGAGCCCGTCCGAGCTGACGGAATTCGTGAGGAGTTTCCTCCCGGCCTACTTGGAATACGCCATCGCGGAACTTCTCGAGAAGAAAGAAGGCGGCGAGCGGTTCGACCCCCCCTACCTTACCCAGGAGGAGTACCAGGAGATGGCGGTCCGGGAGAAGTGGCCCAGGATCGCCCGCCACCTGGAGCACGTGACGCCCCTGCAGCTGCGCCGGGAGATCGCGAAAGCGGCGCTGCTCTTACGCCCCTACATGCTGTCGGACCCCGGTTTCAACGAGGGGGCACTCGAGTTCGCGATCTATTTCGACCTGCTGGACCGGCTCGCGAAGCTTTCCACGGACGATCTTCGCGCCGCCACCGCTGAGATCGCACCCCTGATCGACCGGGCCGTTTCCGCCAAGACGCCGCAGGAATGCGAGCCGATACTGCGGGAGATCCGCGAGCGGGCCTCCCGGGCGGCGGGAATCCCGGCCGACCCGGAGATGCTGCTCGGCCCCGGGATGGAACGGTACCCCCGCGAGGCACCCCCAGACTGGAAGCTGCGCGAGCTCGGAAAAACTCTCGACTCGATGTCCCTCAAAGACTTGCGGCTTTCCGCACTGGTCCAGCTCGACCTCCTGACCACGGAGGAGACTCGGGAGATCGTCACCCCCTTCCTCTCGCGCTTCCCCTCCTTCTACGAGATCCCCTCCACGGGATTGCGGGAGATCCTCCTCGCGATAGCGGACAAGATCGCCGACCGGGCGATCTCGTTCTTCTTCGACCGGTATTCGGTGGGCCGGATGGCGATGATCCCGCCGGTTTCCTACCTGGTGTGGAAGCTGATGCCGGAGGAGGAGAAGCTGCTTCGACTGCGGGAGGACAACGAGAAGATGGACCAGGCGATGATGTCACGCCACCTGGCGCGATACCTCCTATCCTCCACATCGGGAGAGCTCTCCGACGCGGGGAGGCAGATCTCACTCCTCACGGACAGGCAATTCATTTCGAATCACGGTTTGATCCTGAAAAAAAGGGGGGGGGACTCCACGGTGGAAGGGGTCAGGCGCCTCTACGACGAGGTGACGGTGCTCTCCCTCCGGAGGCTGGCCCTGCCGGAGGGGGAGAGGGAGGAAATGTTTCGGAAAATCAGAGAAAAGATCTCGGATTTCGCCGGGATTCCGATCCCAGGGACAATAACGGAGGGAGGAGCGTAGGAGATGATCTTTGAATATATGGAAAAACTGGTCATGTTCAAGGAAACCCCCGAGGGGCTTGTCGCCGACATGGCCTGGCTGCACGATGCGGGCGAAGACGGTTGGGAGGTCGTGGCGGCCATCCCGCTGATCGCGCCGAACCGTGACGGGATCGCCTACGGTACGGTGGGAAGCCACATGATCCTGAAAAGACTAAAAAGGGTTTTATAATTTTTTTCTCTTGACTTTCGCGGCACCGGTGGTTATAAATAAAACCTGTTTCTAAAAATTTGCACATGTTCCGGCGGAAAACCCTGAATTTAAAATGATTTTGCTTTGTCAATGCCTCGATTGACATCCTAAGAGGTAATCGTGTCGGCAGCGTTTTTTTATTTTCGGCCTGTCAGAAAGGAGGGATGAGGGGAATCGAAAACAGGAAGCCT
>Ga0214473_10006284_pt1 | contig 14212 bp, 3 predicted proteins | sample RVTome_7_FD_203509 | JGI IMG/M metagenome (GOLD analysis project Ga0214473, IMG submission 203509) | Soil microbial communities from uranium-contaminated site in the Upper Colorado River Basin, Wyoming, United States - RVT98D197 | ecosystem: Environmental > Terrestrial > Soil > Contaminated >... | reverse complement strand
GATTCGGGTGCGTGCTTGCCGCCGGGACCAGACGATGTCCGGGCGGGATTTGTCTATCATCTTTCGGAGCTTCGCCGCCTTGCTTGAGGAGGGAGAGGTCAATGCCAAATTCTAAGTGGTTCGGACGGGTCAATTTCGCTCTTGTGGGGCTGCTGGGTGCCGCGCTCCTTCTTCCCGCCGGCGCTTCCGGCGCCAGCCGCTCAGGGCCCCCGGTCAAGAACCCGGACGGCGGCGGCCGCGAGGAGCTGGCTCCCCTCGCGGCGCTGAAGCTGAGCGCCCGGCAGCCGCAGTTGTTCGCGCGCCCCGAGAGCCTGCGCATCGGGGTCAAGCTCGGCGACCTCACCCGCGCCCAAATGACCCGTGACAAGGCCATCATCCTGCCCAACGGCGCCTTCGATCTGGACAACGGCTCTCTGCACAGCCAGCTCGCCGCGAACCCACGCGTGCGCCGCGACCTCATCATTGCCGACAGCGACGCCGGGTCCATCGGCAGAGACCCGGCCAGGTTCTCGCGCGCCGGCGGCCCCGGCCCCTTCATCGCCGTGCTGCGCCGGGAAGCCTTGCGCGGGCCCGACGCGCTGTCCACGCTGAGCGCGTTCGGCAAGAAGGTCCGCGTCATCGATAACATTCCCAATAACGCCTTCCTGGTCGACGTCAAGTCGTTCGACGAGTACCTTGCGCTCGCCTCCGACCCCAGCGTGGTGCACCTCGAGGCTTACCAGCCCGCCATGAGGATTTCCGATAAGCTGGGTTACGAAGCCTACCCGAGCCGCAAGGCCGCCGAGGAGACGACCTACCGCCTGCGGGTGGACATGTTGCCGGGCTGGAACGCGCACGAGTTCGACGCGCTGGTGCGCCGGCTGGGGGGCTCGATCATCTATGCCTACGACGACTCGCTGCTCGTGAACGGCCTGGCCCCGGACGAGGTCTACGAGCTGGCCAGGCACAAGTCCGTACGCTTCGCGTCGGCCATCCAGGCCTTCTACCCCCTGACCACCACCACTCCGGGCGTCATCCAGGCGGGGCATTACCTCAACAACCTCACCCCCTTCTTCGGCCTGGGCGTGGACGGCAGCACCCAGTTTGTGGCCGTGACCGACGACGGCATGAGCATGGACTCCACCCCCTTCGCCCAGAGCCTCACGCAGCCGGACTGCATCCCGAGCAACGACGGCGACGTTCTGGCGCGGCCGGACGTGGGGACGTGCCACCGCAAGGTGGAGTCGTACCGCACGGTGCGCGAGATCGAGATCTCCGTGGGACGCACCGGAACAGGGGGCAGTCCCGCGCCGGGGGACGGTGACTTCCTGTCGTGCGACGCTCTCGAGCAGGGGCACTCCACCCACGGCCAGATCGTCTCCGCCCTGGCGGTGGGCAACCCCTCGAGCGGCCCGCAAGGGCTGGGCATCACGCGCGATAACATCTTCACCAACCAGGGATTCTGGCAGAACGACATTCCCTTCGACGGCGTGGCGCGCGGCGCCCGCCTGATCTTCCAGGACGGCCACAACACCCCGACCACATCGGTGGCCTGCTTCTCCTTCGGCGATACGGACGTCAATGCCGGTTCCACCAACACCAACAGCGTCGGCGGCATCCCCTTCGGCCTGCTGCGCGCGCTGCTGCACGAGGCCGCCTTCCGGCTCGATCTGCCGGGCAGGGATCCCAAGATCGCGACGAGCTGGATCCCGGATGCGCGCGGCGCCAAGGTCCACATCATCCCGTTCGGGGTCCCGAACTTTGACACCAACTTGACCAACGGGCATAACGCGTACAGCCAGGAGTCCACGGATATCGACGACTTCCTGTACCGCAACCGCGAGTCGCTGGTCATGCTGGCCGCCGGCAACGACGGCAGCGACCGCAACCAGAGCATCACGACCGGCGGGATCATCCAGCCGGTCGATCCCGCGAACGCGGACACCTACCAGATCCAGACCCCCGCGACCGCCAAGAACGGCGTGGTCGTCGGCGCGCACCTGCAGGATGCAACTTCCTATTCGACCACCGATGACGTCGAGAACCCGGCCGACTTCAGCAGCAAGGGGCCGGCGACCATCAACAGCAAGCGGGTGGCGCCCCTGCTCCTGGCGCCCGGCTCGGATGGTCCCAACACTGATTACACGGCTCCGAGCTTCGCCAGCATGACCGCCTTCCGTAGCAACGACAAAGACCAGGCCGGTCCCATTGGCGGCGTCACGGACTACGACGGCAAACCCACTGACTGGCTGGACGAGTACAACGCCGGCACCTCCTTCGCCGCCGCCGGCGCCGGCGGCGCCGCCGCTCTGGTGCGCGACTACTTTGCCAAGGGGTTATACCCCACCGGCTCCCCCGACACCGCCCGGGCCCAGACCTCCATGTCCGGCTCTCTTGTCAAGGCCGCCCTCATCGCCAGCGCGAACTTCGAGGACCTGGACCTGAAGTTCTCCCTCGACCGCTTCAGCAACGAGCAAGGGTACGGCCGCATCCAGCTGGCGAACTCCATGCCCCTGGCTGATTATCCGGAGGCCCTGCTCCCCACCACCCAGAACCACGCCGAAAGCCCAGGAGCCAGCCCCACCACGCCGCTCGGCGCATTCGCCGTGGACGAGTATTTTGACGGCGGCCAGGGGCTCGGCGTCGTCCAACTGGGCCAGACACAGACCTACACCCTCAATGTCATCGACTCGTCCCGCGAGCTGCGCGTCGCCATGACTTACGCCGACGCCCCGGGGGATCTGCTCCTGCACGACCTCGACCTGACGGTGGCGGCACCCGCCTTCGTGGATGCCGACGGCATCCCCGATAGCAACCTCAACCAGGCGAGCTGCACCGGCACGAACTGCACACGGCTCACCTTCAACGGCAACCAGTTCTTCGGCCCCTTCTCCGCCGACGCGCGGGTCTACGCCGCCCCATTCTTCGCTCAGGCCTGCAATCCCGCGGTGGTCGGCCGGGACGTCTGCAACCCCACCGAGGCCGTCATCCTCAGCCCCACCCGGTTCGTCAACGAGGACACCGGCTTCATCGCGGGCATCCAGGGAACGGCTGACCGCTATCTGATCTCTGCACTTCTGCCCGGCAAGACCCAGGTCAACATCGGCCCCTCGGCTACCGGCACCGATTACGTCGTCACCTTCCTGGGCGAGGGGGATGGCGTGTTGAACAGCGAGGCCAACGGCGGCCTCAACCAGAGCATCTGCGCCGCCTACCAGTCGGGCAACCCGGACGTGGCCGCTCTGTGCGCCCTGGCCCTCGACCTGAACAGCAACGGCTCCAAGGCCGACTCCGAGGACCGCAACGGCAACCTGCGCCTCGACACCCTCAGCGGCATCCCTCTCGGCCAGTGGGAGATCCGCGTCTTCGGGCGCACCATCCCCACCAGCGGTACGAGCGCGAACCCGGGCACGCTGGTGCGCAACGCTCCGGCCATTGTCCCGGCGAGCCTGAAGATCGCCGACAACGCCGGTACCTCTCCGGCCACCGGCTTCGCCTACACCACTGGCACCCGCCCGTTCGCCGTGTACGCCGCGGGCGGCTTCCTGCCCGCCAACTCCTCGCGCTCCTCGTTCGACCGCGCCACCTACGACTGCGCGGACACGGCGGTGGCGCGCGTGATTGACAGCGCGGCGGGGGCGAGCGCTGCGAGCGTGTCCGCCTCTACCACCTTCGAGGTCGTGCGCGGCGGCGGCGTGGTCGATTCCGAGGCGGCGGTGCCCTTCAGCGGCACCAGCGGCATCGCGGGGGCGTTCGCCTCGCGCGGGGTGTCGGTGAGCCGCGGGCCCGCGCCCATCAGCAACAACGGCGTGCTCGAGGTCAACAACGGCGACCTGCTGCGGGTACGCTATGCGCCCGCGGGCGGCAGCGCCAGCTCCGGCCAGGCGGCGGTGGACTGCGCCCCGGCTCTGATCGCCGCCCGGTTCATCCTGTTCGGACCCGACTACGCGGCCCTGGTGAGCGGCGGGTGCGACAACGACCATTTCTTCGACGCCGGAGAGATGATCCAGTACTCGGTGAACCTGCAGAACACCCGCGACGACACTTTCACGCACCAGGACATCACGGTGTCCCTGAGCTGCAGCAACCCGGCCGGGACGGAGTCCGCCAACCCCTGCCAGTACATCCAGGTCCTCAACTCGCCCGTGCGCGTGGGGCGGATCCCGACCATCGTCAACCCGGAGGCGGACGGCCTGGTGCGCGGCACCAGCCCCACGTTCAACATCTTCGTGAAGCCGGAGGTCAACAACGTCCCCGAGGCGCAGCGGCAGATCGACCTGAAGGTGACCATCGCGGCCGCGACCCAGGATCTCAGCGTCACGGCGCGCGAGCCGGTGACGATGACCTTCCGTCACGCGGTGGCCTCCGACCTGGAGGTCTTCCACTACTCCACCGACTACCCGGGCGGTACCGCCGGGTACGTCGTGCGTGACCTGGACCGGGATGGAAACATCCGCCCGCGCCTCAACCCGCGCCTGTCCGAGCCCGGCTCCGGGCCGCTCCTGGCCACCACTGAAGCTGCCTTCACGGCCGCGTTCTCGGAGCTGGCGCAGGAGACCCAGAAGTTCAACAACCTGTACACCGCCGAGCAGAACGGCACCGTGCAGCACAACGTGCCGGACGTGACCATCACCGGGGAACCCTCGGGCAAGGAGATCTTCGACCCGCCGTTCGACTTCGACAGCGCCGGGGACCCGGCCAACGAGGGGTTCTTCGCCTTCCGCTGGGCCCTCAGCCAGCCCGGCGCCACCGCGGTGCCCCCCGTGGAGTGGTTCTTCAGCCAGAACGGCGTGTGCGGCTTCCAGACCCAGCAGGGAGGCCGGGCGGGCGTGTGGCACGCCGGCGGCAGCACGACCGGTCTCGCGTTCTCCGACACCTGCCCGAACTATGTCATCCCGAGCGCCGCGGACGGCATCGCCGGCAACCAGTTCATCAACGACGTGCTGGAGACGCCGGAGATCCAGAAGATCAACCAAGTGAAGGACCCGCGCGGCTTCGACTTCGTGGCGCGCTTCACCCGTTTCTCGTGGAACGACGAGACGCAGGTCACGGCCGACACCCAGTACCTGACCGCCCATCTCGACAACGATCTGGACAGGGACGGGAACATCAACATCGAGTTCAACGGAGCGGTGGGCGCCCCTTACGGAGAGGCCTCGATCTACTCCTTCTACACCTCCGGTCCGGTCAACTCCACCAACGACATCAACAACAACTTCGAGCTGCAGAGGACCTTCGGGCCGAGGTTCGACCGCGATGGCTCCACCGGCCTGGGCCGCACCGCCACCGTGAACGAGGACGACACGGGTATCTCCAAGCCGATCCCGGAGGCCGACCCCCTGGTGTCGAAGTTCCTGTTGCCGTACCCTGGCAAGGACTGCGACAACAACCCGGCCAACGGCTTCACCCTCTGCACCGATAACCCGAGCAGGTCGACACGCAACGGGCCTGTCCGCAACCGCGAGGGTTCCCTCGCGGCGCGCGGCCCCGCCATCCCCGGCTTCGAGGACTTTTGGGGTCCAACCGGCAACCGCTTCGCGGCCGCCTTCACCTGGTACATCCAGGAGGACGCGGTCGTCACCACGCCGGACTACGGGTGGACGATCGACGACATCGTGCTCGAGTGGGACGAATCCCACCCCAGGGCCCAGTCCCCCACCGCCGGCACCTCCTGCGACCGCATCGGCTTCACCGAGGACCAGAACCATAACGGCACCCTGGACGCCGGCGAGGACACCGGTCTCGACGGCATCGCCGGCACCGGCGACTTCGGAGAGGGGGACGGACAGATCACCACCAACGGCGCCGGCTCCCAGTGCGCCTCGCTCGTGGTCGACCGCCAGAACATCTACGACTGCGACACCACCCTCGACGTCACCGTGCAGGATCCGACGCCGCCGGATATCTACAGAGCCAGCGACAACACATTCTGCCGCAACCCGGAGACGGGGCGCTTCTTCTCACCCTGCGACGGTCAGCCGGACGGCTTCGTGGTCATCAACGCCCGCACCCTGAGCGAGCCGCGCGGCGAGGAGTTCCGCCTGTCTTCGGTAGCCGGCACCCCGAGCCTGTTCCGCGGCCAGGTGCCGATCTCGAGCGTGCTCAACGTCAACGACCCGACCATCAACAACAACGGCAACGTGTTCATCCGCCCGGCCACCGACGCCGGCGTCAACCCCTCGCCGCTGGTGTTCACCTACCAGGACCTGGACTGCGACGGCGACGGCGACGGCGAGCTCGGGGAGGACAACTTCCGCGACATCGACGGGGACGGCGTGACCAACTTCGACAACAACTTCGACGCGCGTCCGGACGACAACTGCTTCATCAACGGCTCGGATGTCTTTAACCCGACGCAGGAGAACGACGCCTACGGCCAGGTGCGCGATGTCTTGAGGCTGTGCTCCACCGACGCCGACTGCCCCGGCACGGGGAACGCCTGCATCTGCCCGGCGCGGGCGGCCCAGTGCGCGGCCAAGTACAGGGTCTGCCGACTGCCACTGAAGCCCAGCCAGATCGTCAGCGAGTTCATCGACGTGGACGGCTCATTCTCCTACACGCCGATCGAGGACCGCTTCTTCGGCGTCTCGGATGCGCGCTCGTTCAACGGCCTGCTGGACGCGGGCGAGGACGTGGGCGTGAACCTGATCCCCGACGCCAGCGAGCCGCTGCTCGGCCCCGACGGCCAGCCCGGAGTGGCGGGTGCCGACGACAACAAGAACTTCATCACCGACGACGCCGCCGAGACCGGCTGGTGCGGCAGCGATGACCGGCTGGGCGACAACTTCCGCACCGAGGCCAACCCGTCCCTCGGCTTCCCCAACGCCTGCCCGGGAGCCACGGAGAACGACGGCAAGCTGGCGGGTGACATCGCCCTGCAGCCGGACCCGTTCGGTGACGCCTGCGACAACTGCCCGCTGTTCAGCAACCCGGCACAGCTCGACGACGACAACGACGGCGTCGGGAACGAGTGCGAGAGCCAGGACATCGACCTCGACGGCTTCCTCAACACATCCGACAACTGCCCGAGCGTGTTCAACCCGGACCAGTTGGACGATGATGGCGACCTGCGCGGCGATGCCTGCGACAAGGTGGGCGGCGGCCCGGATCCGGACTTCGATCTCGACGCGATCAGCGATCCGCTGGACAACTGCCCGCGCGTGAAGAACGGCGTGTGCAACTCCACCGACCCGGCGACCAACATCGCCCGCTGCGACGCCAACGGCAACGGCCTGCTCGACTGCGGCCCCGACGGCGTGTGCGGCACCGCCGACCCGGCGGCTTGCAGCGTCACCACGACGCAGGCCTGCCTCGTGAACTCGGACTGCCCCACGGGCGAGTTCTGCAACGCCGACGAGGTGGTCATCGGCTTCCAGCGCGACCTCGATTTCGACAACATCGGCGACGCCTGCGATCCCGAGGACTTCGACATCGATCTCGCCACCGGACAGATCCGCCCGGACGGCGTCATCAACGGCCAGGACAATTGTCCGACGGTCTTCAACCCCCGCGACCTGCAGACCCTCCTCCAGGAAGACACGGACGGCGACGGTGCCGGCGACTCCCGCGCCACCAGCGGGTACGCCGCCTGCGACCCGGCCTCGACCGACGACGACAACAACGGCACTCCGGACGACCTGGTGTCGTTCAACCTGTCGGCCGGCTGCTCGAGCCGCCTCTCGGGCCGGCTGGGAGCGGTATCCGTTCGCTCCGTCTCGGTCAACGACACCTTGTTCGGCGACGCCGACGGCATCGCCGACCCGGGTGAGCGCGTGCAGCTGTTCGTGACGATCTCCAACGGCCTGCCGACCGCCATCAATCACACCCGCGTCGGCCTGGGCAGCACCAGCGACTCGGTGGCGTGCGTGCTCGCCGGCGAGGCGGACTACGGGACCGTCCCGTCCGGCGCCACCGCCACCAACGCGACGCCCTTCGAGTTCATCGTCACCACCAACAACGCGGCCCAGCTGCGCACTGACATCCCCATCGGCGAGGTGCTGAAGGAGCCCAAGCGCGCCGTGTTCACGATCTCGGTGCACGCCGATGAGCTTCTGGGGACGATCTCGACACAGACCCTGGCTCTCAACCTGGACCTCGACATTGACCCGGCGCGCGTCGGCCAGACGCCGTACACCCACTTCGAGTCTTTCGAGATCCAGAGCGAGAACGTCTTCGGCCTGTGCGCCGACAATACGGACCCGGCCAACCGGTTCGTGCTCGATCCGCCGGTGAGCTGCACCTCCGACGCCAACTGCCCGACCGGCAGCATCTGCCTCGTCGACCCGCGCGACTGCAACCGCAACGGCATCATCGATTGTGGCCCGGACCACGACTGCACCACCACCACGGCCTGTCCGACCGACTGCGCGACGGTGCCGCACACCTCGGTGGTGTGCGACGAGTGGACCCTGCCGCTGATCGGCCCCGGGACGACGCCCGGGGACCCGGACCTCCGTCTGGCCGGTGAGAGCCGCACCACCGGGTCCCTGTTCCCGCTGCAACGCGGCCACGCCGAGGTCGTGGGAGCCGGCAGCAAGCTGATCTGCCCGTTCGACCAGGACAACGGCTACGGAGTGCCGGGCGGCGTCCGGCCCGACGCTCTGGACTGGCACGTGCACACCTTCAAGACCGCGGACATCAACGGCACCGACTCCTCGACGCGCGGCGATCAGCCCAAGGCCTTCCGCGGCCAGAACTCCCTGCACTGGGGCCGGCACGTGGCCGTGCCCAACCAGCGCACGCCGACCTTCGGCGACACCTACTGCCTGCAGTGCATCAACGCCTTCATCCTGGACCGCCAGGGCGGCCTGTACCTGAACAACGTCTCCACGGCGGAGCAGCCGCTGAAGCTCTCGTTCTGGCACATCGACGAGCAGTGCGACGCCGACTGCTACGCAGGCTTCATCAGCGGAACGGCCGACGAAGTGGTGGCGGTCGAAGCGCGGGCCGACCTGGACTTCGGCAGCGGCACCAGCTTCGGCCCGTGGGAGCGCATCGAGCCGAGCATCAACCCGTACGACGGCCAGCAGGACACGGCGTACTTCACGCCGACGTACGAGCCGCCCGACGACACGAACCCGCTCAACCAGGTGGACAAGGAAACCACGATGTGCGCGCCGCTGTTCGTCTACGTGGCCCAGGGATCCGCCAAGGGGACCGATGCCACGACCTGCACGGACGGCGACGGCAACGGGTTCAACGACTGCGGAGCCATCGCGGCCGCCAAGAACCCGCAGGAGCGCCGTCCCGACCGCGTCAGCCGCGGCGAGGCGGGCTTCGGCGTCTGGGCCTTCACGTCCTTCGACCTGGACCGTTACGCCGGGCGCCACATGCAGTTCCGCTGGATCGCCACGACGCTGGACGGCAACGACCAGTTCACGTCGTACCTCGAGACCACCAGCCAGCCCTTTAACGATCCGAAGTGGTCGACGGACGACGGCTGGTACGTGGACGACATCAAGATCAGCGGCCTCGTGCCCCTGGAGCTGAGTTTCACCGTGGACACCACCGACAGCAGCCAGACCTGCCCCGCCCCCGGTGGCGGCGGCGCCTGCTCGGTCAGCGGCGCCAGCGTGGCGGCCGATCCCGCCCTGAGCGACGCGCCCGGCTCCACGGTCACCCTCACGGCCGTGGGCACCGTTTCCGGCTGCGACATCGGCGAGTCCCAGGTGCGCTGGCTGCGCAACGGCGTGGAGATCCAGCCCTTCTCCAGCGACCGTTCGATCGTCGACAGCCCGTTGACCGACACGACCTACACGGCGGTCATCCGCTGCTCGAGCAACCACTCCTGCTCGGCGACGGCCAACGCCACCGTGCGCGTCTACGATGGCGGCACCAGCGGCTCCATCGTACTGAGCATGAAAGACGCCAGCACGGTGCGCTTCTTCGCGGTGCAGCAGCCCAGCGGCATCGGCCCCAGCGGCTACGACGTGTTCCGCGGCTGCGTGCGCGCCGGCGCCGCCGGCACCACCTGCGAGGGCCAGACCGGCCTGGTGGTGGCCACGGGTAATCCGGGCGTGGCGGGGAACTACGGCAGTTGCTACGCGCCGAACCTCCCGCAGGCCGCCGTGGGGGCCGAGATCACGGCTGCCGATGCGACCCTGCCCCCTGCCGGCAACGCCTACTTCTACCTGGCGGGCCACTCTTACGCGGCTGGTACGTTCGACGTGCTCGGCCTGACGTCGAACGGCAAGCTGCGTCGAGCCACCGTGAGCTGCCCGTAAGAGCCGCATAGCCCGGACCCGAAAGGGCCCTTCCTCCCGGAAGGGCCCTTTCCTTTTTTCCCGACCCTCGCTCCAGGCAACCCGTCCTCTCCATCAGACCGCGGGCTCCCGGTCCCCATGCCCCAAATGACGCCTCAGCATTTTCTCCCTTGACGTTTTCGACCCTCCGGGGTCTATTCCAGGAGCAAGACGGGGAACGGGATAGAAACAGAGGGGTTTATCCGCACCTCAGCGGAGAGAGGGAGGACACCATGAAACACACCGTACGCCAGCGACGCTGCACACCAACATGCTTGGCCCTTGCCGCGGCCTTGCTTCTGCTGCCCGGCGTCGCTCTGGGCGCCACACGGCCGTTCACGTACTTCGAATCGTTCGAAAGCGCGCTCGAGAACACGTTCGCCGATCCGCGCGACATCAACCACAACGGCATCATCGACTGCGGGCAAGATAACGACTGCAGCACCGTCACGTCCTGCGTCGACTCACCCAACCTGTGCGACGAGTGGACGCTGCCCCTGCCGTCGGATCCGAACCTGCAGTTCATCAACGAGAGCCGCGCCGCCAACAGCGTGAACTTCAAGACGCTGGGCGGACCCCTGCTCCCCTCCACGCGCGGCACGATCGGGGTGGTCAATCCCGGCTCGCAGAACATCTGCCCCGCGGACCAGGACAACGGAGCGCTCGTCAACGGCATCGTGCCGGACCGGCTGGATTACCACGTCCACACGGTGAAGACGCCGGACATCGATGACGCCGACACCAGCCGCGCCGGAACACTCCCCAAGGCATTCCGCGGCCAGAATTCCCTGCACTGGGGGCGGCATGTTTTTGTGAGCACCAAGCCTCATGCGCGCAACGAGAAGTTCAAGGTCTACGGCGACACCTACTGCCTGCAGTGCATGAACGCTTTCGTGCTCGATCGCGACGGGGGGTTGAACCTGAACACCCGCTCCACCCGCGAGCAGCCCCTGCAGCTGTCGTTCTGGCATGTCGCCGAGTTCTGCGACGACCAGTGCTACGCCGGGTTCCAGACCCACTCCGGTGATGAGATGGGGATCGTCGAGGTGCGCTCCGCCGCCGTCGGCAGCAGCGCTTTCGGCGTATGGGAGAGGGTCGAGACGGCGACGAACCCGTACGATGGCGTGCAGGATACCGCCTACTTCACCCCGACCTACGAGCCGACCGACGACACCAACCCGAACCCGCCGGCCGGCGTCGATCCTGCCACTACCATGTGCTCCCCGCTGACGGTGTTCCTCGCTCAGGGCCTCGCCAAGGCGACGGCCGGCGAGCCGGCCAACGGCCAGGTGGGAGTGGGCGTATGGAAGCAGTCGACGGCGGACCTGAGCCGCTACGCCGGCCGCCGCATCCAGGTGCGCTTCATCACCACCACGCTGGACGGGCAAAACGCCTTCACCTCGTACCTGGAGACCACCAGCGGACCGTTCAACCCGCCGGGCGCCTCGTTCGATGACGGCTGGTACATCGACGATGTCCGAGTGAGCGGCCTGGTGCCGTAGGGCGGTTGCAGCGGCCGGCGCCGCGCGCCGGCACACCCGCGCGAAGGAGTGCGGAAAGACCCTGGTCCCTTCCCGCCGGAAGGACCCTTGTTTCATGCCGGGCGGCGCCCCAGCTCAACTGCCGGGGCGCCGCCCGGCAGGCGAGGGAGTTCTCAGCCGGCTCAGGGCCGAGCGCGCCGCCTGCCGTTGCGCGTCCGGGGAGGCGCTCGAGGCCAGGACTTCGCGGTAGAGCTTCTCGGCCTCAGAGCGCCTTCCCAGACGCTCGTAGATCGGCGCCAGGGCGAGCTTCAAGCTGCCGGCCTGCGGGCTCGCCTGAAGTGACCGCTCCAACACCTGGACGCCCGCCTGGGGCCTGCCGGTACGTACCAGCAGATCCGCAAGAGCCGCCGCGAGCGAGGGCTCCTGCGCCGCCTGTTCGTGGGCGCTGCGGAGGAGCCGCTCCGCCTCACCCGCCCGGCCCATCCTTTCGCGCAGCAGGGCCAGGTTCAGCAAGGCGTCGAGCTGCAGAGGGTCGTTCTTGATGACCTCTTCGAGCAGGCTCACGGCCTCGGCGGTCTGACCCCTCTGGGCCAGAATGAACGCCAGGTTGTTTCTGGCCCGAGCATCGCTCGGAACCAGATCGAGCGTCCTGCGGAAATACCGCTCGGCTTCCTCGGCGTGGCCGAGGCGCAGGTTGATTGCGCCCAGGCTGTTCAGAACTTCGGGGTCTTCACCCGCCACCGAGAGAAGCTTCTCGTATCCCGCGCGCGCCTGCTCCTGCTTTCCCAGCATGGCCAGCGAGCGCGCGTGCAAGCGCAGTGCGTAGGGGTTCTCGGGGTCGGCCGCCAGCACCCCGCGGAGCACGGCGGCGGCCTCCGCCGCACGCCCCGAGGCCACCCAATCCCCCACCTGGTTCAGGGACGCGAGTACTTCCAGTCGTCGTTTCGGATCGATCCCCTCGCGCCGGGAGGCTGGCGCTCGCCCCGGGGGCGTTCCGATATAACCCAGGCTTTCCAGCTGGCGCGTCATCTCCTCGGTCAGCGCCACCCTGGGAGCCTCGCCCGCGACCGCGACTTCCCGCTCGACCGCATCGAGGCGCTGCCGCAGATCTGCCATGCGATCCCGCTCCCTCCCGGCCACATTGGTCCCCTGCTGTGCGTCCGTCGCCAGATCGTAGAGCTCCTCTTCGGGAGCCCGCACGTAGAGCCACCGGCTCTGGCGCAGGGCGGCCAGCCGTGCCCAGCCGTACTGCAGCTCCGGGAGCCTGGACTCAGAGAACGCCTCCAGGTTCAGATCTTCCTGCGCTCCCAGCAGCAGCGGCTTCAGGGAGCGGCCCTGGGCGCGCTCCGTCCCGGGCAAGTCGAACAGCTCCAGCACCGTCGGCATCAGGTCCACCAGCCGCACCACGCCCGCGGTCCGCCGCCCGCGCGGCAGGCCGGCGGGGTAGCGGAAGATCAGGGGAACGCGCAGCGTGCTGTCGTAGAGGAATATCCCATGCCCGGGCTCCCCGTGCTGACCGAGATCCTCGCCATGGTCGCCCGCGACGACGATCAATGTCTTGTCGAGCGCTCCCACTTCGCCCAACGCCTGCAGGACCTGGCCCAGTCCCTCGTCCGCGGCGGCCACCTCCCCGTCGTAGGGATCGACGAGGCGCTCGTTCCAGGGAGGGGGCGGATCGTAAGGCGCATGGGGATCATAGAAATGGACCCACAGGAAAAACGGCTCGGCGGAGTGTCGTCGGATCCAGGCGGAGGCGGCGGCGGCGACGGCCGGGGCCCGGCGCTCGCGCTGAGAAAGGTAGCCCCCCAGGGGCGCGGGCGGCATCCGATCGTCGTAATCGTCGAACCCCTGGTCGAGGCCGAAGCGTGCGTTGAGCACCACGGAGCCGACGATGGCCGCGGCGCGCCTGACACGGGGACGGAGGGCTTCCGCGAGCGTCTGGACCTCGATGCCGAGCCGTCCGGAAGCGTTGGTGTACAAACCGTGGGCGGCCGGATGCAGGCCCGTCATCATCGAAGCGTGAGAAGCGAGCGTGATCGGAGCGGGGGCGAAGGCGCTCTCGAACACGACGCCCTGAGCGCACAGGGTGTCGAGGTGCGGCGTGTGCGCGCTCGCATCGCCATAACAGCCCACGTGGTCCGCGCGCAGCGTGTCGATGGTCACCAGCAGGAGGCTCGTGGGAGGAGCAGCGGCGCGCCCGGCGCAGGCGAGCATCGTCAGCGACGCTGCCGCCAGACACAGATGTCTCGCCCGGAGCGGAAAGAGAAGTTCGATAGGCTGGCGAGGGGGCAGCGGACGGGGCACCTCAGCTCCACAGGCGCCGCTGGCGGCGCGGCCCGCGCCCGCCCAGGCCCAGGTGCTCGCGGGCCAGGGGCGTGACGCAACGGCCGCGGGGCGTGCGGTCGAGGAAGCCGATCTGCACCAGGAACGGCTCGATGAACTCCTCGATGGTGTCCTTCTCCTCGCCGATGGCGGCCGACAAGGTATTGAGGCCCACCGGCCCGCCGCCGA
>Ga0214473_10006283_pt1 | contig 14213 bp, 10 predicted proteins | sample RVTome_7_FD_203509 | JGI IMG/M metagenome (GOLD analysis project Ga0214473, IMG submission 203509) | Soil microbial communities from uranium-contaminated site in the Upper Colorado River Basin, Wyoming, United States - RVT98D197 | ecosystem: Environmental > Terrestrial > Soil > Contaminated >... | reverse complement strand
AGCCGCCGCCCCGGATCGCGGTCGCACCGGTTCCAACGTAGTCGCCGATGTAGTGGAAACTTTCGCCCAAAAACACCGTTTTCGGCCCCATCAGGGCCGTTCCACCCCCCGAATCCGCGAAGTCGGGCTAGATGCCCTCTGTTCGCAATCTCCCGCCCTGTAAGTCAACCAATGGGCCCTCGCACCCATTCGGCATGTGCTGGTATCATCAAAGATGCGGAACTCGTCGCTGCGTCTTCTATCGGTCAAAAGGGAAGGCGAGATAAGGAGAAAGACCGAAAAATGTTGGTCTTGGACGCCAAGTCGTGGCTATTGGTAGGATGCGTGAAGTCATCCACGCTTCACGCGCAACGCGGCACGCACTTCGTCGGCGATGATTTGGATGCCGGCGGCGACGACCTTGTCATCCTGCGCGTAGTTGACGCGAATGCATTCGTGGACGTGGGGCCAGGGCTCGGTGAGGCCGGGGAAGAAATAGTGGCCGGGGACAATGAGGACGCCCCGAGATCGTCCATGAGTTGGCCGATCCCCGATTGCACCGCCAGTTTCCGCCCGAACTCCGACACGTTCATCGTTCTCCGCCCCGTCTAAACGATTTACACCTGCACGGCTTGCCGAGGCACCATGAAATAGAGCCACTTCGCAAGGACCTTGTCCCGCAGAATGGCGGCGGCGGCCTGGGCGTACAGGTCCACCTGGCCTCGATAGACCTCCACCCGTACAGCGATGTCACTGCGGCCGACGCGGTCGGTCTTGAAATCAATCACGATCAGCCCTTGCGGCGTCTGCACGAGCACGTCGATCACGCCCTGCACGACGACGAACTCACCGGCCGCTCCATCCGGTGTGCGATGAGCGTACGTGAACGGCCACTCCCGCAGAACATGGTTGCGCCTGTCGAGGACGACTGCACCCAGGTCGCTCTGGAAGAAGGCGAGGATCATCTCGGCATTGACGCTCTCGGCCATTTCCACCGTCAGGGCATGGTCGTGGACAAGCCGGCTCTTCGTTCGCTCGATGACATCCAGCGTGATTGGCTGCTTCAGATCGAGGCTGGCGATGACCAGATGAGCCGCCGTGCCGATGGACAGCGGATCGTACGGCTGGGTCGCCGCCGAGCCCGGCGCCGCCAGGGCAATCGGCAGACGTGCCAACGACTGCGAGAAATCGCGAGGTGCAAATGTATCCTCAGGATGCGTCAGCTTCGTCACCGAGCTCTTGGCCGGGGAGGTGACCGCTCGGGCAAACGCATACCGCCAGTCCAAATGCTCCTTGAGGTCCGCGAGCAGCTTGTTCGCTTCGGCCGAGGGCTTCGGCTTCGCCTGTGCCGGTTTCGTGCCATTGGTCTTTCGGGCTCGCAGGTTCAAAACAAGATCGGAGAAGGTCTTCAACTCCTCGCGGCCGTAGAGCCTGAACTCGAACAGTCCGTCGTCGCGGGCGCTGTCGCTCAGGCCGGTGCCGAACGCCCGGTGCAGGACCCGCTGATCGGATAAGCCGTACAAAATCCATTCGAGGCCGTTCTTGCACGCCGTCAGCAGCCAGTCGGGAATCCTCTCCTCGCCAAGCAGCAGGCCGGTCGCGAGATATTTTCCGCAATCCGTCCGCTTCTGCGCCGCCGTCAGGATCAGCCGGTCCTTGGCTCGCGTCGTGGCGACATAAAGGATCCGCATTTCCTCGGCAAGACTGGCCGCCTGCTTCTTTTCCCCGATCACCTGGTGCGCCAGCGACTGCAATTTCGTGTTCGACCGCGCGTCGATGATCTGCAGGCCGACCGCGTCGTCCGTATCGACGACCATGTCCGCGTAGAGGTCCCGCCGGTTGAACTCCGTTTCGATTTCGGCGAGAAAGACGACGGGGAATTCGAGTCCCTTGCTCTTGTGCACGCTCAGGATGCGCACGGCGTTGCCCGCGGCGCTGCCGGGCTGCGCCGGCGCCCAGTCCTGGCCCGCCGCCTGGAGCCGCTCGATGAACTCGACGAACCGCGTCAGCGAGGCGATCCCCGTGTTGCTGGCGAAGCCTTCGAACTGGATGGCGCGGTCGTGGAGCTTGAGGAGATTGGCCTTGCGAGCCTGGCCGTTGGGCAGGGCGGAGACGAACGCGATGAAGGAGCTTTCGCGATAGATTCGCCAGAGCAGGCCGGCCAGGTCGCCGCGGCGGGCGAGACTGCGCCACTGCTCGAGCGTCTTGAACGCCACGTTCAGCTTGCCTCGCAGCGTCCCATCCGGGCCGCTGTCACGGTAGCGAACGGCACAGGAATAGAAATTCGCCGCATCAGGCTGGTCCCGCTCAGCGGGTGGCATCGTCAAGCCCACAGGGCTTGGCGATGGTTTCTCCGCAATATCGGCATCCACCCCCAAGCTTCGCTTGAGGGTGCCACCCGAGCCGCCGCCGTACAGGCGTACCCGGGCCAGGTCGCTGTCGCTAATGGCGAAGAACGGACCGCGAAGGACGGCGGCTAGCTCGATGTCCCGCTGCGGATTGTCGAGGACCTTGAGCAGGCACAGGACGTCGCTGATCTCGGTCGCCTCGAAGTAGCCGGCCGTCGCGTCGCAACTGACCGGGACGCCGTTCAATCGCAGAATCTCGACGTAATCGTTCGCCTTCTTGGCCAGCGAGCGCATCAGGATGACGATGTCCCGATACTCGACGTTGCGGAAGGAATCCGTCTCGCTGTCATGAACCTGGAACTCCGCCTCGCCCGTGTCCGCGCCGACAATCTGCTTGATCCGCTGCGCAATCATCGCCGCCTGGCGATGGCGGCCGTGTACGAGGCCGATATCCTCGCCGGCCTCCGATTCCTCGTCGCCCTCGCCGCCGATGTCATGGCCTCTGGCTTTCTCGTCCAGGATGTGCAGTTCCACAATAGGCTTGCGCGAGTGCGCGTCGCCCTGGGTGGCATCGTCAAGCGCAGCTTGGCGATGGTCCTTTTCGAATGCCCTGGAACCATCGCCAAGGCCTTCGGCCTTGACGCTGCCACCCGCGTCGAGAGGCCGGGACTGTACGTCCTGCGGCGCGGGTCGCAGGCGGGCGGCGTCATCGTAGTCGATGTGGGCCACCGGGGCCGTCATGATCCGGCCGAATACCTTGTTCACGAAGTCCAGAATCCCCTTGGCGGAGCGGAAGTTGTAGTTCAGGTCCACGCGGAAGCCGTGGGAGATGTCCTTCGGGTCGAGGGAGGCCGGGGCGAGATGCTGCAGGAAGATCGTCGGCTCGGCCCCGCGCCAGGCGTAGATGCTCTGCTTGACGTCGCCGACGACGAAGATGTTGTCGCCCGAGCCCAGCGCGTCGAGGATCGCCTGCTGCACGGGGTTGATGTCCTGGTACTCATCGACGAAGATATACTTGTACCGCTTTCGCAGGGTCAAGGCGGTCTCCGTGGGCTTCAGTTGTCCCTCGGCCGAGCTCTCGGTCAGCAACTGCAGGGCGAATCGTTCCAGATCGGCGAAATCCAGGCCGCTCAGCGCCCGCTTCCGCTCCGCGTACAGCCGCACGAACTTCTGCACCAGCTCGATCAGGACCTGCGTCTGCGTGCTGGTAGAGCGGCCAACGATGTCCAGGTACTCGGGATTGACGAGCGCCAGTCCGCTGAGGCCCTTCACTGTACGACCGGCCGCATCGACAAGCCCCGTCACTACCCCATCCACCGTCTCAGACAGGTCCTTCGGCGCGCTCTTGCGCAACGACTGGATCGCCTGGATGCGCTCGACACACGCCTGCCAATCGCCCGCCTTGAGCTTCGCGAGACACTCCCTCACGGGCTCGACCCAGGCTGCCTCCATTTTGTCGGCCCAGTCTCCGTCCGGGGCCTCCATGCGGTACAGCTTCTGCGCCCAGGCCAGCCGGCAGAGAACGGCGTTCAGGCGGTTCTCGATGAGCTTCTTCTGCTTGCGTCCAAGCTCGGCATCCGAAAGGTTCGCCGCGACCGCCGGCGTGCGAGCCCGCTCGCACCACGCGTCGGGCACGACGACTCCTTCAAGGAAATCGGCGAGTTGGATGACGCTCGAAAGGAAGCCGTTGTTCTCGCGCAGGTCCCGGCCGCGAAGAAGCTCGTGCAGACTCTGGGACAGGTGGCTCTGCTGCCACGCCCACTCGACCGTCTCTTCGAGCATCTCCGCCTTGAGCAGCATGGCCTCGTCGCTATCGATCACGCGGAACGACGGGTCGAGGGACAGCTTGTGGAAGTGCTCCGTGATCAGGCGCTTGCAGAATGAGTGGATCGTGCTGATGTCGGCGCCCTGGAGCAAGGTGAGTTGGCGGGCCAGTCGCGAGTCGCGGGTCCGGTGGAATGCCTCGCGAAGCTGCTTGCCGATGCGGGCGCGCATCTGCTCGGCCGCCGCATCCGTGAACGTCAGTACGAGCATGTTGAGCACGTCGGGACACACGGCGCCGTCCGAGATCAGGTTGATACAGCGGCCCGAGAGGACCGCCGTCTTGCCCGTCCCGGCGGACGCGGTGACGAAGATATTGCCGCCGCGGCTGAGGATCGCCCGCGCCTGCTGGTCCGTCCACTTGATTGGCTTATCCTTGCTCATCCGTTCTCAAGCTTCGCAATCAAATCGTCCTTGCTCATTGGCTGGAGGAAGTTGTAGTCGTTGATCTGCCAGTCGAAGTGACAGACGGGCAGAAACTCGCAGAACGTGCATCCGCGTTCGCTGCCGCGATGATACGGCCTGCACTCGATCCTGCCGGACGCGATGTCGGCCGCCAGGCGGATGATGTTCTTCCTCGACCACTCCAGCAGACGCGTAAAGTGCGCGGGCCGAAGGGCGTTACTCCGCGAATACTGCCCGTACGGGTCGCCATCCTTCTTGACGTAGAAGCCATAGTAGTCGCTGTATCCGGCGGCGCCGGCGTCCAGGTGTCCGCAATAGGCGCCGTTGATGATACCTTTGGCCTTGCGCTGGAACTTGCGTCTCTCCGCGTCGAACTCGTCCAGCTTAGCCCTCTGGGCAGGCGTCTCGATCGGCAGGTACAGCGCCCCGGCGATATCATCCGCATACGCCGAGCCGGCATGGTGCACGGCGAGCATGTAGATGGCAAGCTGGACGTCGAGACCGTGATACAGGCTCGACCAATCGAAGCGGGCGCCGCTCTGCGTGCGTTTGTAATCGAGGATGAGCGCCGCCTTTCTGCCGTTGACCTCGGCGACATCGAGCCGGTCGATCTTGCCGCTCAGGACGAGCTTGCGGCCGTCCGGCAGTGGAAGCTCGAATGGGCTGAATTCGCTCGATGCGTCCGCCACGTGCCCGAAGGCCGCCTCGGACAGCCGGGGCCGGAAGGAGCCCGCACGGACCATCTCGGCGATGGCCGGCACGCAGTCGCGCAGGACCTCGCCGGCACTGTAGACGACGAATGCGTTGTGCGCGGACCGCTGCACGAATTGCGAGAGGAACACGTCCTGCTCCATGAGCTTTGCGATCTGCTCGTCCAGGAGTTGCACGAGGCGGTCCTCTTTGATCGAGGCGAAGGTCTCTCGCTCGGCCGACAGGCGCCTCTGGAGCGAGTCCAGCGCGCCGTGGTAGAAGAGGCCCAAGTCCAGCGGCTCGAGTTTGAATTCCCGCCGGGGCTTGAGGTCCAGGGCGTATCGCGCGAAGTGCCTGTAGGGGCACGTGGCAAAGGCGGCCAGCCGGGTTGCAGAGCCCCGTATTTCCCGGCCGAAGAGCTCCTCCGCCACGGCCGGCTCCAGGCTCGCACGATTCTCATAGCTCAACGCGGCGGCGACCGGCCGGACGATCGTCTCCTGATCGCGATCCAACTGCATCGCATCCAACAACTCCCGGAGCCGGTCCTTGTTGCAGGCAGCGGGCAGGAAAGCATCTTCGCCGAGCCGAGTGCAAAGCAGCTCCGTCAGCTCCGCCCCGTTGCGCACATCGTGGAGCTCCGGCAGGTTGTCCCCGACGAACTCCTCGCGCAGATCGTCGAACAGCAACCTCAGATCATCGATGAAATGGGAGTGGGCAACGGGGCCGCCCTTCTCGTCGAGGCACGGGAAACTGATGCACAGAAACTCCGACGGCCGCGTGAATGCGATGTACGCGAGGTACTGACGGTCCGCGAGGAATTGGGCGGTGGCCGGCGCGATGCGAAACTCGGCGGTCTCGGCGGCGGCGCGGTCCTCGTCGGTCAACACCCCGGTTGCAGGAATGGGGATGGGGAACTGCTTCTGCGTCGCGCCGAGCAGGAAGATCGCCTTGAGGCTCGGATGACGGCTTCGCTCGATGGAGCCGACGAGCACCTGGTCCAGGCTCGGCGGAATGAGCGCCAGCGTCATCTGCGAGAAGGCCGAGTGCAGAATCCCGAAGTAGTCCTGGGCGGTCATCTCTTCGTGGGTGAAGACCTCGGCAAGCTCATCGAAGACATCGATCAGAGTATCGAAGAACTGCCGATGCTCGTCGGCCGCGCTCAAATCGCCCTGCTCGCGGGCCTGCTCCACCCATTCATTCAGCCGCTCTCGGACGTGCAGGCTGTCGAGAAGGTCGAAAATGGAGCGAGTGAACGCGCCGGCCGTCAGCGTCTTCCGGGCGTCGCCGCTAAGGTGCAGGGCTTTGCGCAGCGTCAGCAAAGGCCCGATCACCTGGTCGCGAATGCGGTTGATCGCGTCCTCATCGAAGTCCGTATCGTCGGCGGCCTTGAATCGCCACGGCTCGCTGCCGAGCCAATCCCGGCCGTCCACGCCGAACGCGAGGCAATAGTTTTCGAGCAGGTCGATCTGGGCCGGCTCGATGGCCGCAAGGTCGCTCTTGAGATACGCGAACACGTCCGCGTGGTCGAAGCCGTCCGTGACCGCCTCCAGGGCCGTGCAGATCAACTCCACCACCGGGTGCTGGTTGAGGGGCTTACGCTTATCAATGAAGAACGGGATGCCGTAGCTGTCGAAGTACGCCCGCACATACTGCTCGTACTGGTTCAGGTCCGACGCGACCACGGCGATATCGCGATAACGGTATCCTTCATCCCGGACGAGCGTGAGGATTTGCCTGGCGACGAACTGAATTTCCGATCGCAGGTTGGGTGCGGAAACCAGGCGGATCCTGCCCTCTGCTTTCGATTGGGCCGCCCCCGGGCAGAAGATGCTCCGCTCGACGTGCTGTAGCGGCGGGCAGGCGTCGAACCGGTGCACCTTGCTCAGGATGATCGGCTGGGTCACGTGGATCTTGGATTCGGCCGCCCAACGGAGCAGATCGATGTACGTCCGCTCGACCGGCTCGAACAGGCCCTCCGGCGGCGGGGCGGTGGAGACGCAAGATTTTGCGTCTCTACAGGTGATCGAGCTGACGCGGGCGGGATCGACGCAGAACGCCATGTAGGCGTGATCCACGGCCTTGAGCAGCTCGCCCAGGATCGCCAGCTCGGCCCCCGTGAAGCTGGCGAACCCGTCGATCCAGAGCCTCGCGCCCTTGACGAAAGCCATGCCTGCGACTGCCTTGCAGGCCGCGTTCACCTGGGCCTCCGGATCGATGAATTTGCCCTCCAGAAGCTGCGAGTACCTCTGGAAAATCAGAGCGATATCGGCAAACTTCAGGGCCGTCAGCCGATTGCCCTCGCCCTCCTGCAACTGGCCCGCCAGATCGTCCACGTCCTCGGGTACGAGCGCGTAGTGGTGCAACTCGGACACCATGCCGGCCATCTGCCGGGCAAAACCGGGCAACAGGGCCGACGGGCCGAAGATTCGCAGCTTGTCCTTGGTATCGCGCAGGACCTTGTGGACGAGCATTTCCCGGCCGATTCGCGAGATGGCCGGCCGGGCCGTGTGCCTGCCCAGCAGAAGCAGTTGCAGCCGGTCGAACGAGAGGATGTGCAGCCGGTGATAGCCCCCCACCCGCGGGTCGGACAGGATCGCACGCTCCGCCTGGTACGTCGCCTGCTCCGGCACCAGGAACAGCAGCGGCTGCTCCGACGCCTCCTGCAGCGCATCGGCAATCGAACGAACACAATAGCTCGTCTTGCCCGTCCCGCTCCGTCCAAGAACAAACTGAACCGCCATGACAGCCTTCCTTGCCACCCAGCCAAAGTCCGAGAACTTGTACCAGACCGCCGACCGATTTTCAACAGAAAAACGCGGGAGTCTTCGAGGAGTGTCTGTGCAGGTTTAGCGCGTTGTGCCGGGTGGCAGCGGCAAGCGCCAGCTTGCCGATGGCTCCTTCGATGCGCAGCACCATCGGCAAGCTCCGCTGCTCTCCGCTTGCCGCTGCCACCCGACTACCAGAATGTCTTCACAGACACCCCAGGGAAGAGCCGCTGTGTGTGGATTGAGGCAGGCGGACTACGCGACGCTGATGACGGCGAGGCTGGGGGTGGGCGGCTTGAGGGCAAGGGCCGCGACTTCCGCGAGGCGCTGGGTGTAGGCATGGTCCGCATCGCCGACGGCGTCGAGCACCGCTTCGTTGGCCGCTTCATCACCCAACCTGCGCAGGGCGGCGTGGATGAGCAACAGCAAGGGATTGTAGAAGTACAGCACCCGGACGCAATTCTGGATAAAATGGACCCATAAGTCGCATCGCTTGACGTGGGCCAGTTCGTGGAACAGAACGTCGCGCAGGTGGCGAGAGCCGAGCGTGGGAGCAAGGTTTCGCGGCACGACGATCACCGGGCGGAACAGGCCGCACACGACGGGTTGAGTCCCATCCTCCCAGACCTTCAGTCGGACCTTGCCCCGGATGCCCATGCGTTTGCGGCAGTAGGCGAGGATGTCCTTCATCAGGAGATTGGCCCCGGGCGAGACTTCGATCCGCCGGCACGCGGTCAGGGCACGATGCACCAGCAGGCTGCTGACGGCGAGGACGCCGGCCAGCCAGAACACGAACACTGCCCCCTGCCACGTCAGATACAGTGGTCGCTCCCCTACCCCAGCCGCAGTGATCTGGGATTGTCCGGTGATGGGCCGGGATAGGGGAGCGTTGGTGTGGCTTGCCGGCGCAGAAAACGCCCGATCTGCATAGGCAGCCGTGCCAGCCCGCCAATGGGTAGAAGGAGGATTCAGTGAGAGTAAGGGTATCAACAGCAGATAAGCCAGAACCGATGCGACCAGCCAGTACCGCAGTGCGGCACGGACTCGCGTGCGCAGGAAAAACTCCACTGACAACACGAAGGCGATCAACACTGCCGATGTCAGGAGCATCGGCAAGGCCAGTCCTACGAAGACTTCACCCATCGTATTCACTTGTTCGATCATCCATTCCATATCGCGCCTTTCACAGATTAAGACGCCCGAAACGGAAATCTATTACACGAAAAATCCGAGAATTCCCGCCCGGCGGATTTCGCTGCCAGGCCGGGGCACAGGTCCATGCGACGGGTCCCCGGGTTCCCGCCTTCGCGGGAATGACATCACGATAGCCGGGCGGCAGCGTTGTCGAGAACACGAATCGATTGGACGCGCATCGGGTTTTGTGTTTCAATACGCCACGATGCCGGCCCGTTGAAGCGTCGGCCGGTTGCGACAGGTAATGGTGGCGTCATACGGAGACAACTTGTGTTAGGGTTGTTACTGAGCCCGAGTGAGGTCGTGGTGCTCATGATCATCACGGCGGTAGTCGTTTACCTCGCCTCGCGCAAAGGCCGAGCGAAATAGTCCCGCTCACAAAGCGAGACGCTGCAATCCTATTGCCTCCAATCTTTCTCTGCTCTCTCGCTCTTGATGCGGCTGCGTCGTTTCTTTTCCTCAAGCCGGCGCTCGCGAGCGGCCGTAGGGACCTTCGTCTTCCTGCGGATGGGCGCGGGCTTCAGAGCCTCCTGCAACAGTTGCTGCAAGCGCTCTACCGCTGCCCGGCGGTTGGCCTCCTGAGAGCGATGCTTTTGTGAGACGATGCGCAGCATTCCATGGCGATCCATTCGGGTCGATAGCTTGCTCAGAATGCATCGCTTCTGCTCCTCGGACAGGCTCGGCGACCCACTCACGTCGAAGAGCACTGTGACCCGCGTGTTGAGCTTGTTGACGTTCTGCCCGCCCGGACCGCCGCTCCGCGAGGTCCGGAACGTCAGCTCCTCTTCACCGATGGAGGTATCGTCGGCAATCTCGATCATTCTCTGCACGGTCAATGAACGTAGCTCAGGGACAACGTCAAGCCTCCATCCTATCCGCCGCGGGTCCCGGCCGCAAGCCGACCTCTGCATCCGCTCCTCAACTGCGTGACTGACTCTTCCGGCATGGACCTGCGTTGCGAGACGCGCGGGCTGGGCAAGGATCCCTCCACTGGGTTTCCGGATTCCCGTCTTCGCGGGAATGACATCGGACGGGCCGCCGGCGGCTCGCCCGTTGCGTTAGCCCTGCGGGCCGCTTCACAGGCCTTGCCTCGAAGAGCTACTGCTCGCGATCGGGACGATAGGCGATGTCCGCGATCTCCGGCTGGGCCAGCGAGAGATAGTCCTCCATCCTCATGTGAATCGCTCGATCGTGGCTGCCCGCCTGGAAGACGATGTGATCGTCGCAGGTAAGCGATTGATCCATGACGGTCCGGACCTCATAGAGGTTCCCGAACGGCGGCTCCGCCCCCTCCTCGCAGTCCGGGAAGAGCTTGCGAATCTCCTCCTCGCCGGCCATCTTGACGTCCTGGGTGCCGAGGTAGTCCCGGAGCTTGTCGAAGACCACTTTGTGAGGCGCGGCGAGCACGCACATGACGTAGCCACGATCGGATTTGATGATCACGGGCTTGGCCACATAGCGGCCTCTTTCATGTTCCTCCGCGGCCACCACCTGGGCGGAATAGGCCGGCTCATGCTCGCTGACCGAGTAGTCGGCGTGAGACTGGTCCAAATAGTCGAAGATCTTCATGACTGTCTCCTTCAGGGCGGATCTGCATCCGTATTACTGAGCCCACGGTACCCGGCGATCCCGCCATGCGGAATCAGGATACTCCTCATTACATATGGGGAATTCCCCATCGCCCTTCCTGTCGAGATTCTGCACGAGCGACGATTTTTTCGGATTCGCCGATGAAATTTTTTTGGGCCCGGCTTCGCAGGTTATCGGGGCTAAGTGAGGCAGGCCGTCATACACGGGAGAACGGCCGTGCCGCAAACCTCTGTTGGCCGGGGCAGCTTGGGAAACAGGGGAAAATGGTCCCCCCATAACCGCGATTTGCCCGCCCGCCCGATGGAATCTGCCGTCGGCCCCAGGCCCCCAAAAAGACTCAAGTATCTTTGTGACCCCTGCCGATTGGACATGTAGAACGACGAGAAACAAGTTAACAACAACGTATAAGGGGGTCCATTGACGAACGCAATTATGGCAACTCAGTGACATCCAGACAACCAATTGAACTCTCGCCCCTGGGCAGCGACTGGCGGGTATTTCAAACATATACCTAAATTGCTTTGGGAATATCCTCGCACCGTGCTCCACAGGGGCTTTTTCTTTGCCCCGATCCAGGCAAAAACGCTTGCCGGCGCCATCCCTTTCATCACAATCGCCCGAGCTTCTCACGATCCCGGAGGCAGGGTCAGCGGACGGGATGCCGCGCCAGGACCTCACAAATCCGAGTAGCGGCATCGCCATTACCGTACGCGCCGCCTTCCGGCGCGCCGCGAGGCCCAGGCGCGTTCACCGCCGCCACGATGGCGCCCCGCTCCGGTCCCGCCAGGATGTTCCAGCCCGCCTCGACGGTCTCCACCCACTCCGTCTCGTCGCGAAGGGTCACGCAGGGCACGCCCAGGAAGTACGCCTCCTTCTGGACGCCGCCGGAGTCGGTGAGGACCGTCCGCGCGTTCTTCTCGAGCACGACCATCTCCAGGTACGACGCGGGCTCGATGATCCGCACGGCACTGCTGATCCGCAGGCCGTACTGATGGATATACTTGACCGTCCGCGGGTGCAGCGGGACGAGGACCGGACAGGCCGGCGTGGCGATCTCGCCAAAGGCCTCGAATATGCCGGTTAGCCGCTCCCGATTGTCCGTATTCTCCGCCCGGTGCACGGTCGCCAGGTAGAAGGACTTCGGGGCGATCCCCAGCCGCCGCAGCATGTCCCCTTCAAGTGATGCCGCCTTTCGCGCATGGAAGAGCGTGCTATCGTACATGACGTCGCCCACCTGGTGGACGCCCTTGTCGATCCCTTCGCGGGCCAGGTTCGTCACGGCGGTCGGCGTCGGGCAGAACAGCAGATCGGAGACGTGATCGGTGAGAACGCGATTGATCTCCTCCGGCATCGTTCGCACGAAGGACCGCAGGCCGGCCTCCACGTGGCCCACCGGGATGTGCAGCTTGGCCGCCGCCAGTGCGCCGGCGAGCGTCGAGTTCGTATCGCCGTACACGAGCACCAGGTCGGGCTTTTCGTTGAGCAGGACGTGCTCGATGCGCTCGAGCATTCGTCCGGTCTGCTCGCCGTGCGAGCCGCTGCCGACGCCCAGGTTGTACGCCGGACGCGGGATTTCCAGCTCCTCGAAGAAGACCTCGGACATGCTGTCGTCGTAGTGCTGGCCGGTGTGGACCAGCTTCTCCTCGAGCGTCGAGCCGGGCGCGGTCTCGCTATGCGAGGCAATCGCTCGACCAACCGTCGCAGCCTTGATGAACTGCGGCCGCGCCCCGACAATCGACACGATCCGAACACGCTTATCGTTGGAAACTCGCACTATGAGGTCGCCTTCTTCAGATCGCGATAAAGCGCCTTGCCGACCGCCATCTCCGGCGGCAGCGGAGTCTCCTCGTCCAGGTCCAGGCACCGCACCACTCCCGGCGAGACCTCCCGGTATCGAAAGCCGCTTTCCGGGCAGACCATCACGCCTTCGAGGTCGGGCTTGGGCAGCGGGATGCCATGCCGGCTGATCCAGCCGGTCTGCCGGGCCGGCACCCCCATCATCAGCGCGTAATCCGGCACGCTCTTCGTCACCACCGTCCCGGCCGACACGAAGCAGTATCGCCCCAGCTCGATACCGCAGACGATCGTCGCGTTGGCCCCGACGGTCGCCCCCCGCCGAATCCGCGTCTTCTCATACAGCTCGTGCCGCACGATCTGCGAGCGCGGGTTCGACACGTTCGTCAGCACGCAACTGGGCCCGAGGAACACATCATCCTCGATGGTCGTGCCGGTGTAGATCGAGACGTTGTTCTGCACCTTGACGTTGTTGCCGATGACCACGCCGTCGGCAACGAGGACATTCTGGCCGAGGATGCAGCGTTCGCCGATCACGGCCCCTTTCATAATGTGGCAGAAATGCCAGACCTTCGTCCCCCTGCCGATCCGGCACCCGTCATCCACGTACGCCGACTCATGGGCGAAATACGCCTTTTCCATTCCCGACCACCTTCCACAAGGCCATTCCAATCCTGTCCTCTTCTGCGCCGACGATCTTAACTCGCCCGGTCATTCCGTGCAAGCAGAGTCCCATCGTCGCCGCCAAGCCTGTTCCTGTCATGGCGACGGGTACGATAGAGCTTCCCCTCGCGCAGGGTCGGCCCTCGACCTGATCACAGGCGAAGTCAGCAATCCCGGCACGTCCTGCCCATCGAACCGAACATGCCTGCGCAAGCGCAAGTCCGGCGCCCGGTCGTGGTTTCGTCAGCTATTCAATCTTCAATGTTCCATTGTCCCGGTCCCCGGAAATTGGGTTTGTTTCACACGATGCATCATCAGTCAATTGGCTTTGTTCCGCGCAATCGCCCGCCACCTCCCGGCCAGAAGCATGGGTGGCAGCGTCAAGCCGCAGAGACGCAAGATTTTGCGTCTCTACCGGGCGATGCTCTTCCTGAGACGCCGGAGATTGGGTTTGTTTCGCACAATCGCTCACCAGCTCCCCGCCGGCACGGGTGGCATCGTCAAGCCGTAGAGACGCAACATTTTGCGTCTCTGCGAAGCGATGGTCCGGCTCAGATGGAATGCAGCCCTCGCCAAAGCCTTTGGTCCTGACGCTGCTATCCGCGGCTCCGCGAGCAGCGTCATCGCCTCCTTTCAGTCTCGGCTCAAGCCGCAAGGTCCGCAGCTCTTTGATGATCCTGCACAAGCTGTGCTCGATCCGCCGCTCGTACATTTGCAGCCGGTCCAGCACCATTGCATTGAGGTAGTCCTTTGCGATCATCCGCCCGACCGCATAAGTGGGATCCGTGCCCGGATCGCGCCTCAACCTCTCCTCGTCCTTGGGCGACAACTCGTCGAGGAAGGCCCTCATCGACTCCTTGAGCTCCTGGGCGAGCAGGGAGTCGAAGACCTCGTTCTGCAGGCGTTCGGCCCGTCGCAGCCGCCAGGTGAGGCTGACGATCCGCTCGGCGAGGAAGGTCTCCAT
>Ga0214473_10006282_pt1 | contig 14215 bp, 6 predicted proteins | sample RVTome_7_FD_203509 | JGI IMG/M metagenome (GOLD analysis project Ga0214473, IMG submission 203509) | Soil microbial communities from uranium-contaminated site in the Upper Colorado River Basin, Wyoming, United States - RVT98D197 | ecosystem: Environmental > Terrestrial > Soil > Contaminated >... | reverse complement strand
TCCGTGAGGCTACGAAGAAAGAACCTAAGGCGACGGGTGACTATCGCGAGATCATCAACGACCCGTCGATCGACGCGGTGTGCATCGCGACGCCCGACCATTGGCATGCGAAGCAAACGCTCGACGCACTGCACGCCGGCAAGCACGTTTATTGCGAAAAACCAATGACCCACAGCGTCGACGAGGCGCTCGAGGTACTGCGAACGTGGAAGGATTCGGGGCTGGTCATGCAGGTTGGCGTGCAATCGACGCAGATGCCGGTCTGGCAGGATGCACGACAGCGAATTTGCAGCGGCCAATTGGGAAAGGTTCTTCAGTATCAAACCGAGTTTTTCCGCAATTCGGACCTGGGCCAGTGGCGCTACTATCCTTTGACACCCGACATGACGCCGAAGAACATTGATTGGAAAGCATTTCTCGGTACAGAATTCGGTCTGGCGCCCGACTTACCGTTTGACCGGGCGAAGTTCGGCCAGTGGCGGTGCTACTGGGATTTCGGTGCGGGGATGTTTACTGACCTGTTTGTCCACCGCACGACGTCGATGCTCTTGGCGACTGGACTACGGTTCCCAGCGCGGGTGGTCGGTGCCGGCGGCATTTACCTGGAATACGACGGCCGGGATGTGCCGGATGTTGCGTCGGTCATTGCCGATTTTCAGGAAGGGGTCCAGGGGCTGATCACAGCCACAATGTGTTGCGCCAATACACCGATCCAGCAGACGATCCGCGGCCACGACGGTTCGTTCGTGTTCGGGGTGGGCGAGGAATTCACGGGCTACGACTTTGTAGCCGAGCGGCCACAAGTCACTCACAACAGCAAAATCAAGAGTGAGCGGATCGAAGTGAACGGGATTCCCGATACGTCGTTGGCTCACTTCCAAAACTTTTGCGAAGCAGCGATCGCCGGCAAACCGGAGATGGTCAAATGCTCGCCCGAGCTCGGCGCGGCGGCGATGGTCATTGTCAAGCTCGGCGCGCAAAGCCACCGTGAGGGCAAGGTTTTCCACTTCGACCGCCGGACCATGACGGTCTCGGACGGCGATCCGCGGTGGGCCTCCCAATGGGAAGAGCTGTCGGACCAGGGCGGGCCGGTGCGCCACGTGCCCGATTGGAAGGCCGGTGCAGCCGGCAGTATATTGTATCCGCCAAAGTACCAGCATCTCGCGGGGCCGTGGATCGGTGGCGTCGATCCAGCCTCCGGCAGCGGTGCCCCTGGCTGAGCGGGCAGGCGCCGGCGCAAGCGAAGTAGTTCGAGTGACGCTTGCCGAGGGGCGAAGATCCACTAGTGAGGACTAGGGACCGACGAACGATGTGAAATCAAGCTTTCGTCATTCGAGCGCAACCGTGCGAACTTGGCAAATCAATTGACGGGGGTAACCCGATGAGGAGCGTCGATATCAATTCCCAGCGGGAACTTTGTTCACGCGTGGACGCGGCGCCGTGCGAAGCGTACAACGGCTCCGCAGCGACCGTCGAACGAATCCCTGTCCATGTATATCGCCATTCGGCCGAAGCCAGCCGGGCGGTGGCCCATCAGATCGCCGACTTGATCCGCCAGCGGCATTCCGAGGGACGCAATTGCGTGTTGGGCCTGGCTACCGGCAGCACGCCGGTCGGCGTTTACGACGAGCTGGTGCGGATGCATCGTGAAGAGGGCCTCTCGTTCGCCGATGTCATTACGTTCAACCTCGACGAATACTACCCGATGCGGCCGTGCGAGCTGCAAAGTTACGTCCGCTTCATGCGGGAGCATTTGTTCGACCTCGTCGACATCACGCCTGGCAACTGGCATGTGCCAGATGGCACGATCGCCATTGAGCAGGTGAATGACCACTGCCGCTGGTACGAAGAACAGATCGCCAAAGCGGGCGGTATCGACATTCAGCTTCTCGGCATCGGCCGCACAGGCCACATCGGTTTTAACGAACCAGGATCAGGCAAAGCTAGCTGCACACGGTTGATCACACTGGACACGGTAACGCGGATCGACGCGGCGAGCGACTTCTTCGGCCAGGAGAACGTGCCGCGGCGGGCACTGACGATGGGCATCGGTACCATCCTCGAGGCCCGCCAAATCATCATGCTCGCGTTCGGCGAGCACAAGGCGAACGTGCTCGCCGAAGCGGTCGAGAAGCCTCCCAGCCCGTCGATCGCCGCGAGCTTTTTGCAGCAACATTCCCACGCGCTGGTCGTGCTCGACAGAGCCGCCGCTGATGCCCTCACGCGTTATCGTTCGCCATGGCTTTTAGGCCCGGCCGAATGGGGCGATGCGCTGATTCGCAAGGCGGTGATCTGGCTCGCCTGCAAGCTCGGTAAGCCAATCCTCAAGCTCACCGACCTCGACTACAACGAAAATGGTTTGCAGGACTTACTCGCCGAGCAGGGACCAGCCTACAACATCAACGTGAATGTCTTCCGCCATCTGCAGTCGACGATTACCGGCTGGCCCGGCGGCAAACCGGCCCATGCCAAGCAGCCAGGCGACCGGGTGACCGCGCACGACCATATCTTCCCGAAGCGGATGCTCGTATTTTCGCCCCATCCGGACGATGACGTGATCTCGATGGGCGGCACGCTCATCCGGCTGGTCGACCAGGGGCACGAGGTGCACGTCGCCTATCAGACCTCGGGCAACATCGCGGTGTTCGACGAAGACGCGATCCGCTTCGCCGACTTCGCGGCCGAGTTCAATCGCCATTTCGACGTCTCGCCCGAGCGGACCGCCGAGATCGAGGCCCACGTCGAAAAATTCTTGCGCAACAAGCAGCCGGGGCACGTCGACAGCCCCGAAGTGCAGATGATCAAGACGCTCATCCGCCGCAGCGAGGCCCGGGCGGCTGGCCGCTGCTGCGACATCCCGGTCGAGCAACTGCATTTCATGGATCTGCCGTTTTACGAGACGGGTCGGGTCAAGAAGAAACCACTCGGTGAGGTGGACATTCGTCTGACCGTCGACTTGCTGCGATCGATTCAGCCGCACCAAATCTACGCGGCCGGCGATCTCACGGATCCGCACGGCACGCATCGCATCTGCCTAGCCGCGGTGCTTTGCGCCTTCCGCGAGTGTGACGAGGACGATTGGTGCCGCGACTGCGAGGTTTGGCTCTATCGCGGCGCGTGGCAGGAATGGGCGCCGAACCAGATTGAAATGGCTGTACCACTCAGCCCGTCGGAACTCGACCGCAAGCGGTCTGCCATCTTCAAGCACCAGTCGCAGAAGGACCGGGCCCTCTTCCCTGGGCCCGACATGCGCGAGTTCTGGCAACGCGCCGAGCAGCGCAACCGCGAGACGGCCCGTCTTTACGACCGGCTCGGGTTGGCCGAATACGAAGCTATCGAAGGCTTCGTCCATTGGGATGCCACGAAGGGCGAAGTGAACTAAGGGCAGCTCAGCCTGATCGTCTTGCAGGCACAAGTCAGAATCTCAAAGCGTCCCGTTCTATGCTCCTCCGCACGCGACTTTCCGTCATGATGTTTCTCCAGTACTTCGTCTGGGGAGCATGGTATGTGACGCTCAGCACTTATATGGCGACGGCGGTCAATTCGGCGGGCGGCCGGTTGTTTTCGGATGAGCTGATCGGCCGGGCCTACGGTACTGCAGCGGTCGCGGCCATGATCGCTCCCATCTTTGTCGGCATGATCGCTGACCGATTTTTTTCTACGGAGCGAATCCTTGGCGTATTGCACCTGGCCGGGGCGGTTCTGCTCTACGCGATCTCCCGCGCTCATGCCAGCGTCACGCTGTACGTTGCGATGTTGATATACTTCCTCGCCTACATGCCGACGCTATCGCTCACCAATTCGCTCTCGTTCCACCATCTTCCCGAGCCAAGCCGCGACTTCCCGGCAATCCGTGTCTGGGGAACGATTGGCTGGATAATAGCCGGTATCCTGGTGGGCTCGCTGCGGTTGGCCGACGGACTATGGAGCTTTGTATTTGATCGTCCGTTTGGCCTTCCACTGAACCTGACGCTCGGCAGCGCGCTCGCACCGGCGGCTTCCATCCAGTCCACCTCGGTACCGATGCTGTTTGCGGCGGCGGGCGAATTGGTTTTGGGAGCCTATTGTTTCTCCCTCCCCCACACACCTCCCGGCAACAGCGGGAAAGTTATTTCTGTCCGCGATGTGCTGGGGCTCGACGCACTGGCGCTACTTAAGCAGCGGTCATTCATGATTTTCATGATTTGTGCGTTTTTGGTGTGCATTCCGCTCCAATTCTATTACACATTTACCAACCAGTTCTTGAACGAACTGGGCGTCGAAGGCGCCGCTGCCAAGCAAACCTACGGGCAAATGTCAGAAATCGTGTTCATGATGTTGATGCCGCTCTTCTTCCTCCGACTCGGTGTCAAGTGGATGCTGCTGACCGGCATGTTGGCCTGGGCGGCGCGATACGTGCTATTTGCGTTCGGCAACGGCGATCGAGAAATGTGGATGCTCATCGTTGGCATCGTCTCGCATGGCATCTGCTACGATTTCTTCTTTGTCACCGGTCAGATTTTCGTCGACAGCAAGTCTCCTCGTAACTTTCGCGCCTCGGCGCAAGGATTGTTCGCATTTGTCACGCTGGGGCTGGGGTTGTTCGTGGGCTCGATGATTTCGGGCAGGATCGTGGCCCACTACGCAACACCAGGCGTGGCAATCCTGCACGATTGGCGCTCGATCTGGCTGGCTCCCGCCGCGATGGCCGCACTTGTGATGATCGTATTCGCAATTTTCTTTCGCGACGACGGCGACCAGCCCGCTGCCGACGATTCCCCAATTCAGTCCCAGGCGCCGACATCATGATTCGAATCGGCATCGCCGGCATCGGCTTCATGGGGATGATTCACTATCTGGTCTACGGCAAGCTACGCGGGGCGCGGGTGGTCGCGCTGTGTGACTCGAATCCCAAGCGGCTCACCGGCGATTGGAGCGACATTCGGGGCAACTTCGGTCCGCCTGGGGCCCAAATGAACCTTAGCGGCGTACGGACCTATGCCAAGCTCGACGCGATGCTGGCCGACGGCGAGTTCGACTTGCTGGACATCACACTGCCGCCGGCGCTGCATCCCGACATCGCCTGCCGGGCCCTGGCCCGCGGCAAGCACGCCTTCTCCGAGAAGCCGATGGCCCTGACGGCCCGTGACTGTGGTCGGATGCTGCGAGCGGCCGGAAAGGCTCGGAGGCAACTCTTGGTCGGGCATGTACTGCCTTTCTTTCCTGAGTATGCCTGGGCGCTACGGACGATCCGCAGTGGGCGCTACGGCCGGCTCCGCGGCGCCAGCTTCAAACGCATCGTTGCAGAGCCTCTGTGGCTCAAGAATTACTGGCAGGCGGACCAGGTCGGTGGGCCCTTGTTTGATCTGCATGTCCACGACGCCCACTTCATTCGCCTGCTGTTCGGCATGCCGGCGCACGTAGTCACTTGCGGGACGACCCGCAACGGTCTCCCACAATTTTGGCATTCGCTGTTCAAATTCGACGGTGCCGACTGCGTCGTCGAAGCAACCAGCGGCACGATCGACCAACAAGGGCGGTCGTTTTGCCACGGCTTCGAGATTCATTTAGAGCAAGCGACGCTGATGTTCGAGTTTGCCGTCTTGGATGGCGTAGGACGATACCTTTGCCCCCCAACTATACTCGAGGTCCGCAACAAGGTGAGATTGGTCGAACTCTCAGGCGGCGATCCACTAGTGGCGTTTCATGCGGAACTACGCGAGGTGCTACGGTGTGTTACCAACGGGCATTCGAGCGACGTACTGGGCGGCGAGCTGGCACGGGACGCAGTCCTGATCTGCCAAAAGCAGGCGGAGAGCTTGGCGGCGGGCAGGCCCGCCCGTATCCGAGTTGAGTAAGTTCGACGAGCGGTGAGCAGCCGAACTCGTCTGAGTTTTTTCGGTGAGGTCAACGCTAGCCAATGCCTGGTGACTTCGGCTTCATGATGACTTCCGTCTTGGCTAAGGTGACCATTTGCTGCTTCAACAGCTCGATCGCTCGGCCGATCTCGGCCTTTTGTCGCTCGGGCTCCCGCGGGATTTCGCGCTCGATCGTGAGCGGTCCGCGATAGCCGATGCGGTCAAGCGTCGTCAGAAACGCAGCAACATCGACATCCCCGTCACCGAGCGGCACTTCCCGGCCCCAGGTGACGCCCGGTTCGCTCGACCACTGGGCGTCTTTGCAGTGGACGCTGCGGACGAAGGGGCCGAGTTTTTCCAGTGCCGGCAGCGGCTGGCCCACGCCATAGAGGACCATGTTCGCCGGGTCGAAATTGATAAACAAGTTGTCCCGCTCGACATCGGCGAGGAATCGCAGCAACACATCGACCGGCTCTTGGCCGGTTTCCAGATGCAACGCCTGTTCGTTCTTGGCGCAATGGTCGCATACCTGTTGAATGGCAGCTAGGATGCCCTCATAAATTGGGTCGTCCGACTGGTGGGGGATGAATCCGACGTGCAGACCCACGGCATTGACTTCGAGCAGGCGAGCAAAATCGGCAATGTCCCTGAGTTCTTTCAGTCTGTCACTTCGCTTCGCCGGAGGTACGAGCCCGACCGTCTCTCTCACCGTCGCAATATCGGCGTAGCATTCCCCCTCGAAGCCGCCAAATACGCACGTGACCTCGACTTCCAAATCCGCCAATCGGCGGGCAAACTCGCGCGCCCGCTCCGGCGTTCGGCTCGCCGCGCGCGGCGTATGGAGGTGGACGGTTGGCACGCCCAGTTCCCAGGCGACGTCCAAATCGACACCCAGTCCAGCATCGATGCTTGCAAACACTCCGATCGGCCAATTGTCGAAAACCTCGAGCATATGTCTTTGATCGGTCAGGTACCGCTCACGAAAAGAGATGAAGTTTCATCTGCTGTGACGTGTGCGGTGGGTCTTATACCTCGCGTATTGCGCGAGGTTACGCGAACGTCACTACTGCTAAGCAGAAAAAGGTCGCGTAGCCTATAAGTGATTTGATGTCTTCCGTCTCACTAGTGGGCGGGGAAGGGCACGGAATGTAAACATGTCGCACCATACATTAAGACCGCTCGCGAGTCCAGACGGCACGTTTGAGCGAGGGATAGTCGAGCATCTACATCGGTCTGCAAATTGGCGAGCCGTCCATGAGCACCTGCATGCTGCGGCCGTAGAATCAGCGCGACCAAGCCCCATACTTTCTGAAAACAGAGTAAAATGTATGTCGGAGAAACATCGGTATCGGACGGTGAAGATGGGTTTTCTCTGTGGACGAATCTTCGCGCTCGCGTGCGCCGAGCTCACAAGTGCCGACGCGCTGGAGGAAGCGTTTCGTAACCCGCCCGACAATGCGAGGCCGTACGTCGGGTGGGACTGGATGAGGTCGAACTTTTCGAAAGCAAGGATCACGCGCGACCTGGAGGCGATGAAAGCCTGCGGCGTGGGGTGCGCGACGATTTTCAACATCACCTCGGTGGTGCAGGAATCGCAAAGACCAACCGAGAATAACCCTTGGCCAAAGCAGCTCTACCGAAGCCCCGCGTGCGGGGACGCCGTCCGCCATGCCGCCGCCGAAGCGGATCGCTTGAAGTCATGCCCGGCGGCGGTATTACTCCCGACAATGTTTGCGCTCTCGAGCGTGAGACCTGTTGCACTCAAATCCACATTGGCGCATCGCGGCCAGCCAACGACCGTTTGCTGGAGTTGAACAAATCCATCCGCTTGGATAGGCCCAGGTTTTCTTTGAAGATGGCTGCTTTCGGGACGTGCAGGGCTCAATTGTTGCCGAACTTATGAGTAGGCTTGCGGCGCGCGAATAGCCGACGAACAGAGTCGCGGCTCTATTCACGGCTGCGCAATCGAAATTGCCGGCTCGTCCTGCCTGGGAGTGTGGCGAGATGTCTGCCCATCGGGCCAACGCACTTCGACGGCCACAACATGGCCGTCTGACCCCAATCCGAAATATAGCGTGGCCGACTGCTGTGACAGGTATCCACCCCCGGCTTGAACTTCAGCCGTCTGAGTTTGGCCATCGCTTCGCTGAGTCGTCACTCGCGCCCCAACGCCAGTCGGGTTCCCTGGCTTTCCGTGCAGCCGCACCGACGCCAATCGTCGCCCTTCCACGTGCTGGTGTTCGAACACCAACGCCGATGCGTCGTTAACTCCGACGACCAAGTCGGGCCACCCGTCATCATTGATGTCCGTGGACGTCACGCTCTTGGCGTCGCCCGGCACAACGAGGCCGGAGCGCATGGGCGAAACCATTTCCAGACGGCCATCGTCCTGCCCCAGCAGCAGAACCGAGGTGCCGCCATCCATCCGTCCGACCTCGCGGCGAGGTGAGTATAGGTTCTGCACCAGATAGACGTCACTCAAACCGTCGGCATCGAAATCGCTCAGCACCACACCGAATCCAGGCGCAATCTGCGCAAAGATCGGCAGCGGCTCGATGTCGAAGCGTCCCCGACCATCGTTCCTCAGTACGACGCTGTCCTCCGTGTTGACCGTCAGTTCGACGGCGTCTTTCAATGCCTGCTCGCCGACAACGTCAGCCAGGGTAGCGGCGGCATAGGACTGAAACGTCGGAAACGCCACCTCGACCAGCGGCAGGGCCTGTTCGACTTCCAGCTTTCCGCGCCTCGGCACGAGTCGGCCCTGCTCGTCGTATTTGCCTTCCACAAGGACCGACTGTCCCTCGCCGCTAAAGTTGCCGTAGAAAAGCGTCGCGGGGCGATCCTGCGTCACTCGGTAGGAGGTGTTACGACCAAGATTCGTGGCCACGTAGTCGATGTCGCCGTCGCCGTCCAGATCGCGCCCCGCGATGCCATTCCACCAACCGAGCAGATTAGTCAGTCCAGCCGCGCGAGTCGCATCGCGGAGGCGTCCCTCGTGGTTTATGAACAGCTTGATCGGTCCCCAATCGTGTGTGACCAACAAGTCAATCCAACCGTCGTCGTTCACGTCGGTCCACAGCCCGCTGGTGACCAGACCCGTATTGAGGACTTCCGGTGCAACTTCGGCGGTCGCGTCGCGGAACCTGCCCGCCTCGTTCTCCAGCAGCCGGCTGTAGGGCGTCTTAGGAAACCGCCCAGGCACGCAGCGGGATCCGACGAAGAGGTCGAGATCGCCATCGCGGTCAAAGTCGGCGGCCGCCGCGACAGAGCCACTGTCGCGGACATCGGCAACCTGGTCGGCCGCGGCGCGAGTGAAGTGGCCTGCGCCGTCGTTGAGAAAGAGACGGTCGCGGAGCGACTCGTCATTCGGCTCGCATTCGACGCCGCCGCTGGCAAGAAAGAGGTCCTGATCTCCGTCGCCTTCCGCATCGAACAGCAACACGCCCATGTCTTCACGGTCCACGTCTTCGCCCCACGGCGAAAAGAGACCTGTGTAATAGGACCATCGCCCCCGGCCATCACTGATTGCCATCGAGCCGCTATCTCCCGTCGCACCACCGAGAAACAAGTCGTCGATCCTGTCGCCATTCACGTCCCCGACCGCCACGCCGGGACCGAGCTGCGACAACCGGATTGGCAGCAGCGGCTCACGAGCAAAATCATTGTACAGCCGATCGCTGTGCTTCAGGGACTCAATCGCTTCCGATCGCGCGAACAGCGGCACTGGTCGATCAGGGTTGTTCTTCTCCGATGGATGCGGAGATTCATCGGGCTCGGTGATCGTGTACAGCCGATCGGCCAAAACATGCGTAAACGACTGCAATTGCCCACTTGGCCAGCGGACCACGAGCTCGTCGATTGAGTCAGCGTCGCCAAGTCCGAAATGGAGTGTTGGGTCGCTCGCCGACATGAAGCCGCGGGAGAGCGTCAAATAGCTGGACTGGAGCTGTCCGCCGGCCCTCACGCGCACCGTGGTGCCGACGCCAAAACGGTTGCTCGTAATCCCCTTCAGGCGCAAGCGGACCGAGTGGCCGTCAACTCCATCGTTGCGACAGACGCTGGCCGTGTCGTCGAGCCGGTTAACGATCAGATCGAGATCGCCATCGTTGTCAAGATCGCCAAAGGCGGCTCCAAAACTGAGACCAAGATGATCCAATCCCCATTCGTGACTAACTTCCGAAAACGCAAGATTACCTAAGTTGCGGAAGGCGTAATTCCTCTGCCTCAATGGCCCCTGCTTGTCCCAGTAGCGGCGGTACGCCTCGGAGTCCACAGGTTCGAGCTTGGAAGCTTCCAACTTCATGTCGTTGTTGTCGAAGTCCAAGCTCATTCCGTTGGTGAAATGCACATCGACTCGCCCGTCGAGATCCATGTCGACGCATCGTACGGACCAAGTCCAGTCTGTGCTGTCCATTCGCGTCATATAAGCGATTTCGTTGAAACGGTTAGCACCCGTGTTCAAGTAGACCGCATTGTGAGTGTATTGCCGGGGAGTGGGTTGCTCCAGAAACCAGCCGGCCACCTGAAGATTTCGACGTGTCATTTTAGAACGGAAGTCCGTCCGCTCCGACATGTCGGTGCCAATCAAGTCGAAGAGGCCGTCGTTATTCAAGTCCCCCGAATCGCACCCCATCGAGAACCATGGCGTGTGTGGCATGACGTCTGCGATCACATCCGTGAAAGTGCCATCGCCGTTGTTGCGGTAGAGACGGTCCGCGCCAAAAAAGTCGTTGGCGACGTAGATATCGGGCCGATTGTCGTCGTTGTAATCCCACCACGTGACGGCAAGTCCCCGATCGTTGCCGCGGATGTTTGCCTCGTCACCACGTATCTTAGCCGCTTCGCTCACGTCGCTGAATGTGCCGTCGCCATTGTTGCGGTACAAGTAGTCGTAATGACCGGATTCAATCACGACGTACTGACCATCGGGACGTCGGATTGTATCGCGGTATTCAAGGAATCGCTTGGGCACGTGCGGGACGCCGTACTTATCGAACTCAAAGTTGTAGGAGATCTCCTCGTCGGGAGGAATGTGATTGGTCACCAGATATCCGTCCAAGTCGCCGTCCGAATCGTAATCGGCAAAGGCCATCATCACGCTTGCGCCAACGTGGTTGAGCCCATATTGTTTTCCCCGTTCGTCAAAGGTGCCGTCGCCGCGATTGATGTACAAATGATTGGGGCAGCCATGCCCGCACACATAGAGATCGAGGTCTCCGTCGTTGTCGATGTCGACGAACGAAGCGCCGGTCGTCCAACGGTCCGCCCCGCCTATGCCCGCCTTTTCCGTCACGTCCTCGAAACGGAAGCCACCCAGATTGCGATAGAGCCGCCCTCGATCCGTCGAACAAGGCAGAAATACATCAACGAGTCCGTCGGAATCAAAGTCGCCCAGCGCCACACCGCTGCCGATCCTAAGCTCCGGACTGACACGCGGATCCCGATTCATTCGGTGAACAAAATCGATGCCAGTCGCTTTCGGATCGACTGCCGTGTACATCGTTTTCCCTTGAATTGGGCCGCGCTCGACCAAAGGAACCGATTCAATCCTGCCTGCCGATGCCGAGCGTGGCGTCGATTGCTCTGCTGGCTGCGCAGCGTGACTTTCGAGAGCCGTCCGTTGTCTGCCGGCAGTTGCCGAGTCCCGAGGTTGCGACGCGCTGGAAATGGCGATGGGACCTTCAAATTCGCGCGACTGGTGACGTTCCTCGGTGCATCCGAGCATAACCACAAGATGACTGCCGATCAAAGTCGCCGCAAAAACAGAGAATGAAAGTACTCGCCGCCGTGCATCGCGCCGCCGCTTTGTCATTGACGATCCACCGTTACGGATTATAGGATACACAACGTTGTCACAGCCGAGAGCTTGGGGCACGTCCCGGCATGTCGCCGCGGCGAACAACTGATTTCGGGCCAAGTCCCCTCTTTGCTTAAGTATATACTGCGTTGCGAGAGATATAACCGAAGGTTGGGTTCTATGAGTTGAAGAAAAGGCGGCGTATCCTGCTGGTGATTTGTGTTTCAGTTTCGCGAGCGGCACGTACGCCGGCTACGACCGCGTCGGCCGCACGGCCGAACAATACTGGGATGGTTACAGCTCGACCAGGGACGCTGCCCGCGTCAAGTAGGGCTACGACTGCGCCGGTAATCGCAAATGGCGTGAGGATGTTCTCGCGGCGACGCCCAACAGCAAGAATCACGACGAGTTCTGCACCTACGACGGCCTCCACCGGCTCAAGAACGCCCAGCGGGGCAATCTCACAGGGACGCCCAGCTATACCGGCATCGACAGCGCGACCCGCAATTTCGAGCAGGGTCCCGCACGTGCACACGCACGCCGGACCTTCTAATCAGGGAATCGCCGCAGATGCCCGACCGCGCAGACTGCGCGGGCAAGAAAAGACGCCGCAACTCTGACAACATCTCTGACAGGCGACTTTGCGTCGCCGTAAGTCAATATCCCCGAGTGGATTCGAACCACTAACCTTCGGCTTCGGAGGCCACGTGCGATTCGGCTCGGGAATGTATCAGGATCAGTACGTATCTCCTTGCATTTCAAGCAAATGCCGGCGATTAGTGAGCATCGGTTCGCTCGCCAACTACATTGCTAATCTACTCGTTTTTTCACGCTTTGCAACCGCTTCTCTGACACAACTCTGACGCTGAGGTGTCACCTGCCGCGCGAGGTCGTGCAACACAGCCACGGCCAGGAGCACCGAGAGAGGGACAAGTTCGGCGTGCCGGTAGGCTTTCGTACTGTCGGGTTGGCAGCATATTGTTCCGCAAGATTAGCTTAGGCACCCGAAATCTCAACCTTCACCGGCGAATGGTTTTGGCTCCGCCGGTGCTGTCGCGCATAGGTTGTCGAATCGTCCGCAATGTCGGCACACGCTGGACTACCAATCCAGCGGCCGCAGGCCATTCGTCGTTTCAGTTTATCGATCGTACGAGGATGTCCATTGTTGTAGACGGACAATCACAGTTTGGCAGTAATTGGCAGTATTCTCAGGGGTAAGTTCGGCAAATCATGGCCAACTTCGGACACTCGCATCTATAGAAATCCCCGGAAAATACGGGGATTCTCGCACTCTCCGGCGTATCCATTGAGCTACGGACGCTTGAGAAAGCTCTTAGCTCGCCACGGCGAGTCTGCGACTATTAGCTATTAGCCGTTAGCCATTGGCAAGAGGGCGGCCCGAAATTCTGGCTAATTGCCTGCGACTGCCAGGCACTCATCCGCTAGCGCCATGAATAGGTCGTCAACGGTTTTGGATTCCTTGGGATCAAGTGTCTCCATGGCTTGATCCACCGCGCAGTGCGAGACCGCGCCCGCGGGGTCGGCCAGCACCCGCGATCTCGGATTCAGCGCCATCAATAGATGGCTTGCATGTCCGGATCCATTCATCTGGGCCACGACTCTGGACGCGTGACGTGACATCAATCTGGCTGTGTATGAGGAGCTTGTCCGGACTCTCCCTAGCACACCAAAGCTGGCGTCCGGCGCCGACACCGAAGTCCGGAGCGGGGCATTTGACGTTTCGTCGCTCCCGCCTGCCGCGAAAATCAGCGTTTCCGGCGTGAGCGGTTCTGACGCGGCCGTCGCCGCCAGCGGCGGAATTTGCGGCGCGTCCGCCATTTGGGCGGCGCAGGCATTGCGCCAGATGGTGTAGTCGGCCGCGTCGACTCTTCCATTGCCGTTGCCGTCAGCGGCCAAGCCAGGACCTTCGGTGGCGCCAAAACTCGACATCCAGAGCGCGTGATCATCAGTGTCCACAACGCCGCTGCCGTCGAAGTCGCCGGCGACTCTCCCAAAGTTGTTTCGCCACACGGTGAAGTCCGCGGAGTCGACGACTCCGTTGCGGTTGCCGTCGGCTGCAAAGAACGTGACGAGCGAAACCGTGCCGAAGTTCTGTCCCCACAGGGCGCGGTCGCCATCATCCACTCGGCCGTCGAGATTGAAGTCGCCCGAAATTCCTGCCGGCGGCCGGGAGTTCGCTACCTCGACGGAGTGCCACGCGCCGCTGCTGCCGCCAAACTCGTAGTCCTGTCGCACCAACTCGACGAGGCCGCTTTCGCTCGCGCGATACAAGTACTGCACGATTCCCACGCGGAATACCAGATAATAGCCGCCGCCGGGCGCATCCGGCGCCGCTTCGGCGGTGACCAGCATCGGTGCGCCTGCTTCAACGCCGACGAGACCGGCCAAGTGGCTTCTCGCTCGTTCAATCGCCGCGATCGTCGCAGCATCCGTCCGCGTGGCCGGAAAATTGGGTGCCGGAGGCTGAATGGTCGTGCCGATCGTCGACAAGTCCACAATCGGCCCAGGCACGACATCGATATCGTCGTCGAGAGTTTCGACGCTCACCTCGGCAATGACG
>Ga0214473_10006281_pt1 | contig 14218 bp, 14 predicted proteins | sample RVTome_7_FD_203509 | JGI IMG/M metagenome (GOLD analysis project Ga0214473, IMG submission 203509) | Soil microbial communities from uranium-contaminated site in the Upper Colorado River Basin, Wyoming, United States - RVT98D197 | ecosystem: Environmental > Terrestrial > Soil > Contaminated >... | reverse complement strand
ATATTGGTAAGCCCAAATAAGTGGGAAAATCATTTATACTTGGAACATATCGTTCAATCTCTTCATCAAATTCCTCATAAGAGGTTATAGCAATTCCACCACGAGCAGGATCAAGTAAACCTATCTCCTGTTGTGGTTCTATTCTTGATTTTAATAGAGGGTAAACCTTGGCTCCAATGGGCCAAGTGTAGCTCAAATTGCTAACAAGTATTATTTGAGTTTCTGTAAAACTGTCAATCTCCCCAACTTCAAATGAGGTTATTGATTGAAATAATATACATAATGATCCAACCTCAAAATTTCTATACAACGTTGACCCAACGTTGAGAATCTTTTGTCCACTGGACGCTTGGGATATCAATGTGGTTTTATCTTGCCAAAAAGGAATGCCCCATGTCAAATGGAGACTTTTAAAAAGAATTCGTTTTAGATAATTCAATTCATCATAGGTTTTTACAAAATATTTAGCAGTAATAGACCTTCGGGGCCAAGTGATAAGAGATGATCTCTGTTCTGTCCCATCCAAACCAGTTTGGATAGAAGTCCACCAACGCTTTTTGAATTGGAATGAGTTTTTCGTTGGCTCAAGTAAAAAATATTCATCTATCGTCATTTCAACATTCTCGACACTTTTCCAGCATTAGACCCTATCACATTGATAATTGAATTTTGGCCCGCAGCCGAAGCTGCCCATTGGTCCATCTGACTTGGGTCAATAACATTAATTATGTTAATGGGTGTGCTTTCTTTTTCGGATTTTTCTCCAAGTTTAGATTGGGGAGTCACAAGTTCAGGCTCTGTTTCCCCAAATGAATATCTCTTCCCACTCTTACCAACCCCCCAAATAGGCTCAGTAATCATTCCACCGTGTTGGTATCTACCCATAGTCCCACCAAGTGAAAATCCATAATCCCCCGCAGTTGAAGGACCAGCGGCATAACTAATACCAGTTGAAACTCCACCCCCACCAATACCCGCAACTGCCCCAAGAACGCTCATAACAATACCACCCCAGTTCGTCTTTTGCTTTTGTTGGCCTCCTCCTTCTCCATACCCCAAGGCTTTAAGAATTTCCATTTTAATAATAAGCAAACCAATATCCGTAATCATGTCCATGATACTGGCTCCAAAATCATCAGCGAGTTGCTTAAACGCATCTCCTATAGACATTGTATGATTCCTTACATTATCTAAAAATTTATTAATTGCACTTCCTGCAGCATTCACCGCATTAGGAAGTATATTTTCATATGAATCGGCCAATTGGTTGGTTAAATCAATAAGCCCTCTTTCCGCACCTATGTCCACAAGTTCACCAATATCTAAGTTTTTCCTTGCCTCAGCTATACGAACCAATTGATCATAATAAGTATTTATAGCTGATAGGGCTTCTTTATTTAGAGCATTATTGGCTTGTAATGCACTCCTTTCGTTTTCTAATAATTCAATTTCTTTATTTTTCATCTCAACATAACTGCCCTGTAATGTAATTGATTCTTTTTGCCACCCCAACACTTCCTTTTGTTTACCCAATCCCCGTAACTGGTCTTGCAACTCTTTATTTTTCTTCAGATATTCTTCAAGCCGATTAAATTCATCATCTGACAACTTACCAATATCTTTCTCCACTCTGTAGCGCATTAATTGAATGTTTAAAATCTCTTGCAAAGCCTTATTCTGTCCCTCTATGTTTCCAGTCATTTCTGCATATTGGGAGGCAGCTTGGGCAAGCAGATTAGAGCCATATGTCTCCATTTCTATCTTCTTTATAGCTGAATCAATTTCCCATTGTTTGGTTTTAAGGTCAATAATTCCTTGTAAATAAGGGTTCTTCTCTTGGGCAACTCTCAAAGAGGCAATCTCATCTTCTAAAATTAATTTAGAAATTCGTTGGTATTCCTTGGCACTACCAGTGGCCTCAGCCACCCCCAATCCAGCAGTATAAAGAGGTTGACGTTGTTGGATTGCGGAGGTGATTTTAAATTGTTCTTGCTCCTTATTAGATAGACGAATTATTGCAAATATTTTCTGCCAAAGGTCTTGTTGTTTTGATAAATCTTTTGTTCTTTCGATTTGGATTTTTAAACTATCCACTTCAATATTAGTAAGACCCTGCATGGCCTGGACTTGACCTTCTATATCTCCCGTAATCTTCGCATAAGTTTGTCCAATCCCAATTATATCCTTTTTTCTTTCCAATTCTGCCAACTTTTTAGCCCGATCAATCTCAATTGTAGAAAGGGCAGTTTGGGCATCCATTTGTCTTTTTAACTCTGGAGTCAATTGCTGAGTTAGACGTAACTTTTCTTGGGACAAACGATTGGATTCAACAATAGTCTTTTTTTGTAACTCATATTGATCGGTGGCTTGGGCTATCTGCTGAACTATTTTTAATGGGGCTTCTGTCTCCTCAATCTGAGCAAGCCGAAGTCTAACCCCTAAAAGTTTCGTAAACGCTTCCAGCGTTTCTTGACCCGAATCGCTTAACTTATTATATTCCACAACGGTTTTGATTGCCGCTTGTAGTTGTTTCCCTGATAAAGTCTCCAAATCAATGTTAATACCCTTAATTTTGGCATCTTCTGTAACACGTTCCTTTAACTTATCATTAATATAACCAATCTCAGACGCAGCTTTAAATAGATACTCATATTCATCTGAGGTTAATTCCCTTGCCCTTACAACATAATTTTGATACTCTTTAAGATGGCCCTTCATAGCCTCATCGAAAGAATCTAATGATTGTTTAGCTTTATTACTTCCAGAAACGAATTCATTAAACTCTTTCAAAACATTAGCCCCAATTGTAAACCAACTTTTACCACTAACCTTCTCTTCTATCCACTTTGGAGCAGTTCCAGGAGCCATTGTGGGTGCTCTCCATGGAGCTATTGATGGCGTGGCTGTAGTAGCCCCCTCTTTTGGTAATAGGCTTTTCACAGCTTGGGCTGAGATGGAGATTGACCGCCAAGCCTCTACTAAAAGATCGACAGGCCCACGAAGTTGGTCAATAATAACTAATATGTCTTTGAATGTTTCGTAAAGACTTTGGATTATATATCCAACTCTTTTCAATGAATCAACAAACTCTGGATTAAGCTCAGCCTCCCCAGTCTCTTCATTGAATTTAACCATTGTATTCATTAGTGCTTGGGCTTCACGCTTGGCAAATTTAAACAAATCTTCAAAACCCGCTCCTAATACAATTTTTGATGCGTCTTTAAGATTGGACATCACTCCAGCCCAAGTCTTTTGACTTTCCACGCCAGCCACAGTGAAGGATTTTAACCTTCCCATAATATATTCAAACAAAGCCCCCGCATTGCCTTGGAATCGCCTAATATCTTCATTGGTGATTCCCAAAGCCGTAGCAATTAATGTCTGTCTTGGACTGATAGTTCCTCTCAACATGCTTCTGGTCTCTTCAGCCAACATATCCAGATTGAGACCTAATGCTCCAGCTGCTTGAACCATCGCCGTTGTAAACTGACGGGTTTGTTCAACGTTAAATCCTTTAGCCAAGGCTGGGGCAAGAGTTTGTTGGAAGGCTTTGACCAATTGATCGAATGTAGCAATGGTTTTTAAATTATCCAACTGTAACTGTTTAACAAGTTTGCCCGACATATGTTGGGCAACAATCAATTTTTCATACCCTTCAACTGAACTCCCTATGGAATTGGTAAATTCTCCTTGAGCCATAAGAATGGAAGCAATACCAAGTCGGGAGGTTTCAATCTGGGAATTAAATTCCATAGCAGAAGAAATAGCTGCCGAAGGGATTTGCATAGCCTTGGTTAAAACCCACATACCAAGAAAAGCAGCAGCTGTTCGTTGTAAACGCTCAACGGTTCGTTCAAATTGAGTCAGTTCATGCTTGGCTTGTCTTGCTCCTTGAGCAACTTTCTCCCCCATTTGGGTGCCAGCTTGCCCAATGCCTTGAACCGCAGCAGTAACTTTTTTAACAACGGCAGTTCCGTCATCACGAACAACAAGAGTATAGATTAGATCGGCCATTGTTACTTTGCCTCCATCGCCCCCAACAAAGTTAAAACCTTATCCAATGTTTTCAAAGGATCACTAACTTTCATAATTCTACACAAACTTACAATAGCCCCAGAGTCTATTCCAAGTGGACTGGAATATCTTTGGAATACTTCCCACGTCTCCATATTTTCTATAGATATACCTGGAAAGCATCTATCACACTTTGGGCCTTTGCCTTTGAGTTTAGGATTTTCCTCAAAAATCTTTCTACATTCCCCACAAAACCGTTTGAGCTTGCGGCGTTCTTTAATCCATGCCGCAAGCTCTATAAGTTTTTTCTTTCACTCTCCTCTTGTTTGGTTTCAGCTTCAATAAACTCACGGGCAGTTTTGAAGACAAATTCTCGCAGTGGGTCATTATCGAACAACGCCCGTCTTATCTCTTTGGGCCCAGGAGCAGGTTCACCTTCCTCCACATCCAGTTCGATGCCTTCCCATGCTTCCAAAGCTCGATCAAAAGATTCTTGTAAAAAAGCCCCATCATTATAGTCATCAACAATATGATTACCTAACTTTGACGGGTCTTTCGGATCAATAGGAAAATCCTTAACAACTTTCTTTTCCTTAATCCCAGACAAAATACCCAAAGACTCAGAAAACGAAACTGGGCGAATCTTCAGACGAACTCCTGCGGCGTTTGGGTAATCTACCCAAATACCCTTCCTCGATTTCAACTTTAACATAAAATGTCCCTCCTTTAGTTTAATTCAGTTTAGCTAATTAAAAACTCTCAGCCCCAGCCAGTCTAAGAGCACCAAAACCCAGCACCCCGATACTGACCGTTGCCACCCCAGCCTTGTCTTGGACAATATCCACGTTCCGAATATAACACCCATTGATAGGATTTTCATCCGTATCAATCTCCCAATAGGTATCATCATCCAAATATAATCGTAACGTGGTGAGCTTGGTAGCTTCGAGTTTGGCTGCGACTAAAAGTTTTTGTCCAGTATCATCTACTGGATCGTAATTGCCTTCCAAAGTGGCATTCCATCCCTGCATACCAGGCACTTTCCTCTCCCACTCAGTTCCGAAGGCAGACACATCAATTTCAGTCCCAGTCAAGTTCAAAGTCCACCTGCCCATGTTCTCAACCAACACATCTCCAATCTTAATCGAAGCAAATCGCCCCATCATCGGATCGCCCATATTAGTTCTCCTCTCTTAAAATAGATTTGTTAAATTGTTTACGGATCACTTCTGCTGAACCTATAAAGAATCTCGATTGTAAGTTCAAACAGCCCCAGCCCATTCATTTCGGTTGACAACCATCCCTCATCTGTATCAAGCGAAACTGGTTTATAAGATTTATAATAAGGGTTATACTCTTTACTTTCCAAAACTTGCATAACATCCTTTATCAAACCATTCAATGCAATTTCTGGATCATGCTCATCCTTCGTATAACCTCGAATTTTTACTCTCAACTTACTTATGGTTTTAGGATCAAATTGATCTTCAAAAACCTCCCCACCCCCCAACACCATCAAGACCGGAAATGTTAGGGAAGAATCATCATACGTAACCATTTTCCTAAACACTTGAGTAACATTATTGTTAAAACCATTACTATCCTCTGTAATGTTTTCACAAGTGGATTTGATAGATTGAAGAATTAGTTCCCTGTTAGAATCGCTCATTATGGATTTCCCTTCCCACCCACCTGCTTATATGCTTGGCGAATCATACGATTTAACAAAATTCTAATCTTCTCCAAATTATCCAACACTGCTGGATATAAAAACGGACGTGCTGGAATAATTACCCGTTTTGCCCCTCTAACCCAAACCCCCTTTTGTTTCCAAAAGAAAGACATGCCTTTTGGGGTCTTAGCCCAAATGGTAAACTGGTCTCCAGGAATTCCTTTGTATTCATGAACCTTACCATACCATTGTTGAGATCGAACTATGATACGACCAAACTCTCCAGCCATTCCAGACAATCCAGCATAAGCCCAAACCCCTTGTCGCAATAACCCACTATCCACACTTAATTTTACAGGGTAAGGACCAGAGAGGTATTTGGTTTTAGAGGTTTGTTCAATCAACAAAGCTCCATCTTGCATCCCTTTGAACAATTGGTTCTTCAATGCTTCTGGTAAAAGCGTAAGGGATTGAAGATTTTGTGGCCCTTTGAGTTGAATAGTTATCATTTAACCCCCTTTAAAAAATTCCAAAATCAACTTATGCTCTGGAAGCAAATCCGCTTGGCTAAAAACAATACTAATGCCCCCAGGTGTGCCTTTACTAATTAATCCTATATCCCCTGTAGTCCCAATTTTTAACTTTCTGGCAACCATTTCAATACAAACTTGTTTAAGAGCAACTGGTATTGCTTCAACATTTTCACCATAGCCCGCTGCATATTCAACTTTGAGACTACCATAGGTTTTGTCTAATTCATAATCAAAATAAATAATTCCACTCTCCGTATCAAGAAAATAATCACTTGGATCGACCAAAGTTTCATCTCCAAATACTCTATTCGCATCCAAATATACGGAAAGAGGATCATAATACTCATTGTCCATAATTACGGGATATTGCTTGAGAACAAACCGATCTGCCCCCCCATGAAAATATTCAATTATTTCGCTAATGTCTGTAAAACTTTGTCCACAAAATGTTTCAATAAAAGCTTGGGCTGGCGGGATAAGGGTTTCAATAATATCATCCTTATCCTCATCTAAAATTCTCAGAAAAACCTTAACATCCTCAACTTCGCAAAGAGCCATGATATCCTCTCTTTAATCATTTACTAATAGGGTTTTTCAATTTGCGAATAGCCTTTACCAATCCAGTCTTTTCTTTAGGTTTATCTTCAGCACTTGGGACATTTTCTTTAGGGTCAACTTCTAAATCCCCCCGATCTTTAATTTTCCAAACAAATCCTTGTGAATGCCGGCCAAAAAATGATTCCCCTTTCTTAACTATCGTTTCTTTGCCCAATTCATTTCCTACCAATACAGGAAAAGCAGAAACAGACTTGTTAAATCTTATATCCGTTCCCCCACAATTTTGGCAAACCAAGGTGACAGCTAAATTTCCTACTTTGGTCTCTCTACCACAACCATCGCATTTAAACTTCATTTTGTAATTACCTCCTTTTCTATTCTGATTAACTCCAACTTTGTCCCGCCACACTTCTTACAAGATGGAGTTTCATAAACCTCTTCAGGAATTATTAAAATTTCTTTACAATCTTTACACCTATATTTCAATTTATTTTTTTGATGGATCATACAAATCCCCCCTTTATTCTTCTACTCTTCCCTCAAAGTTAATCCCGTATCTCTTACAATTTGTCCTAACTGATTGACTATTACAATAGTCTTTGTAATTCTTGAATATACCAGTTTGCTATTCCCTGGTCTACGTTGGGCAACTTCCTTCATCTCTTTTTCAATCTCTTGCTTATTTACCATAAACCTTTCTCCTCTCAAAAAATTGGGGAGGGGGCAGACGGGAAATCCAGGAGGGACAGCTGGATGTTTCCTTCTCCCACCACCCCCAAACTCAGAGCAAGGAGGCCAAACCCTGAGTCTAATCCCCAAATCCCTCTATGTTAGGTGCTTTCCTCTTCTGCCGTTAGCAGACGGGCAAAGCCCTTTCTCAGCCCCACCTTCATAGCCCAACGTTGATACAGCTTGAAGGCTGTTCTGTTGGTTTCCCAAAGCAGATAGGGGTTAACGCCCAGGGTTGCTACATCCAGTCTACGACCAAGACCAAAATACCTCAAATTCCCAAACACCATAAACGGGGTGTTCGCTGCTGGTGCAGAAGGCATTTTGATACTCTCAGAGTATGGATAGCCCCAGATGGTTCCTGGAACAGCTGATCCAATCGTCTCCGTAAAAATTGGCCTGTTCTGGTCATCCTTCAAAGTCCTGACATAATGGAGAATCTGCCCATTCATGAAGAACCGTGCCCCTTGTTTCTTGAGGCCATCCAATTTTGCAATCATATTGGACAGGTCATCCGCAGTCATATCAGAGACCAAAGCACCGGAAAGAACAACAGGATAGTAAGCTCCATAGGTTGCATTAAGCAGCCCATAGAAAGGACTCCCTGTTCCATTGAAAGCCTGGTTATCTAATTCCAAACCAGCGGCCTCAGAAAGTGCTGAATTGAGCCACCCCACAATATCGGACACGGAGTCCGCCAAGGTAGCATTCTTAACCACTGAAAAAGCCGAAAGTTCTGAAGCAGAGAGTTCCACTTCAGTAACTTCTGGTTCCTTTTCATAGGTGGTATTTCCCCACCCTACGGTTACAGCCCCAGTCTCAGACGGAATCCCCATCTTATCTGAAGCCATAGGCCAAACCCTGGCATACTGAAGAACGACAGAGACTTCTCTCGCAAAGGCCAAAATCTCTGCTTCAATAGGTTTGGGAAGAGGAAAAACATTACCACCGTCACCAATGGGCGTATCCACAGCCTTCCCATAGGTGTCAATAAACTTGGCCATGGCTCTGGGGTCATAACCAGCCCTCAGTAAGAGACAGTAAAACTTCGCCATCTCGATACGGGTGGACTCATCGATGATGTGATGGGGGTGACGAAATTTGTCCTGCAACTCTTTACCCTGAAGGGCAAGATCATACCCACCGAAAAACTCCATAGCCTCTTTGACCGACATTCCAGCTGCCTTGGCATTCTGCTCATAAACACTCAAGAACGGGCCAAAAGCTGGAGAATCTTCTGAGGGTTTGGCTCCAGGAAGAATGAATCCCCTCTGGGCTGCTTTTTCATAGGCTGCCAACTGTTCCTTCTGTTTTTCCACAACAGCCTTTACATCCCCAGCCAAATCCCTGACAATCCCTTCCAACTCCTTCATAGGATTGTCCTGAGGCACAGATTCAGCAATCTCAACTTCAAACTTCTCCACTTTGGGATCAGCAATCTGTTCGGCGGTAGCCAGAACAAGCGTCCCTTCTGGAGTTTTAGTATATTTCTTTTTCATGATTTTACTCTCCTTTCAACAATTTTAATGACTGTTGTAAATTTCTAAGTTCTATTATCACCCCTTTAAAATCATATTGGACTGGGGTGGAAGTAGGGAGACTTACTACCCGACTTCTCTCAAATGCTTCGCCCAATATCGTCTCGGAAACACTTTTTCCATCGCCTTCTACCACTGAGCTTTGATCATTAGGCATCGCCAGATCCACTCTGGTAGAGTCTTTGGATTTGATTGTCTCCAAGACTTCCTTAACAACTGACCGAATATATTTATCCAAATCCTCTAACTTCAAAGCCAAAAGATCAACTTTTTCCATTACAGGATTTTTAATTTCCTCTACTTCTATTTCCTTTGCGGCCTCAAAAGCCCCATCATGAGCACCACAATGGCTTTTGGCTGCGGCAGCAGTCCAAACCTCTTTATCATACCTCATAGATTGAGTCTCTGATTTACCTTCTTTGATTCCGAAGATGAAATCAATACATTTATCATCGTGTTTGCGATAACAATTCTTGCGGGCAAAGCGATCATACTTACCAGGGTCTTTCAATCGACAAGCATGCTCATTGGGATAAGGTTTATCCACCAACTCTTTATCAATCTCTTCTTCTGTGGTAAAAGAGGGCTCCTCATCTTCTTCAATGGAACAAAGATTCTTTGGAACTTGAACCATGGGTGGTTTGGTTTCATCTGTATAATCCGCTGTCAAACTCAACTCCTCCATGATATCATCCACATGGGATGGTCTTGGGGGTTGGGATTGGCCTTGTAGCCATTTCTGAACTTCTTCAAAAGGCATATCCAAAAAGGATTTACCTTTCAAAGCATTCTGTAACGCATTGGGATTTGAAGGGACTGCACATCCAGAAAGTTCTAACAATTCCTGTTTCTTATATCGTCTGCCCCAAGTTCTCCGAGTGTTTTCTTGTCTTTCTCCTTCTTGTTCGATATTATCCCATTCAAATGGAATAAACCCCACAGAGGAAGCGTTGATAATAAATTCCCCATATAACTCCAAGATCATATCGGCGAATGGATGAAGACCTTTGGTTGGATAAAGTAAATGAAACTCTAATCTAACTGGGTCTTTTCTACGAATCACCTTTTCAGCACGAGCCAATGGAACTGACCCATAGTTATGAGCCCATAGAAAGACAGGGTTCTTACGATAATTCTCTAACTGCCACCCTTTGGTCTCAATAATATCCCCATCCCGATCCACCGTCTCATCCGTTCCAATCATAGTCATCTTGCGGGCAGCCACATCCACCTGTTTTATAACACCAGAGTAAACCGCCTCGTAAACATCCTGACCGTTAATCTTGATTGGTAAGCCGTTGATCTCTAATATTTTAGCCATTGTCTTTCTCCTTTTTAATTAAGAGATTATCCATCATTTTATCACCATTCTCAAATTCCATAGCAATAAAACGACAATCTGATTCTTGATAAGACAAAGTTTCCTTCTCCTTCAAAGCCGTCCTTAATGCTATTTCTGAATCATCGGCATTAATATTAATTTCAGCCTTTTTTACAACCTGATAAATATGGATATGAAATCTCATAAGCTAATCATTCGTATAATGAGACCCAGGCACAACAACCTCAATGCATCTACAATTAATTATTTGCGCTGCAGGCCCATTATAATCCCCAGGATGTCGTAAAGATGACCCATCAGGCATAATCCACATCATACCAACCTTTGCCTTTTGGCCATGCATTGGAATATGTTGAGCTCTTACCCGTTCATCCAAGGCTGTAAACCACTCCTTTTCCCTAAACCCACTTCGGCCAATAGCCAACCAACGGCCTTCAGCACTTGAACCCCCAACCTCTGTTCTGGCGATAGTTCGGGCACGGCCTTTTGCTATATCAAACACATTACGTATCCGGTCAGCCATCTGATCAACACTTTCACCCGCTTGATAACCCTCAATGAGCTGCTGATGGATTTGATTCTTAACTGTTTGAATAACCCCTGTGATTTTTAACTTTTTATTCATAAGAAAATGAATTGCTTCAGGGTCAGACATACTAAAAGACACTGCTACTCCAGTTTCCTCAATAATCAATTGAACCCCCAATTCCAAAGCGGAAATATAAAGAGGAGTTGTAATTTTATCTAACATCTTATATTCTTCAAAATAGAGTTCTTTATCTACATCGTCCATGTCCTTTTCCAATTCATCCAACGACTTCTTACGATACAACAAATCCAAAGTCCGCTTACGCATATCATAAAATACACGTGACATCTTCTTGGTATAAGATTCTTCCAATGGTGCCATTTGCCTAACAAACCCATTCCAAATGGCCTCATTCCTCTCTTCACCCTTGTTTTTATTATGGGATAATAGTGGACGATATTTAGACTCAATTTGTAGAAAAGACTCTTCTTGTGGTTCTGGTGATGAGATATCAGTAACAGGCATTAAATTTACGGGCATATACCAAACATCGCCCCAAGGTTGCTTCTTAAGACCTAAATCCAAACGCCGATTGATCTCGTTAAACGATGCCCCCATCTGCCAAAGTTTATACCCCGTTTCCGTTTTATCTTTCAACGCTTCACGCAAAGCCTCTATTTTGTTTGTATTGAATGCACACAACAATTTGGAATTAGAACTACGGAATAGGGCAAAATTCAAAGCCGAAGCACTCATTCGCATAAGAGGCAAATTTGTGCTCTCCCACCACTCCTTACGCTGCTCTTTTGAAGTAGCATAATTAACATCGGCAGTCTCTGAGATAACAGCTTTCTTCATTCCATAAATTTGAAATATCCTATCAGCCGATAAGTCCCGCAATTTAGGGAATTCCATATCTTTTTGAGACAGTCCTGTCTGAGTATATTTTAAACCATTCTCCAGCACCGCCACACGATGACTACGGCGGTAAGAACCATGCTTGGATTCAAACTGAGCTAAAACCCTATTATATTGTTTATCAGTCAAAGCCTTATCCGTATAAAGTATCCCACCTGGAACCGCACCCTCATCGAAAAAATTTCCAGTATAGCGGGATGCTTTATAATCTACCAGAATATTCATCTTACCAGCTTCATGGGGGGCTTGCCCCATGATAGGATTGTCTGGATTCCAAAAATAAACATGACAAACCTCTTCTATTGCTAAAATGATTGAACTTTCGGTTGGAACAGACCCACCCGTTCCAGTATAATTTACCCCTCCTGGATTATAATTCCAACCTATCAACTGATTCGTTGCCCGTTTACCATTCGTTGGTTGGGTATCCAAGATTGGTCCCATACATCGCTTTGGAACTATCCAAAGCGATGATACTTTTGGAGCACCAGGAGGAAATGGGACAATAAACACATCCCCATCTAACATCAAATGTCCAATCTCAGACTCTACAAATGAATACCTATCCATCAAATAGTTAGGGTATTCAAATAGTCTTTGCCAAGGATCAGTCTTGGGCAATGGTTTATACTCATCCTCTTTTACCTGAGTATAGACTTCAATTGGGACTTGGCTAATGGCTCTGGCTGTGGTAGAGATACAAATATACACCAAGTCAGACTTCTTGTAGGGGGAGGACATTACCTCATCAACTCCATAACCAGCTTGTCTATTATACAAAAATGCCTGGTCATTAAATTGCTTATTAACTGGATTAAAACTTTTTCGTAATAGTTCCCATCGTGTGGCCAATGGTCAATCTCCTTTATTCTTCTTCTTCATCTTTGGGTAAGGGTGGTTTGGAAGTGGTATTAATTTCCTCTACAAATTCCAACAAATAATTTACCACATTCTTGAACATCCAAATCCCTGCCCCAGCGATTGAAAAAATAATTAATATCCAAAACAATGCTTCTAATACAACATCCCCAAATTTTGCTATTAATTCCATAATCCTTTATCCCCCATCCTTTAAAAAATAAGTCTTACTAAGTCTTGATTTGACTCAGACTCGCTTTTTGCAAAAGCCAACATACAACTCTCTGCCCTGTCGGGGCTTCGTTTGATTTCAGCTTTGATTTTATCTTTATCAATAATCTTAATCTTTCCACTTCTAAGATATTCAACTTTTATCTTTGACAACTCAAAAGCCAATTCCTCATCCTCAATAGCCACTTTCTCATCAGTAAACACTTTTCGCAGTTTCCAATAGTATTGAGCACGCTTATTGAGAAAGATTTCTGGATGATCAGATTCTGAATCATTCAAATCTGGAGATTCCCCAACATTAATTCCATTCACAGGATATTCATCCTCACTTAATATATCAACCACCCCGCCTCCCACTCCAATATCATCTACATTAATAGGAGGGATAGGTATTTCTTCAGCAATCTTATCCTCTTTATCACTTTGATTTTCAGGGGAGGGAGGATTGACAACTGGTTTAGGCACCATTTCATCATACAACAGCTTCATTCGCCCAGCTATCTCAGTCTCTCTCTTTTTAGTCATCTCCTCCACGATACGGAACAACCCACTATCATACCTTACACCAAAGATTGAGCTATCCGTTCCTTGACGTGCCACGTCCAGACCAAAACTCTTGATTCTATCAGGGAGTAAGTCGCTATTCTGCCCCTTCATCAAAGCCAATTCAATATACCGTAAGGAAATTAGAGAATCTTTGGTTTCTTCAGGGAATTCCCCCAACACACGGGTCTTAAAAAGATTGGAATTGGTTCCCCATTTAATTTCCTTGTCTTTGACCCATGTATATGAAGTGAGTTTGGGATAGATATTAGTAGCATATCGAACATTGGGGATATCATAACAACTGATGGTAGTCTTATAGAATTTGGAATTGGGTTTAAATGCGTCTGCGAATGCCCCTTGCCCATCGATGGGGTTGCCAATATAGAGAACAAAACTATTTTCAGAGGTTAACAACCCTTCCACAGCTTCAAATGACAAATCAGGAACGCCACCGGCTTCATCAATGATTACGAACACATTCTCCTCATGAATACCCGTTATGTTCTCCATGGGTTTATCGGTAGCAAATCCTTCAACAAACCATTTATCCCCCAAATCCAAAGATACCTGATTCAATTTACCACCCAAAGGCGTTCGAGCATTGTTATAAAGCCAATGGATTTCTCCCCACAATGCTCTTCTCACTTGACGAAACGTGGGAGCGGTAGTCAGTCCCAGGCAATGCCAAACATAAGCAAAATACAACGCCATTCCACCAGCCACAAACGTCTTCCCTGTTCCGTGGCCTGA
>Ga0214473_10006280_pt1 | contig 14219 bp, 13 predicted proteins | sample RVTome_7_FD_203509 | JGI IMG/M metagenome (GOLD analysis project Ga0214473, IMG submission 203509) | Soil microbial communities from uranium-contaminated site in the Upper Colorado River Basin, Wyoming, United States - RVT98D197 | ecosystem: Environmental > Terrestrial > Soil > Contaminated >... | reverse complement strand
CGCGGCTGCGTGCCGGTCGTGGGGGAGCTCCAGGGGAGCGGCCTGATCCACCACATGCGCGTGCGTGGCGTGATCGATCCCGCGGCGCGCCGGCTCGACGAGATCGGGTCCGAGCAGCCCACGGTGGCCTTCGAGCCCGCGCCGCGAACGCGCGGTGAGAGCTGCCGCGACCCGGCCCCTCGCGTCGCGGCGCTCGCCGGGGCGACGCTCGACGAGGGCTTCGCCCGGCGCGTCGGTGCAGGGATCGGCGGGCCGCGCGGCTGTACCCACGTGCTCTCGATCGTGCAGCTCGCCGGCGGGACCGTCCCCTGGGCGCTCGACGTCGAGCTCGAGCGCGCCGGGGCGCTCCGCCCGCGCGAGGCGGGCTCGCGCCTGTTCCAGCGCAGCCTCGTCGTCGACGGCTTCGAGATCGGTCGTCTGCGCATGGTCGTCGCGATCCAGCAGAGCGACCTCCACCTCGCGGAGCCGCCGCCCGTCGGCCCCCCCTTCGAGTGCCTCGCGGCCGAGCGCAGCGTGCAGCTGCGGGCGGAGATCGACTGCGCGCGCATGGAGCTCGTCGCCCTCCACGCGGCCCAGCGCGTGCGCGCCGGTGTCGACCAACCCGGCGAGTGGCAGTCGCGGGACGCGGCCGTCGCGGGGCTCCCGGGCCTGGCGCTGCGCCCCGGCGTCGCGACGGAGCTGCTGCGCCGCCTCTCCGGCGATCCGTCGCAGCGACCGCTCCTCGATGCGCTGCTCCAGATGACGCCGGCCGTCCACCAGTGTCTCGCGGCGCTCACGGGCGCATGGCAGGCGGCCGCGCGGCAGGCGAAGCGCGATCCCGCCTCCGGGGTCGGCGCCCGAAGCTTCCCCGACTCCTGCTACATGTGGCGGCGCGGTGGCGCCCTCGACGCGCTGCGCGGAGGCCGGACCGCGCTGGAGGGTCCTGCGCTGCGACGCGACCCGACAGAGGGCTAGGCTCGATGCGGTGGCTCGCTGCGGCTGCGGGACTCGTCGTCGCCGCGTGCGTGACGTCCCCGCTCGGAAGGCAGCGGCTGCTGCTCTTCCCGGACGCCGAGATCGCGCAGATCGGGGTCGCGTCCTTCGACAAGATGAAGCGCGAGATGCCGCTCGCGCGCGATCCCGTGCTCGAGTCCCGGGTGCGCTGCGTGGCCGGGGCCATCGTCGGGCAGCTCGAGGCCGGGGACCCGCGCGCGTGGGAGGTCGTCGTCTTCCGCGACGACTCGCCGAACGCCTTCGCGCTCCCGGGCGCCAAGATCGGCGTCAACTCGGGGCTCTTCTCGGTGGCGCGCAACCAGGACCAGCTCGCGACGGTGCTCGGCCACGAGGTGGCGCACGTCGTCGCGCAGCACGCGAACGAGCGCGTCTCGACGGCCTTCGCCGCGCAGTCGGGGCTCGAGCTTGTCCAGGCGATCTCCGGCGCTCCGGGCGCGGAGCAGTCGCAGCTGCTCGCGCTGCTCGGCCTCGGCGCGCAGGTCGGGATCCTGCTCCCCTACGGACGCGAGCAGGAGCGGGAGGCGGACCTGATCGGGCTCGATCTGATGGCCGACGCCGGCTTCGACCCGCGCGAGAGCATCGCGCTCTGGCAGAGCATGGCGAAGGCGGGGGGCGGCGAGCCGCCCGAGTTCCTGTCGACGCATCCGTCGCACGGAACCCGGATGCAGGACCTGGCCCAGCGCATGCCCCAGGCCCTCGCCCGCGCCGACGAAGCGCACCGCCGCGGCGTGAGACCCGCCTGCGGCGACCGATAGGTCCCTCGAAGGGGGGCCAGTGTCTCGTCCCAGCAACAGCTCTACGAAGTCGGCTCTTCTCTCGCCGTTCAAGGCGTGACGGTCGCGCGGCCCGGCACCGGCCGCGGCTCCGTGGCACCGGGAGCGCGGCTCCGCGCTCTGATCGCGGCGCAGTTCCTGGCAGCGTTCAACGACAACGCGCTCCGGCTCGCGTTCGCCCACTCCGGCGGGCCACCGCGGGGCTGACGGCGGTCAGAACGCGACGGGCTAGTCGCCCAGATCGGGCTCCCCGCACATCTCGAGCACGCGCGCGCGCGCGGCGTCGCGCAGCTCGACCGCCGCTTGCCAGCTCGCTGCCCTGGGCACGATCGGCTCGCCGAGCCGCAGCTCGACGCGCCCGCGCCGCGGAAGCCACTGGTCGGCACGCAGGATCGAGCGCGTCCCGCGCAGCGCGGCGGGCACGACGGGCACCCCCGTCTCCGCCGCCACGAGGAACGCGCCCATCTTGAACGGCAGCAAGCCCGGCATGCGGAAGAAGGTCGCCTCGGGAAAGAACGCGATCGGCTGCGGGCCGCCGGCCTTGAGCGCCTCCGCGACGCGGCGCGTGTCCTCGACTCCGCCGCGGGGATCGGCGCGCTCCACGAAGAGCGCCCCGATGCGGCGCAAGAACGGGCCGGCCACGCGCTGCTCCTCGAACTCCTTCTTGGCGACGAAACGGCAGCCGTGCGGCAACCCGGCGAAGAGCACCATGCCGTCGATGTAGCTCGCGTGGTTGCTGATCAGCACGCAGGGACCGGCCGGAGGCTGGCGGAGGCCCTCGACGGTCAGCGGCGTTCCCGACAGCCGGAGCATCGTCCGAGCCGCCGCCCGCATCAACGCAAAGCGCGCCGACGTGCTCCGCAGCGCGAGCACCAGGAGCCAAGTCACGCTGCCGAGAGACACCAGCAGCGTCCACCAGTATCCGGCGTAGAGGAACGTGGTGACCACGCTCACGCGCTCGCGCATGCGCGGCACGAGGCCCGCCCATGCCAGCCGCACCACCTGCCACCAGACCGCGCGCGGGCGCGTGCCGACGCGACCCTGCTCGAAGAGCTCGCGGCAGGCGGCGCGACGGATCTTGCCGCTCGAGGTCTTGAGCACCGTGTGCGGCGGCGCGAGCACGACCGCGTCCGGCGGGCCTTCGAGCAACGCCGCGGCGACCTCGTCGATTCGCTGTCGCAGGGCGGCGAGCGCCGCGGAGTCCTCGATCCGGGTCTCGGCGAGCACCACGACGCGTTCGGTCTGAGCTTCGGGATCGGTGCTGCCGAAGATCGCCACGCAACCCTTGCGCACTCCCGGCAGATCGCCGACCGCCTCCTCGACCTCGTGCGCGTAGACGTTGCGTCCCGCGCGGATGATCAGGTCCTTGGTGCGGCCGGTGAGATACAAGTCGCCGCCCGCGACATACGCCAGGTCCCCTGACTCGAGCCAGTCGCCGTGGAAGAGCTCACGTGTCTTCTGCTCGTTACGGAAGTAGCCACGGGTCGCCGACGGGCCGCGGAACTGCATGCGCCCCTCGATGCGCTCGGCCACCTCCCGGCCGGTCGCGTCGACGATGCGGATCTCGTGTCCAGGAAGGGGCCGGCCGCAGGCCGCGAGCTCGATGGGGTCGCGCGCTCCGGGGCCGGCCGGGACCGCCTGACCGCGACGGGCCAGGCTGTCGCGGTCGATCCGATCGACGATGGGCGCGCGCCCCAGCGGCGGAAAGGCGAGGCCGACGCAGCACTCCGCGAGGCCGTAGACGGGCGCCATCGTCTCGGGCCGAAAGCCGTACGGCGCGAAGCGCTGCGTGAAGCGGCTCACGGTCGCAGGACTGACCGGCTCGGCGCCGTTCGCCGCAAAGCGCCAGGAGCTGAGGTCGAGTCCCTTGACGTCCGCGTCCGAGATGCGGCGGATGCAGAGCTCGAAGCCGAAGTTCGGGGACGCGGAGAGCGTCGCCCGATGGCGGTGGATCGCCCAGAGCCAGCTCTCGGGGCGCGCGAGGAACTGGAGCGGCGACAGGATCACCGCCGGGACGGCGTGGTAGAGCGAGCCGAGCCACGCGCCGATCAGGCCCATGTCGTGGTACAGGGGAAGCCAGCTGACGAAGACGTCGGCCGCGCTCACCTCGAGCCTGTCCCCCATCGCGCGGATGTTGGCGAGCAGATTTGCGTGACTGAGCACCACGCCCTTGGGCTGACCGGTGCTGCCGGAGGTGTACTGCAGAAGAGCGGTGTCGGCGGGACCAACGACCGGCTGCACTGCCGGAACGGCGCCGGAGGCACCGAGATCGTCGACGGTCTCGACGGTGTGCAGGCCCGCGACCAGCGAGCGCAGCAGGCCCGCGGTGCGGCGAGCCTCCGGCACCGTGATCAGCGCCGTGGCCAGCGCATTGGACAGGATCCCCGCCTGGCGCCGCAGGTGCTCCTCGATCTGAGCGGGACGAGCCGGGGGGTAGATGGGCACCGGCACACCGCCCGCGAGCAGCACGCCGACAAAGGCCTCGAAGAACCCCCGGCTCGTCGGCAGCATGATCGCGACCGACTCGCCCGGTCCGTGTCCGCGCGCGTGCAGACCAGCGGCCACGCGGCGCGCGCCATCGCGGAGCGAGCGGTAGGAGACCACCTCCTCGCCCTGCGCGTCAACGCGCAGGATGAGGTGCGGACGCTCCGGGTGGGCCTCGACGTGCCACTCGAGCACCTCGAGCAGGGTCGCGACGCGTTCTGGGATCGCCTCGACTGGTCCCGCGACCGCGTGCTCGACGCGCTCGGGCTCGGGCGCGGCTCGCCGCGCTCCACCGGCCAGCAGCGCCGAGAGCAGATCGCGCGGCGTGCGCACCTCGCCCAGCAGCGACTCCGGAAGCCGAACGCCGAACGCGCGCTCCACCCGTCCCCAGAGCTCGACGCGGCCCAGGCTGTCCAGCCCGAAGTCCCGGTCGAGCGAGGCGTCGAGCGTCGCTCGCGCGGCGCGGGCCCGGTGTGGGTGCAGTTCCCTCGCCAGATCACGAGCGATCTGCAAGAGTCGGCGTGCGGCCTCTTGTCGGTCGTCCGCGCGCCTCGGATCAGTCACGCTGCCCCTCGCTCCGCTGGCACTCGGGCATCATCCGCGCGGGAAGCCTACCACGGCAGCGACCGGCGCTTCGACTACGATCCCTCCGTGACGCGCAGCTCAGGTCCGCTGCCCCTCTGGCCTCGCATCGCGTACTCGGCCTTCTTCGCCGTGTGGCTGCCGGCCTATTGGCTGTACTACGGGCCGCAGAGTTTCCTCTGGCTCTGCAACACCGCGAACTTCCTGATCCTGGTGGGACTCTGGACCCAGAGCCGCCTGCTGATGTCCTGGCAGGCGGTGGGCCTGCTCGCCGTCGAGGCGGGATGGATCTCGGATTTCGCCGCAAGGCTCGTTCTCGGGTTCCACCCCGTCGGCGGGACCGAGTACATGTTCGACGCGACGATCCCGTTGGGGATGCGCTCCCTGTCGTTCTACCACGCCGCGCTGCCGCCGCTGCTGCTCTGGAGCGTACGGAGTCTCGGCTACGACCGGCGCGCGCTCTGGTGGCAGTGCGGGATGACCTGGCTGCTGCTGCCGATCAGCTACTTCTGGTTCCCGGAGCGAAACCTCAACATGGTCCACGCCCCCTTCCACCGGCCGCTCGTGGTCTTGCCGGCGCAGGCCTGGTTCGCGGCCTGCTTCGCGCTCTACCCGCTGGCCCTGTACTGGCCCGTCCATCTGCTGCTCGCGCGCTGGAGCGCCGCGCCGCTCCGGGCCGTGACATGATGAGGACATTCAACTGGGCCTGCCCCGCTTCCATGGACGGGCGAGCGCTTTCGACTCCAGGTCCTTCCTGGTCTCCTCCGCACTCGCCGGCCTGCTATCGCCCGCCGCCTCCCTTGCGCAGCAGGAAGTCGCGGATCAGCCACTGCGCGATGCTGACGTTGCCCGGGAAGAGCATCGGCATCGCGTCGCGGTGGAACCAGGCGGCGTCCTCGAGCTCGACCGGGTCGATGCGGAGCTCGCCCGACCGCCAGCGCGCCTGGAAGCCGAGCATGAGCGAGTGCGGATACGGCCAGGGCTGGCTCGCGAAGTAGCGCACGTCCTCCACCTCGATCCCGGTCTCCTCGCGGACCTCGCGTCCCACCGCGTCCTCGACGCTCTCACCGGGCTCGACGAAGCCCGCGATCACGCTGTAGATCCCGGGCGGGAACTGCGGGCCCCGGCCGAGCAGGATCTCGTCCCCACGCTCCACGGCGACGATGATCGCGGGGGCGAGGCGGGGGAAGTTCACGAGCCCGCAGCGTGGGCACGCCCGCGCGCGCTCGCCCGCCACGGGCTCGGTCGGCGTCGAGCACGCGCCGCAGAAGCGGTGCGTGCGGTCCCAATCCACGATCTGCACGGCCCGTCCAGCGACGCCGTGCAGGACCGCCGGGAGCCGCCCGAAGAGACCGCGCAGCTCGCGGAACTCGTGACCCGCTGGCGGGGAGCAGGAGTCGGCGATCTCGGCGCAGAAGCACGCGACGCGACCCAGCGCGCCGAGGTAGTGCACGCGAAGCGGCGCGAGCCCGAGCGCCTCGGGGCCCAGGGCCGGAACGCGCCCTCCGCCGCCTCCGACCAGGAGCTCGCGGCCGCGGAACACGAACCAGAGCGCGCTCCTCGGCGTGGGCTCCGGCGGATCGAGGCCCGGCTCGAAGGGCGTGGCGTCGCCCTGGTCGGAGGGATCGCTCTCGCTCATGCCCGCAGCAGTATAGGTGGGTGCGCTGTCGAGACGGACGCCCGCGCGCTGCGGACGCCGGTTCATCGCTGCGGCGTTCCTCCCCTGTGTCGATGGTGCACACGGAACGGGCGGGGGAGAGAGGCCCCAGCACGCCGGATCCCGCGCGCATTCCCGGGCGGGCACGCCGGGATCTCGATATGCTCGCCGCTGGCGAGGGGGGCGGGGGATCCATGGCGGTCTACGACCGTCTCACGGTGCTCGACCGCGTCTTCCTCGACGTCGAGCGCCCGAAGACGCACATGCACTGGGATGCCGTACCCGACCTGCACGATTTCGTCGTGGCGACCGACGCGGCGTTCCGCGAGCTGTGCGACGCCGCAGACGCCGTTTCCCACTAGGAGACCGACCCGAAATGGAACCCGCCCCGCGTATCGACGATCCTGCCCCGACCCTCGCGATCGGGGATCGCGTGCGGAGCACCGCGCGCCCCGAGTGGGGCCCGGGCCGCGTGGCGAGCGCGCCGAACGGCGGCAAGGTGTGCGTGCTCTTCCGCGAAGCGGGCCCGCGCACGCTGTCGCTCCAGCATGCGAAGCTCGAGCGGCTCGGCGACGAGGAGCGCACCGACACCTGGCTCGAGCGGCTGAGCCTCGGGCCCGTCGCCCCGGAGCCCGCGCACGTGAGCCCGCGCCAGGCGGCCGAGCGCTTCCTGGCGACCTATCCGGACGGCTTCCAGGGCGAGGCCTATCGATCCCGCGAGCGGGCGCCGCTCGAGGCGGCGCAGGCCATCCTGCGCGGCTCGCTCTCGCGCGAGGCCCTGCGTGCGGCGGGACGCAGCCGGCGCTTCGAGCCCGTGTGCAGGGCCGCTTGCGAGGCGCTCTCGGCGGCGAAGCTCGTGCCCGCGGCGGACGCGACCCTGCTGCGACGCGCGCTCGAGACGAGCCCGGCGCGCGCGCGCTTCGGCGCCGCGCTCGCCGACCTCTTCTTCGGCCGCCAGACTCCGGAGTCCCGGGTCGAGCGCTTCGCCTCGGCGCTCCACGAAATCGGCGCCTGCCGCTGGAGCCTCGCGACCTTCTTCGGGTTCGTGCGCGCCCCCGAGCAGCACGCCTTCCTGCGCCCGGGAGAGACGCCGCTGGCCGCCGCGGCCCTGCGCTACGACATCGGCTTCCGGCCGGCCGTGAACGCCGAGACCTACCTGCGCCTGCTCGGGCTCGTGAGCGCGCTCGGCGAAGCGATCGCGGAGCTCGAGCCCGCGGACGCCTTCGACGTGTACGCCTTCCTGCGCAGCGTCGCCGGCGCCGCCTCCCGCTGATCGGGGGATGTTCCTACTTCGACGTCTTCGGCAGGCGCCGCACCGCGTAGCCCCGGGCGGCGAGGAGCGCCGGTACGCCGCGCTCGCCCACGACGTGGGCGGCGCCGACCGCCACGAAGGAGAGCCCGCCGCCGTCGACGATCCGGGCGATGCCGCTCGCCATCTGGCGGTTGCGCTCGAAGTAGATCGTCTCGAAAAAGGGGACGAGATCCGGATCCTCGCCGAGCCCGGCGAAAACCTCGGCCTCGATGCGCGTGGCGTCGCCCTTGCGCCACGCGTCGAGCAGGAGCGGCAGCCCCTCCTCCCCGGCGTCGTCGTGCTCGAGGACGCTCCGCAGCATGAGCTCCTGCGTCGCGAGCGGGAGCGAGTCGAGTGCTTCGATCTGCGCGCCCGCCGTCTCGAGCCCGACGACTGACTTCCCGTCCGCCTCTGCCGAGCGCGCGAGCGCCATGTCGACGCCGCGCTCGGGATCGAAGCCGCGCTTCTCGAGGCCGACGAGCTGCAGGGTGATGCCGACGAGCCACGGCTCCATGTAAAGGAAGGCGTCCGGGGCGAGCTCTTCGCGCTCCATGCGACCTATCAGCAGCTGCCAGGTCTCGGGGGCGAGTACGCTTTCGAGCGTCTGGCCGTCCTCGAAGAAGCCAGCCTTCGCGGTGAGTTCGGACATCCGCGCGGGATCGAGCTCCTCGGGCGCTACCTCGAGCACGAGCGTCTCGGCGCTCGAGAGCGCCTGCTCGACCGCTGGATCGAAGGCGATCTCGTCGTCGGAGAGGTGGACGGAGCCCATCACGTGGGCGCGTCCGCCGCTCCCGTCGCTGCGCGCCACCTCCCACAGGAAGAGCTGCCCCGTCTCGACCGGCGGCGGGACGATCGCGCAGGCCAGCGGGAGGAGCGCGCAGGCGGCGAGGGCGAGCCGCCGCGCGGAGTCGATCGGGAGGGCCACGCGGCCTACGGCCTCGACGTGTCCACCGGCTCCTCGATCACCGGGTTCTCGAGCTGGCCGATCCGATCGATCGCGACGCGCACGACGTCTCCGACCGCGAGCAGCCGCGGTGGCTTCATCCCGATCCCGACCCCGCCCGGTGTACCCGTCGTCACCACGTCGCCCGGTTCGAGGGTGAAGGCGGTCGAGAGGTGCTCCACGAGCGAGAAGCAGTCGTGGGCGAGCTCCTTCGTGTTCGAATCCTGGCGCAGCTCGCCGTTCACCCAGGTGCGGATCCCGAGCGAGTGCGGGTCGCCGAGCTCGTCCGCGGTCACGATCCACGGGCCCATCGGGCAGTGGGTGTCGAAGGACTTGCCCATCGTCCAGGTCGGCGTCCGCAGCTGCCAGTCGCGCACGCTCACGTCGTCGAGGACGAGGTAGCCGGCGATCACTTCGGGCGCGCGCGCGCGCGGAACGTGGCGGCAGCGGCGGCCGATCACGAACGCGAGCTCGCCCTCGTAGTCGAGCGCGCCCGAGACCCGGGGGAGATGGATCGGGTCGTAGGGGCCCGTGACCGACGTGACCTGCTTGTTGAAGATCGTCGGGAACTCGGGCGGCTTCATCCCCGACTCCGCGATGTGATCGGCGTAGTTGAGCCCGACCGCGAGGATCTTGCGGGGGCGGAGCACGGGCGCCTCGAGCCGGACGTCGTCGAGCGGGATCCGCGCGGCGGCGCGTCCCGTCGCGCGCTCGGCCGCCGCAAGGGCGGCCGCCCCGGCGGCGAGGAAGGCCTCCATCTCCCGCGGAAGCCCCGGATCCTCCTCGGCCAGGTCGACGACTTCGTCGCCGACGACGGCTCCGATGCGCGTGGTGCCGGCATGCGTGAAGGTGGCGAGCCGCATGGGGGGCTCCTCCTGGGACAGTCCGCTCGGGGCCGTGGCGTGAGGCTACCACCGGGCCCCCGATCCGTCATCGAGCCGGTACACTCGGCGGCTCGTCTCGCATGGGAGGGTGTGTGTCGAAGCTGGCCCCGCTTCCGCCGGCGGGCTCCGTCGATCTCTCGTCCCCCGATTTCTGGATGCGGCCGCCCCCGGAGCGCGAGGCGGCCTTCGCCGCGCTGCGCCGCGACGCGCCGATCTCGTTCCATCGCGAGTTCGAGCCGCCGCCGGGGCTCGACCTCCCGCGCGGCCCCGGCTACTGGGCGCTCGCGCGTCACGCCGAGATCCTGGAGGTGAGTCGCACCCCCGAGGTCTTCTGCTCGGGCAGGGGAACCAACATCCCCGACCTGCCGGAGGCCTTCAACGAGTTCTTCGGCTCGATGATCAACATGGACGAGCCGCGCCACGGGCGCCTGCGCCGCATCGTCTCGCGCGGCTTCACCCCGCGCGCCCTCGGCCGGCTCGAGCACGACGTACAGCGCCGAGCACGGCAGATGATCGATCGCGTGATCGACCGCGGGAGCTGCGACTTCGTCACCGAGATCGCGGCGCCGCTCCCGCTCGAGATCATCTGCGACCTGATGGGCATCCCCGAGAGCCAGACCCGCTTCGTCTTCGAGAAGACGAACGTGATCCTCGGCCTCGGCGATCCCGAGTACGTGCCCGAGGCCTCGAGCATCGTCGCGTCCGCGCTCGGGGCCGGGAAGGCGCTCGCCGACCTCATGTTCGACCTCGCGAAGCACAAGCAGGGAAGGGGCGGCGACGATCTCACGTCCGAGCTCCTCGACGCGGATCTCGAGGGAGAGACGTTGACGCACCAGGAGCTCGCGTCCTTCTTCGTGCTCCTCGTAGTGGCGGGCAACGAGACCACGCGCAACGCGATCAGTCACGGCATGAAGGCGCTCTGCGACCATCCGGACGAGCGCCGGCGCTGGGCGGCCGACTTCGAGGGCGTGGCCCCGACCGCCGTCGAGGAGATCGTGCGCTGGTCCTCCCCGGTGATGCACTTCCGCCGCACCGTGACCCGCGACACCGTGCTCTCGGGACACCCACTCGCGGCCGGCGAGAAGGTGGTGATGTGGTACGGGTCGGGCAATCGGGACGCGTCGGTCTTCGCCGACCCCCTCCGCTTCGACGCGCTGCGCAGGCCGAACGAGCACGTGGGCTTCGGCGGACCGGGGCCGCACCACTGCCTCGGTGCGAACCTCGCGCGCCGCGAGATACGCATGATCTTCCGCGAGATCTTCCGGCGCCTGCCCGATCTCGAGATCACGGGTCCCCCCGAGCTCCTGCGCTCGAATTTCATCCACGGCATCAAGCGGATGCCGTGCGCGTGGACGAAGCGCGCCGCGTAGGCGCTGCGCCCGCACCCGGCATCGGAGGGGGAGAGTGCCGCGATGCTGATCGCCCGCGACATCATGCAAGCGAAGCCGCGCAGCGTGTCTCCCGAGACGACCCTGCCCGAGCTCCAGCGGACGCTGCTCTCGGCAAAGATGAGCGGCTTTCCCGTCGTGCAGGGCGGTCGGCTGGTCGGCGTCGTGTCGCGCTCGGACGTGGTGCGCCAGCTCTCGGTCGAGCAGTCCCTGGGCGAGGTGCTCTCCGACTACCAGCGCGAGGCGGGGGGCGAGAACGGGGACGAGGCCTTCCTCGAGCGCGTGGCCCAGCACTTGGGGCGCCGCATGGAGAAGCTGCGGGTGGCGGACGTGATGATCACCTCCGTGCTCTCGGTTCCCCCGGATGCGCCGCTCCAGCTCGTGGCGCGGACTCTCGTCGACAACCGGATCCACCGCCTGCTCGTCGTCGAGGACGGGCGGCTCCTCGGGCTGATCTCGAGCACGGACCTGGTGCGGCTCGTCGCGGAGGGGCGCCTCGAGGCTCGCTAGAGCGGTCGTGCGCCCGAGAGATCGAAGAAGGCACGCAGCGAGGTGAGCCTTCCCTGCGCGTCGAAGCGGACGACGTCGATCACGTCGATCTCGTAGAGGCGGCCGTCGCGACGGATGCGCGCCCGCATCGGAACGGCGGCCTCGTCGGCCGCGGCGCAGACCGCCCCGCGGATCTCGAGGTGCTCGGCCAGCTCGTTGTCGGTGTAGAAGGCGCGGATCGCAAGGGTCCCGCGGCGGGCGCCGCTCCCGACCGGGATCTCGATCGAGGCGTCCGGCGCGTAGAGCGCCACGATGCCGTCGACGTCGGTTGCGGTCACGCAGGCGGCGTAGCGCTCGAGCGTACGGGCGATCGGGGCAGGGGGACCGGACGCCATGGCATGTCTCCTGGTGGGCGCGGAGTCCATCGGACTAGAGCGAGTTGAAGGCCGGGATGAAGCGCCCGGCGTGCGCCCCGCCGTCGACCGGGAGGTCGACACCGGTGCAGTGGCGTGCCTCGTCCGAGGCGAGGAAGACGACGGCGGCGGCGATCTCGTCCAGCGGCGCGTTGCCGGGGATGCCGCGGTTCGCGACGTAGGCCCCGACGTCCTGCGCGGCGTTCGCGAGCTGCTTCGCCCACGGGCGGTACATCTCGGCGCCGCCTCCCGACGGACACACGGAGTTCACGCGGATTCCGTCGCGACCAAGCTCCATCGCGGCCGCCTTCGTGAGGCCGCGCAGGCCCCACTTCGAGGCCGCGTAGGCCGTGATCCCGTTCATGCCGAGCATGCCGTCGATCGAGCCGACGTTCACGATCGCGCCGCCCCGCTGCGCGCGCATCGGCTCCACCACGGCGCGCAGCCCGAGGAAGGGGCCGAGCGTGTTCACCTCGAGGATGCGGCGGGCCACCTCGATCGGCGTGTGGGCGATCGTCCCGAGGTGCAGGATCGCGGCGTTGTTGACGAGAACGTCGACGCGGCCGTGCGCGGCGAGCGCGCTCGACACGATGCGCTGCCACTGCTCCTCGCTCGTGACGTCGTGGCGCAGGTAGCGGGCGGCGCTGCCGAGCTCCGCCGCGACCTTCTCGCCGCGCTCGTCGAGGACGTCGCCGAGCCAGACCCGGGCGCCCTCCGCGACGAAGCGCCGGGCGATGGCCTCTCCCGTGCCGCGCGCGGCGCCCGTGACGATCGCGACCTTCCCGCCCAGGCGTTCCATCGCAGCCCTCCGCGAGCGGAGGGTGACACGAGGGCGGGCGGAGAGCTAGGCTCGCCGTCCTTTGTCTGCGAGATCGAGTCCATCGGCGAGGACGGCGACCACAACACCGCCGGAATCACCGGCACGGCGATGCGCGTCGGGAACGCGATCCCCGCGGTCTGCGCCGCCGCGCCGGGCGTGGTCTCGATCCTCGATTTCCCGCTCTTCACGGCGCGGGTACCCAAGCGCTAGGCGGGCGCGCGCCCGCACGCGTCACCCGGAAGGCCAGCGGCAGGGCGATCGCGTCTCAGGAGCGGAGGCGCTCGGGCTCCCTCGTGCCGCCCGGGGGCTTGCGGCGCAGGGTGCCGTTCAGGAGCTCCGAGCCGTGGCGCCAGACCGCGTCGGCGCCCTCGCGGAGCCTGTGCAGCCAGTGGCGCGCCCAGGCGAACTCGGCGCCCAGGATCGCGAGGCCGATCGGGATCACGAGCATCGCGGGCCCCGGGAGCACGAGCAGCGCGATGCCGAGCAGGAGCACCGTCGCGCCCACCACCGCGACGATGATCCGGCGCGCGGTCTTGACGCTGTGGACGATAAGCCGCCGCACCATGGGTCGGATCTCCGCAACTGCCCGGGGGGCGCCGCCCCGCGGGCGTCGCCCCGGGAACGAGACGAGTATAGGCGGCCCGCGCGCGGAAGAGAGCATAGACTCCCGCCCGCATGTCGCTGCGCCGCACCGTGACCGTCTGGGGGACGCTCTGGCTGCTCGCGATCGCCGCCGCTCACGCGGGCCTGAACCAGGGTTTCCGGCCCTGGGAAGCCGCCGCCGCGGGCGGGCCCGCGAAGGATTTCCGGGTGGGCTTCCTGCCGGTGACCTGCCACCTCACCTGCCCGGTGACCGATTTCATCAACCGGAGCCTCACGGGCAACAACGGCTTCGAGCCGATTCGCTTCAACGGCTTCCCCGAGCTCAAGGAGGCCTTCCTCGCCGGCTACATGCCCGCGACCTTCATCCTCGCTCCGCTGGCGATGTCGCTGCGCGAGCAGGGCGTGCCGCTCAAGATCGTCTACCTCGGGCACCGCGATGGCACGGCGATGATGGTCCACAAGGAGTCCTCGATCTTTCGCATCGAGGACCTGCGCGGGAAGCGCGTCGCCATCCCGAACCGTTACTCGAACCAGCACCTGCTGCTGTATCGCGCTCTCGAGGAGCGGGGCATGAGCATCCACGACCTCGAGATCGTCGAGATGCCTCCGCCCGACATGCCGGCGGCACTCTACGCGCGCGCGGTGGACGCGATCACCTCGGGCGAGCCCTTCATGGGCCAGACGGAGCTCGACGGCTACGGGCGCATCCTCTACCTCACGAAGGACGTCTGGCCGAACTTTATCTCCTGCGTCCTCGCCGTGCACGAGGACGCGATCCGCGAGCGGCGCGCCGACGTGCAGGCACTCGTGGACGGGATCGCGAAGAGCGGCAAGTGGCTCGACGAGACGATGGACCACCGCATGCAGGCCGCGAGCTTCGTCGCGAAGAACTACTACAA
>Ga0214473_10006279_pt1 | contig 14220 bp, 14 predicted proteins | sample RVTome_7_FD_203509 | JGI IMG/M metagenome (GOLD analysis project Ga0214473, IMG submission 203509) | Soil microbial communities from uranium-contaminated site in the Upper Colorado River Basin, Wyoming, United States - RVT98D197 | ecosystem: Environmental > Terrestrial > Soil > Contaminated >... | reverse complement strand
AGAAAGCTAGGCATACAGGAAGTACATTGGGGTCGGGGGGTCTTTGATAGAAAGAAAATGGTTGGCAGAAACTGCCTGAGCCGTAAAGGCCTCTACCATCTCTTCCACTCAAAGACTTACCCCCGACCCCTGCCGGTCGACCACGATTAGTTGATTTGACTCACTTGACCGTGGTCTCGGCGACAACCAGGATTTGGTTGCCCGAGGTGATGACCACCCGCCAGAGAACCCCCGCGCATCCTACAGGAACGCTGCAGTTTGCTCCTGCATTCGTCCGATCGGGACGGTTGAGAGTGTCGTTTCCGGCACCATTGGTGGCGTAGTTCAGCATGTTGGCCGACTGGTGGGAAACGACTCCCCAGATACCCCAGTAGAGCACGTCTCCATTCCAGTAGCGACCGTCGACGCTGAACCCGTTGTTGACCATCACGTCTTCGAAATTGGCGGTGACTTCGCCCACGTTGAAGAGGACGATGCCGCAGCCCGCACCATCTTCGGTGTGACATTCGAGACCGTTGATGGCGTACTCGGCCGTGATGAGATTGTAACCGCGTGCTGGGACGAGGACATCACAGATGTCGTTGTCGCAATAGTTGCGCTCGTCCAGGCCGTATTCGAGACCATCCGGTACACAGATCTCCTGCGGGTTATCCGGGCAAGGCATCGTCCTGAAGTCGGGAACCAAAGGGTTCGCCTCATTCGGGAACGTAGGCCATAGTGCTGGCGCAGGATCATGGAGATCCTCAAACCAGCCGCGCATCTGGTCGGTGACACCTTCATAGAAGGTGACTTTCCAAGCGCCTTGGTCGAGTGTCCCGACGGGATCCGGCAAGACGATCGCCGACGCTACCGGGTCACCGGTTTCGTCAGCCGCCTGGCCAGCCTTCTTGAAGGTGGGTCCTGACTGCCCCTTCAGGTGCTCCGTTGCATTCGTATTCGCCTCGACGCCTGATACAGCCGGCTCCCAAGAGAATCTTGGCAGAGGCAGATTCGGCGCCCAGACATCCAAAATCACGATTGCCAGCACAAAAGAAGCGATCGAGACCACTCCTACAAAGACTACACGGACAAATCTATCGAACATCACTGCACCTCCTTGTGCAATTAGTGGATGATTGTTCCGACTTCAAGTAGGCATAGCCTACACAGTAAGGTTATCTCCCGACGGAAAAAACTCTGACTATCCAGCCAGATCCGTCTTTATATCAGCCCGGGAGAATAGGCTGTAATTGCAAATTCGGTGCTTAATCCTGTATGCCTTTTTAACGTGCATCTGACCTTTGCGAAAAGTCCGCAATTGGACGTTCGTTCTGGTCAGACATTTATATGCCCAAAGCTTGCGCTAAAGGCAAGGAAGAAAAGTTAATTTTTACGAGGTTTAACTTCTCTTCCTCGCCTTCGGACAGTCTTATTCAGCGTCCGGAAGTCGAGTAGAGATTTTCTTAGAGAATATAAGAAGTGCGCCCGCGGCTACTATTGATCCAACCGCCACGGCCAAAAGATTTTCGGCAAGTCCGGTCTCTACCGGCTTATGAATTATTTCCTCTGTTTTTGCTCCGCAAACAACTCCGCCTCCGTAGACGGTCACACAATTTTGCTGAGCATAGGCCGCCTGCGGAGTTAAGACAACCGCGGCAGCTATCGCTGATACTATTAAAATTTTCTTTAACATAAAATTAAAAATATGAAGAACCTATATACGGTTCTTCAGTATCGGTATTATAGGTTAAGTAGTCTAAGGTGTCAAGTATATCCTCTTCAATGGGGTTGTCAAGAGGAAAATGACGGTCAAATCTCCAGAAGTCTGGCGTATCTGAATATCCTCACCGGCGAGCTTAGGGATTCGCAGGTATATAAAATCAGGTCCGCAGTATAGTCGGTTATTTCTTCGCCCTCATCTTGGCCATAAATTTCATAAACGTATTTTCTTTGTTTCCAGACAATTTCTACGGTATCCCCGACTTTGGTTTTGGGCAAATTGTAAAAAGAGTTTTTAAGTCTATAGGGAATACTCCACTTTAAATACCCGTAGCGGTGAGCAGCCAAAATGGTCGATGAGGTCCTTCCGTACGGGGTTCCGAAATCAGGAATTCTCCAAACCCCTTTTTTGAGTGCTTCTTCATAATTCGACCAATCCGCTTCATAGATGGGCGTGTCGATTTTTACAGTCGGAATTATAAGTCTGTTTTCTTCGGGCAAATTTGAATTGAAAGCCGGCTGATATGAGGATACTTGGGGAGCCGGGTTAGTTTCTTCTTTCCGGGCGGTACTTCTTAATAGTTGCGCGATTCTTTGTGTGGCATCGGGATTAATCGAATAAATAATTCCCGGCGCAAAAGCCACGACCAAAAGGATAATTCCGAAAACTAGCAAAATCTTGGCGGTTTTCTTTAAAAAACGAGCCAGGCTTAAATCCGCCTCGCGTTCTTGGGTATAAACGTGAAGCGAGGTCTGATACCACTTCTCTAGATCCCTGTCATACATATATCTATTCTATATGTCGCAACAAAAAACCGCACACTCCTGACCTCAAGGAACGGGTAGATCGCCTGCCCTACAATCCACCCGTCCCCTCAGGCCAGAACCAATGTGCGGTTTTTAAATCACACCTTTATCTTAAATTTTCACAAAGCCCATAAGGGCCTTGACAAACTAAGTTGCGTGTGACTATCTTAATGTGATTTATCTTTTTATTTCCTGTCCTAAGATAAATCAACCCTAAAGAGCATCTCTATTCGTGGAGAGTTCATTCCGCAAGGCTTGATCACCCAGCGATAGCGATGCTCTTTTTTTTTGTAAAGAACTTATTGGTAGTTTAACATCAGTTGTCAATAGTTGTCAAACCCTATAACAAGAACCGTCTTCGATCTCATACCTCCCATAGTAACAACTCTTGGAAAAACTGCTTCAACGTTCGCTAAAATTTCGGGCGATAAAAATATTGTGGACAACTTGGGGAAACTATTTGAGGAATTTCTTAATAGCCTCAGTAACGTATTTAATCTCTTTTTTGGTTATCGGTCTAGTCAATCCCAATCTTTTCGCCTCCTTAACTCTTTTCTCTTGAGCAACAACCTCCCTAATCTCGCCTAATAATCCGACCTCCCCCAGAGCCAGGCTGCCTTTGGGTAAGGGTTTGTCAAAAAACGATGAGGCAATAGCAAGACAAATGGCCAAATCACTTGCAGGCTCCACTACTTTGATGCCTCCGGCAACGTTTACGAAAACGTCATATTCGTATAAAGGTAACCCGCACCTTCTTATTAGAACGGCCAACAGAAGCTCAAGTCTCCTTGAATCAACACCCTGGGCTACCCTTTTGGGAAAGGGCATCTTAGAAGAAACAACCAGAGCCTGAATCTCTACCAAAAGCGGCCTTGTGCCTTGAAGAGTGGAGGTAACCACGCTTCCGGCAACATCCATATGCTCCCTGGAAACAAAAATCTTTTCTACGTTTGTTTCCGGAATGAGTCCCTTATCCTCCATCTCGAAAATTCCCACCTCATCGGTTGGGCCAAAGCGGTTTTTGACTGCCCTTAAGAGCCTAAGGGTCAAAGATTTATCCCCTTCAAACCATAAAACGGTGTCTACTATGTGAGCCAAGACTGCAGGGCCCGCGACCGTGCCTTCCTTGGTAACGTGTCCCACCAAAAATAATGGAATATTTTTTTCTTTTGCGGCCTTAAGAAGTCTGAAAGCACATTCCCTGACCTGGCCTACGGATCCTGCAAGGCCGGTAAGGTCCTCAGTTGTCATTGTTTGGATTGAGTCGACCACAACCAGCCTCTCGCTGTCAAAAGCACCCAATGCAGCATCAACGTCGGTTTCTTCCAAAAACTTAAGGGTCTTATTTCCTATTCCCAGTCTATTGGCTCTTACCTTTACCTGTCCTGTAGACTCTTCCCCTAAAATAAATAGTGTATCTCCGATTTTGTCGGCAAGCTGAAGAAGAAGCGTTGATTTGCCTATACCGGGTTCTCCCGCTATAAGAACAACCTGACCAGGCACGAGTCCTCCTCCCAAGACCCTATCCAGTTCCGAAATTTTAGTAGAGATCCTCGAAGTACTCTTTGAAGGAATTGAAGAAAGACCAACCGGCTTGGAGCTTTTCGAACTTTGACTTTTTGACTTTTCGCTTTTAACTGACGAAACAATCGTTTCGACCAGGCTCCCCCAGCTCCCACAGTTTGGGCATTTCCCTGCCCAGCCTACCTGCGAATAGCCGCACTGCTGACAGACGTACTGGGAATGGGGTTTGGCCATTTCGGCCAATTATACACTTATACTATTTGTATCCAACGGGCTTTGAGGTAAGAACAAGTCCAAGGGATAGTTTTCTTGCTTTTGGATCTACCTCTTCTATGTAAACATTTACTTCCTGACCTTCGGACAGCTTTGTTCCGGGAGGAATCTTCGTAAGATGCACCAAACCTTCTACGCCAGGCTCCAGTTCAACAAACGCCCCGTAATCGGACATTCTTGTGACTTTGCCCGCGACTTTGGACTCGGCTTTGTATTTAGAAGCAACAGTCTCCCAAGGGTCTTCCAGGGCTCTTTTAATAGATAGTGCTAATTTGCCGTCATGTGCTCCCAAGGCCTTCACCTTAACCTTCGTCCCCTCAGAGATAAATGACCTTGGATCATCCACCTTACCCCAGGCAAGTTCCGATACATGAACCAATCCTTCTAAGGTAATTTTCTTTCCTTTTTCTTGCGGAACCTCAATTTTTACGAAGCATCCAAAATTGGCAACGGTCGTCACTTCACCCGGGTAAATATCTCCCTCATGAATTGCCGATAAGGCCTCCCGTGCGGCCTTTATATCTTCCTTCTCTGAAACCTCTTTCTCGGAAAGAACTACTTTATTAAAGGATTTATCAACTTCCAAAGGTATCACCTTTATATATTTGCCAATCATTCCCTGGATATTTTTTGCAACTTCCTTTCCAAGCTGTGAGTTGGGAATAAAGCCCAGGATTCCTTCGACATCAACCGTAATTCCTGACGGGTTTACTCCTTTGACAAAGGCAACGATAGGTGCCTTCCCGGATCTTGCCTTTTCTAGCCTTTGCCAAGAAGATTCGGAAGAAGCTTCTCTTAGAGACAAGATCACGTATCCTTCGGGATTTTCGGGAATTAGAACGGCAACCGTAACCTCATCCCCTACTTTGAGGGTTTTTACGAAATCGCGAGCTTCTGCAAAAGCCTTTTCTGTAACCAAACCTTCGGATTTGCCTCCTATATTCAAAACTACGGACTTTGAAGAAATTGAAGTAACTTTTCCTTTAATCCTTTGGCCCCTGGAAAAACCCCGTGCCTTTTCACCATATGCGGCCAGAAGATCCGCCATGGAGCTGGGTTCTTTAAAAGATTTCGTTTTTGAAGCCACTTAGCATAACCACCTTTCTTTTGTAGCGAAATTATACAGCGATAAGCGCTGAGTAACAAGTCATATGTCCATAAAAAAGAAAAAGCGCCATTTCGACTCAAGAATTAGATTTAGATTGTCAACCCGCAACGGGTTGAAACCATCAATCGTCATCTCTCGCCTACTTGGCGCTTTTTGTTAATCCTCCAAAAATTCTAAACTTCAAGAAAGGCCGAAGGCCTGATTTCAGAAGTTCAAAAACTACCCTTCCACCATCAAAGGGCGGTACCGGTATCAGATTCCAGAACACAAGAAATGTGTTGACCAAAAGGGCGAAGAGAACTACCCTTGATTCATTCGTCATCCGGTCAACAACAACGGCAATATCGTTAAATCCGTACTTACCAAGCTCCTCAACCAGCCGTGCCTGTGCAATCGGGGGCAAATGTATCAGATCTAGCTTCAGGAAAAGAAGAGCGACCTTCGTCACATCAAAATCAAAAGAGGCCCTTAAAAGCCCGGAAATAACCGTCCAAGCCTCCTTTTGATAGGCCACTATTGCCGCCGCTAACACATAAAGCATCTGAGCTATCACCCCATACAGCGAAATCACTATGTATTTGCCCGCTGAAATTCCTCGGGCTTTGCGAACCCATGCACCTGTCCCGATAAGCCACGGAGTGATAAAAATCGGTGTGCGACCCCAAAGCATGATTCGCTTCCAAGGCCTGCGAGGCAGACCGATAAAAAAGCCTACCTTGTAGCCAAGACACTTAGCTGCTATGACGTGACCGAACTCATGAACAATAACACCGCCCAAGACAAGGGCTAGGGCCAACTGCCAATTGTTCATCGGTTCCTCCCTTCTATGGGTTTGAATTTCCGTCTAGTTTGTAAGGTGCCCCCGACCTCCGAAGAAGCGGGGCGTTTCGTGCCGGAAACAGGATAAGTATAAGTTTTAATCTTTTTGTGTTCAAGTTCTTCTCAAGAAAAAAGCGCCATTTCGACTCAAGAATTAGATTTAGGTAATCAACCAGCTATCGGTTGAAACCATCAATCGTCATCTCTCGCCTACTTGGCGCTTTTTGGTCAGACCCTGGAAAGTCTAGTCCTCGTGATTCTCGGGAATCTTCCCCGTGATCTTGCGAATTTCTTCGGGATGAATCCCGACTTGACTTAGAGCTTCGGGAGTGGTGGATTCCCGCACAATCTGTGCGACTTTCCGCACCGCCTTCACGGGCTTTGTGTCACCCAATCGGTCCGCCAAAGATCTCTTGGTATCCATTTTCTTCTCTCCTTCTGTCAGGAATGACTTCGGCGAAGCGGATGAAACGGTCTGAAGTCGGGCAATTCGGTCCGGGAGAAATGGAAGGACCATCGTCCCTCGGGTGCTCTGCGACGAAAAGCATTCGCTTTCCGCCTTTCAGGGCATCATCAACAACCATCAGGGGAATTTTCCTTCCGCATTCCGGACAAGGGTAATCAAATCCCGAGTACTCCATTCTATTCATGGCTGTCTCCTTTTGACTTTCCAAGTTTATAATGTGCCTCCAACATCCGAAGCACCACAAAGGTGCCGAGTTGGAAAAAGAAGATTTTGTCTTTCAAAACAGAGTTCTGGCCCTGACGTATTTTCTCAAACAGTTGCCCGTTCAATATCGTCCGCGCTGCAGCGTTTCATTATCCTGTTCGGAATGGAAAGGAATGGTTCCACTGCGCACAAAGGACCAGAGCTCTGCCTTGAAAGGTGCTATTAGTTTGTTCTTTTAAATCTGAAGAGAAAAGTCCGAAAGTCTTTCGACCGATTCGTGCAAGGTAAGCTTAATCCCTTACGGGACTTCCACTGCCTGCCGAAAATACCCGATCTTGTCTCGGGGGTCTAATAACGAGTCCTAATCTCGGGGTGGGCTTCCCACTTAGATGCTTTCAGCGGTTATCCCTTAGAAACATAGCTACCCGGCGTTGCCGCTGACGCGACAACCGGCACACCAGAGGTTTCTCCAGCCTGGTCCTCTCGTACTGAGGCCAGCTCCCCTCAAGACTCAACGATTCCACCGGATAGAGTCCGACATAATTGTTACAAATCGGCTAGCTAATTTATATTCTTGCTAGCTCCCACGATCGCTCGTGGGGTCCGACCATATCTTGTCGCTTTATGCGACTCTGGCGTATGGCCTGTGAGGATTCTAGTCTGTATAACTTTGAAGTATTGCTTCTTTTGACACCTTTCTTTTTTGGGTGTTCATAGAATATGCAATCTCCAAAACTTTGGTTATACCTTCTTTGTTCAAATGCTTTTTGCTACTTACTATCTCAACAATTTTTTTGAATTTCTCAAAAACTTGTCTTTTGATATGCAATTTGCCTTCAAAGAACGGAATAACCTTCTCTCTCAAACTTGGCAAATCTCGAACAACATAAGCTAAAGATTTGTCAGTTCTATCAGTTTGACTATTTTGTTTTATGTATCCGCAAGCAAGCCTTCGTTTAAAATATTCCAAAACCATCTTTCCAGAAGGATTTTGCGAAACTTTAAAAAAATAGACTACTTGCCAGCCGGTCTTTGTTTCAGGAGATCGAACTATACCAATGTAAAACATTCCTTCTCCTTCAACAAATCCAGCCAAATAATCATCACTTATGAGATGTTTAAGTCTAGTCTTTCCTGCTGATTGTCTCAGGTTAATCATTTTTACTAGTATATAAATTATACACTAGTAGATTAACATTTAGCGAGACTTTCCAGCATATAGCCAGATTTATATCCCTATATTTAATTGCGAAGTATCCTACTTCGCGTTGGACAAAAAGATTTAATTCCACACTCAATGTATATTCAATACGTCTAAAGGGCGAGACCGCTTGGGCTGTCACTTTGATATGTCACCAAAGTCAACTGTCTCACGACGTTCTGAACCCAGCTCACGTACCTTTTTAATGGGCGAACAGACCAACCCTTGGCACCTTCTACAGCGCCAGGATAAGATGAGCCGACATCGAGGTAGCGAACCGCGCCGTCGATATGAACTCTCGGGCGCGACTACTCTGTTATCCCCGGGGTAGCTTTTATCAGTTAAGCTCTGTGCCTCCCACGAAGCATCAGAGGATCATTAAGACCTACTTTCGTACCTGCTCGGCCCTTCGGCCTCGCAGTCAAGCTGGCTTAAACCTTTGCGCTTTCCCCACGATTTCCATCCGTGGTAAGCCAACCTTTGTGCCCCTGCGTTACAATTTAGCAGGGTACCGCCCCAGTAAAACTGCCCATCTAGCACTTTCCCTCAACTCGTTTGCAGAGCTGCCAGGTAAGATTTGCCACATTCCAAAGAGAGGTGTTACATTGTCGCCTTGCGGCTACCTCCTACGCTAGACAATTGAAATGCACAAATCAATGCCAAACTACAGTAAAGCTCCACGGGGTCTTTTTGTCCTGGTGGAATTAGGCCGCGTCTTCACAGCCAACGCAATTTCGCCGAGTGAATGTTCAAGACAGTTACTAACTCGTGACGCCATTCGTGCAGGTCGGAACTTACCCGACAAGGAACTTCGCTTATTTTCGTTATGGCTAGACTCCTTTCAATCTAGCGCCTGTGTGTCGCCACACAGATCGAACCATATCTTCTACGCTTCAACTTAAAAGTGTAGTTCTGCGTGTGGTCTCTGAGGATTCCCAATTACTGGGTCTTTCCTGCTGATCGACTCCACCGAACAGATTTTTACCTTATTAGGTACTGTCGGATACTGAGTTTTTCCAGCATATAGCAGAATTTCGCTACAGCAGCGAATTTTACCGTAGAACAGTTCACGTTGTTATATGACGATTGGTTACGTCTCTCACAATCGCTTGTGAGGTCGGACTATATCATCCTCATTTAATTTGAGGGTCGACGTATAGTCTCTGAGGATTCCTATCTTAAAGGAAAAACGTCGGTTATCCCGTATTTTCTTGTCCTTCCCTTTCCTACATTTATTCTCTCTCGAACTTCTAGAATCTTCCTCAATCCTTGTATAGTCTTGTGCTCCCCCTTATTCATAAGGGAGGCGGCTTCACAAAAAATTGAGAAATTTCTTCTTTTTGTTTCGGAAAGAAGAGGATACTTTTGAAAATATGGAATAACTTTCCGGATAATGTCCTTTGGCGTTGTTACGTCGAATGAATGAAGTTTGTCTATCTTTCTTATCTTTATTATCCCGCAATCAAGCTGCTTCTGAAGAATATCCAGAATCTCTCGATCTTTTTGGGATACATTAAAGCTTAATACGACTTGCCAACCTAATTTGTAGTCGGCTTTACTTCGCAAAGAAATATTGAAACTTCCTTCTCCTTCAACAAAACCTGCCAAGAAATATCCGAGTTCTTCTTTAGATAGGTCTTTCCTGCTGATTATCCGCACTGAGCGCATTTTTACCATTTTATATGGTAGCGTCAGATACTTCAACCGTTTGTACGGTACGGATCTTCCAGCATACAGTCGACTTTTATAACTACTATGTTACTAATAGTTACTGCTGCCGTTTACTGGAGCTTTAGTTCAGAGCCTCCCCTTGATTGCTCAAAGGGCACTCCTCCCCTTAACTTACCAGCACTGGGCAGGCGTCAGCCCCTATACCGCGGCTTTCGCCTTTGCAGGGACCTGTGTTTTTGATAAACAGTCGGTTAGTATACTTTTAGTGCCACCCCGCCGAAGCGGGGCAACCCATCTCCCGAAGTTACGGGTAACTTTTTTGCCGAATTCCTTGAACATCCTTCTCTCGCTCACCTTAGTCTACTCGACCAACCCACCTGTGTCGGTTTGCGGTACGGCTTGATTTGAATCTTGTTGCGAGCCTTTTCTTGCGAATAGAACTTGTTAGAATTGCCCGCCTTCCGGCAGACTTTGCGTCACTGCTCGATTAATCGTCTCAGCGGATTTACCAACTGATCCTATCTAACAGCTTACACTGGACGTCATCCGCCAGCTCTAACTATCCAATTCGGTCAACCCCCAACTTAAAGCGATTCAAACCAAATAGCAGAATTTTAACTGCTCATCCATCGACTACGCCATACTGGCCTCGCCTTAGGTGCCGACTAACCCGTCGTGGACGAACCTTGCGACGGAATCCTCGGGTATTCGGTGGAGGAGATTCTCACTCCTCTTGTGCGCTACTCATACCGGCATTCTCACTTCCATGCACTCCACCAACTCTTACAAGTCAGCTTCACCGCACATGGAACGCTCCCCTACCAGATGCACCTTGCGGTGCAAATTTTAAGCTTCGGCACTATCTTTAATCCTCGATAAATCTTAGGCGCTAACTCTCAAATAGACCAGTGAGCTGTTACGCTTTCTTTAAAGGATGGCTGCTTCTGAGCCAACCTCCTGGCTGTCTGAGAAAGTTAACTTCCTTTTAAACTTAAGATAGATTTAGAGGCCTTAGCTGTAAATCTGGGATGTTTCCCTCTCGCCACATCAGCTTAGCCCGATGTGACTGTCTAGCCCACCTAAGCACTTCTATTCGGAGTTCGATTGAATAAAATTGGTTACCCTCTTCCATCCATTCGGTGCTCTACCAGAAGTGTATGCGCGGGCCACGGTCCCTATAGACCTTTCGGGGAGAACCAGCTATCTCCGAGTTCGATAGGCATTTTACCTCTAACCACAAATCGTCCCAGCAGATTGCAACCTACACGGGTTCGGGCCTTCCCCCGATTTTCATCGGGGTTCACCCTGTTCATGGTTAGCTCACTCGGTTTCGGGTCTTCCGCCTCCTTTTTATAATCGCGCTATTCGCACTTGGTTTCCCTACGCCTCCCTCCACACTGGAGTTAGACAAAAAAGAAAACGGAAACTCGCCGGTTCATTCTTCAATAGGCACGAGATCACTACCCTTGCGGGAAGCTCTCTCGGTTTGTCCGCAAACAGTTTCAATTTCTATTTCACTGGGTGTCTCACCCTTCTTTTAACCTTTCCCTCGCGGTACTAGTTCACTATCGGTTGCAACCCATATTTAGCCTTAGGGGATGGTTCCCCCAGATTCCTACAGAGACGTATACTCCGTAGTACTTGGGATATCCCTAGGGGTCAAGTTAGTTTTGTGTACGTAACTTTCATACTCTTTGGTCCACCATTCCAGATGGTTCCACTACCAACTTAACTCCCATATTGGGATCCCGCAACCCTCCACGAAGCCTCTTGCGAGGCAAAGTGGAGTTTAGGCTGTTGCCATTTCGCTCACCGCTACTTAGGCAATCACTATTGTTTTCTCTTCCTCTCCCTACTTAGATGTTTCAGTTTGGGAGGTTCCCCGCCTTCACTTAATAACTTACCCGAAGGTAAATATTTGGATAAAGGCTCCCGAATAAACGGTGGGTTTCCCCATTCGGACACCGCCGGATCAAAGCTTCGTGGCAGCTCCCCGACGACTTTCGCGACCATGTACGTCCTTCTTCGGTAGGTTGCACCAAGGTATCCACTGTCTGCGTTCTTTAAAACTTACGGCCTTTCTCTTCAGATGTAAAAGAACAAGTCTAATTGTTGGAAACTAGTAATTGGTGGCTCGCGGTCATATGCAAAAAGCCAGACCGCCAATCACCATTTACTAACTCCCAAACTTGTGGACCCGGGCGGAATCGAACCGCCTGCCTCGTCATTGCAAATGACGCGTTCAGCCAGGTAAACTTCGGGCCCTTAAGTTACTTCTGGGTTTTCTTTAAGGCTTCGATCTCAGCTTTAATGGTCTCAACGTGATCCTCCCAAACCTTAAGGTCTGAATAAGAAAGCTCGCCTTGGGCGGATTCGTGCGGAACTCCTCGAAATTTTGAGAGGCGCTCCCTGTATCTTCCTTCTGCCTTTGCCAGCTTTCCCTCAAGCTCTTTAAGTTTTTGGGCGGTGTTCATCTTCATTTTTATGTGCAAAAACTAAAAAACCGGCTATTGAAGCCGGTTAACCCGATAAAAAGCGTCCTTATGACTTAGCCACGCAGCTCCCCGCGTGTTTTGTTTAGATTCAAGGTTACGCTTCTCATTAAGACTTCAAAAGTATGCAGATTATATAAAAGCCGAGCTACCTAGTCAAGGGGTACCGGTTTCTTCTGAGGTTTTCCACCAAAAGGAGGCTTTTGGTCCCACAGCTTGTTTATAAGCCTCCTCCACCCTTGTCTTCTCAATAATCGCTGCGGCTTTATTTCTAATATCCTGCGCTTCCTCCTTGGTAACTCTTCCGTTCCTTACTGAGTTTTCTAGCTCACCACCTCTGTTTTCAAAATCTATCCAAAAAAGCTCATCTTTAATAAAAGGCAATCCTTGTATCGTATGAAACTTAACCTGTTGAGCAATTCTTTCTAAATACAGCTCGAAGTGATTAGCAGGATGTGTAGGTCCTTCATCTTCCATCTGGTGGGCGAGCAAGGGATCGAACCTTGGACCTCGTTCTTATCAGGAACGCGCTCTACCACTGAGCCACTCGCCCGGAATGTAGATAATTTACCACAAAAAGCCTTTCATCTCAATTCACCCTATAATTTGCAATGCTCCCCAGACTGAAGTAAAATAACTTAATCTCGAAAGAGAGGTACACTAAAAACTTGCGAAAGGAGGGTCTCATGACCCTTTCAGACGGAACAGTACTAGTTCTGGTTCTCGGCTCATGCTATCTGACTTTCGGCATCTTTGCCGCGCCAAGAGTTCTCCGGTTCGTTGAATTGCTCAATGAAATCGCAGAACCACTGCTCAGACGAATATCCGAGTGGTACTCAAACTTATAGGGCCAAGCCCGAGGAGGGAACATGAACCAGGCACAGGAACGGCAATTCGAGTTGGCACTGGGCATTCTGGCAGTAGCAGGGATTTTCCTGTTGCTCGCCGGCTCTGCCATCGGTGGTGAAACAGAAGAGGTTGCCTCGGCTGTTGCCTTTGGTCTGATCTCTATCGTGCTTTGGGGAGCTTTCTGGTTATTCCTCAGAGAAAAAGACCGACTTTGGACCTGGGGGACAACGGCCGCAGGATTTGTGATGACTACGCTCTTTGCGTATTACGCCACCAGGAGTGCCTTAATCACGCTCGGTGCGTGTACGCTAGTGCCGCTCATTGTCATCGCAATCCTGCTTGGGAGAATCCCCCCTCCACCCGAACTGCCCTAGCACTTCGCAAGTACAATCAAACAGCCCTCTTGGGTCAATTTCGGTTCAACCGGAACACCCAAGAGGGCATGCACGACTTTTTGCCGATTCATATATATAATAGAACTGTAAAAATGCAAAACCTGACCACTCTTCTTCTTAAGCTTCCGAGAAACACCGAAGTAACTCCCGAGGCAGCCCAAACGTTTCTGGCGGCATTAACCCAAATCAACGGAGTGGGCTGGCTGGATCGTATTTTGGGAAAAGTCCCTCAAGTTTTAGCTCTGGAGATTGCCCTGGTGAATCAGCAAATAAGATTTCAAATAACTTGTGATTCGGACATCGCCCCCTTTGTCGAAACTCAAATTCTTTCCAATTATCCCCTGGTAATAGTCCAGAAAGTTTCCGACTCACTGGCAGAGCTTCCCGAAGGCAAGGTCCTGGAGACAATTTCTCTAAGGGCAAGAGGGGGAAACTATTATCCCCTGGCTACGTTCGCAACATTTAAAGACGTTGACCCTCTTTCTTCTATCCTTTCCGTTCTTTCTAAATCCGACCCCGATGAGATTGCAATAGTTCAACTTGCCCTTGAGTCCATTTCCTCCTCTTGGCAGGCCAGGGGCCAGGCAATGATTGAGCGGGGCATTAGAAATGCCGATGGAACTTTTACCCCACTTCCGGACGAAAGTATAATAAAAGAGAAAATTTCGTACCCGGGCTTTGCCTTATCCCTCCGTCTTGCGTCAACAACAAAA
>Ga0214473_10006278_pt1 | contig 14220 bp, 14 predicted proteins | sample RVTome_7_FD_203509 | JGI IMG/M metagenome (GOLD analysis project Ga0214473, IMG submission 203509) | Soil microbial communities from uranium-contaminated site in the Upper Colorado River Basin, Wyoming, United States - RVT98D197 | ecosystem: Environmental > Terrestrial > Soil > Contaminated >... | reverse complement strand
GGCATGATGGCCGAGCAGGTGGCGCTCGTGCTCGAGGGCGCGTGATGGGCGTCCAGCACACGCCCGAGGGCCGGCCGCTTCCGCTCCCGAACCCGACGACGCGGCCCTTCTTCGCCGCCGCGCGCGAAAAGAGCCTCCTGCTCCAGCGCTGCCCCCGCGACGGCTTCTTCTTCTACCCGCGCAGCCGCTGCCCCACCTGCTTGGGCGCCGACTGGGAGTGGCGCGAGGCGAGCGGTCGCGGCAGGGTCCACTCGTTCACCGTCGATCGCGTCGGCCACCTTCCGGGGCTCCAGCATTTCGTCCCCTACGCGATCGCGATCGTCGAGCTCGCCGAGGGACCGCGCATGACCGCGCGGGTCGTCGACTGCGACCTCGATGCGCTCGCCGTCGGCCAGGAGGTCGCTGCCCGCTACGAGGACGTCGGCGACGTCACCCTCGTCCATTTCGCGCTTGTGTAGGTGGCCAGCAAGGCCGCAAAGCGGCCGCGCAGCGAGGCGTAGCCGAGCGAAGTTCATCAGGCTGCGGCCGCGCAGCGAGGCGTAGCCGAGCGAAGTTCATCAGGCTGCGGCCGCGCAGCGAGGCGTAGCCGAGCGGAGTAGGGGCTCGACTTCGTCACGATCGCGCCCGGCTCGGCCGGCATGGGCTGGGAGGAGGGCAGGCGCTCGATCGAGGCGATCGGCCGCGAGGTGATCCCCGCGCTGCAAGCCCGCTGAGCTCCGCGCGCTCAGGGCCTCGGCGGCGGCTCTTCGCCGCGCATGCGCGCGCCGAACCAGAGCACCCACCACTCCTGGAGCCGTGTCTCCACGGCGCGCAGCGCGTAGTTCGCGCGCACCTAGTCCACGGCCTGGATCGGCTCGACGCCCGAGAGGATTTCCATGCAGGCAATCGCCGTGCCGGTGCGGCCGAGGCCCGCCTGGCAGCCGACCTCGACCAGGTCTCCGGCGCGTGCGCGAGCCCACGCGCGCGCCGCAGGAAAGTCGCAGATCGGTGCCCGGCATCCGGGTACGTCTAGCGCAGCTCGCTCGCCGCCGTTCAAGAAGACGCGCGATCCGTCGATCGCGACCCATCGCACGACGGACCGGCGGGGCGGAAGGATACGCCGCCCCCCCGACGACGGCCGCCCGCGGGTCAAGGCCTGCCCCCGACCCGCCGATCGATGAGGGGGACGCCACCTCGAACGGGCTCTCCGGGGTGCCCGCGACACGCGGCGTCCGTCTTGCCTGGAGAGGCGACCCTTGAGAGCCGGGCTCCTCGCGCTGTTCGCTTTCTCGGGCGCCGCCCTGACCTTCGCGCTCGAGCCCCTGGTCGGACGGCTCCTGCTCCCGGCCTACGGGGGCGGGTTCCAGGTCTGGACCACCTGCCTGATGTTCTTCCAGGCCGCGCTCTTCCTCGGGTATTGCTATGCGCGCTGGATCGGACCCGCGATCGGGCGCTGGCACCTGGCGATCGTCCTCCTGCCGCTGGCCTGCTTGCCCGTGGGCGTCGGCGACACTCCGCCGCACGGCACGCCGATCCTCGCGGTACTGAACTCGCTCCTGCTCCACGTCGCGATCCCTTTCGGCGTCCTCTCCACCACCGGGGTGATGGCCCAGACCTGGCTCGCGAGGTCGGATCTCTCCGATCGCCGCGACCCGTACCACCTCTATGCCGCGTCGAACGCCGGGTCCCTGATCGGACTTCTCGGGTACCCGTTCCTGCTCGAGCCCCTGTTCGGCCTCGGCGCGCAGACCCGGATCTGGACGGCCGCGTACCTGGTCCATGTGGGGCTCGCCCTTGCGATCGGCGCGTCGCTGCGGACCTCCTTCCGGGTCACGCCCGCGGAGGCCGCGGCGTGCGCGGCGCCGGCGCTGCGCACGAAGGCCGGCTGGTTCCTGCTCAGTGCGGCACCCGCGATCCTGCTGATGGCGGTCACGAACGCGATCGCCATCCAGGTCGGATCCCTGCCGATGTTCTGGGTCCTCCCCCTCGCCCTCTACTTGCTGACCTTCATCCTGGCCTTTGGACGCGGTTCCGGGCGCCCGGGGCACGGGCGCGTTCTCTGGCTCTCGCTGCTCCCCCTGGCCCCCGTGCTCTGGCTGCCGGCCTGGCGCGGCCTCGCGCTCCATCTCTTCATCCTCTTCCACCTCGCCCTCGCGAGCCATGCGGAGCTCTATCGCCGACGTCCCGACGCGCGTGAGCTCGGGACCTTCTACTTCGCCGTCGCCCTCGGCGGGCTCGCCGGCGGCGTCTTCGTCGGTCTGGTGGTGCCGCTCTGCTTCACCGCCTTGTACGAGCTGGGCATCGGCTTCGCGCTCTCGCTCGGAAGCCTGGTGGCGGTGCGCCGCGAGGAGCTCCGCGCCTGGCTCTCGAAGCGGGCCGCGGTCGCGTGGTTCCGCCGCTGCGAGAGCCGCGCCCTCCGGCTCGCCGCGGCGATCCCTCTCGCCGTCGCCTCGGCGCTATCGCTCGCCGCCTGCTGGTCGGCGACGGTCGCGATCTCGCGGGTCGACGGGCGCTTCGCCTACCGGAACTTCTACGGGATCTACGCGATCCGCGAGGGCGCTGCCGGCGAGATTGGCCTTCCGGGATCCACGGGTGCGGAGCGGGCGCCGGTGCGCGCGCTGATCCATGGCCGGACCCTTCACGGCTTCGAGGTGCTGGCGCCCGACGGTGCGCGATTCCCGGCGGGCTACTACCATCGGAACGCGCCCTATGCCGACGTGTTCTCGATGCTCCCAGCGCCGAAGACGGTCGGCGTGATGGGGCTGGGCGCCGGCGCGATGGCGGCTCACTTCGGATCCGGCGACGAGCTCGTCTTCTACGAGCTCGATCCCGACAACGAGTGGATCGCCCGCGACCACTTCGACTATCTTCGCAGCTGCCCCGCGCGAGTTCGGGTGGTCGTCGGAGACGCGCGCCTCGCCCTGGCACGGGACCCGGCGGCCCCCGGCGCCTACTACGACGCGCTGCTCATGGACGCCTTCAGCGGCGACGGCATCCCCACGCACCTCGTCACCCTCGAGGCGATCGGGAGCTACCTGAGGAAGCTCAGGCCCGGGGGGCTCCTGGTCTTCCACATCTCCAATCGCTACTACGATCTGCGTCCGGTCCTCCGAGCCGTCTCCCGGTCGCTCGGTCTCCACGGCCTCTATCGGGACAGCCGCCGCGACGGACCGCTCGCGGAGTACGAGTCGCCGAGCATCGTCTACGCCATCGCCCGGGAGCGCGCGACCCTCGCGCCGCTCGCCGAGCGCGGCTGGCTTGATCCCGAGCGGCGCGGCGAGATCCCAGACGTACGCCCGTGGACCGACGACTACGTGAACCTGCTGGTGCCGCTCTACGCCCGGCTCGCGAGCGACCGGCCGCCTCCGAAACCCTGACGGTCGAGCGCGCCGAGGGCCAGCTCAGAAGGCGTCCATGCGCAGCAGGCACACCCAGCAGCCAGATCCAGCAGCCTTGCGCGCCGGCCGCCTGGAGTCGAGTGGTGTACGGGGCCTCGGCGGTCATCCCATGGCGGACCGCGAGCTGGCAGCAAGCTACGCGAAGCTCAGCACGCCCTGATCGAAGACCACCTCGCCGTCCTGGTTCTTGGTCTGGAACAGGCACTGCTTGCCGTCCACCCACATCGAGATGGTGAGATCGTCGCCGGGCATGACCGGCTTCGAGAAGCGGCCCTCCATCGACTTGAAGCGGCGCGGGTCGCCGCCGCACAGCGTGTGCAGCAGCGCGCGGCCGGTGAAGCCGTAGGTGCACAGGCCGTGCAGGATGGGACGCGGGAAGCCGCCGAGCTTCGCGAACGCCGGGTCGGAGTGGAGCGGGTTGCGGTCGCCCGAGAGCCGATACAGCAGCGCCTGGTCGGTGCGCGTTGCGTAGCGCACCTCGTGATCGGGCTTGCGCGCCGGCAGCTCGAAGCTCACGGCCGGCCCGCGCTCGCCGCCGAAGCCGCCCTCGCCGCGGAAGAACGCCGTCATGCGGGTGCGGAACAGCAGCTTGCCGGTGGCGACGTTAACGGAGTCGGAGACGAGGTCCACCGAGGCGGCCTTCCCCTTGTCCCAGATCGCGGCGATGGTGCCGGTGCTCTCGATCTCGCCGTCCGGCGGGATCTCGCCGAACAGCTCGATGCCCTGCCCGCCGTGCAGCATCAGCGCGGGGTTGAAGCTGCCGAGCTTGTCGAAGGGGATGCCGCCGCCGCCGAGCACCACGGCCATGGTGGGCAGCACGCGCTGCGGCGTGTCCTTCGTGTTCTCGGTGGTGAAGGCCAGCTCCTCCACACCCGCGCCCACGCCGAGCGCGTAGAGCAGCGCGTCCTTCGAGGTCCACGAGCGGCGCACGGGGCCGCCCTTCAGGCCGACGGCTTTGGGATTGATGGGCATCGGGGTCTCCTCGTTGGGTTCGGGTCCCGGGCACAGTACTGGATCCCTGGCGGGAATCAGGGATCACGAAAATTCATCGCCTGATACCGAGATTTCATGGTACCGCCCGGGCATGCTCCAGCGCACCGATGCACTGCGACGGCTCCAGCGCCTGGTCGTGGAGAGCCCGCTCGCCGCGTTGCTCGGTGCGCGCCAGGTCGGGAAATCCACGCCGGCCCGTGAGCTGATCCGCAGGCGCATGACAAGACCCTGGTGCCGTCGACGTTGAAAGGCTTCGCCCTCCGGCGTCCTCGGCCGAGGCCGGGCGGAAGGAAGCAGCACTTCTGCGGGGACAAGGGCTACGACTACTCCGATGTCCGAGCGCTTCTCCGCCGCGGGGGCTATACGCTGCACATCGCCTTCCAGGGCGAAGCGAAGCGGTGCTGCCTGAGGCACGGGACGCCGACTGCCTCGTCGCACAGATCAAGAACGTAGGCTTCGTCGCTGTCGCAACGAACGTCCGGCGGCGGTGGCATCGCCGCGCTGGCTGGTTCCACGGGTTCGGAATCGGAATCGATGCTTGAGATAGCCCCGCGCTTCGCGGTCTTCCCCGGGCCTCGCGCTCGCTGATCACTCGCGCTCGGGCTCCGGGCTTCGCTCGCCTTCGGCTCGCTGCGCGCTCGTTGGCGGCGGCGAGATCGCCGAGGCTCGTCGCTCCGGACCGGCCGCGCAGCGCGTCGAGGGGGTCGCGCAGGTCGTCGACGTAGCCGAGCGCGTAGGCGCCACGCGCGTAGCCCATCAGGCGCAGCAGCGGCTCGGGGAGCTCGCGCGCCGTCTCGTGCGGGACCGCGAGGTACTGGTTCTCCTCCTGCCGCAGCCACGCGCGCGCGTAGGTGAGGTTCAGCCCCGTGCGCGTCTCGCCGGAGCGGTTCGCGCCCGCGCCGTGGTAGAGCGCACCGGTGTAGAAGAGGACCCCGCCCGCGCTCATCTCGGCGGGCTCCGTGTCCTTCTCCTCGAAGCGCAGTCCGTCTTCCAGCCGGTGGCTGCCGGGGATCACCCGCGTGGCGCCGTTCGGCTCGGTAAAGTCCGAGACGGCCCAGAGCGTGTTGCACTGCACTTCGTAGCCGCTCGGGAAGGGAAAGAAGTCGAAGGCCCACTGGTCGCGGTGGATCAGCTGGGCCGGCTCGTTGGGCCCTATCGCGATTACCTGGGTGAGATGGATCTGGAAGTTCGTGGCGCCCTGCAGCACGCCCTTCACGGCGCCCAGCACGAGCGGGTGCTGCACCAGCTCTCGCGCCGTGCGCGAGCGCGCGACGAGTCCACCGGTGCGCCGCGTATTCCGTCCGCTGAACCCATCCGTTCCACAGGGGGTCGCCTCGAGCCAGGGAGCGAGCTCGCTCTGGAGCGAGGCGAGCAGCTCGGGGGTCGCGAGCCGGTCGACGACGCAGCAGCCGTCGCGCGCGAGGAGCAGGGCCACCCGCTCGGGGCCCGCGTCCGGCGCGAGGTGTTCGATCGGCATCAGCGACCCCCGAGCAGCACCTCCTGGATGAGCATGGTGTCGAGGTACTCGCGGAGCTCCGCGACCTTCCCGTCCCGCACGCGCATCAGGAAGTGGTAGGTGTTGTGGTAGTGCTTGCCGCTCGCGTGCGTTCCGTCGGACTCGGCCTCGATCGCCACGCGATCGTCCTCGGCGGTGAGCGAGCGGATCGTGAAGCGCAGGCCCTTCGGGAAGGCGTGGAGGATGTCCTTTGCGAGCTGGCGGATCTCGTTCGGGCGGTGGACCCCCGAGAAGGGAAGGCTGCCGAGGGTCCAGCTGGTGCCGTCCTCCGTGAAGGCGTCGGCGATCGCATCCGCGTCGGCCCGGCCGAGGGCCGCGACGAAGTCGCGGGCGACCTGCCTGTTCTGCTCGATTCCCATATTCTCCTCCGGCTCGGGGCTGCGGGTGACACGACGGCGCTGCGGATGACACGGTAGGCGCTCTCGGGCAGCATCTGCCAGCGCGTCTCGGGGCGAGCCGAAGCGGCGGGAGGATCGCAATGCGGGCGTGGGTGGTGCGGGGCGAGGGCGAGCCCTGGGACGTATTCCGGATCGAGGACTTCCCCGAGCCGAGCCACGAGGCGATGGAGCGCTACGCGCTCGACCTCGAGGGGCTACGGGAGCGCCGGCCGGGAGAGGAGCCCTGGCGCCACTACGTGTTCCTGCGCGTCGCGACGGCCGGCCTCGCCTGGCCCGACGTCACGATGGCGACGGGCGAGTATCCCGTGCGCGTGCCGCGGCCCTACGTCTCGGGACAGGAGGCGGTGGGCGTGGTGGAGGACGCGTCCCCGAGCCTGCGCCACCTCGTCGGAAAGCGCGTCGTCGCCTTCACGCCGCAGCCCTTCGGATCCTTCGCGCCGCGCTGCGTCGGCACCGCGCCCACCGTGTGGGAGTGCCCCGAGAGCCTCAGCGACGAGGAGGGCGCGGCCTTCCTGATCGCCTCGCACACGGCCTACCACGCCGTCCACCGGCGCGGCGGAGTGCGCGCGGGCGAGACGGTGCTCGTGCTCGGCGCCGCCGGCGGCGTGCCGTCCGCGGCCGTGCAGCTCGCCGTCGCGGCCGGTGCACGGGTCATCGCCGTCGCCCGGGGCGACGAGAAGGTCGCGTTCTGTCGTGGCCTCGGCGCCGCCGCGGCGATCGACTCGCGCGACGACGACTGGCCCGAGCGCGTGCGGAAGGAGACGGGGGGCCGCGGCGTCGACGCGATCGTCGACTTCGTGCAGGGGGAGCCCGGGCGCCGCGCGCGGCCGTTGCTGGCCGTCGAGGGCCGCCACGTGATGGCGGGCCACGCCGGCGGCCTCCTCCCCGTGCACCCGAACGAGTTCTACCTGCAGAACTGGACCCTTGTCGGCTGCTGCATGGGGTCGGGCTACGGCGAGCGCCTGCCCGAGATCGAGCAGGTCGCGCACGAGCACATCCTCCGGCTCGTCGCCGAGGGCCGCTTCCGGCCGGCCGTGGGTCGCGTGGTCGCCTTCGACGAGATCCCGGCCGCGCTCCGCGACCTCGCCGAGCGCCGCGTCCTCGGCCGCGTCGTCGCACGGATGGAGTGAACTTCGCTCGGCTGCGCCTCGCTGCGCGCTGCGCTTGCGGATCCATCTTTGCTCGGCTCACTCTGGCCGAGGCATCTCCTCCGGCATCTCCGGGGCCCAGGGCGTGCCGTTGATGTGGCCGCCGCCGTCGACGTAGAGCGTGTTGCCGGTGACGTAGCGCGAGTCGTCGCTCGCGAGGAAGAGCGCCGCTCCGCCGATGTCCTCCTCCGGATCGCCCATGCGGTGCATCGGGTGCGCCGCGAGGATCGTCTTCTCCATTGCCGGGTTCGCATCCATCATCGCCCGGTAGGCGTCCGTCGCGGCGGCGGGGCAGATTGCGTTGCACAGGATGTTGAAGGGCGCCCACTCGCGCGCAGCCGTGCGCGTGAGCGCGCGAACCGCCTCCTTGGCCGTGTTGTAGGGCACCGTGTACATGTGCGCGTTCACGCCGTTGAGCGAGCACATGTTGATGATCCGCCCACCACCCTGGCGCTTCATCTGCGGGAAGACCGCCTGCATCGACCAGAAGTTCGAGAGGAACCCCACGCGCAGGGCCCACTCCATCTCCTCGGTGGTCTTCCACTCGACGCGGCCCATCGCGGGCCCGCTCCAGGCGTTGTTCACGAGCACGTCGATCCGCCCCCACGCCTCGATCGCCGCCTCCACGGCGAGCTGCACCTGGCCCTGGTCTCCGACGTCCGTGCGCACGAAGCGGCCTTCGCCGCCTAGCGCGGCGAGCTCGCCTGCCGTGCGCGCCCCCTTGTCGGCGTTCCACTCGGCGACGAGCACGCGCGCTCCCTCGCGCGCGAAGCGCCGCGCGATCCCCCGCCCGATCCCCTGACCCGCGCCCGTGACTATCGCAACCTTGTTCGCGAGCCTGCCCACGTTCTCCTCCTCCTATCGCGTCTGGCGGCGTCCGCGGCGCCCGAGGACGACCCTCCGGAAGCGCTGGATCACCGGAATCCGTTCGATCCACGGCGACGCGTCGGCACGCGACGGGTCGACGTCGCTCGCCGCTCCCGCGAAGCCCGCCGGGATCTGGCTGTGCAGGAAGGGCGGGTCCTCGCTCGTGTCGACGTAGTGGTACTCGTAGCCCGGCACGAAGAGGTCCTCGTCGGCGGCGACGTCGAGCGTGCGCACGCCGTAGCTCGTGACCTCCGTCGTGAGCGCCTGTGGCGGGACGATCCAGACCTGCCTTGGACCGGCGACGAACTGGTACTGGATCCTGCGGTTGCGCGAGAGGATCCGGAGCTTGCGGATCTCGCCGCCGTAGAGATGGCTCATCGAGCGGCTCTCCTCGACGACGCCGCGCGCGAAGTCCGGCTCGAAGCCCGGGGCGAAACGCAGCGAGGCCGGGTCCTTCGGGCGCGTGAACCAGGCGACGGGCCGGCCGCCGTGGATCCGGTTGCGCGGATCGGAGCGGGCCCGACGCCGCGGAGCCGCGAAGTCCTCGTAGGGCTCGATGCGGCGCTCGGGAGCCCTCCGCAGCACGAGGGGGACTGCACGCTCGTCGCGCACGACGCGTCCGCCGCGACGGCTCGCCGCGTCGAGCGCGGCCTGGATCTCGAAGGGCAGGTTCGTCGTTTCCTCGGCCGAGCAGAGCACCTCGACCCCGTCCAGGGCGACGACCCTCACGTCTCCCTTGCCGATCCAGTTCTCCGCGTCCGTGCGGATGTAGTGGGTGGCTGAGCGCCAGACGAGCGAGGAGTCCTTGTAGAAGATGCGGGGATAGGCGGCGGGGCTCTCCGCCTCGGGGATCACGTACGCGACGAAGTAGCGGAAGTTCTGGTCCTCGCGGAGGTTCGCGAGGTAGAAGGTCGCGTCGAAGAGTCGGATCGCGTGCTTCGGCGTGTAGCCCGCGGCGAGGAGCCGGGCGGGATTGCGGCGTGCCGCGCCCGCGGGCCGGATCTCGAGGCCGCAAGCGACGAGGCGCCGGAACTCGCGCGCGACCTGCTCCGGGCTCTTCTCCGCCGGGAGGATCCCCTTCATGATCCGGGTCTCGAGCAACGCGCCCCCCTCGACCCGGATCAGGCGGAGCGGCGGGGCGGCGCGCCTGCGAGCGGCTCGATCCCCGAGCTGCCCCCGAGGCGGGGCAGCTCATCCCCCACGTCGACCCAGTCCGCGCGGGAGTCGAAGAAGACGTGCAGCGCCGGTGCGCGATCGATCGGCCCGTCGAGGTTCGCGAGCACGACGTCGACCTCATCCGGCCGCCGCGTGGACTCGCAGAAGAGCGAGCTCCCGCACCGCCCGCAGAAGGAACGCGTCCCGTGATCGGAGGAGCGGTAGCGTACCAGGAAGGCGTCGCCGGCCTCGACCGCGAGCCGCTCGCGCGGGACGCCGATCCAGGTCACGTAGGCGGCGCCGTGGCTGCGGCGGCACATCGAGCAGTGGCAGTGCGCGCAGAAGAGGGTCGGGAGCTCCACCCGGAAGCGCACCGCCCCGCAGAAGCACCCACCCGAGACCGACTCGCCCATGGCCCGATCCTACCCGTTCCGGCTCCCTCGGGGCCAGTCAGCCCGTCGGCCCACCAGCCCGTCGGCGCCGCGCCTGCGACCCTGGAGCGCGCCGCGGTATGGTCCGGTCCCATGAAGATCGGACTCTTCGGCATCAACACCGGCGACTGCGCCCGGCCCGAGACGGCGGCGAGGGTCGCCATCGCGGCGGAGGCGGCCGGCTTCGAGTCGGTCTGGACGGGCGAGCACGTGGTGCTCCCCGATCCGCAGGCGCCGCCCTCGCCGGTACCGCCGGACCACCCGATGCTCGATCCCGCGGTGGCACTCGCGTTCCTCGCGGCGCGCACCGAGCGGATCCGGCTCGGAACGGGGATCATCATCCTGCCGCAGCGCAACCCGGTGGTGCTCGCGAAGGAGCTCGCGAGCCTGGACGTCCTCTCCGGCGGCCGGCTCGTCTTCGGGCTCGGCGCGGGCTACCTGCGCGCGGAGTTCGACGCCGTGGGAGCGCGCTTCGACGACCGCGGTGCGCGCACCGACGAGTACATCGATGTGATCCGCGCGCTCTGGACGCAGCCCCACCCGCGCTTCGCCGGACGCACCGTCCGCTTCTCCGGCATCGATGCGCATCCGCGCCCGGTGCAGAAGCCGCACCCGCCGATCGTGGTGGGAGGGCACAGCCCGTCCGCGTTCCGGCGCGCCGTCTCGCGCGGCAACGGCTGGTACGGCTTCCTGCGCGACCTCGCGACCGCGAAGCAGGATCTCGCGGGCCTCGCCGACGCGGCGCGCGCGGTCCCGCGCTCCGCGGAGCTCGGCGCGCTCGAGATCAGCATCACGCCGCCGCCGCGGATCGACCTCGAGACGGCCCAGCGCTATCGCGACCTTGGCGTGGCGCGCCTGACGCTCCTCGCTCCGCGGCAGGAACAGGAGATCCTGCGCTTCATTGCGGAGACGGAGCCGCTGGTCCAGAAGCTCGCGTAGGCGCTCCGGCGCAGAGGAGGAACGCGTGGGAAGGCTCGATCGCAAGCTGGCGCTCGTCACGGGCGCAGCGTCGGGGATCGGCGCGGCCTGCGCGGCGCGCTTCGCCGCCGAGGGCGCGAGCGTGGCGGGGGTGGACCTCACGACACCCGCGGGCGGGTCCTGGCGCGAGGTGGAGCGCAGCGCGCCGAAGTCGATCTTCCTGGACGGCGTCGACGTGCGCGACGAGGCGGCGGTCGAACGGGCGGTCGCGGCGGTGCTCGAGGCGTTCGGAAGGATCGACGTGCTCGTGAACGCCGCGGGCGTCGGCTCGGGCGGCGCGCGCGCCCACGAGCTCTCGATCGAGGAGTGGGAGCGCGTCCTCGACATCAACTTGAAGGGCTCCTACCTCGTCGCGAAGCACGTGCTCCCGGCCATGCTGTCACAGGGCTCGGGAAGCGTGATCCACCTCGCGAGCGTCGAGGGCCTCGAGGGCATGTCGCGCTCGCTCGCCTACAACGCCTCGAAGGGTGGCGTGGTGCTAATGACGAAGAACATGGCGCTCGACTACGCGCAGGACGGGATCCGCGTGAACTGCCTGTGCCCCGGGCTGATCGACACGCCGCTCACGGCCCCGCTCGCGCTGCCGGGCCTCGAAGCGGTCCGCGCGCAGATGCAGGGCTGGCACGCGATGCAGCGCCTCGGCCGTCCCGAGGAGGTGGCGGCCTGCGCCCTCTTCCTCGCCTCCGACGACGCCTCCTTCGTGACCGGCCACGCGCTCGTCGTTGACGGCGGCTGGACCGCGGGGCGGCAGATCCGCTACGAGTGAGCCGCCCGTCGGGGCAGCGCCGCGTGAGTTGCGTCGCTGACGAAGCGACGCACCGTGCGCATCAATCCGCCACCGCGACGTCCCCGGACCGGTAGCGAAGGAGCGGGGCGGTGCCCGGCCGCAGGCCGAGCTCGAAGAGGAGGCCGTCGGGTGCGCGGCCCTGGATCCGCAGCAGCCCCGCGTGCAGGCCGCGCTGGTGGTGGAACGCACAGAGCGCAATCCGGTTCTCCGGCGCATCGGAGCCGCAGGCCGAGCGGAAGCGGATGTGGTGGTCCTGGAGGTTCCGGCGTGAGGTGCAGCCGGGGACCGCGCAGCGGTAGCCGTCGCGCTCGATCACCGGGTCGGGCCGCCGCGCCCGCGGGTCGCGCAGCGCCCAGCTGACCAGCGCGCAGTCGAGCAGCGCGTCGAAGGCCTCGCCATCGGTGAGGAAGCGCCCGCGCTCGGGGCGAAGCCTCGCCCGCAGCGTCTCCCGCACCCCGAGGAAGAGCCCGGCCACCGCGCACGGCACCCGCCAGACGAGCTGCTGCGTCGCCTCGGTGTCGATGTCGGGCGCACACATTTGCCGCTCCGCCGGCGGGATCGGGTCCTGCGCTCGCTCCGGGTGGAATTTGCAGCGCTGCCAGGCGAGGTCGTGCCCGGCCCGCAGCAGGAGCGCCCGCTCGACGTCCGCCTCGAGCCGCCGGACGCTGACGCGCCCGGCCCACGCGACCCAGGCCGGTCGCCAGTCGCCGGGGAGGTCGAGCAGGAGCAGCGGGAGCAGGCAGTGGGCCTGCACCCACGAGAGACGCCCGCTGCGGTAGGCATGGCGAAGCTCCGGGCACAGGTCGCCGGCGCGCTCGAGGCGCAGCAGCGCGCGCGCCTTGCTGGCCGACATCCCGAGCTCGTCGGAGGCGTAGCTCGGGAGCGCGCGGTACTCGCCGCGCCACTCGTACTCCGGGGAGAACACACGGCGCAGCAGCGGCGCGACGGCTGCGTCGAGGGTCTGCTCGAGACGCACGGCGAGGCGCAGGCGCCGATCGAGCTCGAAGGCATCGGCCTGCTCGAGCCCCACCGTGAGGAACGCGACCGGGAGCGGCAGCGTGCGGGCGGGGGCGCGCGCCGCGGGCGCCGGATCCCGTGGCCGAGCGCGTCGGTCGCGATCGTCTCGTCGCTGCGCCGGAGCCTCCTCCGCCATCTCGACGAACGCGGGATCGATCGAGATGCCCGAGAAGACTTCGGCGGCGACCAGCTCGAGCGCCTCGCCCGCGCGCAGGCGCTGGCCGGCCACACGCTCCGCCAGCTCGCGGGCAACGGCCCACTTCTCGCAGACCGCGGGCGTGCAGCGCACCACGACGCGCCGCTCGGGCACCGCCTCGTCGACGTCTCCCGGCTCGACGCGTGGGCCGCTCGCTCGGACCTCCTGCTCGAGCCGGCGGGTGGGCAGCGCCCTCGCTCGGGCGATCCACGTCGCCTCGTCCTCGGCGCTCGCCACGCGGGCCAGCAGGCGGACCTTGCTCCACGGCAGCTCGTTCGCGACGAGCGCGCGCTCGAGGGCGGGAAGCTCCGCAAGGGCGCGATGGAGCCGCGCGAGCTGCTGGAGCTGGCGCGCCGAGAGCCCGAGCCGCTCGCGCGCGTAGTCGCCGAGCCGCGCGTAGCCCAGGCGCGCGTGGCCCTGTGTCGCGACGAGCCGCTCGGCGAGGGCCGCGAGCACGCGGCGCAGCGGCCCGCTCGCGCTCGCGAGCCGAGCCAGCCGGTTCTCGGTCGGCTCGGTCGTACCCTCGCTCGCTGCGTCGGCGTCCCAGGCCGGCTGCGCGTCCCACACCGATCGCGGAGCGCGATCGGCGCCCCGCCGCACGGGGCGCGCGAGCGGGAGGAGCTCCCAACCAGCGGAAGCGGCGCAAGCAGCGGAAGCGGGAGAGCCGCGAGGCATCGGGGCGGTCGACACGTCCATTTTGCGGACCCTCTTTGCGGCCCCTCTTGCGGACCTTCTTCCGGATCTCGCAACGCACTCCAGCGTAGGCGAATAAACGACGAAAGTAAAGCCGCGCCCGCGATCGGGTCGCCCCGTTGGCGCGCTTCGCGCCGCCCCGTGCCTCGTGAACGACGGATGGCTACCCCCGCGAAGGCCTGTTCACGCTCGCGCGGGCGAGCCCCCCCAGGCCGCTTTACCACCGCGCGCAGCGGCGGCACGCGGCTCGCAGTCCCGACCGCGAGTGGCCTCCGATGCGGTGCTCCCTACGGCCTCCTGCGCGAGCGGGCTCGGCGTTGCGCCTTCCTACGCCCGTCGACGCCCCGACGAGACCGTGCTCCACACCGTCGTGCGCGAGCAGCTCGAGACCTTCCTCGCCCGCGCCCGGGAGCGCGACCGCCCCGTGCCCCGCTTCGTCGAGCGCGAGCTCCGGGCGTTTCTCGGCTGCGGCATCCTCGCCCACGGCTTCCTGCGCGTGCGCTGCACGGCCTGCGGCCACGACCGCCTCGTCGCCTTCTCCTGCTATCCGGAGCTGAAGACTATCTGGAGCTTCTCGTCTGGAACAGGCGAAATCGCGCATGGGTCCGGCCCTCCTGCGTCCGAGCATCTGGGTTTCTCCGGATAGTCTCCTCCCTGGGCAATG
>Ga0214473_10006277_pt1 | contig 14221 bp, 8 predicted proteins | sample RVTome_7_FD_203509 | JGI IMG/M metagenome (GOLD analysis project Ga0214473, IMG submission 203509) | Soil microbial communities from uranium-contaminated site in the Upper Colorado River Basin, Wyoming, United States - RVT98D197 | ecosystem: Environmental > Terrestrial > Soil > Contaminated >... | reverse complement strand
CGGTCGTACTGGCCGCGGTCCGGCTCCTCGCTGCCGCGGTCGCGGGGCCGACGGTGACGGGGCAGCACGATCCCGGCGCTGTCGATCTCCCCCGTGTCCGGGCGCAGCAGCTTGCCGGAGCCGAGCGCCGCGTCCTCGAAGCGCTGCATCCCGGCGAGGAGGTGCTCCGCGAACTCGGGCTCGAGCTGTACGTCGGGGTTCAGCAGCAGGAAGAACTCCTCGCTGTGACCCCCATCTCGAAACCGCGCGAGGATGATGTTCGCGGCCTCGGAGAAGCCGCGGTTGCGACGCGGCTGCCACTCGACTTCGGGGTGGCGCTCCTGGAGATCGCGGAGCTCGTCCGCGAAGGGGTCGTTGTCCACGACCAGCACCCGCGCCGGGGCGAGGGTCTGCGTCTTCACGCTGGCAAGACACTGCGCCAAGTCCCCGTAGGTACGGTAGTTCACGATGCCGACCGCGTACCGGGGCAGTGCGCCGGTCGCGCTGGCACGCAAGATCTCTGGGGAGGGGGGAGGTTTCGGGAGGGCTACCATCGATCAACATTCTACGGCGGCGCGGGCCGATCACTCAACCCTCATTTGATTTCGCATCCGTTTCCATGGGGTAAGTTCCCCCGGGGTCCATAGCACACGCGCGGCGCACCGGGCGAGGATCCTCTCTCGTGAGTGGCTCGGATCCCAGAAGGAAGGGTTGGCGGGTTCACCGAGTGCTATCCAATCGCTCCGAGCCGCCACAGCGGGTGGTGGGTCGGCGGACTGAGCCCATGCAGAGCACCATCGAACCGATCGGAGCCCCCGAGACCGCCGTCCGGCGCCTGAGCTGGAGGGCGGTGGTGCCGATCCTCGCGCTGCTGGCTGCCGCGATCGTCTACCGCGACCTCGCGTTCTTCGATCCGGGCGCGGGGCGCCCGCGCGACCTGGAAGGGGCCGACGCGCTGTTCTTCGAGCCGGGGTCGAGCTCCCCCTGGCTCGTCTACGCGGTCACCCTCTGGCTGCTGGCCCGGCGTTGGAGCCGCTTGCGCGACGCGATCGGCACCTCGTCCCGTCCCTTCTCGGCGGGCCTCCTCCTCGCCTCAGCCGCAGCGCTCTGCCTGTGGGGACGTCATACCGGGACCGCTTCCCTCCAGGTGCCCTCCCTCTCGCTCCTCCTGCTCGGCAGCGGTCTCCTGATGGGCGGAGCGGCCGGATTCCGCGCCCTGCTCCTCCCAGCGCTCTTCCTTCTCCTCGCCGTTCCGATCCCTACCGTGATCGTCAACCAGATCATGTACCCGCTGCAGCTCGCAACCGCGCGCTGGACGACGGCCCTCCTCGGGCTCGTCGGCGCCGACGCCGTGGCGCAGGGCGACCTGATCCTGCGCGGGGGCCGCATCTTCCAGGTGATCGAGAGCTGCAGCGGCCTGCGCACGATGGAGACGCTGGTCATGGCCGCGACCGTCTACCAGGAACTCCTGCGGCGCGGCCGCCTGCAGGGCGTCCTGCTGGCGCTCGCGGCCCTGCTGGTGGGATTGCTGACGAACCAGCTCCGCGTGTTCGTGATCGTGCTGAACCCGTACTCGGACTTGGTGGCCGTCCACACGGGTCAGGGGCTCGTCATGATCGTGGTGGGGGTGCTGCTGCTCGCGGCAGTCGATGCGATCCTGGCGAGGCTGCTGCCCGCACCGGAGTCGGGGCCGGTGCCAGCGAACCGCGCGGCGGAGGAGCCGCACGCCCGTTGGCTCGCGCTGGCCGGCTTGAGCGTCCTGCTCTGCGCGGGAACCCTCGCGATCGAGCCCTGGCAGCCGACCCCCCGGGCGCAGGCCTCCCTGTCGACGGTCTCCGGGCAGCTCGACGGCTGGTCCGCGACGCGCCTGCGCCTGGACACCCAGTTCCTCGGCTCCGTGTCGTTCTCCGAGTGGATCCACCGGCGATACGCGAAGGACGACGAGACCGTCGATCTCCTCATTGGAGGCGATGATCGACTCGGCGCGCACACGAACCTGATCTCGACCAAGACCGCGGTGCCGGGTCCGGGTTGGACCATCGTCGAGCGCGGGCGCACGACGCTCGAGAGCGGTCGCGAGGCGGAGGTGTTCCGGCTGCGAAAGAGCACGAGCGAGGCGCTCGTGTACCGCTGGCACCTCGGCGTCGAATCGCGGCCGCGCGAGATCCTTCGCTCGCTCCTCGCGCTCGATCGCAGTGAGCTTCGCCGCCCCGGACGCGCCCTGGTGGTGCGGCTCTGCACGCAGCTGCGCGACGGCGACGCCGCGAGCGCCGAGGCTCGCTTGCGCGGCTTCGCGTCCCGGCTCGAGGACGAGCTCTCGGGGATCGTCGGCGGGGGAGCGAAGAGCTAGGCGACGGGCCCGGGACGCATCGGGGGGCCAGCCCTCCACGGGGGACACGGATGCTTCGCGCGCTCTGGGAGTACCGAGCCCTCGTCGCGAGCCTCGTGCAGCGCGACTTCCGACTGCGCTCGGCGCGCGCGCTGTGGGGAAACGCCTGGCTCGCGATCCACGCAGCCGCGCAGATCCTGATCTACACGGTGATCTTCTCCGAAGTGATGCAGGCCCGACTGCCGGGTGCGGGCGACCGCCTCAGCTACGGCCTGTACGTGTGCGTCGGGCTCATCACCTGGAGCTATTTCAGCGAGATCCTGGTGCGCAGCCAGACGCTCTTCCTCCAGCACGCCGACCTGCTCAAGACCCTCCGCTTCCCGCGCGCGACGCTCCCGGCGGCCCTGTTCGTCGGAGCCACGCTCAACTTCGCGGTCGTCGCCGGGATCTTCCTCGTGGTGCTGCTCGCGACCGACCGCTGGCCGGGGATCGCTCTGCTCGGCGCCGTGCCCCTCCTCGCGATCCAGGGTCTCCTCGCCCTCGCGCTCGGCGTGCTCACGGGGACCGTGAACGTGTTCTTCCGGGACGTCGGCAACGCCATGAGCGTGCTCCTGCAGTTCTGGTTCTGGCTCACTCCCATCGTCTATCCGATCGGCATCGTCCCGGAGCCCGTGCGAAGCTGGCTGGCGCTCAATCCCCTGTTCCCGATCGTGTCGGGCTACCAGAGCATCGTCCTCGAGCAGACGTTGCCCGATTGGGCCGGAGCCGCGTTGGCGCTGGCGGTGGGCCTGGTGCTCGCCGGCGCGGCGTGGTCGGTCTTCCGCGCCCTCAGCCCGGATCTCGTGGAGGAGCTGTGACGGGCGGGGTCCGCGTGGAAGGAGTGGGCAAGCGCTACAAGCGCTACCCGCGACCGGCTGAGAGGCTCGTCGAGTGGCTGACGCTCGGGCGCGTGGCGCGTCACGAGCCGCTCTGGGTATTGCGCGGCGTGAGCTTCGAGGTCGAGCCGGGGACCGCCATCGGCGTGGTCGGCGCCAACGGCTCCGGGAAGAGCACCCTGCTCAAGATCATCAAGGGGACCATCCGCCCGAGCGAGGGACGCGTGGAGCTGGCGGGTCGCATCGCGGCGCTCGAGCTCGGTCTCGGCTTTCACGCCGACTTCACGGGCCGCGAGAACCTCTACCTGGGGGGGGCGCTGCTGGGCCTGCGAGCAGGCGAAGTCGAGGAGCTGCTGCCCGAGATCGAGGCGTTCGCGGAGATCGGGCGCGCGATCGACGACCCCGTGCGCACCTACTCGGCCGGCATGCAGCTCCGACTCGCGTTCAGCCTGGCGACCGCGCTGCGGCCCGACGTGCTCCTGATCGACGAGGCTCTCGCGGTGGGCGACGTCTACTTCCAGCAGAAGTGCGTCGCGCGGATCCGGCGGTTTCGCGATCAGGGAACCGCTTTACTGCTCGTCTCGCACGACCCGGTCGCGGTGAAGACGTTCTGCGATCGAGCCGTTCTGCTCGACCGTGGACTGCTCGCACGCGAGGGCCCGCCCGACCGGGTACTCGAGTACTACAACGCCATGATCGCGAAGCAGACCGCCGACCAGGAGATCTTCCAGGCGGAGAATCTGGGGAAGAGCCGCGGTCAGACCCGTTCCGGGGATCGTCGCGCGACCATCGAGATCGCCGAGCTCCGCGACGACTCCGGCCCGGCGCGAGCCTTCCGGGTTGGCGAGACCGTGGGGCTGCGGATCGAAGGCCGCGTCCGGCTCCCCGTCGAGGATCTTACCGTGGGATTCGCCATCCGCGACCGCCTGGGCAACGACGTCTTCGGAACGAACACCCACCACCTCGTGGTCGCCGCGCCGCCGCTGCGGGCGGGCGAGAGGTTCCGGGCCGAGTTCCGCTTTCCGCTGAATCTCGGCCCCGGAAACTACAGCGTGACCACCGCGCTCCACGCCGGTCCCGTCCACCTGGGCGGCAGCTACGACTGGTGGGACAACGTGTGCGTCTTCCAGGTGATCCCGGGCGACGAGCCGTATTTCGTGGGCACCTGTCACCTGCCGGTCGAGAGCAGGCTGGAGGCGGTTGCGGGCGATGCTTCGCCGGTCGTCTCGGGGGCCGCGCACCGCTAGGGTTGCGCACGCGCTGCGCCCGGCGGGGCCTTCCTGGTGGACCCTGCATCGGCGGAGGGGTACCGTCACCATCACGAACCGGACGCGGGTTGGGTCACCGATGGCGGACGATTCCAGAGATCCCCTCATCGCGAGGCTCGAGGACGCGGGGTTGGGGTCCGGCGTGGCCCGCGCGGAACGGCACGCGGACGCCGCGGCCCTTCCCGCCGCTGCGCGCCTGCGCTGGCTCAAACGCATCGCGCGGCGCCTGCTGCGCTTCCACGTGCAGGGTCAGTCGGAGTTCAACGCAGGGGTCGTGAGCGCCCTGCGCGAAGCCGAGCAGGCCCTGCGTCGAACGGCGTCCCGGGCGGTCGGCGCGGAGCGGGCGGCCGCCGAGGCGGAGCGAGCCGCGGCGGAGCGGCTGGGCGTCGTCGAGCACTTCCAGGGTGACATGCTGCGCCGGATCGAGGCGATCGAGACCCACCTCGTGCGGATGCAGGCCGACATCGAGCGGCATCAACGCGAATGGACGCAGACCGTGAACGAGGCGCTCGGCCGCCTCGAGTCCAACCTGCACGCGCAGGGTCGGCACCTCGACGATCTCGCCGGTCACGTGGTGCACCTGGCGGACGAGCAGCGCGACGTGCTCGACGTGGGTGTCCAGGTCCCCCGCCTCGCCGAGGACCTGCGGGCCCGCATCCACTCCCTCGAGCGCGTGCTGCGACCCGACGTGGACCTCGATCACTTCGACTTCGCACGGCGCTTCCGGGGCGATCCGGCGCTCATCAAGAAGCGGCTCCAGACCTACGCGCGCCTGTTCGGAGACGTGAGGCGGGTGCTCGACCTGGGCTGCGGGCGAGGCGAGTTCATCGAGGCCTGTACGGAGCTCGGCATCGGAGCGTACGGCGTCGACTCCGACCCGTCGATGGTGAGCTACTGCCAGCTGCGAGGCTTCGAGGTGGGTCTGGGCGACGCGCTCGCCCACCTCGCCCAGCTGGAGGACCGTTCCCTCGATGGGCTCTTCTCGGCGCAGGTCGTCGAGCACCTGACGACGCCCGAGCTGGTCGATCTCGTGAAGCTCGCCGCCGCCAAGCTCAAGCGCGGTGCGCTCTTCATCGCCGAGACCATCAACCCGGACACCTTCTCGGCGCTTCGCTGGTTCTACATGGACCTGACGCACTGGCAGCCGATCCCGAGCGCGACGCTCCAGTTCCTGCTCGAGGAGGCCGGCTTCGTGGTGCGGGACGTCCTGTACTCCTCGCCCCTCGAGGAAGGCGAGAAGCTCACCCTCCTGGCCGCGCCGGACGAGGCCGCCGCGGGCGCGCAGCGTGACCTGATCCGGGCCTACAACCAGAACGTCGGGAAGCTCAACGACCTCCTGTACGGAGCGCAGGACTACGCAGTGATCGCGGAGCGATGAGCCCGAGATCGGTCCGGACCGTGTGCATCTGCTACCCCCAGATTCCCTTCTTCCAGGGGGGGACGGAGCTCCTCTGCGCGGCGCTCTGCGACGAGCTCCGCGCCCGGGGCTACGAGGCGACCCTCGTGTCCATGCCCTTTCGCTGGTATCCGAAGGACGAGATCGGCAAGAGCTGCCTCGCCTGGCGCATGCTCGATCTCTCCGAGAGCAACGGCAAGAAGATCGACCTGGTGATCGGAACGAAGTTCCCCTCCTACGTCGTGAATCACGAGCGGAAGGTCACCTGGCTGGTGCACCAGTTCCGCCAGGTCTACGACCTCCTGGGAACGGAGTTCAGCGAGTTTCGCTGCTGCGCCGAGGATCAGCCGATCCGGGAGATGATCGTCCGGATCGACCGGAGGACCCTGCTCGAGTCGCGCCGCATCTTCACGATCTCGCGCAACGTGGAGCAGCGCCTGCGGCGCTTCCTCGGCATCGAGGGGACGACCTTGCATCCGCCGCCGCGCGGACGCGACCGGTTCCGGTCCGGCGAGTTCGGGAGCTACGTGCTCGCCGTGGGGCGCCTCGAGGTCACGAAGCGTCTCGCTCCCCTCGTCGAGGCCATGCGCTTCACCGACCCCGAGCTCCACTGCGTGCTCGTGGGTCGAGGGCCGGAGGAAGCGACGCTGCGGTCGCTCGCGGAGCGGGCGGGCGTGGCGGATCGCGTGCAGTTCCGCCCCGAGGTGGATCTCGACGAGCTCGTGCGCCTGTACAGCGGCTGCCTGGCCGTCTACTTCGCCCCCTTCGACGAGGATTACGGGCTCGTCGCGGTGGAGGCGTTCCTGTCCCACAAGCCCGTGATCACGGCTCCCGATTCGGGAGGGCCCCTCGAGTTCGTCGAGGACGACGTGACCGGGATCGTGGTGGAGCCTCGGGCCGCGGAGATCGGCGAGCGGATCCGCCGGCTCCACGCGGACCGGCGCGGCGCCGAGGCGCTCGGACACGCGGGCTTCGAGAGGGTGAAGCACATCGAGTGGGATCCCGTGATCGACGCGCTGCTCTCCGCATGAGGACCCGACGTCCCCGCGTGGCCTGGTTCAGCCCCCTGAACCCCGACCGCTCCGGCATCTCCGACTACAGCGAAGAGATCCTCCCCCACCTCGAGGCGTTCTGGGAGCCGGACCTGTTCGTGTTCGGGTATCGGCCGAGCTCTCCGGCGCTCGCGCATCTCCGGGTCGTGGACTGCGCGGTTACGGATCCGGTCGCGGTGCTCCACCGCTACGATGCCGTTCTCTACCACGTGGGGAACAGCCCCTCCCACGAGTACATCTACGAGACCCTGCTTCGCTGGCCGGGGCTGTTGGTGCTCCACGAATGGGCGATTCCCCATCTCGTGGTACACCGCACGGTGGAGCGCGGCCGTCCGCACCTGTATCTGAACGAGATGCGGTGGCAGCACGGAGACGCCGCGGCCGAGCGCGGCCGACGGCATCTCTTCGGCGCAGACCCGCCGCCCTGGGACGCGGAGCCCCTGCGCCATCCGTTGAACCAGCGGGTCTTGGAGTGCGCCACGGGCGTCGTGGCCCACTCGGACTTCGTCGCGTCGGCGGCTCGTGCGGCACGGGGCGACCTGCCGGTCTTCCGGATCGACCATCATGCCGAGCCTCCGCCCGGGTGCGCCTGGAAGGGGACCGCGGCCGGCGACCCTGCAGCCGGCCGGATCGTCTTCGCGACGGCGGGGAGCCCCGGGCTCAACAGGCGGGTGGAGTGCGTGCTGCGCTCGTTGGCCCGTCTGCGGGGCGAGCTCTTGTTCCGCTACGACCTGATCGGCGGCTGGGCGGGCCGGCCCGACCTTCTCGCAGCCGTTCGAGAGCTCGGACTCGAGCCCTCGGTCCGCTTCGTGGGACGCGTGGATCTCTCCGAGCTCTACCGGCACCTCCTCGCAGGCGACGTGTGCATCAACCTCCGGCATCCGACCCTGGGGGAGACGTCGGCCATCGTAATGAGGGCTCTGGCCTGCGGACGGCCCGTCGTGGTGAGCGACGTGGGATGGTTCCGCGAGCTCCCGGATGAGCTCGCCGTCAAGATTCCCCCGGGCCCCGACGAGGAGGACCGCCTCACGAGCGAGCTCTCGAGGCTCGGAGCGGACGCGAGGCTGCGCGCCCGCATGGGAGAGGCCGCTCGCCAATGGGCCGCCCATCGCGATCCTCCGAGCCGGGCCAGAGCCTACGCCGGGGCCCTCTCCGCCGGCGGAGCTCACCCGGCGAGGGCGTTGGGGCGACTGCTCTTCCAGGTGACCGACACCCTTCGCCACATTGGCGTGGACGAAACCACTTCCCTGAGCGGGACTGCGCTTCGGGTGACCTCGAGCTTGCGGTGCGCTGACTGGGAGAGAGACGAAACCCATCGACCCCCGAGGGGAATCGAGCCGCCCGGATGAGAGGGGAAAACGACACGCGAGGGAGCCTGGACGGCGCGAGCGTCCGGAATCGGCGTGTTCCGAGCGACGGTCCGTCGGGTCCTCTCGATGGCTTCCGTCGCATCGCGCTTTCCCCGGCTGTGACGGGGTCCTGCGCCGCCGAAGCGCCGGTGTGCGGATCGCACTTGAAACCCAGGGAACCGGGAGACTAAACTGTGGCCCGAAGCCGTTGGTCCCTCGCGGGGGGCGAGCCTCCGGGCCGCTCTAGTATGGGCATTCACCCCAAGAAAACCGGGAGAAGTCATGAGTTTGCTCGATCTACTCAACGACACGATGCGATCCGCGGCGGTCTTGGCCGTGGGGCTGCTCATCGCCCTCCCGGCCTTCGCCGGCCCGCCCGGGGGCGCCCAGGAAGGTGTCGTGAAGAGAGCCCAGACGGGGGACTTCTTCTTCGTGGACTTCAACTACGACAAGACCTTCACGGGTGCGGCGGACAAGAAGTTCCGCATCCAGGGCGGCGCGCTGACGAGCGCGCTCCTGATCGTGGGGGACTTCGACGGCGACGGCGTGGACTCGGTGGGTCTGATTGACGACAGCAAGGCCTACATCGACGCAGACTCGAGCTTCACCTGGGCGCCGGCCGGTGGCAACGAGCTCGTGAACTTCTTCGCCCCGAACGTCGGCATGACCGACGCCGTCGTCGGAAACTTCAGCGGCGACACCCAGCAGGACTTCGCCAAGTTCGAGGACGCCGGCAGGTTCTTCTTCGTGGACGCGAACGGGAACAAGCTCTGGGATCCTGCGTCTGGCGACAAGAAGTTCCGCATCCAGGGCGGCACCATCGCGGGCATCCCCTTCGCCTGCGAATGCTTCACCGCCGGCCAGGCCGTGGTCGGGATCCTGGCGGACGACAAGGTGTACCTCGACGAGAACCGGGACTTCGCGTGGACCCCCGGGGCGGGGACCGAGGAAGTGCAGTTCTTCGCTCCGGGCGTCGGCGCGACGCAGTTCGTCGTGGTTGGCGACTGGGACAACGACGGCACCGAGGAGATCGCGAAGGTCGCCGGCAACTTCATCTACATCGACCGCAACGGCGATTTCACGTTCCAGGCCGCCGACGACGACAAGTTCCGGATCCAGAGCGGGACGATCGTCGGCCCGTACGTGGCCGGCGACTTCGACGGCGCGAACGGAGCCGAGGTCGGTGTCGTCGATGCCTCGAAGTTCTACCTCGACGCGAACAACGACGGCTCCTGGACGCCGGCGGGGGGCGACACCGCCACCTTCTTCGCTCCGGGCCAGGGCACCACGCTGGCCGTGGGCGCGGGGGTCTGGCAGTAGCGACCAAGTCGCTCGTCGACGCATCTCGATGACCGGCTCCCCGACTCGTACGGGGAGCCGGTTTCGTTTCTGCCGGGCTCGCGAACGTTCCGGGCGTGCGAAGACCGCACTCGCGTGGCTGGCCGCCGGATGCGCGATCCTGGCGGGATGCGGCGAGCGTGGCCAGGAGACGCACGATCTCCTCCAGCTCCTCGGCGAAGCAGAGGTCCACCGGGAGACCGTCCTGATCGATTTCGGGGCTCCCGAGGCGGCAGCGTTCCTCGGAGACGGCTGGTCCTACCCCGAGGCCAGCGCCGAGGAGACCTTCTCCTGGGCCGTCGGCGATCGCTCCGCCGTTCGCATCTTCGTGGCTGAGCCCGGCGAACGCGTGCTGGTGGCCCGCTGCCTTCCCTTCCTCTTCGAGGGGGCGACGACCCAGACGCTGGGCGTCTCGATCAACGGGCGCGAGCTCACAACCTCGCAGCTCGAGCGGGGTCTCGCCACGTACCGGTGGAAGATCCCGGCCGACTGGCTGCGGCCAGGCGACAACGACGTTGGATTCTCGTACGCCTACCACCGAAGCCCGGCGGACGTGCTTCCCGATTCGCAGGATCGCCGGAGTCTCGCGGTGGCGTGGTACGAGCTTCGCGTCGAAGGCAGCCGTCCGGGCGATCCACCGGCGATCGAGGCGCGCGGATCCGGGAGCGTGCTGCGCATCTCCTTCGGCAGCCGCATCGACTACTTCCTGCGCATCGCGCGTCCCGCGGAGCTCTCGCTGGGGGGCCTGCACCCGGTGCGACCCCCGGCCCCGGGCAGCGATCTCCCCGCTCTGCGCGTCGTCGTGGAGGGCGACGAGACCGGCACCCTCCTCGAGCGGAACGTTCCGCCCGGAGACGGGATCCGGCTATCGATTCCGCTCCGGAACGAAGAAGAGATCGTCCGCCTGTCGCTGCTAGCAATCTCCTCGTCCCCCGGGGACGATCCGGCCGCCGGAATGGAGCTCGGCCAGGCCGCGGTCCGCTTCGCGGAGCGCGCCGCGACGCCCGCGGCGCAGCCGGCCTCCGCCGGCCCGGGTGGGCCCCGGCCCCACATCATCCTCTACACCGTGGACTGCCTGCGCGCGGATCACCTGGGCGTCTACCGGTATCCGCTGCCCACCTCCCCGCGCATCGACGGATTCGCGCGCGACGCCGTGGTGTTCGACGATGCGCGGGCCACGACCTCCTGGACCCGCCCCGCGGTCGCATCGCTCCTGACGGGCCGCTATCCCGGCAAGCTCGGAGTGCTCGCTCCTGCGGACGTCCTCCCCGCGCGCGAGACGACCCTCCCCGAGCTCCTGCGCAGCGCGGGATACACGACGGCGGCGATCGTGACCAACGGGAACCTCGCCCCCGAGTTCGGCCTGGCGCAGGGCTTCGACAGCTACCTCCATCTGAAGGAGGACCTGTCCCGCCCCTCGGTCCACCAGGACGCCTCGCGCCTCCACGAGGAGGCCGTCCGCTGGATCGAGAGCCGCGATGCGAGTCGCCCCTTCTTCCTCTACCTGCACGCGACCGATCCCCACGGGCCCTACGTGCCCGATCCGGAGTTCCGCCAGCGATTCGCGCCACGGCTCGAGGACCCGACGCTCGGGTCCCTCGGCTCGCTCGTAGAGATCGGGCGCTTTCGCGTCGTCCCGAGCGAGCGGGAGCGCCTCGATCTCGTCGCCCTCTACGACGCGGAGATCGCCTTCGTCGATCGGGAGTTCGGTCGCCTGCTCGACTTCCTGAGGGAACGGGGGCTCTACGCCGACGCGCTGGTCGGCTTCGTCGCGGACCACGGCGAGGAGTTCCGGGAGCACGGCTGGTGGGAGCACGGCAAGACGCTCTACGACGAGCAGCTGCGCGTTCCGCTGCTCCTCAAGTATCCCGGATCCTGGGCCTCCGGAACGCGCGTCGCGCCGCCGGCGTCGCAGGTGGATCTGCTCCCTACCCTCCTCTCGCATCTCGAGCTGCCCGTTCCCCCAGCGAGCGACGGGGTCGATCTCACTCCGTTCGTCGGAGAGGACTTCGACGCGAGCGAACGCCCGATCCACGCGGAGCTCGATCGTGAGGGCCGCACGCTCGACAGCGTGAAGCTGGGGCGCTGGAAGCTCATCGACTACCGCGCCTACATGCATCCGCTCGGGAAGAATCCTGGCCGCGAGCTCTACGACCTCGCCGCGGATCCGCACGAGCAGCGCGACCGCGCACGCGAACGACCCGTCCTGGCAGGTTATCTGAGAACCCTGATCTCTCGCGAGAGAGCCACCTCCCTCGCGCAACGCGAGACTGCGCGGGAGATCGACGAGGAGACCCGCGAGGCGCTCAGCGCCCTCGGCTACGTGGAATGAGCGGCCTCGCGCCCGTCACACAAGAAGCGCGAGGATCCGAAGGCGCTCCCGATAGCGTTGCCCCACGGCGGTGGGGGAGAGCTGCGTCCTCACGGTCTCCCGTCCCGACGAACCGATGCGCCGACGGAGCGCTTCGTCCTCGACGAGCCTTCTCATGCACCACGCCGCGTGATCGAGATCGGGATCGGCCCAGAGCTGACCCGCGCGATACGGGCCGAAATCCCGCTCGAGGCGCACGAGCGAGTAGCGGATCGGGCAGGAGTTCGTCTCGTCCATGAAGTCCATGTTGCCCGACCAGCCGGTTCCGATCGCGGGCTTGCCGAGATACATCGACTCGGCGAGCCCGAGGCCGAAGCCTTCGGAGCGGTGCAGCGAGACGAATGCGTCGCAGAGCCACTCGAGCGCGTACACGTCCTCGCGCGAGAGGGTCTCCGCGACGAGGTGGACTCCCGGCATCCCGCGCAGGCGCTCCCGGAGCCGCTCGAAGTCGCGGGGCTCGCTCTCCGCGTTCATGAGCTTGACCACGAGGCCCACCCCGCGCCCGTCGGGGAACGCCCGCCGGAACGACTCGATCACGGCCTCCGGGTTCTTGCGCTCCTGCACCGAGTGCATGTCGTACATCGTGAGGAACAGGAACTCTCCCGCAGGCAGGCCGAAGCGCTCCCGCGTCGCGCGGCTCGGCACCTCGAAGGCGACCGCGTGGGGCATCCGGACGACGGGCACGGGCGATTTCGCGCTGATCGCGTCCATCACGAAACGCGAGGGAGCCCACACCTCCTGGAGCGGGGCGAAGCTCCCCAGCCACTCCTCGGGGAACTCCGGCAGCTCCCAGTGCCAGAACCCGATGTTGTAGTGGTGGTCGAAGAAGGCCTGGCCCAGGTCCGAGAGCGCCACGGGGAGCTGATCCGCGTTCACGTGGATCAGGTTGACGGGATGGGGGTTCTCCCGGGACAGGCGCTCCGCCCAGCGCGTGTCGAGGCTGCGGCTCGAGCAGCCCAGGCGGAAGTCCACGAGCGAGAGCGGAATGCCCGCGGCATCCGCCGCCGCGGCGCACAGGCGCGCCGACTCCCCGATGCCGAGCTCCGATTGGAGATAGCCCACGACGTTGATGCCGAGCATCCGGGTCGACGCCTTCCGGCGCGGGACGTACGCACCGCCGCCCCTCGCGAAGTCCAGCACGGATCGACCGCAGAGCTCGACGCGGGCGATCCGGAGGGAGAGCTCGCGCGCGTCCTCGCCGAGACCGATCCGCGCGGGCACGAAGCTGCGATCCGCCTCGAGCGTCAGGATCGACTCGTCCGAGACCGCGCGGGCTAGCTCGCATTCCACCTCGAAGCGCCCGGACCGCCCGATCTGGAACTCCGCGAGCGGAACCCCGTCGAGACCCACGCGCAGACGGAGGCGTGGGCTTCCGTGCGCCGCCTCGCAGTGGTCGGCGCTGTGCTCGCCCGTGATCCGGAGCGTTCCCGCGGGCGATTCGACGAGATGCACGAGCGCCTTCGGACCCATCCAGGCGGAACCCACCGACGCGTCGTACGCGTCCATCGGGAAGAAGCCGGCGTGATCCATACCGAAGCCGAGCACGGGGCGCGGGCGGATCGTCTCGAGCGCGGGCGGTGGACGGACGCGCAGCCAGCGGCGCACGAGCAGCTTCACACGCGGAGGGAGCCGCCTCGCCACGGGCCGTGCGGGCCCGAGCGCGCGCAGGAACCAGCCGGCGAGCACCTCCCGGAGCGACGAGTCGCGCGATCCCGCCAGGGAGCGGCGGGCGGGCGCGACGTACGCCTCGGGAAGAGCGTGCTCCGCAGCGACCTTGCTCACGAACCAGAAGACGAAGTCGCGCCGATCCCGGCCCTCGAGGTCGGGGAAGCTCCTCTGCAGATCCGGGCGCGACTCCCAGACGTGTCGCATCAGGCGGGTCACCAGGGGTCCGCTCACCGGCGCGGATCTCGCCGGTTGGTTGAACCAGTCGGCGCCGAGCTGGAACGGATCGTCGCCGCCCGCCTCCTGGACCTCGGGGTCCTTCCGATACAGGGATCGGACCTCGTCCGCGATCGGCTCCCCGTCGGCGAAGCGAGCGAACGCATAGCTCCGCCGGCGCCACTCCTCGTAGCCATTGCTCAGCACGCGATCCCGGTACTCGAGCACGAGCCGCCGGGTCTCCCCCAGATCCCGGAGGGCGTAGCGATCCTGGTGCTTCGAGAAGCCGGCCGGGCGGGCGGGATCCAGGCCGCTGAAATGGAAGAACACGAGCGGCCGACCGTTCACGAGGATCCGCCCGTCCTCCTCCTTCACGTGGCGGT
>Ga0214473_10006276_pt1 | contig 14222 bp, 14 predicted proteins | sample RVTome_7_FD_203509 | JGI IMG/M metagenome (GOLD analysis project Ga0214473, IMG submission 203509) | Soil microbial communities from uranium-contaminated site in the Upper Colorado River Basin, Wyoming, United States - RVT98D197 | ecosystem: Environmental > Terrestrial > Soil > Contaminated >... | reverse complement strand
CAAGGCCGAGATCCTTCACGAGATAAAAAATGCCGAGGATAAGGTCCGTTCCATGAGCAAGGAGGCCGAGGAGAAGAGGAAGCAGCTCCAGGCCGAGGGAAAGCGGTCGGCGCTCCTGAAGACCGACACCGCCGAAGCGGTTCTGACGAAGAAGCTAGAGGCCGAGGCTGCAGAGGCACATGCCCGGGCGGGTCAAAGGAAGAAAGCGCTTCTTGAGGAGGGCCAGAAGAAGGCAGACGCGCTCACCGCTAACGCGCGCAAGCGTATGCGGGAGGCCAAGGAATTCGTTCTAACCGAGTTTGAGAGGGCAGCTGATGCTTAGGCCTGAGAAGATGACCCGGGCAGTGGTCGTCGGGTCGATTGACAGCCTCGATACGACCATCGAGTGCCTGTACGAGCTGGGCGTACTGCACCTGATAGACTTCACGAAGCAGGACGAGGAGTTCAAGCTGGGGCAGCCTCTCTCTGAGGCTTCGGCTGCCTCAAAGAAGCTTCTCAAGCTGAGGTCCATGATGCGCACGCTCGAGATAGAGGAGCACAGGCCTGAAGACAAACTCCACGTTAGCCACATAGAGGTGAAGATGGAGCAGGCCTTGGTCACTCTTGACCTGAACACCACCAGCAAGGCGGAGTCAAGACAGAGGATTCAGGCGTTGATCCGCGAGAAAGAGAGCGAAATACGCTCTCTCTCGCCGTTCAAAGGCTTCCGAATTCCAATCGAGGACTACGAGGGCTTCGACAACATCTCCACATTTGCGGGGATGTGCAAGAATGACCCGTCGGAGGCGTTGCTCGCCAGAATCGGCGAGCTCGAAATCTTCAAGGAAGTCTCGAAGGAGGGCGCCGCTATTGCGGTCTTCGCCAAGAACGAGGACAAAGCGGAGGTGGCGAGGATCCTCTCCGAGCACAACTTCCAGGAGGTGAAGCTCCCGAAGCTGAAGGGCAATGCGCAGAATATCATCGACACGAACATCTCCCAGATCAAGGACCTCGAGGCCGACCTAGAGAGGATCGAGGGAGACATCGATTCTATTAGGAAGCAGTTTGCAGATTTCATCATCTCGTCCGAGGAGCACCTAGCGATTGAGGTCCTGAAGGCCGAGACACCGCTCAGAATCGCGACATCTGCGAACTCCTTCGTGATTGACGGCTGGATACCCACATCGAGGCTGGACGAGATACAGACCGGCCTGGATTCGCTCTGCTGCGGACTGGCGTTCGTCGAGACAGTGCCGTCCGAGAAAGAGGAGGAGCCCCCGGTCAAGCTCAGGAACCCTAAGCCCGTCAAGCCGTTCGAGTTCTTCATCAACCTGGTCTCAACGCCAAAATACCAGGAGATCGACCCTACGCTTATCCTATTCATCACATTCCCTCTCTTCTTCGGCTTCATGATAGGCGACCTAGGGTTCGGGCTTAGCTTGTTCGCCCTTGGCGCCTTGATTCGCTGGAAGTTCAAGTCGTCCCCGGACCTGCTAAAGTTGGGTGCGATAATCTTGGCAGGCGGATTCATGGCTAGCGTGTTCGGGATGTTCGTGTTCGCCGAGGCCTTCGGGGTGCCATTCCACCCACCGGTAGAGAACCCTGACGAGCACTCCTGGGAGGTCATCGCGAACATACCTATCCATCCTTTGCTCGACAAGATGCGCGACTCCATGGAGATGATTGCGATTTCGCTCGTCGCCGGATGGATCCATCTGACTGTCGGTTTCACTTTCGGCTTTGTCAATCACTACCCGCACAACAAGAAGCATGCCGTAGGAAAGATCGCGTGGCTCCTGGTGCTATTCGGACTGTTCACTGAGATGATGGTCATCGCGGGGGACGCGACCCAGACCAGTCATTTCATGAACTCGACTGTTCTCTCACCCATCCCGGACGTGAGTGCCGAAGTCATCGGCATAAAGGTCTCGATGCCGTCGCTGGGGCTCATCGTCGCAGGCGTTTTGGGCATTGTGGTCTTCGAGGGGGCGATGGCGCTCACCGAGGTCGTGGGCGTTTTCACGAACCTCGTGTCGTACGCAAGACTGGCTGCGATGGCGATTGGCAAGGGCGCAGTGGCGGTCGCATTCAACTTCATGCTGTTCCCACTGATATTCGAGAGCGGAAATATCGTCGTGGCGATACTCGGAGTTTTGGCGCTATTCGTGTCCCAAGCATTCTTCGTGTTCTTCATCGGGGCTCTGTCCTCGGGCATTCAGGCTATCAGGCTGAACTATGTTGAGTTCTTCCTCAAGTTCTTCGAGGGTGGAGGGAATGAATTCTCGCCCTTGAGCTACGAGAGGAAGTACTCTGTGACAACGAAATAGGAGGTAGAAGAAGATGGCATTGGACCCAACAGCGGTCGGATTGGCGCTTGTCGGTGCGGGCATCGCAATAGGCGCAGCGGGCATAGGCACCGGCATAGCCCAGGCACAGATCGGAGCAGCGGCAGTGGGCGCAACTGCAGAAGACCCAAAGATGTTCGGCAAGGGCTTGACCTTGATGGTCCTGCCCGAGACGATCGTCATCTTCGGGTTCGTCGTCGCGTTCCTGATCTACGGCCTGGTGTGAAACGGGAAGAAGAACGGAGATCGGCGATACGAGGCCGTGGTCATCGGAGCTGAGGCAAGATGAGTCTGAACAAGGTAGTCGACGAGATCCTCCGCAAGGGAGAAGAGCGCAAGCGCGAGATCATCCAGCTCGGGCAGAAGGAGCGTGACGAGCAGGTCCTTCAGGCGGACAAGAAGATACAAGAGAACCGCCAGAAGGCCGAGAAGAGGAATGAAGCGAAGACTGCTCAGATGGAACAGCAGGAGGCCTCCAGCGCAGAGCTAGAATCGAAGAAGACTCTCCTTGTCGCGGAGAGGCAGGTCATGGAGGAACTCAGAGAGCAGGTACTCGAAGAGCTCGCGGACTATCCTGCGGACGAGAGGACGAAGATGTACTCCAAGCTCATCTCGAGAGCGAAGAAGGAGCTCGGAGACTGTTATGTCTACTCTAACAAGGACGATAAGGCGCTTCTGCAGCTTCCCTCCGGGGTGACCAGCGGAGGCCTAATCCCGTGTAGGGGAGGATTGGTCTTCGAGAGCAAGGACAGGAGCGTCCGGCTGGACTTCCGGTTCGAGAGCGTTCTTGACGAGATCTGGAACAAGAACATGAAGGAGATACATACGAGACTGTTCGGGTGAGCAAGCACATGTTGTTTGGTGGCAGCAAGGGCAACTTCGCATATGCGTGCACGCGCGTCAAAGCAAAGAAGCGCTTCTTGATGGCGCACGACACCTACTCGAGGGTGCTACAGATGGACGTATACGAGATCGCCAGATTCTTGGGCGAGACACAGTACCGCGAGGAGATGAGCAGGTACGGCTCAAGGTACTCCGGAGCGAACCTGATCGAAGTAGCGGTCACGAGCAACCTTGCAAGGACTTACTCAGACATCCTGGCGTTCACCACGGGTCATCTCAGAATGATGGTCGAGGACTACCTGAAGCGGTGGGACATGTTCAATGTCAAGACCGTTCTGAGGGGGAAGACCACCGATGTCAGAGACGATGAGATCATCGAGACGCTTGTACCAGCTGGCGCCTTCTCTGATGAGTATCTCAAATCTCTCGTGCAGATGTCGTCGATCCAAGAGATCATGGATGCTCTCTCCAAAGAAGCCTCACTTGGCATAACGCACGAACTCATGAGAGAGGTCGTGGACACGAAGAGATTGGCTCAGCTCGAGGACCATCTTGACCAGCTCCTATACTACGATTTGCTTCACGTGGCCAAGGGAACGGACACTGCACAGCAGATCCTGAGGCAGTTCATACGAAGAGAGATCGACGTCACGAATCTCAAGGTCCTCCTGAAGTTGAAGGCTGAGCGTATACCGGAGAACAAGATCGTCACATACCTCATCCCTGGCGGGATGGACTACAGCATGGACAGGCTCAGGAGTCTCGCGCAGCAGGAAGGCCTGGCCCCAGTCATAGAGGAGCTCGAGAAGTCCTCGATGTACCAGGACATCAAACCCGCCCTTGAGATATTCAAGGATGACAAGAAGCTCTCGGGCATCACTATCGCGCTAGACAAAGCACTCATAGGCACGAGCGAGAAGTTCGCCCATCTCTACCCTCTCTCGGTGCTTCCTATTGTCAATTACATAATACGTAAGAAGGTGGAAGTGGACAACATCAGGATCATTGCGAGGGGCAAGCAGAGCGGCCTCTCCACCAAAGTGATCGAAGACCTGTTGGTGATGTGAAGTGGAGATCGCGGTGATAGGCTCGGAGGAGTTCGTCACGGGCTTCAGGCTGGCCGGCATCAAGAGAGTGTATGCCGTCTCACAGGAGAAACTCCTTGAGACCATCGTGAAGGTGATGGACGAGCCAGAGGTCGGCATACTCGCTGTGCACACACCGGATCTCGAGAGACTGCCTCCACAGTTGAGGGCGAAGATGATGGAGAGCGTGGATCCAGTCGTCATCCTGGTGGGCATCGAGGAGGGCGACTTGAGGGATAAGGTTCGAAGGGCGATGGGTATCGACCTTTACAAATCGAAGTAACAGGAGAGCGTTCGATATGGCGGAACAGAAAAAGGGCAAGATAAGCAGGGTTGCAGGACCAGTCGTCACGGCGGAGGGCATCTCGCCGAGGATGTACGATGTCGTTTTCGTGGGCGAGCTGAAACTCATGGGGGAGGTCATCAAGCTCATTGGCAACAAGACGGTCATTCAGGTCTACGAGGACACCTCAGGCATCAGGCCGGGCGAGGAGGTGGTCGACACTGGCGCTCCTCTGCAGGTGGAGCTTGGGCCCGGACTGCTGTCGAGCGTCTATGACGGTGTCCAGAGACCGCTCCCGGTCCTCAGGGAGAAGCAGGGAGACTTCGTGTCCAGAGGCGTGACTGCCCCGGGACTCGACAGGACGAAGAAGTGGAAGTTCACGCCCAAGGTCAAGAAGGGCGATGATCTGCAGCCGGGGGCGATAGTCGGTGAGGTCCCAGAAGGCAACATCGTCCACAAGGTTCTGCTTCCTCCAAACGTCAAAGGCAAGGTCAAGAGCATCTCCGAGGGAGAATACACAGTCGCTGACGTTATCGGAGAGCTCGATACCGGTCACAAGATGAAGATGATGCAGAGCTGGCCCGTGAGGCACCCGAGACCCTATGTTGACAAACTGCTTCCCGACATCCCACTAGTGACAGGCCAGCGCGTCCTCGACACTCTCTTCCCTCTCGCGAAGGGTGGCACGGCTGCGATCCCCGGGGGTTTTGGGACTGGCAAGACGGTCACGTCCCAGCAACTGTCCAAGTGGAGCGATGCGCAGATCGTCATCTATGTGGGCTGCGGGGAGCGAGGGAATGAGATGACAGAGGTGCTGACGACATTCCCGGAGCTCGAGGACCCGAAGACGGGGAAGCCGTTGATGGGCCGGACCGTCCTGATTGCCAACACATCCAACATGCCCGTCGCGGCGAGAGAGGCGTCCGTCTATACAGGCATCACAGTCGCTGAGTACTACAGGGACATGGGTTATGACGTCTCGCTCATGGCCGACTCGACATCGAGATGGGCAGAGGCGATGAGAGAGATATCCTCAAGGCTCGAGGAGATGCCAGGTGAGGAGGGATATCCGGCATACCTCGCCTCCAGGTTGTCGGAGTTCTACGAGAGGTGCGGCAGGGTCCAGACGCTATCGGGTGCCATCGGGTCTATCTCTGTGATTGGCGCAGTATCGCCATCGGGAGGCGACTTCAGTGAGCCCGTCACGCAGAACACCCTGAGGATAGTGAAGGTGTTCTGGGCACTCGACTCGAAGCTCAGGGAAAGGAGACATTTCCCCGCCATCAACTGGCTGACTTCGTACAGCCTGTACAGCCCGATACTTGAAGACTGGTACAGGAAGAACGTCGCAGAGGACTGGAACTCGGTTCGACTATGGGCTATGGAGACCCTTCAGAAAGAGTCCGAACTCCAGGACATAGTCCAGCTTGTCGGTTCTGACGCTCTCCCGGAGGAGCAGAGACTGACTCTCGAGGTCGCAAGGATGATCAGGGAGTTCTTCCTGCAGCAGAGCGCATACCACCCGGTCGACACCTACAGCCCGCTCAAGCGGCAGTACGAATACATGAACGCCATAAAGAAATTCTCTGAGCACGCGAAGAAGGCCATTACGCTCGAAGTTCCCTTGGAGAAGATCGTATCGCTACCATGCAGGGCAGACCTCGGTAAGCTGAAGTTCGAGGAGACGATCGACCAGGATCTGAAGACCGTGGCCGCTGCGATGGAGAGGCAGTTCGCGAGCCTGGGGGTGTGATGCGGATGGCAAAGGAATACCACACAATAAATCAGATTGCAGGACCCCTTGTATTCGTTGAGAAGACCGAACCGATCGGATTTGGCGAGCTTGTTGTAATAACCTTGCCAGATGGGTCGACGAAGAGGGGACAGGTCCTCGACACTTCCAACGATGTCGTCGTCGTTCAAGTCTTCGAAGGCACGGGTGGCATCGACAGAGCATCCGGTGTTAAGTTCTTGGGCGAGACCGTCAAGATGCCTGTGTCGAAGGATATGCTTGGTAGGATTCTAAGCGGTTCGGGTGACCCCCTGGACAAGGGACCGCCTATCATCCCTGATAAGCGGCTCGAGATCATCGGCGCCGCAATCAACCCGTGGGCGAGGGACAATCCGAGGGAGTTCATCCAGACAGGCATCTCATCGATAGACGGCATGAACACACTCGTTAGAGGTCAGAAGCTTCCGATTTTCTCAGGCTCAGGTCTGCCGCACAACGATATCGCACTTCAAATCGCGAGACAGGCGAAGGTCCTCGGGAGGAAAGAGGAGTTCGCCGTCGTGTTCGCCGCCATGGGCATCACCAGCGAGGAGGCCCAGTTCTTCATGAAGGACTTCGAGAGGACCGGCGCTCTCAAGAGGGCAGTAGTCTTCCTTAACCTCGCGGACGATCCAGCGATCGAGAGGCTGCTAACTCCGAAGCTGGCGCTCACGACAGCAGAGTACCTCGCGTTCGACCTGGACATGCACGTGCTCGTCATCATGACGGACATAACGAACTACTGCGAAGCACTTAGACAGATAGGAGCGGCGAGAGAAGAGGTTCCCGCAAGGCGTGGCTACCCGGGCTACATGTACACCGATTTGGCGAGCCTGTACGAGCGTGCAGGCAGGATCAAGAACAAGAAGGGCTCGATCACCCAGTTCCCGATCCTATCGATGCCCGGCGACGACATTACCCACCCGATCCCCGACCTCACGGGCTACATAACGGAAGGTCAGATCGTGGCGTCCAGGGATCTGCACAGGAAGGGGATATTCCCGCCGGTCGCAGTCGAGCGGTCCTTGTCGAGGCTGATGGGTCAAGGAATCGGCCCTGGACATACTAGGGAAGATCACAGGGCGGTCTCGGACCAGCTGTATGCTGCATATGCCGAGGGAAGAGACCTCAGAGGCCTCGTGTCGATCGTCGGGAAGGAGGCACTGTCGGAGAGGGATAGGAAGTTCCTCGAGTTCGCCGACGCCTTTGAGGACCGGTTCATCCGCCAGGGCAAGGACGAGGACAGAGGCATCGAACTGACTCTCGACCTCGGTTGGGAGCTTCTTTCATCTCTACCAGTCGACTCGCTGACGAAGATTGATAGGAAGATTATAGAGAAATACCATCCGCTCATGAAGAAGAAGTGATTGATAGATGCCAGTGCGCGAGATACAACCGACCAGGTCAGAGCTACTCGAGGTCGGGAAGAAGATCAAGCTGACCAAGAACGGGCACAAGATCCTCAAGCTGAAGAGGGACGGCCTTATCTTGGAGTTCTTCAAGATCCTCGACCAGGCAAAGGACTTGCGGCTGGAGATTTCCATGAGATACAAGGAGGCCAACGAGAAGATCGCCATCGCCACTGCGGTCGACGGCGCCATCGCCGTTCGATCTGCATCATATGCGCTCACCGGTCACCCAGAGATACAGCTCCGCAGCAGAAACCTCATGGGCGTGGTCGTTCCGAGCATCCAATCGTCCACAATCGTCGCGCCGCTTAATGAACGCGGGTACGGGATAATCGGGACATCGCCCAGAATAGACGAGGCGACAGATGCCTATGAGAAGCTCGTCGAGACAGTCGTCAAGGCGGCTGAGCTCGAGACCACGATCAAGAAGCTCCTGGAGGAGATAGAGAGGACCAAGCGACGGGTCAATGCGCTCGAGTTCAAGGTGCTTCCAGAACTTGAGGAGATCCAACGGTTCATCAGTTTCCGGCTAGACGAGATGGAACGCGACAACACATTCAGGCTCAAGAGGATAAAGGACAAGAGCGCCAAGACCGCAGAGGCGTGATCCCTTGGCGCTGTTTGACATCCTGCAGGACAGGGCGAAGCTGATGAAGCTCGTCTGGCTGGCCTACATGTCAAGCCTTGTGATCATGGGTATCGGGTTTTTCATAATACTCATGAACCTGCTTGGATAGGACGCTACTTGATCAGGCCTTTCTTCTGGAGGTACTTACCTCTGAGCGACAGCGCGAGCAGTGCTGTAACCGCCCTCTCAGGGGCAGGCATGACGGGCACGCCTCTGGAATCCAGGAACCGCTCCGATTCTGGGTCATCTATCCCGGCAAAGCAGGCGACAGTCGGCTTGCCGCTTATCTTCGAGGTTATGGAGATCCATTTTGCGATTTCGTAGAGGTTCGTTGCCGCCTGTCTCGCAGCTATCACCATTATCCCCTTCACCTCAGGGGCCTGGCCAACGACTTTCAGAACGTTCGCATATCGCGCAGTGTCGGCGTCCCCGATGATGTCAATCGGATTCCCCCAGCTCCAGGTCGGCGGGCAGGCCTTTCCGATCGCGTCCAGGGTCTCCTTGGAGAGGTCCGCGAGATCAAGTCCCATGTCCTCCGCACAGTCGGTCGCAATCACACCCATGCCTCCTGCATTGGTGACAATGGCGACCCCGTCTCCAATCATGGGAGGTTGGTTCGCGAGTGCCTGAGCCGCGTCGAAAAGCTCGAACATCGTCTTGGCACGGAACACTCCGGTCTGCTTGAACACTGCTTCGAAAGCGGAATCAGAGCCAGCCAACGCTCCCGTGTGGGAGCTCGCTGCCTTCGCCCCCCTTTTGGATCTGCCAGCTTTTAGGATGACTATCGGCTTCTTCTTGGAGGCCTTGTCGAGCGCTCGGAACAGTTCCTGCCCCTTCCTCGTCGATTCCATGTACGCGGCTATGCACTTGGATCTAGGGTCCTGGCCGAAGTAGTGCACGAGGTCAGCGTCATCTATGTCTGCCTTGTTGCCAGAGCTCACAAAGGCCGAGAATCCTAGCATCTCACTGATCGAGTACTCTATGGCCGCTGTGCAGAAGGCGCCGCTCTGCGAGAAGAACGCGATCGAGCCATCCAGGGGAGATGTCCGCGCAAAGGAGGCGTTCAGGTGGTGATGGGGAGATATGACGCCGAGTGAGTTCGGGCCGATGATGCGGATCCCGTGCTTGTGAGCGATCTCCAGAACCATCTTCTCGCGCTCCTTTCCATCGGCATCACCCTCCGAGAATCCCGCAGATATGATGGTTACGGATTTGGTACCCTTCTTCCCGATGTGTTCCATGATGTCCTGCACGAGGGTGGCTGGCACGACAACGATTGCCATGTCCACCGGGCCAGGGGTGTCGAGGATCGTGGGATAGCAGGGCATTCCAAGGATCTCCTTGTAGTTCGGGTTCACGAAGTAAATCTTGCCCTTGTAACCGTCGCTGAACAGATTCTCGATGATGATGTTCCCGATCTTGCCGGAGGTCGGTGTCGCTCCTATGACGGCCACTGATTTCGGTCTGAAGAACGCATCCAGATTGTTCACGACGGGCAATCCCGTTCAGTGGATATCAAACCTTTTGTGAACCATCAGCTCGAGAAATCCTCAATCCACGCCTCACCGGTTCCCAGATTCACCATCGGGACCTTAGCCGGGTCCGGAGTCTGGTTGTGCATCCTCTGGAAGGCGGTCTGGGACTGCCATGCAGAGGCATTGATGAGCTTGATTCCCCTGTATTCTGCTATCCCGCACGCGTGCACGTGTCCTGTTACGAAAATGTCCGGCACACGGTCGATGACCATGTAGTCCTTCTGTTCGGGCGCGAGCGCGGTCTTTTCTCCATAAGTGGGAGCCAAGTGCCTCCTCTTCAGCATCTCCTTCATTATCTCGGTCGGCTCAGAGTAGCTCAGGTTCCTGACGCTCGCGATGAAATCGTCCATGCTTCTCCCATGGTATGCGAGGATGGTCCTTCCCTCGATCTCGAGATAGCACGGATTCCCAACGAAGGTCACCCGCGAATCGAACATGGACGTGACCTCCACCGGGAGAGCTGGTTGCGGTTCCGCAAGCCTGACGGCATCGTGATTGCCGGGCATCATCACCAGCTTGATCCACTCCGGGATCATTTTCGCGAGCCTCGCGAATTCGGTGTATTGATCGTAGATGTCTTCGATCAGGAGCTCGTCCTCTTGGCCTGGGTAGATCCCGATGCCGTCCACGAGATCTCCTGGCATGATAATGTACCTGATATCCTTGGCTGACGGGTCCTTCGCCAGCCAGGCGACGAATCTGCCCCAAGCATCGGGCATGAACTCAGTGCTCCCTACATGGATGTCAGAGACAAATGCAACGATCGATCTCGAACCGTTCGGCGTCATGCCGCTGTTGTACGGCACTTCTGGTCGGATGACCTCCTTAGCGACAACTATCTCTCCGTCCTTGCTGAAGGACCCGATGACTCCAATGACCTCGTCCTTGATGAACGAGTCCATTACTTTCTTCGAGCCCTTCATGATGAGGACCTGTATCTTGTCCTCCTCGTCCTCAAGGTCGATCATGGTGTGACCGTTCTTGGTGGTCCGCACATCGTTGACTATGCCGACGAATCTGATGTCCTTCTTCACCTTCTTTGCTTTCGAGATGGGCATCAGACCCGACAGCTCCCTTCGCTTTGCGAGGATTCTCTTGATGTTCGAGAACCGGTCATTGAACAACTTCGCGAAATCGATGATATTCCCTACGCACGTCGAGTCGCCTGTTATGTCCTTCAGGATCTTCAGGTCGCCCGCGCTCTCAAGATGCTCGCTCTCCGCCACATTCTCAGATCTCTGAGGAGCGGATTCATTCTTGGGCTGATAGGTTAGATAATCATATACATCGGACTTGGTCAGAACAAGCGGTCTGTTCGAATCGTTGAGGATGGTGTTCGCGCATTTGATTGCGTCAGGGGCCTGGGCAAGCGCGTCGATGGCGTCGGGCTCGACGAGTATGCCCTTCTCCTCAAACATCTTCAGAATCCGTTTCTTCATTCCGCGAATCCTAGCGCGGACGTCTTTAAATATCTTTTCCAACATGGCTGGCACATGGTTCTCGTCCGGCTCGCGTCTCGATATTACCCAACGGAGGACAAGGCCCGAGTCAAGGGAGCTATCACCCAGCTCTTCCCGGACGCTGAGATCGTTGGCGAGGAGACTCTTACCGCAACCTCAACGTCTGTCGAACTCTTTGGAGAGCTCCTCAAACGGTATAGAATCAGGGATGCGGCGCGGAAGGTCATGAGGCGTGGTATCAAGGGGAACAGCACAAGCTTCAGGCTGAACAAGCAGGTGGCCGCGATCGGCAAGATATCGTTCTCCGAAGAAAGCCACGCTCTCGGCGACATCGAGGTCACCATAGAATCGGAGGACATAGAAGCTCTGATAGATTCAATCGCACCAAACACTCGCTTGGAGGGCAGGTGATGATAGGCATTGGGTCCCCAGCGTTCTGCGTGTCCCCGTTCATGAACACGCTTGAGCAGATCTCCGAGCGCTTCGAACTGTGGGAGATACTCTCAGAAGGAGAGGACAGGCTCGAACTGATACGTGACGGCATCAAGTACGGCCGCGAATCTTTGGGGATGCGGTTTCAGGTCCACGCTCCCCTGAGCGACGTCAACATCGGGAGCGTCCACGAACCGATGAGGATAGCTGCTGTAAACGAGATCAAGCAAACGGTCTTGATGTGCAGGCAATTGGAGATCCCTCTTGTGACCGTGCATCCCGGATTCGTCCAGGGCATCGCGTTCCTTAACAGGCACCACGCGCTCGAGAGAACCAAGCAGTCGATCAAGGAGATAGCCTCCTTCGCGATGGATCAATCGGTGTCGATCGCCGTCGAGAACCTCCCTGCGAACATCAATGCCACCTGTACCCAGGCTGCTGAACTCCTTGAAGTCGTCGAAGGTACGGACCTAGGGATCTGCTTCGACATGGGCCATGCCAATACGGCAGGTCAGCTCGACGAGATGCTCGCGCTCGTCGACAGGTTCAGGAACGTGCACCTGCACAACAACGAGGGCGAATGGGATCAGCACAACAAGGTAGACGACGGGTCTGCCGACCTCGGGAAGGTGGTCTCCGTCCTCAAGAGATCGTACAAGGGGAACATCATCATTGAGGCGACGGACCTCGACAGCGGCTCAGAGAGCAAGCGCGTTCTTGAGAAGATGTTAGCCTGAGTGACCGCACCTTAGGCACTGGAACTTGCCATCCATCCAACGGGCTTGCATATAGCCACAGATGGGACAAACATATCCTCCCCCGAAGCCTTGCCGGGGAGGAGGTGCTTGCGGTATCTGCCCTGAAGCAGGACCGTAATGAACCTGGACGGTGTGTTGTGTCTCTCGGGGCTGATAGTAGGCGTGCACCTGCATCCTCGGATCACTCCAAGGGGTTGCAGCCGTAGCAGATCTCCCCTCCATGTACTTCTTGCCAGAGAAGAATTCGCCGACCCGGACGGTGTAGTAGACGAAGAATAGCAGTCCGAAGCCGAGCCATACCAGGATCGCCAGGCTCAACAGCAGGGTCAGCCCGTTGGAGTTGAAGACCTCCATGGGCATGCTCAGGTAGTCGGTTCCGAAGTGCAGCATGATCGAAGCAGCTATGCCGTACCTCAGGAACAGGTATCCGAATGCGAACCCGCCCACTGCCGCGGGTACGATCTTCCATGACCCCCATCCGCCGAGGTAATGAGCGAAGCCGAATATCATGGCGGAGATGATGATGAGCGACACCTCGGGAATCCCCAACTTGAACCCGCCTCCCAGAAGATAGGAATAGGCCTTTCTCCGATAATCCCTTCGCGCGAGATCTACAGCGACCATCGGCAGTCCGATCAAAAGGACGCGGACCGCGATCTCCTCCCAGACGGATGCGTTGGCTAGCAGGAAAAGGTTCTCCGTAAGCGAACCCGTGCTGGGGACATCTGCCGCCGATGGTTTCAGCAGTATCACGACTAGGACAGAGAAGAAGAGCGTTGCGAACATCAGGCCGCAGGTGTCGAAGATGGCGCTGTGTTCGCGCGACTTCGCTTTCATGCCGAGTTCCTTTGCGAAGCCTTTGTATCCGCTCAGCAGAACCCAGGTGCATGCGGCTACTATGGCTCCGACGAGGAACAAGTACCAGACAAGGAGGGCATAACCCGAGAGGAGGACGAGTTCGACGATGACCGGAATGACGAGGAAGAGCGTGTAACCCTTCCACACGTCCAGTATGTCCGGGACAACGAGATGTATTCCGTAGATCAGTGTGAAGAGCGAGACGAGAATCTGGATGATGAAAGTGACCATCACGAAGGCCGATATCCCCTTGATGACAACCCTCCAATTCATCCTTGTTGGCCGGTAATAGGTAGGTTGAGGCGCCCGATGGCGTCTGTCTCCGGCCACGGGCAGGCCGGCATATCTAGCGGATGGTTTCAGCGCGCCGCACCTGGGACAGTAGTGCCCCGTCGGTGGTATCTCCGCACCGCAATTCGTGCAGTACTCCGGCGCAGGTGACGTGGTGACTGGCTCAGGATCCACAGACACAGGGCGCGCAAACCATGTCCTTTCTATATTACTTTATCGTATTCCATCTAGTCGCTGGTCGGAATCTGGGCTGACATCGCGAAGCACTTTCTCGCGTGATTCGAAAACAGCGCCAACGTCCGGACTGGTCCATTGTCGCTCTGACACACGAGCCGCTGCGACGAAAGTTTATATCAGTTGACAATATTCGAGAGCCGCCTATTCTACGGAGGCAACCGAATGGACGATGAGAAGGAAACAAAGGTGCGGTTTGAAACGTTGAGCGCCGAGAAGATCCCGTTTGGGAAGAACAACTTCTTGGAAGTGGCACGGAAGAAGGCGATAACTGACGAGGGGGACAGCGAGTTCATCTCAGTGTCCAGGGG
>Ga0214473_10006275_pt1 | contig 14223 bp, 8 predicted proteins | sample RVTome_7_FD_203509 | JGI IMG/M metagenome (GOLD analysis project Ga0214473, IMG submission 203509) | Soil microbial communities from uranium-contaminated site in the Upper Colorado River Basin, Wyoming, United States - RVT98D197 | ecosystem: Environmental > Terrestrial > Soil > Contaminated >... | reverse complement strand
GCGTAGCCGAAGAACAGCTTCGGCACCGAGAGCGTGACGTCGGTCTCCGCGTAGCCGAGCGTCGCCTTCGCGTAGAGCTCCGTCGTGTTCGCGAAGGACGCGTGGGTCTGGAGCACCGCCTTCGGCCGGCCCGTCGTCCCGCCCGAGAACAGCCAGATGCTGACGTCGTCGCGGTGCGTGGGCGCCGTCTGCAGCGCGTCGCCCAGGCGGGCGCTCTCCGCCTCGAACGAGGCATGGCCGGCGGCGGCGCCCCCCACGACCAGGATGCGGCGCAGGTGGCGCGCGCCGCTCGCGGCAGCGGCGAAGGCGGGCAGGCACTCGGCGGCCACGACCGCCGCCCGTGCCCGCGTGTACTCGTAGAAGTAGCCGATCTCCTCGGGCTTGAGCTGCGGGTTGACCATCACCACCACGGCGCCGATCTTGAGGATGCCGAAGAACGCGCCGACCCACTCCGGCCCGTCGGAGAGCGCGATGATCACGCGCTGCTCGGGCTCGAGGCCCAGGCCCAGCAGCACGTTGCCGAAGCGATTTGCGAGGGACTGGACCTCGCGATAGCTGAGCGCGCGCTCGCCGCAGACCAGGGCGACCTTGTCCCCGCGGCCCTCGCGCACCCGGGCGTCGAGGAAGTGGTCGGCGATGTTGAAGCTCTCGGGCGGATCGAACGCCATCGCTCAGCCTCCCTTGCGGGTGCGCGGCCGCGCGGGCCAGTACTGCGGCGGCCAGTACTGACCGTCGTGCCCGTATTGGGCTGCGGCGTGCAACATCAGATACGGGTCCGCCAGGTGCGCGCGCGCCAGGACGCACAGGTCGGCCCTCCCGGCGGCCAGGATCGTGTGGCACTGGTCCGCATCCTGGATGTTGCCGACGGTCATCGTCGGGATCCCGGCCTCGAGGCGGATCTCGTCGCTGAACTGCACCTGGAACATGCGGCCGTAGACCGGCTGCTGCCCGGGCACGGTGCCGCCGCCCGAGACGTCGACGATATCGCAGCCGTGCACCTTGAGCAGGCGCGCCAGCGCCACGCGGTCGTCGCTGCCGAGCCCGCCCGGCGCCCAGTCGGTGGCCGAGATGCGCACCGAGATCGGCTTCGCCGCCGGCCAGACCGCGCGCACTGCATCGAATACCTCGAGCGGGAGCCGCATGCGGTTCTCGACGCAGCCGCCGTACTCGTCGCTGCGCCGGTTCGTGAGCGGGGAGATGAACGTCGCCAGCAGGTAGCCATGGGCCATGTGCAGCTCGAGCATGTCGAAACCGGCCTCGGCTGCCATCTGCGCCGCGCGCACGAACTCCGCGCGCACGTGGGCCATGTCGTCGCGCTCCATGGCCCGCGGCGTCGGCCAGCCGGCGGCGAAGGGCAGGGCTGACGGTGCGAGGAGCGGCCAGGCGCCCGTCTCGAGCGGCCGGTTTCCCTGCCACGGGCGCGTACAAGAGCCCTTGCGTCCCGCGTGGGCGAGCTGCAGGCCGATGCGAGCCGGCGTGTAGCGATGCACGTAGTCCACGACGCGCTTCCACGCCGCGACGTGCTCCGGCTTGTATATGCCCGCGCACCCCGGCGAGATGCGGCCCTCGGGCGAGACGTGCGTGGCTTCGGCGAACACCAGCCCGGCGCCGCCGATCGCCCGGCTGCCGAGGTGCACCAGGTGCCAGTCGGTCGGCGTCCCGTCCTCGCACGCGTACTGGCACATGGGCGACACCACCAGGCGGTTGGCGAGGGTCAGATCGCGGAGCCGGAAGGGCTGGAACAGTGGCGGCAGCGCAGTGCGCTCCACGCGTTCCGGCTCCCCCGCCGCGCCCGCGGGTGGTACCGGGACGCAAGCCGCGCGATGGGGGTTGCTGTCGGCGAAGTAGCGCGCCACGCGCTCGACCAGCTCCGGGTCGCGGCGTTTCAGGTTGTCGTGGGTGATTCGCATGGAGCGGGTCAGCAGGCTGAAGACGAACGGGAGCGGCGGGAGCCGCAGGTAGCGCGAGGAGTTCTCGAACCACTCGCGGCTCACGCGCGCGGCCGCCTGCAGCCGCGCCACCTCGGGGCCGCGCGCTTCTTGGTACGCCTGCAACACGCGCGCAACGTCGGCGCTGCCGTGGACGCGGAACGCCTCGGCCAGCGCTATGGCGTCCTCCATCGCGAGCTTGGTCCCGGAGCCGATCGAGAAGTGCGCCGTGTGAGCTGCATCACCCATCAGCACCACGTTGCCGTGGTGCCAGCGTTCGTTGCGGATCGTCGGGAACGCGCGCCAGATCGAACGGTTGCTGAGCAGACGGCCGCCGCCCAGCTCTTCACCGAACAACTCCTGCACGTACTCGATCGTGGCCGCTTCGTCCGCGCGATCCAGCGCGGCCCGCTTCCAGACCTCTTCACGGCACTCCACGATGAAAGTGCTCCTGTCCCGGTCGAAGGGATAGGCGTGGACCTGGAACAGCCCGTGGTCGTTCTCCTTGAAGATGAAGGTGAAAGCAGGAAGGCGGAAGTCGGCCCCGAGCCAGCAGAAGCGACAGCGTCCCCACTCGATCGAGGGCCGGAGGTGGTGGGCCAGGCTCTCGCGCACCCGGCTGTTGGCGCCGTCGGCCGCCAGTATCAGGTCGGCGTCGCCGAACGCCGCGAGCTCGGCGACTTCGGTCTCATAGCTGAGGCGAACGCCCAGCGCCTCGCAGCGCTGCTGCAGGATGTTGAGGAACGCGCGACGCGAGACCCCGCAGAAGCCGTGGCCGGTGGAGCGCAGGCGTTCCCCGCGCACGAAGACGTCAATCTCCTCCCAGTAGCTGAAGCGCTCGAGGATGGCACGATGGCTCTCGGGATCGGCCTGCTCGAAGAGGCCGAGCGTCTCGTCGGAGAAGACGACACCCCAGCCGAACGTGTCGTCCGGCCGGTTGCGCTCAATCACCGCGACCTCGTGGGACGCATCGAGGCGCTTCATCAGGATCGCGAAGTACAGGCCCGCGGGTCCGCCGCCCACGCTGACGATTTTCATCGGGCTCGGGGGGGGACGGATCCCGCGCCGGGCTGGGGCTCGGGGACCAGCCCGGGGCTAACGCAGTTCAAAAGTGGCCGTTCGCTCCGCCACGGCGCCACCGGCCTCGAGCGTGACCTTGAGCACGTAGGCGCCCGCAATGGCATCGAGCGAGAAACGGATCGGCTTCGAAGAAGTAAACGTCGCGGCCGGCCGCTCGAAGCGGTCTTCGGTCGACAGGATGAGCTGACCGCCCTTCAGCACCTCCCGCCGCTCCACGACCACGACGCTCGATCCGGGAGCCAGCCCACCCACCGCGTAGACGGCGACCAGCTCCGCCTCCCCGCCCCGCGGCACCGGGTTGGGCGTGACGGACACCCGCGTCAGCTCCAGCACCGGACGCTCGACCGGGGCCGGCGTCGCACGGATCGCGGGCGGGGCTGGCGGCGCCGCGGGGGCAGGCGCCACGGGCGCGCGGACGGGAGCCGCCGGCGCCGGGGCGGGAGCCGGCGGCGCGTCCGGGACCGAGACCTTGAACAAGGTCTGCCGGCAGTAGTCCTCGATCTGGGCGAGGCGCGAGAGCGGAAACGCCCCGAAATCGAACTGGCGCACTCCGCGGAACTCCACGCGCGCCCGCGCCGGCCGATCCACGAAGCGCAGCTCCAGGTATGGCCCCTTGCTCTGGCCGGGGTTGTTGAAGCTCCAGCCCTCCGAGACGAGCGCGGTGCCGGGCCGCAGCACGTGGCCGTCGAAGACGTCGTTCAGCGTCTGGCGTTCCGAGACGAGGAACTGGAAATAGAACGCGTCGCCGTGTTGGTCCCGAGCGACGTAGACTGCTCCGCTGCTCGTCCATTCGCCTGCGGCCTTGCGGGCTTCGATCGGCAGCGCGAGGCGGGCGCGTGCCCCGGCCCAGCGCCGGTTGACTTCATCGAGGAACTGCGGCTCGGATCGCCCCGCGCCGGGCTCCTCGGGGGCGCGGCGCAGCACGCCGCAGGCCGGAAGGCCGCACGCGAGCGTGAGCGATGCCGCGAGCGGGCGGCAAGCGCGACGGATCGATTGGATCATGCGTCTCCTGAATACGACGAAACCGCCGCGGTTTGCAAGCGGCCTGGCGAGCCAGGTGACACGCCGCGGGCGTACGGGCTAGATTTGGCAAAGGGACGGTAGAATCCGAAGCGTGAGCGACAGCTTTAAGGCCCCGGGCCCGGGAGACACGGTGCGCATGGCGGCGGTGCGGCTGGACTCTCCGCTCACAGGCTTCTCACCCGAGCGCCTGAAGGAGCTATACCGCGCCCTGCTGCTACCACGCATCATCGAGGAGAGGGCGCTGCTGCTGCTGCGGCAAGGCAAGCTCTCCAAGTGGTTCTCCGGGGTCGGTCAGGAAGCGATCGCGGTGGGCGTGGTGTCGGCGCTCGAAGCCGACGACTGGATCCTGCCGATGCACCGCAACCTAGGGGTCTTCACCGGCCGGGGGCTCGACCTACTCACGCTCTTCCGCCAGCTCTTCGGCAAGGATGGCGGCTTCACGAAGGGCCGTGACCGCACGTTCCATTTCGGCGCGCTCGAGAATCGCATCGTGGGCATGATCAGCCACCTGGCCGCGATGCTCCCCGTGGCCGATGGCCTGGCGCTCGCCGCGCAGCTTCGGGGGACGCGACGCGTGGCCGCCGCGTTCATCGGCGAAGGCGCCACGAGCGAGGGCGACTTCCACGAGGCCGTGAACCTGGCGGCCGTCTGGAAGCTGCCGGTGCTGTTCGTGATCGAGAACAACCAATACGCCCTGTCCACCAGCGCGGCGGAGCAGTACGCATGCCGCGACCTCGCCGACCGAGGACTCGGCTACGGGATCCCCGGCGTCATCGTCGACGGCAACGACCTGCTCGCGGTCTACCGGGCCGTCGCCGCCGCGGCCAAGCGCGCCCGGCGCGGCGAGGGACCGAGCCTGCTCGAGTTCAAGACCTTCCGTATGCGCGGGCACGAGGAAGCGTCGGGCACGAGCTACGTTCCGAAGCAGCTGCTCGAGGAGTGGGGCCCTAAGGACCCGATCACGCGCTTCGAGAACCTGCTGCTGGAGCACGGGGTCCTGACGCCAGTTGAGCGCGAGCTGATCCGCGGCGACCTCAAGCCGCGCATCGAGACGCTGGCAGACGCGGCGCTCGCCAGCGCCGACCCGGTCTCGAGCGCGGAGCTGGAGCGGGCCGACGTGTATGCGCCGAGCGGATTGCGTCTTGCCGAGCCGACGCCCGAAGCGCTGGCGGCCGCCCCGGAGCGGCGCTACGTGGACGCCATCAGCGACGGCCTGCGCGAAGCGATGCGCCGCAACCCCCAGACGCTGCTGCTGGGCCAGGACATCGCCGAGTACGGCGGCGTGTTCAAGGTCAGCGAGGGTTTCGTGGCCGAGTTCGGCAAGGCTCGCGTGCGCAACACGCCAATCACCGAGTCCGGCGCCGTGGGAGCGGCGCTGGGGCTGGCGCTCGACGGCTTCGTGCCCATGATCGAGATGCAGTTCGGCGACTTCATCAGCTGTGGCTTCAACCAGATCGTGAACAACCTCGCCAAGACCCACTATCGTTGGGGGGCGCCCGTGCCTGTCGTGGTGCGGGTTCCAGTCGGGGGCGGCCTCGGGGCCGGGCCTTTCCACTCGCAAAACGTCGAGGCCTGGTTCACCCACGTCGCAGGCCTCAAGGTCCTGGCGCCGGCAACCCCCTACGACGCCAAGGGGCTGCTGATCGCGGCCTTCGAAGACGGCAACCCCGTGCTCTATCTCGAGCACAAGCTTCTGTACCGCTCGGCCCGCGGCAAGCTGCCCGCGGGCCACTACACGGTCCCGATCGGCCGCGCCCGCCTGGCCCGCCCCGGCCGCGACGCCAGCGTCGTTAGCTACGGCGTGGCCGTGCACTGGGCGCTGGACGCGGCAGCGCAGCTGGCGGTGGAGGGCAAGCAGATCGAGGTCGTCGACTTGCGCTCGCTGCTGCCGTGGGACGTCGAGACCGTCGTGGCCTCCGTCCGCAGGTGCGGGCGCGCTCTGGTGCTGCACGAGGCGCCGCTCAGCGGGGGCTTCGGCGCCGAGCTGGCCTCCACGATCGGTCGCGAGGCCTTCGAATGGCTGGACGCGCCGGTGACGCGCCTGGGCGCGCTCGATACGCCGGTCCCGTTCAGCAAGGCGCTCGAAGCGACCTTTTCTCCGAAGGAACGGCTGCTGCCCGCCCTGCGCGAGCTGCTGGCCTACTGAGATGCCCGAGCCGCGCGGCCGATCGCCCTGGATCTACGTCGGGATCGGCTGCGTCGTGGCCTTGGGCCTGCTGCTGTCAGGCGCCGTCACCCTGGGCTTGCTGGGCTATCGCTGGGTCAAGCAGGTGGAGACCGAGAACAAGGACCCAGACGTCCGAGCGGCGCGGGTGAAGGAGGTGCTGGGCTGCGAGGAGCTGCCGGAGGGCTATCACCCTGTCGTGGGCTTCTCGCTTCCCTTCGTAACCGACATCGCGGTGCTCTCGGACCGGCCGCGCGCCGTGGAGGACAGCCGCGGCGACCCCTTCGGAGAGCGCGGCTTCATCTACGTGAAGCTGTTGACTCCGGCCGGCCAGGACGAGCAGGAAGTGCGCGACTACTTCGAGGGCCGGACAGACGATTCCAGGATCCTGCGCCGTAACAGGATTCGGCTCCGCACCCGCAACTCCCTGGGACGCGGCGTGATCGGGGCCCAGGGCCAGACCCTGCTCTACCTCGCGCAGCGCGGAGAGCTCGAGCTCTCGGAGCACCGCGGCCGCGGCCTGAACGCGATGATCCTCGTGGACTGCCCGCAGGACCGCAAGCTGCGTCTGGGGATCTGGTTCGCACCGGACCCGGCGCCCGAGGCCGAAGCGGGCTCGGCCCAGCTTGCGGGCACGCCCGCCGATCCCGAGGCGATCCGCGCGTTCATGGCCCGGTTCCGGCTTTGCCGATGACGCCGATGCTCCCCCTCTGGCAGTTCACGAGCTACGCGCTGCCGTCGCTGCTCTCCGCCGTCGCCTGCCTCGCCATGGCGCTCTATGTGTGGCCGCGCCGCTCCGGACCCGGCACGGCAGCGTTCCTCGGGTTGCTGGCGTCGCTGACGCTGTGGTCTTTGTGCCAGGCGCTGGCGGTCTCGCTGACCGAGCTGACCGCCAAGATCTGGGTCTCCAAGGTCCAGTACCTCGGCATCGCCGCGGCGCCGCTGGCCTGGTTCCTGTTCGCTCTGAGCTACACGGGGCTCTCGTCATTCGTGTCGCGCGGCGCCCTGGCGCTGCTTTGCGTCGTGCCCCTGGTGACCGTCGGGCTCGCGTTCAGCAATGAGTGGCACGGCTTGCTCTGGAGCCACATCGGGCTGGCGCTCGAGAGCCCCTTCCCCTCCCTCGCCATCGACCACGGCCCCTGGTTCTCGGTGCAGGCAGCGTATGCCTACCTGCTCGTGCTGCTGGCCGCAGCGCTCACGGCCTGGAGCCTCAGCCATTCGCCGCATCAGCGACGTCAGCTCGTCGCGCTCACCACGGCCCCGCTGATCGTCCTGTTCGTCAACCTGACGGACCTCGCGGGCCTGAGCCCGCCGCCGTTCCTGGACCTGACCCCGCTCAGCTTCGCGCTGGGCGCGCTGGTGCTCGGCTACAGCCTGCTGCGCCACGGCCTCTTCGACCTGGTGCCGATCGCACGCGCGGAGGTCATCGAGGGGATGAACGAGGCGGTGCTGGTCCTGGACGAGCGCGGCCGAGTGCTGGACCTCAACCCGGCCGCGCAACGCGCGCTGGGCCTGGTGCCGGCGCAGGCCATCGGCAGCCCGGCGCCGCGGGCGCTGGAGGCGGGCCGGCCCGCGCCGTCGGCCGGCCGGGGTTCGGCGCCCTGGGAGATCGCGGTCGACGGCGGCCGGCGCACCTACGAGGCCGGCGCCTCGGCGCTGCGCCGCGGCCGCTCGGTGACGGGCCAGGTGCTCGTGCTGCGCGAGACGACCACGCGCAAGCAGGCGGAGCAGGGACTGCTGCGAGCCAAGGAGGAGCTGCAGCGGGCCAACGAGCAGCTCGCCCTGCTCGCGAACACCGACGCGCTCACGGGCCTGGGCAGCCGGCGCTTGTTCCTGCGGCGCCTGGCCGAGGAAGCAGCCCGCGCGCGCCGGCATCGCCAACCCCTGAGCGTGCTGATGCTGGATCTCGACTTCTTCAAGAGCATCAACGACACCTACGGCCACGTGGTCGGCGACCAGGTGCTGGTGGCGGCCGGGGGCGCGATCAGCGCGGTCAAGCGCGAATCGGACATCGCCGGCAGGATCGGCGGCGAGGAGTTCGGCCTGATCCTGCCGGCCACCGACCTGGAGGGCGCACGGATCATGGCCGAGCGGCTGCGACGCTCGATCGCCTCTCAGCGTCACCTCACCGACGACGGGCTCGAGTTCGCGGTCACTGCCAGCCTGGGTGTCGCGACCTTCGCTTCCGGCGTGCGCGACGAGACCGAGCTGTTGAACCTCGCCGATGCGGCGCTCTACTACGCCAAGGAGCTGGGCCGGGACCGGGTGTGCGTGGCAGGCGGCCCGGCCGCGACGGTCGGCTGACGCATCAGCGGCGCGATGCGTAGACGTCGCGGGCGCTGCGGAGGCTGCGTAACACCTCTTCGCGTTCCGCCTCGGTGTTGTACCCGGGATGCGCGGCGGCATCCTCCAGAGCGCGCTCGATCCAGGCCGTGAAGTAGGCGGCGTCCCCGGGCGAGCGCGGCGGCGCGCCCCCGACCGCCACGTAGATCGGGCTCGTGGTCGCGTAGGGGTATCCGTCCAGGACCGGATAGACCGCCCGCTCGGCGAACGCGCGCAGCAGACACCAGCCGGAGCGCGCCAGCCGGACGCGTCCTTTCACGTCGGCAGTCGTCCGCTCGGCGCCCAGTGGCAGGTCCTTCATCGCCTCGCCGTTGCAGACGAGCTGCAGGCGGTCTACCGGAACCGGCGACCTCAGCCAGCCCGCAAACTCGAGCTCGCCGCCGCCCGGCGGCAGGCTCAACTCGTCGCCCAGGCCCCGCCCACCCAGCGTGAGGCCGAGGAGCGGGCCGTTGGTCGCGACACTGCGTCCGCGCCGCAACGCGTCCGTGAAGCGGTCGACGTCGCGCGAGCCTGCCGTCTCCACGTACACGCGGTTCATTCCGACCGGGCCGCGCAGCGACGCGAAGTTGGCCATGGCGTCGGTCCCGGCCCCCGCCGGCAGGCGGAAGCCGAGGTTGAGCAACCGGTACCAGACCGCTGCGGACGCCTTGTGATCGCTGAAGCCCACGACCTCGTAGTAGTCGACCTTCCCCAGCGCTACGTCCACGGGCAGCGCGTTGGTCAAGCGCTGGCTGCGGTTCGCCGGGTCCGGCGGCGGCGCGTCGAAGGGATGCACGTAGCCGACGAGACCGCCCTGGGCGCGGGCCAGATCGGCCACCACCGCATTGGTGGGATACAGGCTGGCGGCGAACGTGTTGTCGTACGCCGCGTAGTCCGGGAGCAGCAGCTGACGCTTCAGGTTGAGCACGCCCAGGTGCCCCCAGTAGCTCGTGTGGTACTCCTGGCTGTGCATCAGCGTCACGGCCGGCGTCGACGCGGGGTCGGGCCGGCCGCCGAAGTGCTCGACGTCCGGGACACGTTGTTCCTTGTTGACGATCAGGTTGAACACGACGTCGAGGTCCTCGGCCTCCGCCTGCGCCACCAGCCGGGTGGGCTCGTTGCGGTAGGCGCCGCCATAGTTCATGTGGACGTGCAGGTCGCCGCTCACCCACGATGAGAAGCCCGGCGGCATTTCGATGCGCGGCGGCAGGACCTTCAGGTTCGACGACTGCCGCTCGCCGACGCGCACTTCGATTCGCGCGAAGCGGTGCTCGAAGCCGCGCAAGGCCTCGACCACGACCTGGCCCGCCGGCACCGCAAGCTCCGCCTGCCGCGCGTGGAAGTAGTGGGCCTCGAACGCCCGCTCGGCGCGGTCGAAGCCGTCGTCCGCGTGGATCCAGGCGTCCTCCGGGGCGTAGGCTCGCCCGTCCTCACCCGTGACGGAGAGCCGCGCCGGCGCGGGCCGGCCGATCTCGTCCAGGACCTCGAGGCGCAGCAGGCCCATCGGCCGCTTGAAGCGCCGGCGGCGCGCCTCGATCCGGCGCTGCTCGCCGCCCACGACGTCCTGGACCCAGAGCGAGGTGTTCCCGCCGCGGTTCGAGATGAAGGCGATCCGTTTGCCATCCCGCGACCAGCGCGCGCTCGTCGCGTCCCAGTCGCCGTACGAGAGCGGGAAGACGTCACCGCCATCGGAGGTCATGCCCCAGAGCTGGTGCCACTGCCGACCGTGGTAGGAGCTGAAGACCACGCGACGCCCGTCCGGCGACCAGTCGGGGCGTGCCTTCCACGTCGTCTCCTCGTAGCGGACCTCTCGGGCCGGGGCGCCGGGCTCGGCCTTCATCCGCCAGAACCCGCCGCTGCCGTAGCGGTTCCCGCGGTTGGACACGAACAGGATCTCGCTCCCGTCCGGGGACCAGCTCGGGCTGATCTCGTGGTCGAACGGGCCGTAGTAGTAGCGGGCGACGCTCGTGGGCCGCTCCTGGGCGAGCGCGCGCACGTCCTCGAGAGACCCGCCGCGGAACGTAGCCACGAACAGGTGGAAGCGGCCGTTCTGCCGTGTGGACACGAACGCCAGCCGGCCGCCGTCCGGCGACCAGCGCGGCTCTAGGTTCACGGCTCCCCCGGAGCTGAGCGGACGCGTCTGCCCCGTCTCCAGGTCGAGCAGCCACAGCTCGAGCGCGTCGCGCTCGTAGCGCGTGAACGCCACGAAGCGCCCGTCGGGCGACCAGTCGGGTTGGTAGTCGTATCCCGGTCCCGCGGTCAGCTCGGTAGCCTCGTCGGCATCGAGGCGCTGCCGCCAGAGTGAGCCTGCCATCGAGTAGACGAGCTCGTGCCCGTCGGGCGACCAGGCGGCGGCGCTCGCGCCGCTCGTGAGCTCCGGCAGGTACATCTCGCGGTAGTAGTACGGATGCGGCACGTCGATCTGCGACAGGACGCCCTTGCGCTCGGCTCGAGCCGCCTCCGAAACGAGCAGCCCGCCGGCGATCAGCAGAAGCAGTCGTTGCATGACCGTCATCCTACCCTCAGCCGGGGTCAGATGGCGTAGCATCTCGCCATGCACACCAGGCGCCATTTCATCCGGACGGTCCTGCTGGGCGGGAGCGCCGCGGGGCTCGCCGCCTGCAGCTCCGAAACGGGCGGCCATGCTCCACGCTCGGCGCGCCGCGGCCCCACACGCCTGCGCGGGGACGACTTCGAGACCTGCCACGCGGTGCGGGACGGGCTGCCCTTGCCCACGGCCGAAGTCTCGGCGCAGCACGACGTCGTGATCGTCGGCGGCGGCCCCAGCGGGCTGTCGGCCGCCTACCGGCTGCGCGACCGTGAGCTGCTGCTGCTCGAGAAGGAGCACGTGCTCGGCGGCAACTGCGTGATCGACGAGTGGCAGGGCGTGAAGCTGTCCACCGGCGGGGCGTTCTACACCGAGACCGAGGCCGACCTGGTGGCGCTGTTCGACGAGATCGGCGCGCGGGGGAGCAAGGTCCTGGGCGGAGACTCGCTGGTGGTGGGCGGCCAGGCCGTGACCGACTTCTTCCGCGACGGCGCGGATCGCCTTCCGTTCCCGCAAAACGTGCGAGACGATTTCAAACGTTCGCGCGAAGACATGCTGAGGCTGCTGAGGACGAAACCGGCGCAGGCGCTGGACCGCCTCTCCTTCGCAGAGCTGCTCGCAGCCTACGATCCGGTGCTGACCCGGTTCTGGGACCGCTTCGGAGCCTCCAACTGGGGGGGCGTGGCGGAAGAGACCTCGGGCTTCGTCGGCGCCGAAGCCTACACCTGGGCGGGCGGCGCAGACGACCCGCGTTGGACGTTCCCGGGCGGCATCTCCGAAGGCGCGCGCCTGCTGGCCGAATGGCTGCGTTCCAGGCTCGGCGAGCGCTTGCGTACCCGCGCGGCGGTCTACCGGATCGAGCGCCCGGACAAGGGCCGAGGCGCGATCGTGCGCTATCTCGAGGGCGGCCAGGCGTTCGCGGTGCGGGCGCGCGCGGTGATCGTCGCGCTGCCGAAGTTCTACGCGAGCCACATCATTCCCGGGCTGCCGGCGGCGCAGCTCCAAGCCATGCAGGCCTTTCGCTATGCGCCGTTTCCCGTCTTCAACGTGTGCCTGGACCGTCCGGGGCCCGAGCCAGCCTACGACAACTGGTTCCTCGACACTCCGTTCACCGACTTCATCCCCGCCGACTGGATCCTTCATGCCGGGAAGGGGTCGCCGCTGCGCAAGACGGCGCTCACTGTGTATCACCCGCTGCCCCAGGATCGCCGCAAGGAGCTGCTGGCGGATCCCCTGGTGCTGGACATGGCCGACGCCGTTGCAGGCGCTCTCGAGCGGCATTTCCCGGGCACGCTCCCGAAGATCGCGGAGGTGCGGGTGTTCCGGCGCGGGCACCCGATGTTCATCGCGAGCCCCGGGCTCTTCGCGCGCGCCGAGCGCGCCGGCCAGCCCTTCGGGCCGGTGCTGTTCGCCAACACCGACAGCTCGCCGGGTGTCTCCAGCTTCGACGGCGCGCTGCGCGCGGCCACGCGCGCCGCCGAGGCGGCGCTCAAGCTCGTAGCTGCCTGAGCTCTGGCCTATGCACAAGCGCTTCCGCGGCGACACTTGATCGGCGCCTGGCTGCGGCGCCGGTCCTGGCGCTGGCTCCGGGGCGTCCGCCGCGAGTTCCGCGCCCGGATCGATCGCTTCAAGCTCACCCCGAAAGGCCGCATCCGTGGCGAGCTTCTCGCTGACCCCGAGGTGGCAGCGACCGTCGCCGTCCACGTCCGCGAGAGCGGCGAAGCCCCCGCGCGTGCCTGGGAGCGCGTCCACGAGTACGTGGAAGAAATCGTCCCCCGTTTCAACCTGATCGCCTACTACCGCGTGGGCTACGCCGTCGCGCGCGCGCTGATTCCGTTGCTCTACAAGGTCAGCGTCGGCTACGAGGCGCGCGAGGCCCTGAACGCGATCCCCCGGCGCTCGGTGGTGCTCTACCTGATGAACCACCGCTCGAACGCGGACTACGTCGTGGTGGCCTATGTCCTCTCCGGCCACGTGGCGCTCTCCTATGCGGTCGGCGAGTGGGCGCGGGTCTGGCCGCTCGAGGCCGTGTTCAAGAGCTTCGGCTCCTACTTCGTGCGGCGCCGCTACCGCGAGGCGCTCTACCACAAGGTGCTGGAGCGCTACGTTCAGCTGATCACCCGCAACGGCGTCACCCAGGGCATCTTCCTGGAAGGCGGCCTCACACGAGACGGACGCTTCCGCGAGCCCAAGCTGGGCCTGCTCGACTACATCGTGCGCGTCAAGCGCGAGCCCGGCTTCGACCATCCGCTCTACGTGATCCCCGTTGCCATCAACTACGACCGCGTGCTGGAGGACCGCTCGCTGCTCCGCGAGAGCCTGGCGGAGGACCGGCGCCTGCCGCGCCACGAGCAGATCCTGGAGGTCGCCTCGTACTTGATCAAGGTCTCGGCGCGCTTCCTGCTGCGCCGCGCACGGCGCTACGGCCGCGCCTGCGTCAACTTCGGCGCACCGTATTGCGTGGACGACTGGCTCGCCGCACGACCCGGCCTGCTGGAGCTGCCGCGCGAGGAGCGCCTGCAGCGGCTCAAGGAGCTGGCCGACGAGGTCATGCGGCGCATCGGCTCGGTCATGCCGGTGACGGCCGTCGCGCTCGCGTCGACGGCGCTGCTGGACCACGCCGCAGAATCCATCGATCGGGCGCGCTGGGAGGCGCGCCTGGACGAGCTGCGCTCCGCGCTGCGCGGCGTCAATGCCCGCGTGATCGGCGACGAGCGGACCAGCGCTGCGATCCTGGACCGCGCGCTGGTGATGCTGACGCTGCGCCGGCTGGTGACGGCGGACGGCGCCAGTTTCCGCATCGACCGTTCGCAGGACCCGCTGTTGCGCTACTACGCGAACTCGATCGTCCATCTGCTGGCGCCGGGAGCCTCACGCGCGTGAGCGTCGAGGAGAAGGTGGAGAGCTTCCGCGCGTTGGACGGAATCGAGCTGCGCCTGACGCGGCGCCATGCTGGCAAACGGCGCGCGATCCTGGTGGTGCCCGGTATCTTCATGCACCGCGAGAGCCCGGAGCACCGGCTGCTCGCCGCGCGTCTGGCGCAGATCGCCGACGTCGTGACGCTGGACGTGCGCGGCCACGGCGACTCCGGCGGCGCCTTCAGCTGGGGTCGCCGGGAGCCCGAAGACGTGTCTGCGCTGGCGGCGCGGCTGCGCTCC
>Ga0214473_10006274_pt1 | contig 14224 bp, 12 predicted proteins | sample RVTome_7_FD_203509 | JGI IMG/M metagenome (GOLD analysis project Ga0214473, IMG submission 203509) | Soil microbial communities from uranium-contaminated site in the Upper Colorado River Basin, Wyoming, United States - RVT98D197 | ecosystem: Environmental > Terrestrial > Soil > Contaminated >... | reverse complement strand
ATGCGCCACCTGGGGCGGAGGATCGCGGCCGCGGGGTGGGGGGGGGATGTTGCACGCCGACGGCCGCGGCTCGCGTGATGGCGCGGCGTTCCGCGCGCGTGACCGGGGCCAAGCCGTGCCGCGCAGCGTGCACGGCGACGGCCCCGCCGGCCAGCGACAGGCCAGGTCGCGCGCCACGCGTGACCGCCAGCGCCGCGCGTGCGCCTGAGCTACGCGCCGATCGCACCTCGCCGCGCGCGGTACGCCGACCAGATCCGCCGCCACTCCGTGGTGGAGACCGGGACGGCGCTGGCGTGCTGGAGCCGGTAGAGCCGCGCACCGATCCGCGGCAGCGTCGCTGCGCGCGCCTCCCCGATCCGGGCGACGAGCGCGCGCGCCGGCGCGCCGAGCGCCACCGCTGCCTCGAGCGCCGCCTTGCGCACCTGGTAGTGCGACCACGCCACGCCCGCCTGGTCGGGCGTGAGCACAAGCGCGTAGACCCGCTTGCCGAGCGCAGCCAGCTCCTCAAGCGACGCGCATGCGTCGATCGCGCCGACGATGCCGCGGAACCGCCCGCCCTGGCACGCTTCCCACGTGTCCCGCGTCCCGCAACCGGCGCAGGTCGGAAGGTCCGCCGCGTCGTCGTCGACCTCGTAGACTGCACGGCAGGCTGTGCACGTCACCCACTCTGGGTGCACCGTCCCCAGGGCATGCCACTGCACAGCGGAGGGGGCACCGTCGTCAGGCGATCGCCCTGCCGGCTGTGCAAGACGGCCGGTGAGATCGACCAGCTCGACGCCATCGCCGAGGGTGTCCGCCCGCTCGAGCGCGTCAGATTCAGGGACCGCTTCGACGAGGGCGAGGCGCGCGATCAGATGGACGAGGTCCTCGATGAGGGGCTCGACGCCGACCCGCCGCGCCTCCTCCTCGTAGTGGGCGACGACGGTGGGGCCGGCCTCGAGCGCGAGGAACAGTTCCCCGAGCGCGGCGGCCTCCCGCATGGGGCACCGGAACCGCCGCATCAGCCGCCGCGTCGCCAGGAACGCCGGCGTGTCGGTCACCGCCTCGTGCGGCACCAGCACGGTGTCCCCGGCGAGGACGCCCCGCTCGAACCAGAGCCGCTGCCCCGCGCTGAGCGAGGCGATGTGCTCGAGCTGGCCGTGGGTGGGCTCGCCCTCCGGCACACAGAACACGCGGCCGAGCCATGACCGCCGGCTCGATTCGGGCACCTCGGGTTCCGGCACCCACCGGAAGGCGTCAACCGCACCGAGCCGGCACGGCGCCCATCGCCCACACGCGAACACCGGCAGGACGGCGCCGCCACCGGCCAGGACCACCGCCGCGGGCGTTCCAGCGCGGACCGCTTCCCGCACCGTGAACACCGACCCGCGCGACGGCCCCCAGAGGAACGCGACCACGCCGGCCGCGTCCCGCACGAGCCGCCGCGAGCGCGCGAGGAGCGCGAGCCGGCCCCCACCCGCCACGACCACCACGCGGCCGCCCTGTGCGGCGAATGCCCGGAGCGCCGCATCGCTGCCGGGAATGCCACCAGGGAGAAACACGACCGAGCGCGCACAGGCGTGCGATCCGGCCCCAACGACCGCGCTGAGCGCGTAGGCGTCCGCCCCCCGCGCGCCACCCGACCCGATCCCCCACCCACGCGAGAGGAAGAACCGAACCACCTCCGACACCTGCGGCGCGAACGCCTCCGGCAACACCCGCGCCCCCACCACCGCCACGAACCCCTGTCCCACTGTCATGACGTGCCTCCTGGCTGGTTGAGCCGGCACCGACGCCGGCCCCCTGCGGGCCCGCCCGCAGGCGCTGACTTCACAGCGCCCCAGGCGGGAGGCGACCCAACCTCAATGTGAGGGCGCTCGCGCGATGTCGGAGGCACGCGCGTGGGAGAAACGCACTGACCGAGGAGAGGACGCAAACGCAGATGGACCCAGCCGGGTCGCCTCCCGCCGGTTTCGCCTCCGTCACCCGCAGGGGCGGAGCGAAGCGGTGCACCCCGGAGGGCGCAGCCCGGAGGGGTTGACGGAGGCGAAAGGGGCGATACGCTAGACAGCGCTGCGGACGGGGATGCGATGGATTGGACGCGGGCTCGGGGGCCCGTCGTCGCCGCGGGAGGAAGCTACCGCGCTACGCACTGATCAGCCGCACGTGTCACCGCGGCCTGCGCCATGCGCTTCATCCTGCATGGCGCAGGCCGCGTCGCCAACCGCGGGAGCAACCGCGCGCGAAACCGAGGCTACGGCGTGCGCCCCAGCACGCGCGCAGGAATTACCGGTCACCGTGCACGCCGCAGGCCGCGCCTCCGAGCCCAGCACCGGGTCGCGGGCCCGAACCACAGCCGGCCTGCTGTGCCTGATTCTACGCGCCCAGCCGTCAATCACCGGCCACGGTACCCTCTAGTGGGCAACGCTTCAGGATCCGCCCAGCCCGAACCCGACTCCGCTTATGATGGGAGCCGGAAGGCAATGAGTTTATGCCCTCAACCGTGGACCCGGCGACGGGCTGAGCCCGGCCCATCATCTCTGGACCCGTGACCGTCACGGCGCGGACGGATCGTAGCGAGACGGCCCGTGACGGATATCCCCGGTCTGCATAATGCGCTCGGAGCACGAGGCGATGATCGGCAAGCAGTTCGACGTAAGGCGGTCTTTCACAGGGGCAGAGCCAGCGGACCCGTTTTGCCAGCCCCCCTCGCAGCGTGTCCCTCGTTGGCGAGTTCCGTAAACATTGAGTCAGTTCCGTAGACATTGAGTCAGCCGATGATCCTTTACAAGTACCTGCCGCCTGCTCGGTCGGATGTACTGCAGCACAAAAAGGTCCGGCTCACGCAACCGGGAGACTTCAACGATCCCTTTGAGTTTCGCCCTCAGATTCAATCCGCGGCTTCAGCCGATAACGTGCGCGCCTACGTGGAGGAGCACTTCGAGACGCTGGTTGACCAGGAGTTGGCAAAGTACGGCGCTCTCACCGGACTCGTAGCCGGTACGAATGTTAGAGAGCTCCTGCTGAAGCAGAAAGCGATGCTCCCCGAGTTGTTTCGCCTCCTGCAACCGGAGGTACTCCGGGGAGTAGCTCCTGCCATCGATACGCTTCTGAATCTGAACGTGGGCGTCTTGTGCCTAACCGAGGTCAGAGATTCGATTCTGATGTGGGGGCACTACACCGACAACCATCGTGGCCTCGTCATCGGTTTCGACTCGACCCATCCGTTCTTTTCCAGACGACGGAGCCCGAGCGACGAGTTCGGGTTCCTGCGCCAGGTGATCTACCAGGTCCATCGCCCGCAGGTGACGCTCACCGACACAGCATCGCCTGCGTGGTTTCAGACGAAGTCGCCTGACTGGGCATACGAGAAGGAGTGGCGGATTGTGCGGACCCTTTCGGAGGCAGAGCAGCGGATCGAAGCGGACCCGTATCCCATCTGCCTCTTCGAGTTCTCGGCTGACGCGGTGCGCGAGGTAGTCGTTGGGATGCGAGCCGCGCCGGCGTTGATTCAGGACATAAGGTCCATGGGCAGGAGCTTTCCGATGGCGACCCTTCTGAAAGCTCGCGAGGACCCGCAGAACTACGGTCTAATCATCGATGAGCTCGGCTAGCATCACGTTAGACCGGACCGCTGGCTCGGATTCGCTCGCCGCGGCCGGTCAACGTGAGCGTTCGACGTACGGCGGTTGCACCACCCGAGGAGGACAGGATGACCCTTCAGGACAGGCTCAGGTCGGCTGCTCCACCCGGCACGATCATCCCGAAGCCTCAGGCTCGGAAAGCCTTCAAAGTGAAGGGCGACGGTACGCGGAGAGGCCGCCCTGCCCTGATCTACACGATTCCAAACCACGGCGATCCGTCGAGTCCTCACGAGAAGGGAGTCACCTACGCCGAGCTTGAGCGCGCCTACAGCCAGCTACGGCGAACTGGAGCGCTCTCAACCACTTGGTTTCGAACCCACCTATCCGCGTGCTACGCCGAGGGCTCCTGCAACTTCACGACCGTAGGCGGCTTGTTTGAACTCTTGGGCGAGGCTTCGTACGAACGTCGCGGTGTGTACGTCAGGCAGTGACAACGACCATCAACACGACGTCGAACTTCAACAGCGGCACAACACCTTCGTGAGGTAGCCATTGGCAAAGGCAAAGAACGACTCCGGCAGGCCGGGCACCAGCGCGGCCAACGTCGGCTACGAAGCCCAGCTCTGGCAGATGGCCGACGCGCTCCGGGGCAGCATGGACGCCGCCGAGTACAAGCACGTCTGCCTCGGCCTCCTCTTCCTCAAGTACATCTCCGACGCCTTCGAGGAGCGGCACGCGTACCTCGAGCACGGCGTCGACGATCCGAAGGACGAGTACTACCTCCCGCCCTCGGCCCGCAATCGTAGGGACGCTGTCACCCGGCTTCTCGAGGACCCCGACGAGTACCGCGCCCAGGGCATCTTCTGGGTGCCGCCCGAGGCGCGCTGGTCCCACCTGAAGGCGCAGGCTCGCCAGCCCACCATCGGCCAGCTCGTCGACGACGCCATGGCCGGTATCGAGCGCGACAACCCGGCGCTCAAGGGCGTGCTGCCCAAGGACTACGCCCGGCCCGCGCTCGACAAGACGCGCCTCGGCCAGCTCATCGACCTCATCAGCAACATCCAGGTCGGCGACCAGGCGAGCCGCGCCAAGGATGTGCTCGGCCGCGTCTACGAGTACTTCCTCTCGCAGTTCGCGAGCGCCGAGGGCAAGAAGGGCGGCGAGTTCTACACCCCGCGCTGCGTGGTCAGGCTGCTGGTCGAGATGCTCGAGCCCTACCGCGGCCGGGTGTACGACCCCTGCTGCGGCTCCTCGGGCATGTTCGTGCAGTCGGTGGAGTTCATCCGCGCGCACGCCAAGGGGAACGGCAACGGCGGAAAGGCCAAGGCCGACATCTCGATCTACGGCCAGGAGTCGAACTACACCACCTGGCGCCTCGCCAAGATGAACCTCGCCATCCGCGGCATCGACGGCCAGATCGCTCACGGCGACTCCTTTCACACCGACCGCCACCCCGACCTCAAGGCCGACTTCATTCTCGCCAATCCGCCCTTCAACATCTCCGACTGGGGCGGCGAGCGCCTGCGCGACGACAAGCGCTGGCAGCACGGCCCGCCGCCGGCGGGCAACGCCAACTTCGCCTGGGTGCAGCACATCGTCCACCACCTGGCGCCTGCGGGCGTGGCCGGCTTCGTGCTCGCCAATGGCTCGATGTCGTCCAACCAGTCCGGCGAGGGCGAGATCCGAAAGAGCTTGATCGAGGCCGACCTCGTGGACTGCATGGTCGCGCTGCCGGGCCAGCTCTTCTACTCGACGCAGATCCCCGCGTGCCTGTGGTTCCTCGCGCGCGACCGCAAGGACGGCCTGTTCCGTGACCGCCGCGGCCAGGTTCTGTTCATCGACGCTCGCAAGCTCGGCCGCATGGTGGACCGCACCCACCGCGAGCTCACCGACGAGGACATCGCCCGCATCGCAGACACCTACCACACCTGGCGCGGCGAGAACGACTCGGTTGAGTACGCCGACGTGCCTGGCTTATGCAAGAGTGCGCCCATGGAGGAGGTGCGCAAGCACGGCCACGTGCTCACGCCCGGCCGATACGTCGGCGCCGAGGCGCAGGAGGACGACAGCGAGCCATTCGAGGAGAAGATGCAGCGCCTCACCGCGACGCTGCGCGAGCAGCAGGCCGAGGGCGCCAAGCTGGACGCCGCGATCAAGGAGAACCTTCGGACGCTTGGCTATGGCGCGTAGGGACGTTCTCCCGATCGAGCGGTTGATCGTGACCGTGCGCAGGCAGCGGGTGATTCTGTCGGCGGACCTCGCGGCGATCTACGGCGTGGAGACGCGCGCATTGAACCAGGCCGTCAAGCGTAACGCTGACCGGTTTCCGCCGGACTTCCTGCTTCGTCTGACGCGGGATGAGGCGGCCGCGATCAGGCATTCAAGATCACAATCTGTGATCTTGAAGCGGGGGCAAAACATCAAGTACGCGCCCCTCGCATTCACGGAACATGGCGCCATCATGGCCGCGACCGTTCTCAACAGCCCGCGGGCCGTGCACATGAGCGTCTTCGTGGTGCGGGCGTTCCTCCGGCTCCGCGAGTGGGTTGCCGGTCAGGCGGAGTTGGCCGCCCGGCTGGGCGACCTGGAGCGCCGCGTCGGGGCACACGACCACGAGTTGCGGGCAATCATCCAGGCCATCAGGGAGCTGGTCGCGCCGGTCGTCGGACCGACTCGACGCCGAATCGGCTTCAAGGCGACGGAGCGAGAATGAGCACGCGAGACCGAGTTTCGGTGACCGGCTTTGAACGTGCGTAGTGCGGGCGCCATCGCCGCCGGCCTGAAGGAGGTTGGGTATGGCGGGTGAGGGGGACGTGCTCCAGACGCCCTCGACGGCGGCTGAACTTCCCTCGGATTGGTCGTGGAAGCGGCTCGACGCCATTTGTGAAGGGGTGTTCGACTGCCCCCATTCGACGCCCGTCCTCACCGAGGATGGTCCCTATCTCGCTCGATCACAGGACATGCGGTCTGGCGTTTTTCGCACGGACGAGGCGGCCCGCGTGTCGGAGGCGACCTACAACGAGCGAATCGCTCGCGCTGAGCCGCGATATGGCGACCTCCTGTACAGCCGTGAGGGAACGTACTTCGGGATCGCGGCCGAAGTGCCTGCTGGCATTCGCGTCTGCCTTGGTCAGCGCATGGTTTTGATTCGCCCTAAGCCATCTGCCGTGAGCTTTCGTTTTCTGCGGTATTGGCTCAACTCTCCACTGATGGCGCTCCATACGGCTGGATATCGCGACGGTAGCGTGGCGGAGCGCTTGAATCTCCCGACCATTCGCTCATTGCCCGTCGCCGTGCCGCCGCTCCCTCAACAACGCGCCATCGCCCACATCCTGGGCACGCTGGACGACAAGAGCGAGCTGAACCGGCGGATGAACGAGACGCTGGAGGCGCTGGCGCGGGCGCTCTTCAAGTCGTGGTTCGTGGACTTTGACCCCGTCCGCGCCAAGGCCGAAGGCCGCGACCCCAGCCTCCCCAAGCCCCTCGCCGACCTCTTCCCCGCCTGCCTCGTCGACTCCGAACTCGGCGAGATTCCGCAGGGGTGGGAGGTGGGTCGCTTCGGCGATGTGGTGGAGCAGCTTCGCGACCAAGAGAACCCACTCTCGTTTCCGGATGCGCTTTTCCAGCACTTCAGCATCCCGGCCTTCGACGAGGCGCAGAGTCCGAAGTCCGAGTACGGCGAGAGCATCAAGAGCCTCAAGTCGCGCATACCGGCCGGGACGATCCTGATCTCAAAGCTCAATCCCGAGATCGAACGGGTCTGGATGGTCGATGTACGGCCGGGCGAGCGAGCGGTCTGCTCGACCGAGTTCCTCGTGTTTTGCGCCCGGCCGCCGTTCACGCGAAGCTATGCCTACTGCCTCGCACGCTCGCCACTGTTTCGGCAGCAAATCGAGGGCCTCGTGACTGGAACCTCGAAGAGCCATCAGCGCGCCCAAGTCGACTCGGTTCTCAACCTCGCAGCAGTCGTTCCCGCATCGACCATCGTCGCGGCGTTCGATCGGTCAGCGAACAGCCTGCTTTCGCGAACGCTCGAGTGTCGGCGCGAGTCCCGGAGCCTGGTTTCGCTGCGCGACACGCTGCTGCCCAAGCTCATCTCGGGTGAGCTGCGGGTGAAGGACGCCGAGAAGTTGGTCGGCAGGCCAGTCTGATGGCCGAGGCTCTCACTGCCCCCTTCGTCATGCACGGCGCCCGCGATGCGATCGCGGGCGGGCTGACGCATGTCGAACAGCAGGTCAAGAGCATCGAGCAGGCGGTGGCCGAGAATCCCGGGCTGACCTTCGACCTCGCCAAGACGCTGATCGAGAGTGTCTGCCGGGCGGTACTCGGCGATCGCAACATCGCGTACAGCGAAGATGACGACCTCCCCAAGCTGTTCAAGACAGCCTCCCAGCATCTGCCCTTTCTGCCGCCGAACGCGAGCGGGGAAGCCGAAGTCCGTGACAGTCTCAAGCGGACGCTCGGGGGCCTGAGCACCGCCATTCAGGGCATCTGCGAGTTGCGCAATCAGTGCGGGTTCGCGTCACACGGCCCGGGCTCGCCGCGCCCCACAATGGAGTCGGTGCAGGCGCTGCTCGCCGCCGAGGCCGCCGACACAATCGTTGGCTTTCTTTACCGCGTCCACCGTCAGGACCGCACGCCGCCACCCTCGCCGCGGGCGCTGTATGACGACCATCCGGAATTCAACGAGTCGGTGGATGAAGCGCACGGGATGATCCGCATCTACGAGGTCGAGTTCCGGCCCAGCGACGTCCTGTTCCAAATGGAGCCCGAGAGCTATCGCGTGTATGTGGCCGAGTTCGATGCGGAGGCCGAGGGCGTCGAAGCCGCGGCTGCAGGCGGCGGGCCGACGGAGGTGGCGCCGTGACCAATGTCTGGTGCGTGCGCGCCGAGTTCGGCACCTACACCAACCAGTTCGTCGAAGGCGGCTACGTGGCGATCGGCTGGATGTCTTCCGCAGACCTGACTTCGATCCAGAGCCGCGACGCGCTCTATCCGCTCTACAAGCAGGCGCACCCGAAGGACACGAGCAACATCGTCATCGGCCAGCAGGTCGGTCAGATCGCGCGCTTCCTGCTGGAAATCCAGGCCGGCGACTACGTCATCACGCCCGCAGCCGACACAGAGTGGCTGCACTACGGACAGGTCGCGCCGGACCTGTCGTACGTTTACGCGGCCGGCGACGACGGTTGCCCCTACCGCCACCGGCGTCGGGTCGTGTGGGCAAAGGAGCGGCTCAAGCGGGGCGACTTCTCGGTGCCATTCCAGAACACGATCCGGTCGTCGCTGACCGTGTTCGCTGTGTCGCAGCGGGACGAGTTCCTCGCCGCCATCGGCCGTGCGGATGCCGCTCCGAAGACTGCCGCGCAGTACGACCCCTACCGCGTGGTGCTTGAGCAGATGTTGGAACTCGACGACAAAGAGTTCGAGATCCTCGTGGGCCACCTCCTCACCGCGCTCGGCTTCGAGGGCTCGGAAGTTGTCGGCAAGACCGGTGACGGCGGTGTCGACGCAACGGGGGAGCTGAACGTCGCCAACCTGGCGAAGGTCAAGGTGTTCGTCCAGGCCAAGCGCTACAAGCTCGGCTCGAAGGTGAACGCCAACACGGTGAAGCAGCTCCGGCAGGCGATTCCCTTCGGCGGTCAGGGCGCGTTCATCACCACAGCGGACTACCAAGCCGCCGCCGCCGAGGTTGCGCTCGAGGCGGGGTTCCCACGGATCGGTCTCATCAACGGGCGGCAGCTCGTCGACCTGCTGATCGAGCACTGGGGCGACATTCCGCCGGAGTTCCGGGAGCGACTTGGGCTGAAGCCGGGGCTGGTGCGGACATGACCCAGTTCACCGAATCCGTCGTCGAGCAGGCTGCGCTGGCGTGGCTCGAAAGCGTTGGCTGGCAGGTGCGGAACGGCACCGAGATCGCCCCCGGCGAACCCGCGGCCGAGCGCGACGATTACGGGCAGGTCGTCCTGGCGCAGCGGCTGCGCGATGCACTCGCACGGCTCAACCCGGCGCTGCCCGCCGAGGCGCTGGACGACGCCTTCCGCAAACTGACGCGGCCCGAAGGCGCCGAGCTCATTGTGCGCAACCGCGCGCTGCACCGCCTGATGGTCGATGGCGTGACGGTCGAGTACCGCGATGCGGAAGGCGGGATCCGTGGCGCACAGGCGCGGATCGTCGACTTCGACGACCCCGCGGGAAACGACTGGCTGGCGGTGAACCAGTTCAGTGTCGTCGAGAACAAGCACTCACGGCGGCCGGATGTCGCGCTGTGCGTGAACGGCCTGCCGCTGGCGGTGGTGGAACTCAAGAACGCCGCCGACGAGAACGCCACGATCTGGAGCGCCTTTCAGCAGCTCCAGACCTACAAGGCGGAGGTGCCGTCGCTGTTCGCGCCGAACGCGCTGCTCGCCATCTCCGATGGGGTGGAGGCGCGCGTGGGCACGCTCACCGCCGGGCGCGAGTGGTTCAAGCCCTGGCGGACCATCGCGGGCGAGACGTTGGCCGACGCGCACCTGCCGGAGCTCCAGGTCGTGATCGAGGGCTTGTGCGCGCCGCGGCGCTTTCTCGACCTGCTGCGCGACTTCATCGTGTTCGAGGACGACGGCGGCCGCATCGCCAAGAAGATGGCCGGCTACCACCAGTTCCACGCGGTGCAGGTGGCGGTGGGCGAGACGCTGCGCGCTGCGGAGCTGCGCCGCGCCGCCGACCGGGTGGCCGAGGGCGAGGGCCGCTACGAGGCGGGTCGCAAGCCGGGAGGCAAGCCCGGCGACCGGCGCGTGGGCGTGGTGTGGCACACGCAGGGCTCGGGCAAGAGCCTGACGATGGCGTTCTACGCCGGCCGCATCATCCGCGAGCCAGCGATGGAGAACCCGACCATCGTCTTGCTCACCGACCGCAACGATCTCGACGACCAGCTCTTCGCTACCTTCTCGCGATGCCAGGACCTGCTGCGCCAGCCGCCGGTGCAGGCGGAGAGCCGCGCTCACCTGCGCGAGCTGCTCAGCGTCGCGGCGGGCGGCGTGGTGTTCACTACCATCCACAAGTTCTTCCCTGAGGAGAAGGGCGACCGCCACCCGATGCTCTCCGAGCGGCGCAACATCGTGGTGATCGCCGACGAGGCGCACCGCAGCCAGTACGACTTCATCGACGGCTACGCGCGCCACATGCGCGATGCGCTGCCGCACGCCTCGTTCATCGGCTTCACCGGCACGCCCATCGAGCTGCAGGACGCCAACACGCGCGCGGTCTTCGGCGACTACATCAGCGTCTACGACATCCAGCGCGCTGTGCAGGACGGCGCCACGGTGCCGATCTACTACGAGAGCCGGCTGGCCAAGCTGGCGCTCGACGAGGCCGAGCGGCCGAAGATCGACCCGGAGTTCGAGGAGGCGACCGAGGGCGAGGAGGTCGAGCGCAAGGAGAAGCTCAAGACCAAGTGGGCGCAGCTCGAGGCCGTGGTCGGCGCGGAGAAGCGGCTGGAGCTGGTGGCGCGGGACATCGTCGAGCACTTCGAGAAGCGGCTCGAGGCGATGGACGGCAAGGCGATGATCGTCTGTATGAGCCGGCGCATCTGCGTAGAGCTATACCGCGAGATCGTGAAGCTGCGGCCCAAGTGGGACGGCGCCGGGGACGAGCGCGGCGCGCTCAAGGTGGTGATGACCGGCTCGGCCTCCGATCCGGCCGACTGGCAGCCGCACATCCGCAACAAGCCCAGGCGCGAAGCGCTGGCCAATCGCTTCCGCGATCCGAAGGACCCGTTCACGCTCGTCCTCGTGCGCGACATGTGGCTCACCGGATTCGACGCACCGAGCCTGCACACGATGTACGTGGACAAGCCGATGCGCGGGCACGGGCTCATGCAGGCGATCGCGCGGGTCAACCGCGTGTTCAAGGACAAGCCCGGCGGGCTCGTGGTGGACTACCTGGGTCTCGCCCAGGAGTTGAAGCAGGCGCTGGCCACGTACACGGAGAGCGGCGGCACCGGGCGCACGGCGCTGGATCAGGACGAGGCGGTCGCCGTGATGCTGGAGAAGTATGAGGTGTGCGCCGATCTCTTCCACGGCTTCGACTGGTCCAAGTGGACGACGGGCACGCCGCAGGCACGGCTCGGCCTGCTCCCGCCCGCCCAGGAGCACATCCTGAAGCAGGAGAGCGGCAAGGACCGCTGTGTGCGCGCGGTGCGCGAGCTCTCCCAGGCCTTCGCGCTGGCGGTGCCACACGCGGAGGCGTTGCGCATCCGCGACGACGTGGCGTTCTTTCAGGCCGTCCAGGCCGTGCTCGCCAAACGAGCGCCAGGCGACGCCCGGCCCGAGGAGGATATCGAGCACGCGGTCCGGCAGATCATCTCGCGAGCCGTGGCACCCGAGGGCGTGATCGACATCTTCGCCGCGGCAGGCCTCGCCAAGCCCGACATCTCGATCCTCTCGGAGGAGTTCCTGGCCGAGGTGCGCGGGATGCCCCAGCACAACCTCGCGGTGGAGCTGCTGCAGAAGCTGCTAAAGGGCGAGCTGGCCACGCGTCGGCGCAAGAACGTCGTCCAGACGCGCTCGTTCGCCGAGATGCTCGAGCAGACGATCCGGCGCTACCAGAGCCGCGCGATCGAAGCCGCGCAGGTGATCGAGGAGCTGATCGCGCTGGCGAAGGAGATGCGCGAGGCCAGCGCCCGCGGCGAGTCACTCCGGCTCTCGGAGGACGAGCTGGCGTTCTACGACGCGCTAGAGACGAACGACAGCGCAGTGAAAGTTCTGGGCGACGAGACCCTGCGGACCATCGCGCAGGAGCTGGTCAGGACCGTGCGCGCCAACGTCACGATCGACTGGACGCTCCGAGAGAACGTCCGCGCTCAGCTGCGCGTGCTTGTGAAGCGGATCCTTAGGCGGTACGGCTATCCACCCGACAAGCAGGAGAAGGCGACGGAGACCGTGCTGGAGCAGGCCGCTTTGTTGTCCGCGGAATGGGCGGCCGCGTGAACGGGGCGTCTGACAACTGCATGCAGCTGACGGCGCTACGCGGCGGAGCTGATGCTGGGAGTTGATATGACTTCCGTTGTCAAGTAGTTGATGACGCCGGAGCAGCGAGGTCGTTGTGTCTCATGGGGGGTGCTTGAACCATCGGAAGAGACGGAGCCTGTACCTGCGACGGTTGATCATGCTGACGTCCGTGGGTTGGGTACCACCGTACTTGTATCCGTCGCGGCGCCTGCTTCGTTCTAGAGACGAGGGTCGTAGCCTCATAACGCCGGCGACGGTTGCGCCGAAACCGAGGCCGCGGCTCCTCCGATGGATTGCGTTCACAATTCAATCAATCCTTGAACACTCCGGTGGTCTCCCCGCCCGCTCCGCTAGTGGAAGCGCTGGCCTCGGCGCCGGTTGCCGCTCACGGGGGCGGGCCGCCCCCTGCGCAGCGGGTCGACCGCCCCCGTGATGTGCGGCCGCCGCTACCCCTTCGTCGCGAGGCGGTGCCGCTTCACGTACTCCCAGAGCCGCTTCGTCATGCCGGACGGCGGGATCGGGGCGCTGCCGAACAACGACTCCAGCGTGTCCGTGCACCCCTTGAAGTTGACGGCGTACCCGCCAAACGGCACCCTCTTCTGCGTCCTCGGCTTCCCCTTCGCCTTGGCCTTCGCCATAGTCTCTCCTTCGTCGTGAGTGGTGGGACTGACCGTGTCGTTGCCGTGCGTTCCTCAGGGCGGCTCCGATGACGCCGGCCGGGGTGGAGAGCGGCCCCGCGGATCTCCCTGCCGCCAGGGAACCCAGATCAACGGGCAGCCCGCTTCCGGCGGGACTCCGCCGACTTCTGGCCGGCCGCCCGCGCCGCCGCCCGCTTCTCCGGCGACGTCACCCGACACCGCCGGCATACGTACGACACCGGCTCGAGGACCGCGAGCGGCCACCGCTTCTCTCCGCAGGAGGTGCAGACGACCTCCCAGGTCCGCGGCGGCGTGTGGACCGGGCACCCGCAGGTCGGGCAGGTCGGCTTGGCTGGGCGCTCGACACTGCCCTTGCCTGATTTCCCGGCTTCGATCCGGTGATGTGGTGAGGCGCCGCTGTTCATGCGGGTCCTCACCGCTTTCGGCATCCGGTGATGAGCCTCGATGCTCGAAGTGGTGAGGCCCCAGTATCCATGCGGGTCCTCACCACATCACCGGATCGTTTTTGAGGGTGGCCGGCTGGAAGCGGTGATGAGCCATCGGCGAGCCCTCCTGCCCTGCTCCCCGCCCGGGTGCCGAGCCCATCCCGGGCGGCACCGGGGCGGGTTGTGCGGCCTCTTCGCCCGTGTTTCTCGATTTCCCGGAAACAATCCGGTGATGTGGTGAGGCGCCGCTGTTCACGCGGGTCCTCACCGCTTCGGTATCGAGCGTCATCACCAGATGCACGAAGTGGTGATGCCCCGCCATCCATGCGGGTCCTCACCACATCACCGGATTGCACCGGGTGGAGGAGGGTAGAGCGCGGTGGTGGACCACCGGCGAGGCCTCCTTGACGTGTTCGCCCGGCCCGGATGCCGAGCCCATCCCGGGCCCGACCGGAAGCGAGGTGCGCGGCCCGCTCGACCCCGGTTCCCGATTCCCCGAAAACAATCCGGTGATGTGGTGAGGCGGCCCTATCCATGCGGGTCCTCACCGCTTTGGCACGGAGCCTCATCACTAGATGCACGACGTG
>Ga0214473_10006273_pt1 | contig 14225 bp, 11 predicted proteins | sample RVTome_7_FD_203509 | JGI IMG/M metagenome (GOLD analysis project Ga0214473, IMG submission 203509) | Soil microbial communities from uranium-contaminated site in the Upper Colorado River Basin, Wyoming, United States - RVT98D197 | ecosystem: Environmental > Terrestrial > Soil > Contaminated >... | reverse complement strand
ATCCTTGGTAAGGATGAGGTCACCGGTTCAATTCCGGTCATGGGCTCCATGAAAGACAGAAAATGAGTAGGGGCAGGGTCACCCTGCCCCTACATTGGAAGGAGGCAAAATGGCAAAGGCAAAATTTGAGAGGACGAAGCCACATTGCAACGTAGGGACGATAGGGCACGTAGACCACGGCAAGACGACGTTGACAGCGGCGATAACCAAGGTACTGTCGTTTCAGGGCAAGGCGACATACAGGGCATATGATTCGATAGACAATGCGCCTGAGGAGAAGGCCAGGGGTATAACGATAGCTACGGCGCATGTAGAGTATGAGACGGACAACCGGCATTATGCGCATGTAGACTGTCCAGGGCATGCCGACTATGTAAAGAACATGATAACGGGAGCAGCGCAGATGGACGGGGCGATACTGGTAGTAAGCGCAGCAGACGGGCCGATGCCGCAGACGAGGGAGCACATATTACTGGCGAGGCAGGTAGGGGTGCCTTACATAGTGGTATATATGAACAAGACGGACATGGTTGATGACCCTGAGCTTTTGGACCTTGTAGAGCTTGAGGTAAGGGAGCTTTTGAGCAAGTATAAGTTTCCCGGGGACAAGGTACCTATAATAAAGGGCAGTGCGTTAAAGGCGCTGGAGAGCACGGGCACAGATCCTAAAGCAGAGGAGTACAAGAGCATAATGGAGCTTATGGCGGCGGTAGACAGCTATATACCGACACCGGACAGGCCGATAGACAAGCCGTTTTTGATGCCGATAGAGGATGTATTTTCGATATCAGGGCGTGGGACAGTGGTGACGGGCAGAGTCGAGAGGGGGATAGTCAAGGTAGGAGAGGAAGTGGAGATAGTGGGGTTGGGGGAGACGAGGAAGACGGTAGCGACCGGGGTAGAGATGTTCCGTAAGCTGCTGGATGAAGGCAGGGCAGGGGACAACGTAGGGGTATTGCTCAGGGGGATAGGGAAAGAAGAAGTAGAGAGGGGACAGGTGTTGGCGAAACCGGGGAGCATAACGCCGCATACGAAGTTCAAGTGTGAGGTATATATATTGACGAAGGAAGAAGGCGGAAGGCACACACCGTTTTTCAAGGGCTACAGGCCGCAGTTTTATTTCAGGACGACTGATGTTACGGGGATAGCTGAGTTACCGGAGGGAGTGGAGATGGTAATGCCCGGGGATAACGTGGGTCTCAAGGTGGATTTGATATCGGCTATAGCGATGGAGAAGGAACTGAGGTTTGCGATAAGGGAGGGCGGCCGTACTGTCGGCGCCGGAGTCGTTACTGAGGTGATAGCATGAGGGATATATTTCTTTTTCAGTGCACTGAGTGTAAAAATAAAAATTATTCAACCAGGAAAAACAAAAAAAATACAACAGATAAACTGCAGAGAAAAAAGTACTGCAGGAGTTGTATGAAACATACGATGCACAAAGAGACAAAGGCATAACAAGTGAACAGTGTCAGTAAACAGTGCCGGGGACCGCTTAAAACGCTTTCGCTGACTTTGTCGCTGACACCGACACTAATAACTGACACTAAAGATAGGCCAGTAGCTCTAACGGCTAGAGCATCGGACTCCAAATCCGAGGGATGGGGGTTCAAATCCCTCCTGGCCTGCCATGAGAATGAGGATTAAATAAATGATAGAGAAGATCAAGCAGTTTTTTAAGGAAGTGAAGGTAGAGGCAGCAAAGGTAGTATATCCGAGCAGGGAAGAACTGATAGGATCTACATGGGTTGTAATAATAACAGTATTTATCGTGTCTATGTTTCTTGGGATAGTAGACCTCGGTCTTACAAGATTAGTAGAATTGGCGTTAAGGTAAAATCATGGAAAAAAATTGGTATGTAGTACATACATATTCGGGGTTTGAAGAGAAGGTCAAGCTTTCTATTGAAGATAAGATAGAAAGCAAGGGATTACAAGACAAGATATCAAAGATTCTTATACCGACTGAAAGGGTTGTGGAATTAAAAGGTGGTAAAAAGAAAGAGAGCGACAAGAAATTTTACCCTGGATATGTACTTATCGAGATGGAACTTGATGATGAGACCTGGCATTTGGTGAAAAGTACACCCAGGGTTACAGGTTTCGTCGGAGGGAAAAATCCTGTTGCAATACCTCAGGAAGAGGTGGAAGTTATTATGCAGCAGGTTGAAAAAGGCCCTGCACCTCAGGTTAAGACCCAGTTCCAGAAGGGAGACAGCGTTAGAATCATAGATGGCCCCTTCAGTAATTTTAACGGGTTCGTTGAAGATGTTGATGCAGACCATGGAAGGCTTCGTGTTATGGTCAGTATCTTCGGCAGGCAGACGCCCGTAGAACTCAATTTTTTCCAGTTAGAAAAGAATTAAATAATAAGGCAGGAGGAAGAAATGGCAAAAAAAGCGGTAATTGCCCAGGTAAAACTTCAAATATCGGCAGGAAAAGCAACGCCTGCGCCGCCTGTTGGACCCGCGCTCGGTCCACATGGAGTGAATATCATGGAGTTTTGCAAGGCCTTTAATGCCCAGACACAGGCAGTGGGAGATACAATCATTCCGGTAGTGATGACGATTTATTCCGATAGGTCTTTTACGTTTATTACCAAGACTCCGCCGGCATCAGAACTGCTCAAGAAGGCTGCCGGCATCATAAAGGGTTCAAGCACCCCGAATAAAGATAAAGCAGGAAAGGTTACATCAGCACAGTTAAAGGAAATATCACAGACAAAGCTCCCTGACCTTAACGCATACTCCGTTGATGAGGCAATGAAGATTATTGCAGGCACTGCCAGAAGTATGGGCGTTGAGGTAGTAGACTAAGATCGGAGGTATCAATGGGAAAAAAGATAGACGCTGTTAAGCAAAAGGTAGAAGCAGGAAAGGAATATCCGCTCGAAGAAGCTATAACAAAGGTTAAAGAACTATCCTTTGTTAAATTTGACGAGGCTATTGATCTGGCGTTTAATCTCGGGGTTGACCCGAGGAAATCAGACCAGATGGTGAGAGGGACAGTCGTTCTCCCTCACGGGACAGGTAAGAGTGTAAGGGTCCTGGTCTTTGCAAAAGGGGAAAAAGAAAAAGAGGCAAGGGACGCAGGCGCAGACTTCGCAGGCGCTGAAGACATGGTTGAAAAAATAAATAAAGGGTGGCTTGATTTCGACAAGGTCGTGGCTACCCCTGATATTATGGGCGTGGTCGGTAAACTCGGTAAAATCCTCGGCCCGAGGGGACTTATGCCTAATCCAAAACTCGGAACTGTTACCTTTGATGTGGCAAAGGCCGTAAAAGAGATAAAGGCCGGCAAGGTTGAATATAAGGCCGAAAAAGCAGGGGTTGTGCATGTGCCTATCGGGAAGGCTTCTTTTGATTCCCAGAAACTTGTAGATAATGCAAAGGCCATAATCGATTCCATAATAAAGGCAAAGCCGTCGACAAGCAAGGGAAGATACTTAAAGAAACTGCATATATCTTCTACAATGGGCCCGAGCATAAAAATAGACGTAAACTCAGTAACAGCAGCTAAATAAAAATAGCAAACAACCCTTGGGGTTGATATATTTTTTATAAAATATTAGTCAGAGACAGTAGGTGTAAAACTTAATTCGGCCTGAAGTTTTTTAGCAAGAAGGCCGGCCTACCGAGGCTAAAGGTAGTAAATAAGAAATGAGAGATAAGAATTTGGAAATTAGGAATGAAAAAATAATAATTCTTACTTCCCCTCTCCCCATTCTCATTTATGATGATCTCGGGTCTCTGGGAAAGGAGGTCGAAACTGAATAAGAAAGAAAAGGGACAGTTAATAGCTGACCTAAAGGACAAGTTTTCGAGGGCTAAGACCGTGGTCTTCACTGATTACAAAGGCATGACGGTAGCTGAACTTACAGAACTCAGAAGCATGCTCAGGAAATCTTCACTTGAATACGGCATAGTAAAGAATACATTTGCCAGGATTGCATCAAGAGATACCTCTGTTTCTGTGGCAGCCGATGTTTTTAAAGGGCCTGTTGGTGTTGCTATCGGATATGATGACCCTGTTTTAGTTGTAAAGAAGGTTCTTGAGTTCACAAAAACCAACGAAAAACTTCAGGTTAAGGGTGCGGTTGTAGAAGGAAAATTTTGTGAACAAAAAGAGATAAAAGAGATTGCTGAACTGCCGTCCAGGGAAGTCCTGTTATCGATGTTAGCAGGAGTCCTGCAGGCACCGTTATCAAAAATGGCAAGCGCGCTTTCTGCGACGGTCAGCAGTTTTGCCTATGCAATGGAAGCATTAAAAAACAAAAAAGTAATTAGTGAACAGTGAATAGTGAACAGTTACTGAATACTATTCACTAACGACTATTCATTAAATTTAAAGGAGGATAACTAATAATGTCAGTTACAAAGGAACAGATTTTCGAATTTATTGATAATATGTCGATTCTTGAGATGTCAAAATTTATAAAAGAGTTCGAGGAAAGATATGGAGTTACAGCAGCAGCACCGGTTGCAATTGCAGCAGCCCCCGGCGCAGCAGCAGCTCCTGCTGCTGAAGAAAAGACAAGCTTTGATGTAATACTCGTAGCTACCGGGGATAAAAAGATCCAGGTAATCAAGGTTGTCAGGGAGTTAACAGGCCTCGGGCTGAAAGAGGCGAAAGACCTTGTCGATGGCGCTCCTAAACCTGTCAAGACAGGCATTTCAAAAGAAGAAGCAGCCTCAATAAAGGCAAAGTTGGAAGAACAGGGAGCAACAGTAGAAGTAAAGTAAATTTAGTGTCAGTGTCAGTGGTTAGTGTCACTAAAAACCGACACTGGTCACTGACACTGAATAAATAAGGAGATATATGGCAAGGGTGCTTAGAAAAAGATTGGATTTCGGAAAGGTTCCTCAATTCCTGGAAGTCCCAAACCTCATAGAGATACAGAAAAAATCTTATGAGAGGTTTTTACAACGGGACATCCTTACAGGCAAGAGGGAGGAAATAGGTCTTCAGGCTGCTTTTCTCAGCGTATTCCCGATAATGGATTACAATGAGACTGCTGCTATTGAATTCATCGGTTACAATATTGGTGAACCCAAATATACTGTCAGGGAATGCCTGCAGAAGGGTATAACCTATGCAGCTCCACTCAAAATAAATGTCAGGCTGGACCAGTTCGAGACCGATGCCGGCGGGAAGAAGAAGCTTAAGGAATCGCGGGAACAGGAAGTGTATATAGGTGAAATGCCCTTGATGACAGATACAGGCACATTTGTTGTCAACGGCACAGAGCGTGTTGTGGTAAGTCAGCTTCATCGTTCCCCGGGTGTTTTTTTCAGCCACGACAAAGGCAAAACTCATGCAAGCGGAAGACTCCTTTATTTTGCAAGGATCATTCCCTCCAGAGGTTCATGGCTGGATTTCGAATTCGATGCAAAAGATATCTTATATGTCAGAATAGACAGGAGAAAGAAGCTTCCTGCAACGATTGTATTGAAGTCCCTTGGTTTTACCAATGAGGATCTTTTAAGGGAATTTTATCCGGTAGAGGCGATACACATAAAAGGCAATACATTTACCAGGGTTGTAAGTGAAATACTCGTGGGGATTAAGTCCATTCAGAATATCGTTGTCCCTGATACCAGAGAGGTTATTGTTAAAGAAGGGAGCAAGATCACAAAGGCTGCCCTGAAGAAGATGGAAAGCTCCGGCATCAAGACAATCCCTATATTAAAGGAAGAGATAACAGGCAGGATTACATTAAAGGATATAATCGACCCTAACACAGGAGAAATTATTCTTGAAGGCAATGAAGTTATAACGGAAGAGGCTTTAAACAAGATCCTCTCTTTAAAAATAGATAACCTCAGTCTGCTTTTTATTGACAATGTGCACTACCTTTCTTCCCTGAGGGATACACTGTTGACTGATAAGGTAACCACTCAGGACGAAGCTCTGACCGAAATTTACAAGAAACTCAGGCCGGGCGAACCACCCACCTCGCAGGCAGCAAGGGATCTGTTCAATGGCTTATTTTTCGATCCCAAGAGGTATGACCTTTCGCCTGTAGGGAGATTAAAGCTCAATAAACGTCTGGGGCTCGACACACCATTGGAGACTAAGATACTTACAGAGAAGGATATCATTGAGATAGTGAGATATATTTTGAGCCTGAGAACAGGCAAGGGAGAGGTTGACGACATCGACCATCTCGGCAATAGAAGGATAAGAGGAGTTGGGGAACTCCTGGAGAACCAGTTCAGGATCGGACTTGTCAGAATGGAGCGAGCGATAAAGGAAAAGATGACCCTGACCGAACTTGAAACAGCCATGCCGCATGACCTTATAAATTCAAAACCTGTTATGGCTGCGGTAAAAGAGTTTTTCGGCTCAAGCCAGCTGAGTCAGTTCATGGACCAGACAAACCCGTTATCCGAGATAACCCATAAGAGAAGGCTTTCCGCCCTGGGCCCCGGAGGTCTGACCAGAGAGAGGGCAGGGTTTGAGGTCAGGGACGTGCACCCTACACATTATGGGAGGATATGTCCGATAGAAACACCTGAAGGGCCGAATATCGGTCTTATTACGTCTCTTGCTTCTTATGCGAGAGTTAATGATTATGGTTTTATAGAAGTGCCTTACAGGAAAGTGCTAAACGGCAAAGTTACAGAAGAAGTGCAGTATTTTTCAGCAATAGAAGGCGAGAAATTCATTATTGCTGAGGCTACTTCACCTATTGATAAAAGAGGGCATTTCATAGGAGAATCTGTTTCGGCAAGAGAAGGCGGTGATTTCAGGATGGTCACTTCTCAGGAAGTACAGTACATGGATGTATCGCCCAAACAGGTAGTCGGAATTTCGGCTGCATTGATCCCTTTCCTTGAAAACGATGATGCCAACAGGGCGTTGATGGGCTCAAATATGCAGCGGCAGGCCGTACCCCTTTTGCAGCCCGAGGCCCCTGTTGTCGGTACAGGGATGGAATATGTGGCAGCCAGAGACTCCGGCGCCCTTGTGCTCACAAAAAGGTCAGGCGTTGTAGAAAGCGTTGACGCTTCAAGGGTAGTTGTGAGAGTCGGCGGTAACGAAGGTGGAGTCGATATATACAGTTTGGTCAAATTCCAGAGGTCAAACCAGGCGACATGCATTAACCAGAGACCTATTGTTAATGTGGGAGACAAAGTAAAGAAAAACGATATATTGGCAGACGGACATTCAACAGATCTTGGAGAGCTTTCTCTTGGCAAGAACGTGCTTGTAGCCTTTATGCCCTGGGGTGGATACAATTTTGAAGACGCTATTTTATTGAGCGAGCGACTTGTCAAGGAAGATGTATATACCTCCATACATATAGAGGAATTTGAGGTTGAAGCCAGGGAAACCAAGCTCGGACCCGAGGAAATAACAAGGGATATACCCAATATCGGAGAAGAGGCATTAAAAGACCTCGATGAGAGCGGGATCATAAGGATAGGCGCTGAGGTAAAGCCTGGAGATATATTAGTTGGGAAAGTAACCCCGAAAGGTGAAACCCAGCTGACACCTGAGGAGAAACTGCTCAGGGCGATCTTCGGTGAAAAGGCTGAAGAGGTTAAGGAAAGCTGTCTTTATGTTCCCCCGGGAATTGAGGGAACTGTTGTTGATGCAAGAATATTTTCGAGAAAAGGGATCACAAAAGATGTAAGGGCAAAAAGCATAGAGGAAGATGATATCCAGATATTGCAAAGGGATCTCGAAGAAGAAATAAAGATTGTAAAAGAAGAGAAATTCAAGAAACTGCGGGAACTCCTTGCAGGCCGGCACGCGGCAGAAGATATACAGAATCCCAGGACAAAAGAGATTATATGCCCGAAGAAAAAAGCGATTACCGAAAAGCATCTTGAGGATGTAAAAGACGAACATTTAATGAGAATCAAGATCGAAGACCTTGATTCTCAGGAAAAGATCGAATCCGTCAATAATGAGGCAAATCATTATGTGCGTTACCTTGAATCAAGATATGATGAGAAAGTGGACAGGGTAAGGAAGGGTGATGAACTGCCCCCGGGTGTCATTAAACTCATTAAAGTCTACATAGCTATGAAGCGCAAGGTTCAGATAGGCGACAAAATGGCCGGGCGTCATGGAAACAAGGGAGTTGTTGCTATAGTGATGCCTGAAGAAGATCTGCCGTATCTTCCTGACGGCACACCTGTTGATGTTGTATTAAACCCGTTGGGCGTTCCTTCACGCATGAACGTCGGTCAGATTTTAGAGACGCATCTTGGATGGGCTGCAAAGAAACTTGGACTTCATGTGGCAACACCTGTATTTGAAGGGGCAAAGGAAACCGAAATAAAGGATATGCTCAAAAAAGCCGAGGCTCAGGAAAAGACAGGTATGCAGATAACCGGACAGATACAGCTTTATGACGGCAGGACAGGCGAAAGATTTAAAAGGCCTGTAACGGTTGGATATACTTATATGCTGAAGCTCCATCACCTTGTAGATGATAAAATACACGCCCGCTCGATAGGTCCTTATTCACTGGTAACGCAGCAGCCTTTAGGCGGCAAGGCCCAGTTCGGCGGACAGAGGCTTGGTGAGATGGAGGTATGGGCGCTCGAAGGTTACGGGGCTGCTTATACGCTTCAGGAATTTTTAACAGTAAAAAGTGATGATGTATCGGGAAGGGCCAGGATGTATGAGGCGATAGTAAAAGGTGATGCAACACTGGAACCGGGTGTTCCCGAGTCATTCCATGTATTAATAAAAGAACTCCAGAGTCTTGGACTCGATGTAGAACTTCTGGAAAGAAAGAAGAAGGGGGAATAGATTGGCTGAAGATATTTATGCCATTTTTCAAAAACCTAAGAATCCTACGGACTTCGAAGCGATAAGGATAAAACTCGCTTCTCCTGAAAGGATAAGGGAATGGTCTTATGGCGAGGTGAAAAAGCCCGAGACTATCAATTACCGTACTTTCAAACCTGAAAGAGACGGCCTTTTCTGCGCAAAGATCTTCGGTCCGATAAAGGACTGGGAATGCATATGCGGTAAATACAAGAGAATGAAACACAGGGGCATAGTCTGTGATAAATGCGGTGTCGAGGTCATACAGTCAAAGGTGAGGCGTGAAAGGCTCGGACATATAGAACTCGCAACGCCGGTAGCGCATATCTGGTTTCTCAAGGGAGTTCCGAGCCGCATAGGGACTATACTGGACATGACGATGAGGAATCTCGAAAAAGTTCTTTATTTCGAGAATTATATTGTGATCGACCCCGGTGATACCCCGCTTAAATTTAAAGAGCTTCTCGGCGAAGAAGATTATAAGAAGAAGATCGCTGAATTCGGCACAAGATTTAAAGTAGGCATGGGCGCTGAGGCGATAAGGGAGCTTCTTAAGGCAGTGAATCTCGAGGAATTGAGCAAAGAGCTTAAGGTCAAGATAAAAGAGGCGGTTTCCATAGGGGTGAAAAAGAAACTCACAAAGAGATTGAAGGTTGTAGAGGCCTTCAGAAAATCCGAAAACAAACCGGAATGGATGATTATGGATGTCATTCCGGTGCTTCCACCTGACCTCAGGCCTTTGGTGCCCCTTGAGGGAGGCCGTTTTGCAACATCTGACCTTAACGACCTTTACAGAAGGGTGATAAACAGGAACAACAGGCTTAAAAGACTGGTCGAGCTTAAGGCGCCCAGCGTAATAATAAAGAATGAAAAGAGAATGCTCCAGGAGGCTGTTGATGCATTGTTTGATAATGGCCGCAGGAGCAAGGTACTGAAGACCGCTACAAAAAGGCCATTAAAATCGTTGAGTGATATGATCAAAGGCAAGCAGGGACGCTTCAGACAAAATCTGCTTGGAAAGAGAGTTGATTATTCAGGCAGGTCTGTAATAGTTGTCGGTCCTGACCTGAAGCTTCATCAGTGCGGTCTGCCCAAGAGGATGGCGCTTGAGCTTTTCAAACCGTTTATATTCAGCAAGCTTGAAGAAAACGGATATGCTACAACCATAAAAGCTGCTAAAAAAATTGTGGAGAAAGAGTCTCCTGAGGTATGGGACGCGCTTGAAGAGGTTATAAGGGAAACCCCTGTACTCCTGAACAGGGCGCCGACCCTGCACAGACTCGGCATACAGGCATTTGATCCCATACTTGTTGAGGGAAAGGCTATAAAACTTCATCCCCTCGTTTGCACTGCCTTTAACGCCGACTTTGACGGAGACCAGATGGCTGTCCATGTGCCGCTGTCAATAGAGGCACAGATCGAGGCAAGGGTATTGATGATGTCGGTAAATAATGTACTTTCCCCTGCCAACGGCAAGCCGATCCTCGTGCCGACACAGGATATGGTACTCGGTATTTATTACCTCATGAAAGAGAGGAAAGGCGCGTTTGGAGAGGGAAAAATTTTTGCCGGCCCTGAAGATGTAAGAATAACTTATGATGCGGGGCAATTAAGCGAGCATGCAATAATAAAGGTAAGGATTAATGGAGAGTTCGTTGATACCACAACCGGAAGGGTGCTGTTTTATGAGATAGTCCCTCGGGAGATTTCTTTTGCGATGATCAACAAGGATATGACAAAGAAGGAACTGTCCAAGATAATAGAATATTCTTACAAGCAGGCTGGAAAGCGTGCAACAGTTGTCTTCCTTGATAATCTTGAGAAACTCGGCTTCCATTACGCAACCAATTCAGGGATTTCAATATGCATGGCTGATATGCATATACCATCCAAGAAGGCTGAAATGATACATAATGCCGAACAGGAGGTTATGGAGGTGCAGAAGCAGTATGCAGACGGACTTATTACCCAGGGTGAGCGGTATAACAAGGTCATTGATATATGGGCCAATGTCACTGAACGAATAGCAGATGAAATGATGAAAGAACTCGGCGCCGAGGACGACAGGATAGCCCCTGAAGAAGAACTGAAGGAGAAAAGGTCTTTTAACAGCATATTCATGATGGCTGATTCCGGTGCAAGGGGAAGCGCTGCGCAGATCAGGCAGCTGGCCGGTATGAGAGGCCTTATGGCAAAACCTTCCGGAGAGATTATAGAGACTCCGATAACAGCTAATTTCAGGGAAGGACTTACGCCGGTTCAATACTTCATATCAACTCACGGAGCACGAAAAGGCCTTGCAGATACTGCATTGAAGACGGCAAATTCCGGGTACCTTACACGCAGGCTTGTAGATGTTGCCCAGGATGTCCTTATCATGGAAGATGACTGTGGTACGACAAACGGTATAACCGTCACTTCACTGGTTGAAGGCGGAGAGATTATACTTCCGTTGGATGAAAGGCTTCTGGGCAGGTTTGCGGTTGATGATATCAAGGACCCTTATACAAAGACAAAGGAGTTGATTGTCAAGAGGAACCATGAAATCGACGAAGTGCTGACAAAGAAGATTGTAGAGGCGGGAATAGACAGGGTCAAGATCAGGTCCGTGCTGACATGCCAGGCAAAATTCGGCGTATGTGCCAAATGCTATGGAAGAGACCTCGCAAGGGGAGAATATGTCGAGGTTGGTGAGGCAGTCGGCATAATAGCTGCCCAGTCGATCGGAGAGCCCGGGACCCAGCTTACGATGAGGACATTCCATATCGGTGGTACTGCATCGAAGGTTGTCGAACAGACCGTTCTGGAGGCAAAGAATTCCGGTTCTATAAAATATCTCAATATAAATACAGTTAAGAACAGGGAAGGCCTTCTTGTTGTTATGAACAGGAACGGCGGTATAGCCATTGTGGATTCCAAAGGCAGGGAAAGAGAGAAATACTCTGTTGTATACGGCGCGAAATTACGTGTGGAGAACGGTCAGAAGGTCGATATAGGACAGAGACTGGTTGAATGGGACCCTTATTCCACCCCGATCCTTACGGAACTGGGAGGAAAGATAGCATTAGGCGATATAGTAGAAGGTGTTAGCGTTAAGGAAGAGGTCGACGAAACAACAGGCCTTTCCCATAAAGTGATTATTGATTATTCTACAAACATGCGTCCCAGGATCTCGATTAAGGATGAACATGGAAAGGCAACACTGAAAATTCCAGGTACAACCAATCTTGCACGCTATCTTTTACCTTCAGGCGCTCATATACTGGTTGATAAGAATGACCTGGTTTATCCGGGTGATATACTTGCAAAGATCCCGCGTGAAACAACAAAGACAAAGGATATTACCGGAGGTCTGCCGAGGGTAGCCGAACTCTTCGAGGCAAGAAGACCGAAAGAGCAGGCTCTCGTTTCAGAGATCGACGGCGTTGTAGAATTCAGGTCTGCCCAAAAAGGCAAGAGAGTCGTTGTAGTAAAAGGCGGGGAGACAACCAAGGAATACGATATACCGAAAGGCAAGCACGTCAGTGTCCATGAAGGGGACTGGGTGAAGGCCGGCGAGCCTCTTATGGACGGTGCTGTGAACCCTCACAGTATCCTTGATATCCTTGGACCGAAAGAGCTTCAGAGATATCTTGTCGACGAAGTCCAGAAGGTTTACAGACTGCAGGGTGTTACCATCAATGACAAGCACATTGAGGTAATCGTCAGGCAGATGATGAAGAAGGTCAGGATAGAAGACCCCGGCGACACCATTTTCCTGATAGGCGAGCAGGTAGACAGGATGATCTTCCAGGTGGAGAACGACAAAGTGAAGGCAGAAGGCGGCAAACCTGCTCATGGAAGGCCGATGCTCCTCGGTATAACAAAGGCATCTCTCACAACAGACAGCTTTGTGTCTGCCGCGTCATTCCAGGAGACAACACGTGTATTGACAGAAGCAGCTATAAACGGCCTGGTCGATGAGTTGAGAGGGCTGAAGGAAAACGTGATCATGGGAAGGGTCATACCTGCCGGAACCGGCATGATAAAATACAAAAATACATTCGTGAAGAGAGAACTACAGCCGGTTTTTGCCGGGCCGGCAGTAGAAGAATAAAGTAACAATACAGATCCCCCTATGTTTTTTTAATAAGACACAGGGGGTTTTTTTTATTTCAAATAAGTAGAAAGGTATAATCTCAAATGAGGTTATACCATAGAATCTACAGATATAATGATGCAACGGTACTTCCTGAATATCGAACAAGGAACGAAGTTCACTTCTGTTAGCAATTAATAGGCATAAATTAGCCCCCGCCTTTTGTGCCTCTTGCTGCTTTGAGAATATAAGAAATAGCCTGATGGCGTAAATATGTTAGACTATCAGTGTATGCGGTTTTGTTGCGCGGTGCATATAAGACGGAGACCGGCAAAGACTACCGACAAAAAGGAGGACACACCATAGCTAATCAAAGACGAGTATCGCCCGTGCGGGTCGTCGATAAGACCCGAGTAAACAACCAGATCCGGCTGATTAAATCAAAAGAGATACGGGTTGTCGCCGATGAAGGGCAAATCGGCATAATGGATATTGATTCGGCATTGAAGATCGCCGGAGAACGGGATTTGGATCTCGTGGAAATCAGCCCGCAGGCTGAGCCGCCGGTATGTAAGATCATGGACTATAGGAAGTTCAAGTTCGAGGAAGGCAAGAAACTGCGGAAAGCCAAGAAACAACAGACGACTCTCACACTCAAAGAAATCAGGATGCGCCCCATGATCGATACCCACGATTATGAGTTCAAGAAGCGCAATGCGCGGAAGTTCATCGATCAGGGGGACAAGGTTAAAGTGACCATTCGGTTCAGAGGACGAGAATTTAGCCGCCAGGACCTGGGGACGAGTGTTCTGAACAGATTGGCGTTGGAACTGGCGGATATCGCAACAGTAGAATCCCAGCCCAAGATAGACGGGCGCCAGATGGTAATGGTTCTCAGGGCTTCATAACTTTTCCGCGCATAATTCGAGAGCGCAACGACGTTCCGAAAAAATGTAGATCGTAAAATTCATGACAGGAGGCAAAGGAACTAAATCATAGTTTTGCTTTTCATAATTTTGTCTATTTCCCCTTGTAGATTCCACAAGATATAATCCTTTCAGGTAGCAAAAGTTTTTATCTCTATAGTCCGATAACCGGATAGCGAAAGAGTTTAAAAGGGCAGAAGCGCAAAAGTTCAATAGCGCAAAAAAACATGAAAGCACAAAGCTGAAAAGCTGCTGAAACAGGCAGGCAAAAAAGGTATAATCTCGTATGGAGTTATTCCATCTCTTAAAAACGATAATCCGCCGGGATTCGGCGAGCGCCTGAGGGAAAGACGACATGCCCGGAGTATGCCCCTCATGGCTATCGTTCATACTTTACAATCCTGTCCGGAAGGCCTTTACCGACAGGAAAAAAG
>Ga0214473_10006271_pt1 | contig 14226 bp, 12 predicted proteins | sample RVTome_7_FD_203509 | JGI IMG/M metagenome (GOLD analysis project Ga0214473, IMG submission 203509) | Soil microbial communities from uranium-contaminated site in the Upper Colorado River Basin, Wyoming, United States - RVT98D197 | ecosystem: Environmental > Terrestrial > Soil > Contaminated >... | reverse complement strand
GTGCGGTGGCGGCGATTCTCCAGACGCGAAAGGACGGATTGCCCTTCAAGAGCCTGGAGGAGTTCGCCCGGCGGGTGGATCTGCGTCTTGTGGGCAAACGAGCGCTCGAATCTCTCGTCCGTGTCGGGGCGCTGGACAGCCTGGGATCGCGGCGGGCATTGCTCGAGACGCTCGACAGGGTCCTCTCTGCCTCTGCTTCCCACTTCCGGGCGCGCGAGGTCGGCCAGCTCTCCATGTTCGGCGGCGCGGTGGCGTCAAGCGGCATGTTGAGCCTTCCCGCGGCCTTGGACGACGTGCCTCGCCGCCAGCAGTTGAATTGGGAGCGTGAGCTGCTCGGAGTTTATGTCTCCGACCATCCACTCACCCCCCATATGGACGACCTCACGCACGTGGTCACTCACTTCAGCGCCGAGCTCGGGGACGCAGACGAAGGAGAGAGCACGTGTGTGGCGGGCGAGGTTACACACGTGCGTCCATACCAGACGCGCAGCGGGAAGTCCATGGGGTTCGTCTCGCTCGAAGACTTGCAGGGAACGATCGAGTTGGTCGTCTTCCATCGGGTCTGGAGTGCTGTCTCCGCTTGGGTTGAGCCAGGACAGATCGTGGTCGTGAAAGGCAAAGTGGACAGCGGGCGCGGGGATCCCAAGATCCTGGTGGATGAGATCACGCGGGAGATCAAGCCCGCCGCCCTTCAACCGGAAGAACCGGGATCGCCCCCGAGGAAGACGCCAGCACCTCCTGCGGTCCCGCCTGAGAACGGCCCAGAGCCGCTTGAAGATGGTTGGGGCGGGGGTCTTGACAACTGGCAAGAGGTGCCGGCGACTAGCATTGCCGTTGCCGGTCCGGCCCCCGCTAAGCCGACAGTAGAGACTGCTGGCCTGCTGGGCCTCACCGGAACTGGCGAGCCATCCGATGTCCCAACATTCGACCAGGCGGGGCGCGTCCCGGCCGGCGATACACGCATGGTCTCGTTAATTCTGCGTTCGACCGGCGATGGTAAGCGAGATGCCCTGCGCATGCGTCGAGTGCACGGTCTGCTGACGTCGTACCCTGGCGGTGACCGATTCGCCTTCGAGATTTTTGAAGCATCGCGGCGCTACCACCTCGAATTTCCCAACTCCACGACGGGCTACTGCGGCGAACTCCACACGCAATTGATCCGGCTGCTCGGCGATGGAACGATCCATGTCACCCCCTACCGAGTCCAATAGAACCGCCGAAGGAGTCAAAGGGCGATCGTCGCTGGGCTCAGTTCGGGCGGCGACGCGCCGGGCATCAATCCTTGCCTGAGAGCGATCGTCCGGACGGCGCTTCAGCACGGGCGCCAAATCATCGGTACCCGAGAAGGCTTCGACGGGCTCATTCGGGGTGAAATGACCCCCCGCTCACACCGCAACATCGGGGGCATTCTCCCGCGAGGCACCCTATCGGCCTCTATCCGGTTGCTGGCGTCCAGGCTTGGCGTACGACTCGCACAGGCCTCGCGCCGAGGAAAGTGACATCACGGGCTTGATGGACGGCGGATCGTAGCGGTATCATTGCTGGAAGTCACCGATCGCAGTGGGAGCTGGATCTGGCTGTCTTTGAGACGGCTCGAATCCTGGCCGTTTAGAATCCCGACGTTTGTCGTCACTCCAGCGTGCGAAGTACGGGCCCGACTTGGAAATATGAGACTTCGGGCGGTCCACCATGAAGCCAGGGCACTTCGGCCAATGCAGGCTGTCAATATGGGGCGGGCAGGTGTCGGAGCCTGAAGATACGTTGATAGAGGGATGGGAATGCGCATAGGAATACTGACAGGTGGGGGAGATGTCCCCGGGCTGAATGCCTGCATCAAAGCCGTCGTCAGTCGAGTGCTGGATGATGGCCACAGCGTCCTGGGGATCCGCAGAGGCTGGGGTGGCCTGTTGGAGTGCCAGCCGGACGATCCGGCCAGCCGTGCCAGGTACACCATGGTTCTCGACCACAATGCGGTTAGGACAATTGACCGCAGCGGCGGCACAGTATTGCACACTTCGCGGACCAACCCCGGGAAGGTGCGGAAGGAAGACGTCCCGGATTTCCTGGCAAACGATTCCTCTGGGGATGTCCAGGACTTCACGCCCTACGTCCTCGAGGTCATAGACAAGCTCGGATTGGATGTTTTGATCCCGATCGGCGGGGACGACACGTTGTCATACGCGCTGCGACTGCACGACGAGGGGGTCCCGATCGTAGCGATCCCCAAGACGATGGACAATGACGTGCACGGCACAGAGTACTGCATCGGCTTCTCGACGGCGGTCACCCGTAGCGTGGGGGTTATTCATAGCCTGAGGACAAGCGCCGGGTCTCACGAGCGGCTGGCGATCATCGAACTTTTCGGTCGCTACAGCGGTGAGACTTGTCTTGTCAGCGCCTATCTGGCCGGCGTGGACCGGGCGGTTATCTCGGAAGTCCCATTCGATCCAGAGAAACTCGGCCGCCTCCTGGTCCGCGACAAAGCCGCCAACCCGAGCAACTACGCCATGTTGACCATTTCCGAGGGGGCGCAAGTCGTGGGAGGTGATATCGTCCTGCGAGGCAGGGAGGACGCTTTCGGCCACAAGAAACTCGGCGGGATCGGCGCCATTACCGGGGACCTGCTTCGCGAGATCACCGGAGAGCACATTATCTATCAACAGGTCGCCTATATGATGCGCTCGGGAAACCCGGACTCGCTCGACCTCATGGTCGCCATCAACTATGCTGTCATGGCAGCCGATCTGGCGGTCGGGCGATCCTTCGGCCGGATGGTCGCGCTGCGGAACGGCATTTACACTAATGTGCCCATGACGGTGACACGGGAAGGCGTTCGGCGCGTGGACGTCGATGAGCTGTATGATGTCGAGAACTACCGGCCGAAGGTGCGCCACGTCGACGGCAAACCGATGTTCCTGTACTGAGTACGTGCGACTCGGGTCAGGCGAGGATTCGATCCAGCCTTGAGAGGCCAGCCTGGCGCGCCAGCTCCACGGCAGCGGCGAATTCCTGGCGCGTTGTACGCCGGTCCAGCGGTGGGAAGTCATGAGCGTTGAAGGCCGGGCGATATTGATCCATAAGGTTGAGGTAGGTATTGGGGGAGATCTCGTGCGAAAGGAAGCGAACGATCTCGCGCGTACCGGCCAGCTTATCGGGCAGCACGAGGTGACGCACCAGGAGCCCGCTGACCGCCAGCCCGTCATCGCCGATCACAAGGTCTCCGACCTGGCGATGCATTTCCAGGACTGCGGCGCGATTGACAGTTGGATAGCGGCCAATTCTGGAGTAGCGACGGGCGATGGCAGGCTGGCTGTATTTCATGTCGGGCATGTAGATGTCGATGACGCCGTCGAGAAGCGCCAGCGCTTCAAGAGAGTCATACCCGCCGGTGTTGAACACCAGAGGCAGGTTGAGCCCTTCCTGGCAAGCGATGACCAACGCCTCCAGGATTTCAGCCACGACGTGGGAAGGCGAGACGAGGTTGATGTTGTGGCATCCGCTGGCCTGAAGGCGGAGCATGATGTCTGCCAGCTGATCCGCAGTGAGGTGACCCCCGGAGGCAGCCTGGCTGATGTCATGGTTCTGGCAGTATTGGCAGCGCAAGTTGCACCACGTGAAGAAGATTGTTCCCGATCCGCGCCAACCGCGCAGGGGACCTTCCTCTCCGTGATGCGGGCCGTAGGAGGCGACGCGCGCCTGGAGACCGGTACGACACGCACCCAGCCGTTCGGTGCCGCGGTCGACGCGGCAATACCGGGCGCAAAGGTCGCAGGCCCGCTCATGCTGTCGAGCCCTCTTGGCCCTTGCAGCGAGCTCTCCTACCTCAAACAAGGATCTGTAGGCGGGCTGGGTTTGCATATTACTCACAGCATAGCTGTGAACATGCTGGCCTGACAAGGAAGGTCGTCCTCAGGCGAGCATGGATCCTGGCCTGAATGGGAGCCTCTGGGGGGATCAAGCCGGACGAAGGTCTGCGGTCTGAGTCTTGCATCCATGCAGGGGTAACTTCATCGCCGATCGGCGCGTGTTCAGCCGAGCGGGAGAGCCGTATGTTCCGATACGAGGTCGACGCCAGGATCCTTGCGGGACGGGTGGACCGCCTGAGCGAGCCTTACCGCCACAACACGATCACCTGGTTGGAACGGTGCGCCCAGCGTCCGATGGGGGACGTGGAGAGAGGCATCAAGGCGTTCTTGCAGGGGCTGCACCCGGTCGTACGGGATGGCTTTGTCTTGCACGCGTCGCGCGTCCTGGAGGACGCCGTCCGTTTCTTCGGCCTTCCGGAGTAAGACCCGCCGGCTTGCTCCATGGAGCCCGAATGGGCCTTCTTTCCCGGGCCTAGACCCAACTGGGCTCGACGTAAGTCCCGAAGACCTCTTTCATCACCCCGATCATCTCGCCCAATGTCGCGTAGACTCGAACGGCGTCCAGGATGTATGGCATCGTATTCTGGGTTCCCTGGCTGGCGAGGCGCAGCCGGTCGAGGGCCTGGCCGACTGCTGCACCATCGCGGGATTGCCTCAGTCCTGCCAACCGGCTGACCTGGGTGTTGAGGCCCGACGGATCCATCTCCAGCATAGGTATGATGTATGGCTTGTCGTCGCTGTATCCATTCACACCTACGATGACCCGCTCGTGCCCGTCGATCTCCCGCTGGTAGCGGTAGGCCGCTTCTGCGATTTCGCGCTGGAAGAAGCCTACGCCGATGGCCGGTAGTACTCCCCCGAGTTGATCGATCTGACTGAAGTAAGCCAGGGCCTGTTCCTGGATTCGGTTGGTCATCGCCTCGATGAAAAACGAACCGCCGAGCGGATCGATCGTGTTGCCCACACCGGATTCCTCCGCCAGGATCTGTTGGGTACGTAGCGCGACCGTAACGGCGTGCTCCGATGGCAGGGCAAGCGCCTCATCCATGGAGTTCGTGTGCAGCGACTGAGTGCCACCGAGGACTGCCGCCAAAGCCTGGATGGCCACGCGCACGATGTTGTTCTCGGGCTGCTGAGCCGTCAGACTGACACCCGCCGTCTGCGTATGGAATCGGAGCAGCCATGAGCGCGGCGACTTGGCGCCGAAAGAATTCCGCATTTCATGAGCCCAGATTCGGCGGGCGGCGCGGTACTTGGCGATCTCTTCGAAGAAATCATTGTGGGCGTTGAAGAAGAACGAGAGCCTCGGGGCGAAGTCGTCGATGTCCAGACCGCGTTCGAGAGCCCAGCGCACATACTCCATGCCGTCGGCCAGCGTGAACGCCAGCTCCTGGGGCGCCGTCGAGCCTGCCTCACGAATGTGGTATCCCGAGATCGAGATCGTGTTCCACTGAGGCAGATGCTGGCTGCCGTACTCGATTGTATCTGTGACCAGCCTCATCGAAGGTTCGGGCGGGAATATGAACTCCTTCTGGGCGATGAACTCTTTGAGGATGTCGTTCTGTGTGGTCCCACGCAGCTGATCTGGCCGGACCCCTTGTTTCTCGGCGGCGGCGATGTACATCGCCCAGATGACGGCCGCCGGGGAATTAATCGTCATGCTGGTCGAGACCTTGTCCAATGGGATCCTATCCATCAGGATCTCCATATCCTTCAGTGAGGAAATGGCGACGCCGCATCGGCCGAACTCGCCCAGGGCCTCCGGCGCGTCCGTGTCGTACCCCATCAGCGTGGGGAGATCGAAGGCGACGGACAGACCGGTCTGGCCGTGCTGGAGCAGGTAGTGGAAGCGGGCGTTGGTCTCTTGGGCCGTGCCGAAGCCGGCGAACATGCGCATCGTCCACGGGCGCCCGCGGTACAACGTGGGATGGATGCCTCGAGTGTACGGAAACTCACCGGGAAGCCCCAGGTCGTGCATGTAGTCCGTGTCGGCGACGTCGAGGGGGGTGTATAGCCTCTCCACCGGCTCGGAGGAGGTGGTCAGGAAGCGAGACTTGCGCTCCGGCTGCACCGTCATGGATTGCTGCAGGGCGGTTTCTTCCCAATTCTCTAAGGCCTGGCGGAGCTCTTGTAGGGCTTGCTCATCGTACATGGATGCCTCTTGTGGGGCGATGGAGTTCTCGCGGGATTATAGCATTCGGGGCTTTATGCATTCGCCGACGCGGCGGTTTTGGGCCGCAGGCTCACTTCGCCGGAGCAGGTTAGGGAGTTCTGGGGTTTGAAAGGCTGCTGAATTCGGGGGCTACGACTTCAGGACGAACGATATCTGGTTCGATTCCACCTTCCCGGTCCACGCCTCCCGTCCATCACCCGGCTCCGCATGATTCTCGTAGACCGCCTGGAGGGAGTATTCCCCAGGCTGCTCGAAGGCGAAGTACATATCGAGGTCAAAGGGCTGCTCGGCGGTTTCGCCGGGTGCTAGGTCCTCGAAGTCCTCGCCCCGCGGCGCACCAATGTTTATTTTGAGCATGAAGTCTACTGGCTCCCCGGAAGGATCCTTGAGGCTGAAGTAGACGTCGCGAAAAGGCTCTGGCGCGAAGGGCTTGTTGATTGCCAAGCGGGAGTTCACCAGCAGCGACTCGTCCCCTGCATTCTGCAGGATCAGTCTTCCCGGCACGGGCTGCCCGGGAGCATAGGTTACTTTATCGAGGGTCAATACAAGTTTCAACATGGGCGGTTCTCACTCTGTTATCTGACTATGGTTTGGTGTAGATGCCGCGATCGACCTGCTTCTTGTGGGCAGCATTAAGCTTGGTGTAGTAGCTGTTTCTGCGGTCAACCGCCTCTTTGAGCTCTGCCGCAGAAAGACTGTTGGCAGAGGCGTTCTTGATCTCCCAGTCGTAGCACTCGATTTCATTCATCGCGTCGCCTTGCGGGTCGGTATACCATCGACCTTCGGTGGCCTGGCGGGCGTGCAGGGCTTCATGGCCGATGGTCGTGGCGAGCACTCCCGGTGAAGTGAAGGCGGCGTCGCCGATGGACACTTTGCGGTTGGGTGAGGTGGCGCCTTCGCCTCGAGTCGCCGAGTTGGGCGTGGGCTTGCCGTTGACCTGGCTGACATCGAGGCCGTACTGTTTGATGGTTTCATCAATGGCGCCTTGCTTGTCCCCGGCGTCGATGAGCTTCTTCACCGCCTCGGCTCGCGGGTCGGTCTTGCCCGCTGCGGCGCCACTTGCGGCGGTTGCCCCGGGCGTTCCCCCGGCGGCGCCACCCCCGCCAGTCCCAGCGCCCCTCAGGAACCGGGCAGCCTCCTCTTCAGCCTGCTTCATCAGCTGGCTGATCTGCTCTGATACCTTGGCGCCTTCCGCCAGCCCCGACGTCAGTCGCTGAACCGCCGGCAGCACATCAGAATCCATCTCCTGGTAGAACTTGTTTGCCCCCTGGCCGATCCAGTCACCCCCATTCAGCACGCCCATGGCGCTCTTCAGCTGCCGGAGCGTGTTGCCAGTAGCCTCCGCCGCCTTAGCGAACGAGCGTCCGATCACCCGCATTGCGTCATGATCAACCCGAATCTTGGGCGAGGGCATCTTGAAACCTCAGCGAATGGCTCGAGATGGAGGGGTCCTCTGGCAAGATTATTCTACACGGATGGGCGAATCGCCTCAAGTCGCGTGAAGTTGAAAAAGTGTGCGATCCGTCCAGCGCGGGAGATAGAAGCAGGGGCGGAAGCTCCCTCCCTGCCGGAAAGACGGCGGGATGTCAGCCTCGAGCCACCGGCGCTCTAGCTGGTAGGCACGCCGCTCAAGATGACCCAAATCGGAATCGCCATCACGAGGCGAAGCCGGCTGTCAATCTGCCCCGAAGGCACGGCCACATCGCTCCCGATCTTGACTCCGACCAATGCCGGGGGCATCACACCGACGAGCGGGAGGCTCAGGATGGCAGTCAGGATGTCGCCGCCCAGAACCAGAATGAGCGCCACAATGATCGCCCGAACCCGGGTTGGCCCGCAGATTCTCACAGCGCTTGCAGAAGGTGTCAAGCACACCCATTTCCCCGCGGAACGGCGATCGCGCGGCATCCTTGCATGTCAGACTTCGCTCAACCAAATGCGGTGCGGGAACAACAGCGCAGGTTAATTGCCGCTCGTATCCGAAGGTGAGCGGACCCTCCGACGGGGTAGGGGTGGTGGCCAAAGTGCTCCAGGCGGTGATGTAGCTTGACCCCTACCTGCGCGCTGGCTATACTCGGCTCATGTCGCCCACCTTCGACGATCGGAGACGTGGATCGACATCGTGGCCTTCGAGGGCCAAACGCCGGGACGTCCTGTCGACAGTATGAGATGAGGGGCGATCCACGTGCGAGCCAGGAGGGGAAGAGCCCATGGCTGAAGCTCGATCGGGTTTCATCGACTACGAGTTCAGTGAAGGCGTGGCGACGCTCACCCTGAGGCGCCCGCCGGCGAACGTGCTGAATATCGCTGCGTTGCGAGAGCTCAAGACAGCGGTAGAAAGCGCGAGCTCGGAGAATGACCTCAAAGTCCTGGTCCTGGCGGCAGAAGGCAAACACTTCTGTGCCGGGGTAGATGTGGCCGATCACACGCCGGAGCGTGTGGGGGAGATGATCCCGCTTTTCGATGAGGTGTGCCTCTCGCTAGCGCGCTTCCCCCTTCCGACCCTGGCGATAATCCAGGGGCATGCCTTGGGCGGCGGTTGTGAGTTGGTCATTTCTTGCGATTTTGCCTGGATGGCGCGCGGGGCGCGGATCGGGCAGCCCGAGATCCAGTTGGGCGTGTTGGCGCCGGTGGCGGCGCTGCGCCTGGCCTCCCTGGTAGGTCCACGCTGGGCGGCCCGCCTTCTCTTCACAGGCGAGTCGCTCGAGGCTGACCAGGCAGAGAAGATCGGCCTGGTGGACGGCGTTGTCGCTCTGGATGAGCTGCCGGGCGTCGTCCAGGATTTTGTTGATCGCCTCAGGCAGCACAGTGCGGCGGCGCTGAGGTACAACAAGGCCGGCTTCCTGCTGGGGACGGAGAAGTGGGCGGCCGGGATACCGGCGATAGAACGACTCTACCTTGATGACCTGATGCAGACCGAGGATGCCCAGGAAGGGCTGCGCGCGTTCATGGAGAAGCGAGCGCCGAACTGGAAGGACCGTTAGTAGCCCGAGAACAAGAGCGGCGCTTCAATCCGTCATCTCCGCCTCGGCTTCCCCTGCCTCCGGCCCCTCGTAGCGGTCCACCGCCTGCCGTAATCTCTCGGGGATCGGGCACGGCTCGAGCGAACCCTTGGTTACGCTGACGGCCACAATGTGACCGCGGGCGACCCTGCGATCATCGCGCTCAGCCCGGATCTCGAAGTCAAACCGAATACTGCGCGTGCCGAGGTGACCTATTCGACTGTGGATCCGAAGGACTTCCGGCCAATAGACCGGCGCGTCGTAATTGCAGTGTGATTCGATGTAGACGATATCGACACCCTCATCCAGCATCGCGGCGTAGGGGTAGCCGACCATGTCCAGATACTCGGTCAAACCGACATCGAAGTAGGACAGGAAATGGGCGAAGTTGACGTGCCCCTGTTGGTCGGTTTCGTTGTAGCGGACCTTGATAGGAGTGTGGAAGCGGAACGGGCGACTCATTTTCGGCTTTCAATCACGAACTGGCAGCGCGGATCACCCTTGGCGACGCAGAGCGGCTCGAGCGCAGCAGTCGCCTCATGGAAAATCCCGCTGGCGACCCCGGCCATCACGCCGCGCGTGAAATGGCACACACCTGCATGCGCTTTGGACGGATAGGCTAAGGCAAATGGCGATTGATCGATGCTGACGACAAGACGCTGAGCTTCGGTATCCATCTCGGTGAGTCGGAAGTGGCCCCAGCCGATCTCACCGCCCATGCGGCACATGAACTCCACCACCTGCCGATCTTCGAACCCGAATGTCTCCTTGTACTTACGGGCCGAAAGCTGGCCGCCGGTGAAGCCGGCTTCGAATAGAATCTCCCCGGCCCGCTGCGTGCCAATTTCGGCCTCAAGCGCTGTCTGCAGCGCCGCAAGGGTTTCGGGCCGAATCAGCAAATAGCGTACATTCTGATAGCGCAGGGAGCCGCTCTCGGGGTGATAAGTCAATTCGTCGAGGATGGTCGTCTCGGTCATCTACATGCCTTTCGTCCCGCTGCCAACCTGCGGCACCACGCTGAGGACGGTCCGAGGCGGTGCGGCGGCGGGGGGGTGCGGTCAGTCGACCGGGCGGCCGCAATTCAAGAAGAGGAGCGTGCAGCCGGGTGCTTCAAGCGGTCGCTGCTCGGTCTCATTCGAGCTTGGCCAGCATGTCTTCCGTGATTTCCACTCCATAATCTGTTTTGGCGCTCCCGAGAGACACCTTCCCGTCACGTACATCGCGCAGCAAGGCCTCACTTCGCCGTTCCGATGGATGTCCGTAGCCCCCCGCGCCGGGCAAGCGCAAGGACACAACATCGCCTGCCTTCAGTCGATCAAGACCCTTTGATTTCATCACTTTCTCTTCAGCTGTGCCCGGGTTTAGTACGAACTTGCCCGGGGAGCCTTCCTTGCCACCGAAGAGCCCGAAGGCGCCATAGCGCTGCCGGTCACCATAACGTGCCCAGGTGACATCATCGATCAGGATTCGAATGTCCCGCCGCAGGCCCAGCGCGCCTCTGTATTTCCCCGCACCTCCAGTGTCCGGGATCAACTCATAGCATTCTATGCGAACGGGGTATTCGAGTTCCAAAGCTTCCACTGGGGTGTTCTTGAAGCGCGCCAGGTGGGAATCCTGCCCATCACGGCCATCCTTCGTGGGCCGGGCGCCGGCACCTCCGCCCTGGATGTCGATGTAGACAAAGCGTTTACCGGAGTCGGGGTGATAGCCCGAGAAGCCGCAGTTCGTAATCTGGCCATGACTCCCGGCCATCACCCGGTCGGGCAAGGCCTCGGCCAAGGCGAGCATCATCGCCTCCGTGATTTTCTGGGAGGTGTTGGTGCGCGCCCCGACCGCCGCCGGCATCCTTGGGTTGACGATTGAGCCTTCTTCGGCGTGAATGGTGAAAGGGCGATAGCATCCCGAGTTGGGGGGTACATGCGGGTCGATCACGGCGATGAGGGCGTAGTAAACCGCGGCATGCACGGTCGCGATCGGACAGTTGATATTGCCTTTGACCTGCCTGGCTGTTCCCTCGAAGTCCACCTTCACAGTGTCTGCCTGCTTGTGGATATTCACTTGAAGGCGGACCGGTTCGTCGCTGAATCCGTCATCGTCCACCCAATCCACCCCAGTATATGATCCATCGGGGATGTTTTTCAGGCCAGCACGGATGCGCGTCTCTGAGACGTCCAGCAACATCGCCAAGCATTGATGGACCACACCGGCTGAGTATTTCTCGAAGACCTCCTTCACGCGCCGCGCGCCGACGAAATCCGCCGAGGCCTGGGCCCGGATATCCCCGAGGGTCTTGTCCGGCACGCGGATGTTGTTGGCTAAAATGCCAAACAGCTCGCGGTCCTCTTGGCCGCGCTTGTAGAGTTTGACGAAGGGCAGCCGCAGCCCTTCGAGATAGATCTCCGTCAGACCGCCGGCAGTCCCTCCGGGGGCTGCGCCTCCCATGTCTGAGTGATGGGCAATGCTTCCGACAAAGGCGACGACTTCGCCTCCGAACCGCACGGGGGCGAACGTGACAAGATCCATGACGTGCTGCCCTCCAGAGTATGGATCGTTGAAGGCGATGATGTCGCCGTCTTCAAGGTCTTCGTCGGGGTAGTGCTTACGAAGCGCCCGCATGCCAAGCTCAAATCCAGTCAGCAGCATTGGGGCATGGTGAGCCTGCGCCACGGTGTTACCTTGAGAGTCGAAGACGGCACACGAGATGTCCTTGATCTCCTTGATGATCGTGGATCGGGCTGTGCGGACCAGGGTATGGCCCATTTCATCGGCTACTTGTTCGAGGGCGTAACGGACAACCTGCATGGTGATCGCGTCAGCTTTGTATTTCATAGCGGTCTACACCTTGGCTTTCTTTCGCTCGGCCCGGGGGTGGAGCGCATCCGGCGTGCTCCCCTTGCTTGAGGCGCGCGTGATGATAAGGCTGCGGTAGTCGTCCACCGCCCCCAGCCAGGCCGGAGGAATGACGGTCGTCGAGGTCTTCTCTTCGATCAAGCACGGTCCCAGGAATCGTTGGCCAGGAAGCAGCCCATCCCTTTCGTAGACTTGTGCATCCCGGAGGCCGGTCTCGATGAAGTAGACCGGGCGCAGAGCTTTCGGCTCAGGCGGGGGCGGGGATTCTTCCGGCTGGTGGCGGAGTTCAACTTCTGGCACAACGCCTATTGCGGCCAACCTGAGGCTGATGAACTCGACGGGCTCTGCCGGATCGCTGTACTCGTACAACCTTTGGTGCCATCGATGAAAATCGGCGATTACGGCTTCCACATCCTGCTCGACGAGGCCATCGGCGGGATCCAGCGGAATGGTGAGCTCGTAGGACTGGCCCTCATACCGAAGGTCGGCGGAACGCTGGATCAGAACATTGGTCTCAGGCACATTCTCGTCTGCGAGCTGCCGGCGTGCCTGGGTCTCGAGCTCACCGAACAAGCTTTGCAGGGTAGAAGCCCTGACCTTTGCCTGGGCAAGAGCGACGGTACGAACATAGTCGTGACGTACGTTAGAAGCGACGGCGCCGAAAGCGGAGAACACCGAGCAGAAGGGAGGCACGATTACGCGGCTCATCCCGAGTTCCTGCGCGAGCTCAACCGCGTGCAACGGGCCTGCGCCGCCAAAGGCCAGGAGTGAGAACTCGCGTACGTCATGGCCCTTCTGTGTCGTGTTGACGCTGATGCCGCGGACCATGTTGGCGTTTACCACACGCAGAATCCCCGCCGCGGCTTCGTCTGGCGTAATGTCCATCCTGTCGGCTACATGTCGCTGAACAGCTTCCCGGGCGAGTTCGACGTCGAGGGACATCTCGGCCCCGAGGAAATAGTCTGGGTTGAGCCGGCCGAGGATCAAATTGGCGTCGGTGACCGTCGGCAGGGCTCCGCCGCGTGCGTAGCATGCTGGTCCGGGGTTGGCGCCAGCGGAGTGCGGCCCCACGTTGAGGGCGCCGCCCGTGTCCAGCCAGGCGATGCTTCCGCCGCCTGCACCGATCCCTTCTACATCGATCATCGGTATCTTTACCGGGAACCCTTCGAACTCCCCCTCTGATTTCAAGCGGGGCTGCCCATCGACGACCAGGCTCACGTCAAAACTGGTACCGCCCATATCAACCCCGATGACCTTGCTTTCACCCGCCAGCCTTCCAAACAAGGCGGTCGCCAACGCGCCCCCGGCCGGACCCGAATTGACCATATGGACGGCATGCGACTTGGCTGCCTGGGCGGTCATCGCCCCACCGGAGGCCTGCATGATGCGAAGGTCGACCTGTCCGTACTTTGATCTCATTTGGGAATCAAGGCTGTCAATGTACCTGCCAGTTAGGGGCAGCAGGTAGGCGTTAATCACGGTGGTCGACGTGCGTTCAAATTCGCGGAACTCCGGTGCGACCTGGGAGGAAAGCGTTACGATTGCCTCGGGGTACAGCTCTCGGCAGATCGAACTTATCATCTGTTCGTGGACGGGGTTGCGGAATGAGAACAGCAGGCAGACGGCGATGCCTTCGACAGCCTCGGCCTTAAGCTGCTCGACGACACGCCGGGCAGAGGCCTCATCCAGAGCTCTGACCACTTCGCCCTGGGCGCCAATGCGTTCGTCGACCTCCAGGCGAAGGTAGCGCGGGACGAGGGGTTCGGGCAGGTCGACGTTGATATCGTACAGGCCGGCGTCAGGCCGCTCCACCCGAGCGATCTCGAGTACATCTCGGAAGCCAGAGGTCGTGATCAGGCCCACCTTGGCGCCTTTGCGTTCTATCAACGCATTGGTGCCGATTGTTGTCCCGTGGACGATATAGTCCACGTCGCGCATGGCAGCACTCGCCATGGGCAGGATCCGCTCCACGCCGCGCAGGACCCCATGGGCCAAGTCCTCGGGTGTTGTCAACGTCTTGGTGTAGTAAATGCTGCCAGTATCGTCGTCAATCAGGACGAGATCGGTGAAAGTGCCACCAACATCAATGCCAAGTCGCATGCTGCCTCCTCGGATGAAAGGCGATTGGGTAGGCTCATGATGGTTAGCTGTCGGAGGGACCGAGCTTGAGGGCGGGAGGTGCTACAGTATCCAAAGCTGCCTCATTCACACCCTCCGGAGCGCCATCTTGGTAGCTGGCCACCCATCGGGCGAGGCTCAACTGCCGACCACGCAAGCTTCGCCCGTTCGTCGAGGCGGGCCCGCCTACGACAGGCAATCAGAGCTTGACCGGTTC
>Ga0214473_10006270_pt1 | contig 14231 bp, 16 predicted proteins | sample RVTome_7_FD_203509 | JGI IMG/M metagenome (GOLD analysis project Ga0214473, IMG submission 203509) | Soil microbial communities from uranium-contaminated site in the Upper Colorado River Basin, Wyoming, United States - RVT98D197 | ecosystem: Environmental > Terrestrial > Soil > Contaminated >... | reverse complement strand
TATCTCCAACAGTTCCAAGGGCGCCTGTCGTATAAACAAATTCCTCATTAGAAACAAATCTTCCGTTATTAACGAACCAGAACTTAGCATCCGTTTCTCCACCGAAGTTTTCAGAAGCGTTCGCACCTGCAGTGTAAGTCCATTCAACAGAGTTGATGAACACGCGGGGTAGGAACATTGTCTGATCAATTTCAGCGTTAGTAGTACCGAGAGAACACTCGGATTGAATCGGAGCCCAGATCTCAACAGCCGAACCAGTCTCGCAGCCAGAAAGACCAAAGTCTGATAAGGTAACACCGTGGTAATACGCAATATTGTCAGCCGCATCGCCTAAACCACTGACTACTGTCAAGTGGCCACTAATAGACGCAGCAGGAGCGCCTGGCGTACCGGCGCTATGTACTACAACGTTGTCAAACTCTAAGTTTCCCAACGCGTACAGATTGGATAGCGAACCAAACTCGGATGTTTCAATAGTAACCGCAACCGTAGGAGCATCGTCAGCAACGTCTGTCAGGTTTAACTGACCGAGTTCGAAGACGTCTTCCGTGTTAAACGTTGTGGTAGAACCAAACGTTTGAACACGATACAGTACGTTACCATTGGCCCAGACCGCGTTACTCGGATAAATGATTCGTGTCCGTCGTGCCATATTAGGTCTTCCTCCTTTGAGTGATTTGAAATAGTCACATATTTGGGGGATTCGTGACTACCGCCAAAGTGAGGCATTACTTTGGAGGATAGGCCTGTTCCGTGCCTGGGCGCGTGCTGCGCCCACTAATACTAGCCTAAAGCCATAAAATCAATCCCATCTCGATAAGATTCCATAGTAAAAGTTACACGCGATCTAAATCTATTTAGATCATTTACATCGGATCTGCGAAGATTTATTGGTTCTGCTTTTACATCGCAAAAATTAAAAATAGCCTCATCGTTATTATTCAATTGTAATAAATCTCCGACATAAGAGTCGTTGAATGTACCATCGTAATTCAAAGGCTCTCCGCCTCTATAATCTATAACTGGTATATGACGGTTGTATATAGCGTCATATAAGAATTCGGTCAGGTCGTCTCTTTCCGCACTTGAAGTGGCAAAAATATGAAAAGTGCCAGTTCTAATTGCCTTCCTTCCTCCGCCTAACTGAAAACCCTCTTTAGTATAAGGTCCTAATTCTATAGCAACTATCGGCGGGGCAGGTGGTTCTGTTCCCGGCCATCCGTCTACTACAGATACATAGTATTGAGTAAAATCCACAGTGGTTGGAACTCCTTGGGGAGTTGTCATCCCCCCTACAGCGATTATAGCACCGTCTGTATAACTAATGGTGTAATTACTGTCGCTTATAACGGCGCTACTCTCATTATAAACAGTAACTCTCGTTAGTTGTTCTACGGTAGGAATGGCGGTAGTAACACATTCAGTAGTACTAACTACATCAAAATAGACCCAACCCCTACCCTCATCTAAAAAATTAGGGAGCCATCTAATTTCTGCCTCAAAACGACCCTTCTCACTATTGTAATTTAGAGGCACATTAGTTACCCGCTCAACCCACTTCAAAGGAAGGATAGCTTCCTTTATCCAGTGTTGAAGCGACATATCTTCCATTCGTGCAAGAGTTACTGTCATAGGCGCTGTCCTTTAGACGCGGCGGTAACCGCTCTCTCAATAAAGGGCCGAAGAGTAAATTCATCTAAAGCTACTTTGAAAATGTCGAGAGGGGAATACCCAGAAAAGGGATGACGAAGCATAAAAAAGGGTATCTTTTGATCCCAACCCTTATCAGAATATTCTTCTGCGCTAATCATAAAACCTTGGCTAAAACGTCCCCACTCTGGCTTGTAAGTTTGCCCGGTAAGAATTTCATAGTCCTCGGGAGAAATAAAAGCCCAATCTCCCGCTAAACCTTCTATATAATAAACCAACCAATGTAAAGGTTGATTATCATCGGGGTCTATACGCTCGCCGTCAGTATAGCCTAAAAACTCTTTATTTCCCAATTTGATGTAAATAGTATCTTCGCCAGAAATGGAAGTGTTTGCTAACTCCTGTTCGAGCTTGGCCTTGAATTCGTCTCTCCATAAAGAAGGATTAGTGGGATCTTCCGGGCCCATGTCGGCTCTTTCAGAAAGGGCATCGTATCCAATCATGATAAGATCCACCAAATGTGGTAGGGCTTGTTTTTTCAAAACTGATATAATGTTACGCCGGATAAGTTTCTTTTGCCTTTCATAAATTATCTTTAGCTTGGCTCTGTCTAATGAAACGTCAACACTAACCATTAGCTATTTCTACCTCTTTGTATCCCACGTAATACTTGTAGATCGGTAGGCCCTTTGATTCGGCGACGAGGATCTTCAGTTCTACCAACGGGAGGTCTACCGGAGGTACCAGTTACACGTTCTCCAGATTCCGAAGTTGTGAGCCACATTTCGACTAATGCTTCTTCTCCGCCCATTCCTCGCACAATAGGAGGCATTAGCTTTTCACATTTTATATTCCCATGAACTACAAAAATATTATTCGAGGTAAGTAAATTATAATAACACTCGTGTGTTTTTACCGTCAACACCGCCGCCCCTTCTTTACCAGCAGGCAGTTGTTCATAAATAGGACCGTTTCTATTTCCCGGGGCAACGAAATTTATAAGAGCAGGAATACATACTTCACTGGAAGTAAAGAGCTGTCCTTCACCCAAACAAACAGGGCAACGTCCTAAAGTAAAAGAAACAGGATTTATCGTTCGTTCTTGATCTGTACCAGTAAATATTGTAGAGGCCGCAACAAAAGAAGCATCGAATATATTGGACGATTTTTTATTGATAGAATCCCATAAGCAATTAGGGCAATCTACAAACAAAGGACTTTCTTGTACAACAATTAGAGATTCGGATAAATCTGAAACTACCTGTTGTATTATTTTATTGAACTTTCTTTGAATTTGTTTAGAGATCAGTTTCTTGGGCATTAGTCTATTCTAACCCCTTCAAGGGAATAGGAAAGATTATACCGAGCACATTCTATTAAGTCCTTTATTTTTCTTTTCAAATCACTTAAATCTTCTGTACGGGAACGAATTACATTTGTATTATCAAACTCCGTATCTCCGTCCCTGACTCTAATACCTTGTTGCGCCGTATCTCTTAATTCGCCTTCCAGCAAAAGAATGGAAGCCTGCATAATCCGCATTTCGGTAGTTATGCTGGTAGAGGGTAAGCCGCAAGAAACTAATAAGTTTATTGATCTATCGTAAGCAAGAAGAATCTCTCTATCAGAGAAGCGGAAATGGTCGTAAATAACATCTAAAGTGCCTGTGATACAAGGACTAGTTCCGCTAAAGGTAAGAAACCTATAACCAATCACCAACGGATCGGTTATAATAGTTTTAGTTACTCCATTTAGTTTTACAGTTTGAGGCCAACCTTTATACTCATTTAGCTCCCAAGTACATTGATCATCAGAGATATTTGCGGAGCAAGCATAAAGAGATTGGGGATCCGCTGAGTTATAATAATCTCGTTCTATCTGCCCCAAATCACCTAAAGTTATACGGATAGACTCAACTATTTCTCTATCTTGAACAGACAGGGCAATTTCGGGGGGATAAGATGGGCTAGAATACGGTAGGGCGTAATTCTCATAAATACCAGTCTCTTGGGCCAGTTCAGAAAATATACTGCTCACTAAAGTACTGGAATTGTAGAACTGCGCTTTATAGTAGTTGGTGGGTAAACTATCGGTATCTAAAATAATATAAGAAGATGCCCCAGTTAGAGAAACTGTGGCTATCTGGCTAAAAGGACCTACAGAAGCGGTAGACTCAAACAGGAGTAATTGGTCAAAAATAGCGGCAACGTCTTCGGGTGAATCTACTGTGATAGTTAATGTGCCGTTGACTATAGAGTCTATCTTCGGTTGCAGCACAGACATCTTGTATTAGATCCCCCTATTAGTACACCTGCTCCAGCCTCCGTATTAGGTGGCGCATGTGCGCTTCTTTTCCAGTTATATGTTTACTCAAATTCAAAGCTTTTTTCAAAACTTCCCTATCCTTGCAACGCTCTATCAAGACTTTAGAAACAATATAAGGATTGGTAATTATGTTTTCCAATTCATTTTCTTTCTTTTGTAGCGCTTCGGACTTCCGGCGCATATTTATTCCTGCACCTTTACCTCCGTCAGAGGAAATCTGCTGCGCAGCTTCTTCGGTAAAAAGTTTTTCACCTTCGGCTTTATAAAAAACCCACAGGGGGTCTTGAAAAACATTCTTCCGTAACCATTTGATAAAGGCTAATCCCGGCTTTTTCTTACTTTTAGCGCCAACAACTTTATATGCTTCATCAAAAGAGAGCGCTTGTCCTGGTCGCACAGACCTTTGTAAAGTAAAAACAGGCCTTTCCCCTTCATTCCGAACAAAACCTTCCATAATTACTCCTAACTAATCTCGGAGCTTTCATTATGCTCCGAGTTTACAAAACGCGTATCGTAATATTTATCAAGAATCTTATCATTAAAATTATGCAAGTAGTTAGATAATCTATGTACTACAAGCGCAGTCAAAGGCAGATCTACCCACGGGGTGCCAACTAAATTATAAACTGGTTGAACTAATAAAACAACTCCGAAAGCCGCCCATACTGACACGCAGTAACCGCAGCTAAATAATTCCTTGAACCAACCATTGATACCCTTTATTCTATCTCTTATTGGTTTGAAGATAACAGACTTTACTAAAAGTTCAGTAAGAAGTTCAGTAAGAATAACAGCGCAAAGAAACTTGAAAAACATGTAAACCCCTCTTATTAAACTGTTGATCCTAATCTAACTATAGAAATAGTAGCTGATCTTATTGTATCCGTCTGCCCCGTAACTGTCGTGTCAGCTACTTGGATTCCCACTGTAATTTCTTGACCGGCAACAAGATCTATAATATCCACAACATTCATAGCAACCTCATCGGTAGCAGCCAAATTAGTACTGGAAAAATATGCTCCGCCCCCTGCCACAATCGTTCCATCTACAAAAATTTCTATATTATGCGCATCAATTCCAGTGACACCAAATGATATAAAAGCAGACGAAGCAATCAAGTACAAACCGTCCTTACCGGCGGGTACAGTAAAAATTTCAGGATCAGCTCCTGCAGGATCGTGCCAGCCATCAGTATCAAAATTGTCAGAATCAGAAAATTCTATTAGGGTTGGCGTATTTGCACGAGTATATGCTTGGTCCGATGTTTTAGTAGATTTTACTCTACTTCCTATTCCAACCTCTCCCACCAAACTAACAGGTATAGGATTCTCAGTTACTATTACTACATTCTGTACATTTGCTCTACTAAATATAGTTGTGGGGGTACCAGAAGCTACGGTTCCGGATACAGTCCCAACAATATTGATCGGTAAAATATTGGATAGGCTACTTACCATTTATATCCTCTCTTGTGCTAGGGCCCAGCATGAAGCGGGGAGACTTCAATTTTTCCTAGGATCCAACTGGACCCTAGCATTTTATTCTTGTTCTAAAGAGGGAAGGGCAAGCCCCTCCCTCTCCAGAATAATTAGCTTCGGTCGATAACACCCAGGGATACCATTCGGGAATCGAGCAGGGCGAAACCAACTTCCTCCCAGCCAAAGAAGCCTTGCTTCTGTTGTCGGAGAAGGGTCGGATCGTCGTGAGCTTCGAATTCTTTTCGAACCGGCATTACCAAGGAGTCATTGACAGACATGTCGAATCCGTAGACCTGAGTTTCACCGGCAGTGGTTACAGCGCCGTTAGCGTCAACAGTGTTGACGTTACTTGGGGTGTAATCATTGAAATCACCACCAGTATCAACCTGGAAGATACCGAAGGTCGCACCGTTCTGGTTGATGTTGAATCGACCAGTGGCACCAAGCTGGAATACCTCATGAAGGTTGATGTTCCAAATCTTGCCAAGACCAGAGGCGGTAAAGATCTCGCGTCGGGTAATCGGGTCAATCTGGGTTTCAGTCCATTCACGAATATCAGCAGCATCTTCAGGGGAGATATACAGATCGGTTAGCGAGCGTCGGGTTCTCTTCATACCAACGAGCATCAGGTTTAGGAGTTCCTTGGAAAGGAACTTCTCGCCGGTAGAACCAGCAGGAACCTGATAGATCGGGGCAGAGCGAGAACCAAGAAGTCCCTGACCAGCAAAAGCAGTGGTTGCACCAGGAACAATTACTCTCCAACCGGACTCTTCCTCATAGTCCGCGATAGCTCGAGCGGCGTTTCGGGCTGCTCGTTCAGGAATATCAATACGAGAGTCTCGGGCATAGGTCACTTTCCAGTCCGCCGAAACGGAAATGGAGAAGGTAGGAACATATACTTCCTCACCAACACCTTCAACGAAATTCTGTGCTATATAACCAAGACCCGGAAGTACGAATACCGGAATCTCGAAGTCATCAGCAACCGGATAAACCGCCTGAGCACCAGGAGCAAGTCGTTCAACAGCGAAAAGCTGTCGCATGATAGATGCATCACGTATCTCCTGGAGAATTGGAACTGTCAAAGCTTGTGCAAAAGCTTTGTACGCTTCCATACCCTCAGGAGTATCTATGGCAGCGGTTGCTTTGAATAATTCAGCTAGTTTTTGCTTGTCCATTTTGATGGATCCTCCTATTGGGTTAGATTAGAAGCTTGATTCTCAATTTCTCACCAGCGGCCACCTGGGTGGCAGACAGCGAGTTTTGGCAAATAGCAACTACGTCCAGCATTACATCATCAAAACCACCGGCGGATGGGAAAGCTACGTCATTGGAACCACCCATTGGTGTAACTCGACCAGCAGTGGTAGAACCAAGTTTATCGCCTGCGGTATAGGTTGCTGTAGTGTCGTAGTAAGTGGTATCATAGATACCCAAATGAGCAACGGCTACGGGGTCGCCTGTAAATGCATCAGAGCTACCCAGATCGCCTGGTAGTCGGAAACCTGTGGGATGTGCAGAAGACTCGGCCTTTACATTTTGCATCAAGAAACCAAAAGGATGTCCTTGAGCAGTTGATGTAGAACCACTGACGCACTGCACCAATTCATCACCAGTAAGCACAACGACACAACCAGCTGTAGCAGTTGTATTGCCATAACGAGAGTCGTGGGTCAAGAACTGGTTTTGAACTACAGGATCACGCGGTATGAAAACCATACGGCTTTACCTCCTTATTAGGATTTTTCTTTCTTTTCACGCTTTGCAGCGTCTAATTTCCGCCATTCGTTAGAAATTTCTTCCTTCAAATCAGCGGGTGCTTGGAAATGCTGATCTACGGCCTTGCTGATAGCTTCGCCTAAAGATAGTGTCACGGAAGCAGTTTCTTTCTTCGGAGTTACCTCTTTAGCTTTTTCTACTACTTCTTCAGTCTTTTCTTCAGTCTTTTCTACGGCAGATTGGGCCACTTTATTCTTTCTATTTCGTGAAACCTCGGACATTTTAGCCGCGACTTCACTTACCAGAGAAATACATTTGGAATCGGCAGGATCACAACCGAGACTCTGGGCAATCATGTTTATTTCGTCAGCAGAAAGCTGAGCAAGTTCACTATCTTCCTCTACTACTTCTTCTGAAGGAGTATAATACTTGGATTTTAGGGCAATCAACTCGCTCTTATAGGACTCGAAAGCTTCTTCAGTTAGGTCTCGAACTTTAGCATATTGCGTTTCAGCGTTAGCTTCATCAAGAGCAACTCCAGCTTCTTCAAGCTCGGCCATTCGGCCAGCTGCAGTTTCTTCTCGAGCAATAGTATCGAGAGCAGCTTGAGTTACGGTCGCAGTCTGCTTCCATTCTTCGACTTCTTTTTCGAGTTCTACGATTCTTTCATTCGCCGCAACTTCAGCTGCGGTTGGCTCGGAAGTATCGATATTCGCAAAGGCTTCTTCGTATTCTTTGATTTTTGCATCTCTTGCCTCAAGAGCTGCTTTCAGAGATTCGAATGTTTCCTTTGCTTCTTTCAGGGCTTCTTCGGCCTCATGTCTCGCGTCTGCTTCTTCTTTCGAAGAGAGTTTCTTCTCGACAGCGCCTTCGATAGCGGCTTCGAACTCTTCCTGAGTCATCGTAAGGACTTTGTTCATAGTCGCTCTTCCTCCTTTATAGGATTAGAAAAATATTGAAGAAAATCATCCCCCGACAATTTTCTCCTACGTGCTCTTTGTGTCACGCTTCCTTTCATTTACTCCCGTTTCCTGCTCCCTAAATATTTGCGTTAATAAAGTAGAAACTTTCGGCTTCTACCTTGTGGTAAAGAGAGCCTTGCTCTCTTTACCTAAAAATTACGCTACTCTTACTCGAACAACATTGGCTGGGGTAGCGGTGCTATCTCTATAAAGACCGCCTACAGGTACACCTGCGGCAGCGGCTGCAACATCGGAAGCTGCATCCTCTAAATCATCTAAAGCAACGGCAAGCCCAAGCTTACCATCATCTCGGCGCAGAACACTGTCCGTTGGGCTTACATAAACTTTTTGAAGATCGGGTTTGGCCATTATAATGTCCTCCTATTTGTTTGTTCTTGAAAGGATCAATTGATCTTTTGTGATTAAAATTTCGCCAAATTTGGATTGAAGTTTGGAGAGCACAATTACTGTGTCTCTCTCTTTCAAAATATCGACGGCCTTCTGTACCGCCGCATCTCGGTCTGCTCCGGCATCTACTATAGTAGGGCCAGCGCCTACCAGAAGAACAAAACCTTCTACTTTTTCTCTTTCTACGTTAGGATAAAGTTCTTGAGCGGCTTTGAAAGCATCCATCTTGTGCTTGAAACGCTGAACCTTGTTCGTACTTACTAAAGAAGCAGCTTCTATCGGCTGACTAATTATTTTGAACTTTTTTTTTCGGCCGCTACAAAAGACTGTAAATTCTTTCGTAACTCCTGGGCTTGAGAACGTATCCGAGATACCTGTTCTTGTCTTTCCGCCGAAGAAGTTTTAGTAGACTGAAGAACAGTAGTAAAGGTATTAGACGGGGCACTATCTAAATGCTCACGTATACTCTTCGTAATGGTAGTATCTACTGGGTCTTTAGTTACTTGATTTCTCTGGTTACGTAGACACTCTGGCGCTTTAGCTGAAGCTCCAATTACTGGGCAGGGCTCTTCAAATAGCGCACACCAATGCTCATGGATTACAACCGCTTCGGATTGGTCGAGAGCGTTGAATTTTGTTAGTCTCTTCTTGAAGCTCTTGCAAAGCTCGTCTGGCCAGTAGGCTATCGAACCAGGGCCTCCTATACCAGGGCCGTTATATCGAAGGGACGCTGCTTCTTTGCTCGTCACTGAAAGTATTCTCTTTATCCCGCCCGTCTCTTTATCTACTTCTACATAAAGTTGCTCGGAGGCTACTTCGCCTTCTTCTGTAACGACTTTTACTTCCAAGGTTTGTTCTCCTTCAGAAGGAGTTTCCAGATCTTTCACGTTGCTAACCTCTATTTTATGACCTCGTAAATTATCTATTTGTTCCAAATCTATTACTCTATCCGCTTTAGCCATCTTTTCTTGAATGGCAGCAGTTTCCAAGATAATAGAGTGAGGATTGGCTGGATTCTTTACAATTCCCATTCCGCTAAAAGTAATTCCCCGTAAAACCCGCGAAACGAAATGTTTGCCCAGTTCTTTTGTACCCGCCATTACTTTTACAAAACCCCCTAAAAGATCTTGCGGGTTATATCCCAAAGCTTCTGCTTCTTGCCTATTAATAATAGTATTGCCTATTTTGATATCAAAGTCCTTGAAATAACACTCCATGCTAACTTTCCACTCGCCCTTGGCAATCTCTTCAGAGATGTCTGGGAAGCGCATTTTATGAATAACTCCGGCAACTACTACATCTATATCTAAATCGTCAGGGCTATTAGAAGCAGCTGTGTACTCTGCTAATAGTTGCTGGGGATCAAAAAATTCCCCGTTCTTGAATAAGAAAGCACATTCGTAAATGTGCCCTATTACCCGCGACTCATCGTGTTCTATGTCTATGGCCTTATTAACGATGGTATTGTGGGATTTCATCATTTCCGAAGGAAGAAAATGGGCTCCATTTTTATTAGTCCCGGCAGAAACTAATATAGAACGAATATATTGCAAATCTTGCTGGCGTTCTTCTGGAAAAACCAAAACAGAGGCTTGTTCTTTTGCATGCTCTGTAATGATTTTATCCACACTTATTGGAGCGTATAAGACTACTTTGTTTTCATCAGCCATTTCATTCTCCTCTATATAACTACAGGTTTTTCATCAACCTGTTCCAAATCTTCGGTTTCTTCCTTGATTAGTAATTCATACAGGGCAGACAAATTGGCCTTGGTCTTGGAATGACGCTCCCTGCCTCGTCTCTTCTGAGCTTCTATTTCGTTCTCAAAATGTTTGAGTTTCTTATCGATCATCGAAGTTTCTACTCCTGTTGTCGATGCGCTAACCGCCGTGCTCGCCATTTCCATTCTTCTTTCTCATAACTTTTATGAGTACATCTACGGACGTGTTGAGTCTTTCTGCGAGTTCTTCGTACTTTTCTCTATCCTCTATAACATCTTCCAATCTTTTTTCATTTAGCTCTAAAAGCTTATTCTGTAAATCCAAAATACCCTTATCTTTATTAGATAGCATTTGTAGTAGGTAGAAGATAAAAATACCTTGCGCTACTTCTACTACTGCTAAAAACCCATACTGCTTTAGCACTTCGCCCAAAAAGTCCCACATTATTTACTACCACCTATTATTGCTTTAGTCGGGATCTACAAATTGCTATAGCGGAACTCTTTATAGCCTGGTCTTTAGCTTTGGGGTTCTTACTTCGAAGGGAATCCTTTACTTCCATAATACAACGCTCCATTTTAGAGCCGGCTTTAGGATTGAAAGCTTGAGCGTCTTCATCGGAGGCCTGGGAAGTAGGGCTTTCAGGATCACAAAGCTGTGTTTTCTTATTCAAAACAAAGCCTGGGGGGCACTCTAGGCTCCCCAAAGGCACTTTGTTTTTGGGAACACAAGAACCTGACTTTGGATCGAAAACCTCTTCGGGGCGGCACAGGGGGTGAAATTCTTCTGCATCCGTTATCTGACCTAACCCCTTTAGGCTTTTTTTGCTAAATGGGCCTTCACAACTTCGCGAGCATGATAAAGTAAATGTTCGCGGGCGTCTTCAACAGCTTTGGTAGAAAACCCTTCTACTTTAGAAGCTCGAGCTAAGGCGTTACGCAGCCTATTTACATCAACAGACGCGTTATCGTAGGGGTCTTCTACAGAAGGATCGTGATGCATTAGACTTCGTCGAGTCATACTTACAAGAGAAGGTGGGAAAGCGGCATTAGGAAGATCTTTGGCAGCCACGGACGCCTTTTCCTTTCGACCTGACTGTACGTTTTCTCTAATAATTTCGTCTAACGCTTTGATAAGATGGGCCTGGGACATTTTTTCCACAGAGCTAACCGTTTTATCTTGAGGATTCAAAGGTGTACAAGTTTTAGTCATGCCATCCCAAAGAGTTCCGGAAGGGCAATCATAAGGAAGTCTTACTTTACCCGCGGGAGCCGGAGTTAATCCATCTCTACCAGCGGTTTCTTCTTCGGACTTGGTTTTCTTGAACGCGCCTTTCTTTGGCATGCACTTTTTGGTGATAGGGTTCATGAACTCGTCAGGACCGCATTTCTCCTGGGATTCTTCAGTGGAAGCAACTTTCTTTCGGGTATCAAGAGGCTTGCACTTTTCCAGATCGGCATCCCAAATAGTACCCTTCGGGCAGTCTTGAGGTAGGCGGGCCGGTTTTCCTGCGGGTTGCGGAGTTAGTACCCGGCTTTGCCCTTCTTCCACAGCAGCCTTGGTTGTGGTAGTTCCAGGCTTCTGGGATGGGTCCAGCGGAACACATTTTCGATCAGAGAAATCAAAGAAAGAGCCGGGAGGGCATTGGAAACCTACAGGGTCTCGGCGACCTTCTGGATCTAAAGCTACTACATCAGAATGTTGCGCTATAACCTTATCTACAAAACCCCGCATCTTCATACAACGCTTGCCTTTTTTATCCCACTCCATTCCTGGCGGGCAGGGACCTTGCATGTGTTGTGCTCCTTTTTCAGTATTTTCAGAAGCATCTTTATACAGCTCTATTCTCTTGAATAGTTTTTGTTCTCTCAAAAGATCCTTTATAACACCAGTAAATTCCTCTCCATCAGAAGCCTTGGCAAATTGTCTTACTTCTATGCCGCATTTCTTCGCGGCAGCTAAAATCTTTCGGCGCAGAGTGGCCTTCTCGCTGGGGGTCAACCCTTTCGCTTGATTGAACCTCGCCATCGCATTTCGTACACGGTTGCAAGAATCGAGAGGGAATTTTCTCTTACCCGGAACACCAAAAGTGCTATCGGACAAGCCTTTGCGTTGCTTGGTGGTGATAGGCGCAGCGCTTTCTTTATTCTCTTGCGAGTCAACAGAATACGTATCGCGATGCTCTTCTTTCTCTTCCATAGGGTTTACAACCCCAGGGTGTTGAGAAACATAACCCTCTTCGCCTGAGTAAGACGCAACCTCAAACTTTTTTACATTATGAGAATGGCTGGGATAGCCGTTTACAGAGGTCATCCCATTTCCTTCTTCGTTTACCGTAACAAGATGTGTATGACCATCGATAGGATCGGGAGAAGTACAGGCTACTTTACCGTACATGGCAATAGCCTTTTTGAACTCCTCGGAAAGTTCTTTATTTTCAGAAGCTAAGACTGTGTCTTTATTTAGAGGGATACATTCACGTAATTTGTAATCAAAGAAGGTATTGGTAGGGCATTTGAATCCTACGGGATCTCGCCTACCTTCTGGGTCTTTGGAAACCACGTCCTCGTGACCGCCCTGACCTTCTTCTTCCAAAACAAAACTATCGCTATCTTCTGTTTCAGCCTCTTCTAAACTTACACATTTGCGCTGAATAAAAGAAAAAGTTGTACCTTCGGCACAACTTTCCAGTTCATCCATACTGTCCGCATCTAACGCTCCTTCCGTAGGTCCCTCTACAGAGGCAAAAGTTTGGTCTTGCTTGTCTTTTAGGCCGCGCCATTCTGGACCATTATCTACATTTACGCTCCGCGTAAAAGCAGTATGGTCGGTAGAGCCTATAGGCAAGCAACGGTTGCTTCCTGGGTCTTTTCTGTGCCCTTCAGGACACGGCTCTCCTACAGTGAGGGCGAATTCTTTTAGTGCTGTTACGAAGGATTTTAGTTCTTCGCGAGTTGTTTTTCCGCTTTCTAGCTTTTCACTCATGGGATTTCTATCTCCTTTTATTTATCTGGTCTATCGTTGGTCTTACGGTTGAGGAAGTTGGGGCGTAGTAGATTTCTGTCTGGGTTTGCCTCGCCCTTTCCTCGGTCTCCCTTCGCTGGGAGTCCCCGTTGGTGTACGTTGTGTTTTCTGTATTGTTTCCTGCATTCGTTGCTCAACGTTTTTCAGGAAGTCTTGTAGGTCCTGCTTGGTAACAGTAGTAGTTTCTCCACTTGGTGTTATATCTTTCTCGGCGCCAGGAGAGGTAGGCGGTAGAGCTTTCGGATTGTACGGAGAGCCAATGATCCCCAAGACACCTTCTTGTACCAACGGCATTTCTGCGCGCATATTGGCAAGCTCGGTCGGGAAGTCGAACCCTAACTTTTCTATACCCGTCTCGTAAGACAGAATTCTGCGGTCTATCATGCCTTGAACGATGCTCATCATTAGTATCTCGTCTTTGAGAGCCAGGTCATCAAAGCGGACGCGGGGATATTGACTAAAGCCCATCGCTAATGCGATCTCTTCATACTCCCCATTTATCCAATCCGTGATACATCTACGCGCATAGTTTATTTCTTCGGTAAATGCTTTTGTAGCAACTTCCACAGCTTTGCTATTAGCAGTCAGTTGTCCGTCTAACAGAGCCCTAGTGACACCAAAAGACACGCTCAAGTCGTCATTGACTTGTTTGAACTTATCTTGACCAAGAATTTCTCTAATTTCTGGGAAGGTAACTTTTTCTATGTCGAGGGTATGATTCCACACCACATCAAAGCTTTTGCTGGGGGTATCGAAAAGACGGGCAACGGTTTCTAAATCAGCCTGGTTGGTTACAGGATGCTGATCATTACCGATGGTGATTTTGAGGATGTAGTTAGTAATACCATCCAAGGTGGAGTAGTCGGCCTGTTGAAGCTGATGCTTGTAGTTTAGATCATCAAAAGCGCGCATAACGCGCGGGAAGGGGTAGCGTTCGTAATCCT
>Ga0214473_10006269_pt1 | contig 14232 bp, 13 predicted proteins | sample RVTome_7_FD_203509 | JGI IMG/M metagenome (GOLD analysis project Ga0214473, IMG submission 203509) | Soil microbial communities from uranium-contaminated site in the Upper Colorado River Basin, Wyoming, United States - RVT98D197 | ecosystem: Environmental > Terrestrial > Soil > Contaminated >... | reverse complement strand
GCTGGCCCCGGGCGCGGACCGTTGCTGCGTGGTGTTGCGCGGTCCCACGGCGCCACGACCGTCGCGTGGAAACGCCTAAGGAGCTCGAGCTCGGCGGCGCCGAGCTCCGCCGGCTGATTCAGCTCGCCACCGAGCGCGTCGCCCGGTTCGTCGACACCCTGCCGAGCCAGCCCGCCGCGGATGTCTCCGGCGGTCGCGAGTTAGCTCGCTCCCTGGTGGAGAAGCTGCCGGAGCGGGGCACCTCGTTCGAAAGCCTCCTGGAGCTGCTGTTCGACCGCGTCGTCCCCACGGCGTTCAACACGGCGGGTCCCGGATACCTGGCCTACATCCCGGGCGGCGGCTTGCTCCAGACGGCCGTGGCCGACTACATCGGTGACGCCGTCAACCGGTACGTCGGCGTCTGGGCTGCCGCCCCTGGGATGGTGCAGCTGGAAGCCAACGTGATCCGGTGGTTTGGGGACATCGTGGGATATCCGGCAGGCGCCGCGGGATTCCTCACCAGCGGCGGGTCCCTGGCCAACTTCGGGGCGATCGTCACCGCGCGCCGGCACCTGCTAGACGAGCAGTTCCTCCGGGGCGCCATCTACGCGTCCGATCAAACCCACCACTCGGTGGAGAAGGCGGCCGCGCTGGCCGGGTTCCCGGCGGGGAATGTCCGGTCGGTGCCCAGCGACGAGCGGTTCCGGATCCAGGTGCCGGCGCTGGCGGAGCGGATCCAGGCCGACACCCGGACGGGTTTCCAGCCGTTCCTGATCGTCGGCAACGCCGGCACGACCAACACGGGCGCGGTGGATGACCTGGACGCGCTGGCGGACCTGGCCGCCCGGGAACGCCTCTGGCTCCACGTGGACGCGGCGTACGGCGGGTTCTTCATGCTCACCGAGCGCGGCCGGCGGGTCATGCACGGGATCGCCCGGGCGGACTCCATCACGCTGGATCCGCACAAGGCACTGTTTCTGCCCTACGGCACGGGCTCGCTGCTGGTGCGCGACGGAGAGCGGCTCAAGGAGGCACATGCGCTCACCGCCGAATACCTCCCCGCCATGCAAGACACGCAGGACCTGGTGGATTTCTGCCAGGTATCGCCGGAGCTGTCGCGCCCCCCTAGAGGTCTCCGGGTGTGGCTACCACTCAAGCTCCATGGCGCGGCCGCGTTCCGTCGGGCCCTGGACGAGAAGCTGGACCTGGCGGCGTGGGCAGCGCGCGAGCTCCACGCGCTGGGGCCTGCCATGGAGGTGGTTGCCGAGCCCCAACTCTCGACCGTGGCCTTCCGGCTCGCGAGCCCGGCCACGAACGCGGACATGCTCAACCGGCTGAACCGCGCCCTCCTCGATCGGATCAACGCCCGGAATCGGGTCCACCTCACGGGCACCATGCTGGGGGACCGGTTCGTGCTGCGCATCTGCGTGGTTTCCTTCCGCACGCATCAGGACCGCATGGACATGTGCCTGGAGGACATCAAAGCGGCTTTGCAAGACTGACAGAGGGCGAGGCCAACCCGACACGCGCCCTGGCGTGCAGCGCTCCGAATTCTGTCACCCTGGCACGGATCACCTGGCACGGCCGTTGCTTTCGCGAAAAGACGGACGCGGAGCCCGCGGTGGGCTTCGTCAAACCGTCACTTCAAGAAAGGGGGCGTGCGTATGTTGTATCCAACTCTCTGGCGTACATCGGCCGCACCGTCGATCTGGGACGAGTTGTCCTCGGCGCGCCGGGACATGGACCGTGCGTTCGACCGGTTCTTCCATCAGCCTGGCACCCAGGTCATGTCGCCATGGGTGCCGGCGGTGGACGTGCGCGAGGACGAGAACGAGATCCATGTAGCGACCGAGCTTCCCGGCTTGGCGCCGGACGATGTCCACGTCACGGTAGAGAAGGGCGTGTTGACGATCACCGGCGAGAAGAAGCAGGAGATGCAGGAGGGCAAGGAGGAGGGCAACTACCACCTCTTTGAGCGCCGTTTCGGTCGGTTCGAGCGCAGCTTCACGCTGCCCAGAACCGTGAACGCGGATCAGGTGAAGGCGCGGTTCGAGCAGGGCGTGCGGACGATCACGCTGCCCAAAGCGGAGAGCGCCAAGCCGCGGAAGGTGCAGATCGAGGCCAACGAGCGGCGTTGAGCGTGCCGCGCACACGCCGGCATGATTAGAGAATCCGCCTGAGCAACGCTCCATCCACGTTCCCGCCGCTCACCACGCAGACCACGACCGCGCCGGGCTTCGGCTTCACGGCGCCGGCCAGCAGCCCCGCGACCGCGGCCGCGCCGGCCGGTTCCGGGACCAGCTTGGCCCGCTCCATGATCAGCTTGAGGGCGCGGAGTATCCACTCGTCTTCTACCAGGACCACGTCGTCAACGTCCCGGGTGATCTGGGCCTGGGTCTGCTCGCCCGCGAAGGGAGCCGCAAGCCCATCCGCCACGGTCTGGGGTTTTCCCTCGAGCCGGAGCGGCCTGCCCGCCTTGAGGGAGCGGTAGACGATATCTGCGCCGGTGGGTTCCACGCCCACGACCCGGGCCTGGGGCCGCCGGCCCTTGATCGCGGCCGCGATGCCGCTCAACAAACCGCCGCCGCCCACCGGCACCAGTACCAGCTCCACGTCCGGCAGGTCCTCCAGGATTTCCAGCCCGAGGGTCCCGTGGCCGGCGATCACCGCCGGATCGTCGAAGGGATGCACCAGCGTGAGCCCGCGCTCCCGCTGGAGCGACAGACAAACCTCCAGGAGGTTCCCCTCGGTCAGCACCACGTCGCCGCCGTAGGCTCGCGTGGCGTCGATCTTGGATTGCACGGCGGTGGCGGGCATGACGATGGCGGCCCGGGTCCCCACCGCGGTCGCGCCCCAGGCCAGGGCGGCCGCGTGGTTGCCGGCGGAGAGGGATACCAGGCCGCGCCCGCGTTCCGCCGGGTCCATGCCGAGCAGCTTGTTGAGCACGCCCCGCACCTTGAAGGAACCGGTCTTCTGCAGCAGCTCGGCCTTGAGGTGGAGGCGGACGCCCGCCGGCTCGCCCAGCGAACTGGCGGAAAGCAGCGGCGTACGATGCACCCGGCCGGCAATGCGTTCGCGGGCGGCGAGGACATCGGCCAACTCGATCACGGCGCGCCGGGGCTCATCGGGCCCGGCGCGCCAGCCGGGCCCGCAGGGTTGGACGCGTCAGGTCGCGCGCGGCATCATGGCCCACCCACCGGCTGGCCGCTATCTCCGACAGCGCCAAACGCCTGGCCGCCTTCAGGGCCGCTTTATTGAGGGCAGAACTGCGCTGCCCGATGGAACGAAGCGCCCAGCTCACGGCTTTCTTCACGAAGTTGCGCTCGTCGCGCGCACCCCGCTCGATGAGGGGGAGCAGCGCCAGGAACCGCTTGTCGGGCGCGGCCTTGTCGTGCAGCGCGAGAACCGCCATCAGGGCGAAGCCGGCGCGCTTGACGAGCTCGCGGGGAGAGCGCGACCACTGCCGCACCTTGGCCCACGCGAACGGCGTCCGGTCGAACAGGTGGAAGCAGACGGTATCGCAGTCGGCCCAGTTCTCGAATCCGGCTGCCCAGGCATCCATCTGCCGGCGCGTGACGCGCTCCGGATCTTCCACGAACGCGGCCAGCAGCCGCGCCTCGAACCAGCCGCTGGCCCACAATGTGGCGGCCAGGGCGTGGTCCTTGCCCAGGCGCTTCGCCAGCGACTGCACCGTTCCCACCGGCACCCCGAACGCGCGTCTGGCGACGATGCCGTAGCGGGCCATGCCCAGCACGTTGCGCCGGGTCCCCCGCTTCGCGAGCCAGGCCAGCGCCTCGTTCTTGGTCACGCCTGGTCGTAGGCGTGCTTCAGCTTCGCGATGTCGATCTTCCGCATCTGCAGCATGGCCTCCATCACCCGCCGGGCTCGCTTGGCGTTCTGGTCCTGGAACATCTTGCCCAAGATAGAGGGAATGATCTGCCAGGACAGCCCGAACTTGTCCGTCAGCCAGCCGCACATGTCTTCCCGTCCGCCGGCGGTGAGTTTCCTCCACAGATCATCCACTTCGTCCTGCGTCTCGCAGTCCACGAACAACGATAGGGCCGGGGTGAACTTGTACTTGGGGCCGCCGTTGAGCGCGTAGAACCGCTGTCCCTCGAGCTGGAAGGTCGCGCTCATGACCGTCCCCTTGGGTCCGGGGCCGGCGTCCCCATATCGCATCACGTTCAGGATCTTCGAATTCTTGAAGATCGACACGTAGAAATTCACCGCCTCTTCGGCGTTGCCGTCGAACCACAAGAACGGGGTGATCTTCTGCATACGACGCTCCTCGTAGGGTCTTGTCTGACGCCGCCGGGCGACATCCGCGTGGTGGTGTGCGGTGACGCTCAGGATGTCGCGGCGTTCTACGCTTGGGACCGGTTTCGACTCTGCAGCACGCCGCCCAGCCAGACCAGCGGGAACGACGTCACCACCAGCGAGATGGGGTACCAGTCCGGGCCCATCTCCATGGGGACGGTGGCAATCGCGCCGACCAGGGCGCCGAGCGTTCCCAGGATCCCCAAGGCCAGCACGTGACGCATGGGCGCGTGCGGCGCGAGCCGCGCGGCGAAGTAGCCTCCGACGACGGCGTACACGCTCCGGTACGTGAACGCCAGCACATTGTCACTCGCGTCCCACATGGGCTGGCCCCAGGGCGGATAGACGTCGAGCACGTGGAACAGCTGGTCGGTGACGAGGGACAGCACGGCGACCGCCAGGAACGCCAGCAACACCGCGCCCACGCTTCGCCCGAGGCGGCGGGAAGGGTTGCCCCTCTGCGTCACGGGAATGGTCACGGGTTCTCCTTGGGGTGGAGGGTGGTCAACAGCGTGGCGAGCTGGTCGCAGCCCGCGGCCACGCCCTGCTCCATGGGTGACTTCAGGACGGCGTCGCGAACTTCGCGAGACGCGTACCGGATGGTGGTGGTGACGGTGGTCTTGCCGCCGCGCTCGGTGAACACGACGGTGCCCACCGCTTCGCCCTGGTACCAGGGGTCGTCGAACTGCTCCGTGCTCACGAGCCGCTCGCCGGGCACGATTTCGCGGTAGACCCCGCGCATCCCCATCCGGCTCCCGTCCGGTCCGCGCCACACGAACCGGTAACTGCCGCCCACCCGGAGATCCACCTTGCAGACCTCGAAGGTCCACCCTCCGAAGACGCCGAGCCACCGCGTGAGCAGCTCGGGCTTGGTCCAGGCGTCGAAGACCAGTGCTCGCGGCGCGTCGAAGACGCGGGTCATCGCGATCTCGCGATCGCTGCGCTTGGTGACTTGCAGCGCTCCGGGGTGGCTCATGTTCGATGTCCTCGTTTGGGGCGTCCACGGGGCCTCTGCCGGTGCTTCAGTTCCACGAGCAGGGTGTCGAGGTACTGGAAGTTTCCCTCCCAGAACTCGCGGTAGTTCTCGAGCCACTCGGTGGCCTCCGCGAGCGGCTTGGGTTCGAGCCGGCGGGGCCGGCGCTGCGCATCGCGTCCCCGCGTCACCAGGCCGGCCCGCTCCAGGACTTTGAGGTGCTTGGAGATGGCTGGCTGGCTCATGGCGAAGGGCTCGGCCAGCTCGGCGACTGACGCTTCGCCCGACGCCAGCCGAGCCAGGAGGGCTCGCCGCGTGGGGTCGGCCAGCGCCGCGAAGGTGGCATCGAGGTGCCGGGGGCTCGTCCGACCATAACTAGTTAGTTTCATAACTTGTAGGTTATATACAAGCCACGGGAGGGCCCGTCAAGGCCTGCCAGGGAGGGAAGCTCCCGAGGCAGGACTCGAACCTGCGACCCGCCGGTTAACAGCCGGCTGCTCTACCAACTGAGCTACTCGGGAAGGACGCCGCCGTGGGCGATTGCGAGCCAGTCTAACGGGGCCACGCGCGTGGCACAAGACTGCTCACGGCGTTAGATCGTGTTGACGAGCACCGCTACGGAAACGCCGATGTGAACGAGCTGCAGCAAGAGAAACAGATCCTCCCGCGAGAGGAACTTGCGCGGGACCAGGATCTGATCGCCGGACCGGACGCCGATCTCCTGGAGCGTGCGCCCCCGGATGCCGCCCTCCAGCGTCAGTTGCAGCTGGTTGCCGCCTCGCAGCAGCTTCACGCCGTTCAGGTTGCCGCTCGCGTTTGGGCCCCCGGCCATCGCCACGACGTCCAGCACGCTCAAGGTGGGATCCACGACGTACAGGCCCGGCCGTTCGACTTTGCCCAGCACCGCCATCCGGAATTGCGGCCGCACGGTCACGAAGGGACTGTTGAAGATGGTCTCGAGGGCCTGGCGGATCCGGTCGCGCAGCTGGGCCACGGTGAGCTGGCGGACCTCGAGCTCCCCGAGCACGGGGTATTCCAGAATGCCTCGCTCGTCGATCTGGTAGTCGCCGGAGTAGGCGCTCTGGCCCCAGACGACGATCTTGAGGACGTCCCCGGGGCGGAGGTAAGGCGCGGAGTCGGCGGTTTGGGGGGGGCGTGGGGGCGGTTGCTGCCCGGTCAGCGGCGGGGCCGCGAGGACCGCAAGGGCGAGCCAGGGGAGCGAGCGCACGGGCGAAAGATTGTGCCCGGCGCCACGTGGGTCAACATCAGCAGGGGAGCGGGGCGGCGGCGGCGTCCAGCGTCACGCGGAGGTACCGGGCCGTGTGCGTGTCCCGCTGGGCCACGTCTTCGGGTGTTCCCGTCGCGACGACCCGCCCGCCGCCCCCACCACCTTCGGGTCCGAGATCGATGACCCAGTCCGCCCGCTTGATCACATCCAAGTGGTGCTCGATCACGACCACGGTGTGTCCCGCCTCGACCAGTCGGTCGAGCACCTTCACCAGCTGGCGCACGTCCTCCAGGTGGAGCCCGGTGGTGGGCTCGTCGAGGATGTAGAGGCGGCGCTCACCTTTGCCCACGGTGGCGAGCTGTCGCGCGATCTTGAGCCGCTGCGCCTCGCCGCCGGACAGCGTCGTGGCCGGCTGGCCCAGCCGGAGGTAGCCCAGACCCACCTGCTGCAGGTACCACAGGGCCCGGCCCAGCTTCTGCTGGTGGTGGAAGCGCTCGATGGCCTGGTCCACGGTCAGGTTGAGGCAATCGTGGATGGAGAGGTTCTTGAGGCGCACGTCGAGCACTTCGGGCTCGAAGCGGCTGCCGCCGCACGCCTCGCACGGAACGAAGACGTCGGCCAGGAACACCATCTCCACCTGGATATGTCCGGCGCCCTCGCATTGCCGGCATCGGCCGCCGGCGGCGGCATTGAAACTGAAGGTCGCCGGCGTATACCCCCGGGCGCGGGCCAACGGCTGTGCGGCGAAGAGCGTCCGGAGGTCGTCGAACGCGCGGATGTAGGTGACCGGATTGGACCGCGGGGTCCGGCCGATGGGCGATTGGTCAATGAGCACGGCCTCGTCGAGCGCCTCCCATCCGGTCATCTGCTCCACGGCGCCCACGGGCTCGCCGAGGTGCTCTTTGGCGCCGTGCTCGCCGTGCAGCTTCAGCTCCAGCTGCCGGTACAGGACGTCGTGCACCAGCGTGGACTTCCCCGAGCCCGACACGCCGGTCACCACGGTGAGCGTCTGCAGCGGGATGGCGACGTCCACGCCGCGCAGGTTGTGGAGCGTGGCGCCGCCGATGGCGAGCCAGCGAGGACCGGCGCGCCGCCGGGCGGAAGGGATGGCGATCCGCCGGGTGCCGGCGAGGTACGCGCCGGTCAAGGTGTCCGGCGTTCCGGGCGGGCCGCTGTAGACCAGCCGGCCGCCGTGCTCCCCGCCGCCCGGTCCAAGCTCGATCATGTGGTCCGCCGCGCGGATGGCCGAGAGGTCGTGCTCCACCATGACCACCGTGTTGCCGCCGTCCCGGAGGCGACGCAGGAGGTCGAGCAAGCGGTCCACGTCGCGCGGGTGCAGGCCAATGGAAGGCTCGTCCAGCACGTACAGCGTGTCCACCAGGCTTGCGCCCAGCGCGTTGGACAGCGCGATGCGCTGGGCCTCGCCTCCCGAGAGCGTGCGGGTTTGCCGGTCCAGCGTGAGGTACGCGAGCCCGACGTCGCACAGGTAGTCGACGCGGCTGTGGAGCTCGCGCAGGATGGTGTGCGCCACCTCGCGCTCGAACGGCGAGAGGTCCAGCGTGCCGAGCCAGCCTCGCAGCTCCGCGGCGCTGCGCGCCGCGACCTCGGCGATGGACGAGCCGCCCACCGTGACGGCCAGCGCTTCCGGCCGAAGGCGCGCCCCACGACACGCGGGGCAGGTGATGGCCTTCTGATACTGCCGCAGGAAGACGCGGATGTACTGTTTGTACCGTTTGCGCTCGAGGGCCCGCAGGAAGGGAAACACGCCCCGGAATCGGCCCGATTTCCCGTGCAGCAACAGGCGGCGTTGCGGGGGCTTGAGGCGGCTCCAGGGCACGTTCATGGGGATGCCCTCGTTCCGCGCGGCGTCCGCCAGCAACCGCCGCTTGTTGCCATACCGCGGCTTGGTCCACGGATCCAGCGCGCCATCGGCGAGGGTTCGCGCGGGATCGGGGACGATGAGCCCTTCGTCGTACTCCAGTACCGCGCCGAACCCGTTGCACCCGGGACACGCGCCCCGCGGGTTGTTGAAGGAGAAGAGGGCGGGGCTGAGCGGCGGCGCCGTGTGCCCGCAGGCGCTGCAGCGGGGCAGTTGCGAGAACGTCAGCCGCAGATTGTCCGCGACGGCTTCCGCCGAGCCGTCCCCCTCCAGGAACGCCAGGGCGATCGCGTCGGCGATCCGGCTGCGATGGGCGGGCGTGGCCGCCACCCGGTCCACCAGCACGCGGATGTCCGCCTGGTCGAGCCGCACGCCGGGCGGCAGGTCGTCCAGGCGGTGTACCTGGTCTCCAGCCAGGACCCGGACGAACCCCATGGCCCGGAGGTTCGCCGCCATGGCATCGTGGGTGGTGTCCACGGCGTGCGGCGGCTGGAACGCGACCAGGCAGGTCCGGCCGGCCATCCGCTCGAGGATCCGGTCCGCGGCGGTGCTGGGGGAGTCCACGGCGATCGGCGCGCCGCATCGATGACAGTGCGGGCGTCCCGCCCGGGCCCACAGCAGGCGGAGGTAGTCGTAGATCTCGGTGGCCGTGCCGACGGTGGAGCGGCTCGAGGTGGTGGGGTTCTTTTGCTCGATCGCCACGGCCGGCGCGATGCCCTCCACCATGTCCACGGCGGGGCGAGGCATACGCTCGAGGAATTGTTTCGCGTAGGTCGAGAGCGACTCGATGTACCGGCGTTGGCCCTCGGCGTACAGCGTGTCGAACGCCAGGGAGCTCTTGCCCGAGCCGGAGGGCCCGGTGATGACCGTGAGGCGGCGGTGCGGGATCGCGACCGTGATCCCCTGGAGATTGTGTTGCCGGGCGTTGTGAAGGACGATGCGTTCCGCAGGCATCGCGCGAAGGTTAGTGGCGCCCCGGCGTTGACGCCACGGCAGGCGGTCCCGTAGGTTCGTCCGGCCCAATGGCGACCATCGTCACGCCCCGACTGCTGCGCCGCGGACTGGAAGTGTTCGCCGGGATTTCCCTCGTGGGCTTCGTGGGGCTCCTCTTCTACGGCAATAACCTGTCGCTGTTTCTCCAGGCCATGCTGTCGCTCCGATGGGGATGGGCGCTCCTGGGCGTGGGGCTCGCGTCGCTGGACTGGATAGGCGGCGGCTTGCGGGTCTGGATCATCACCCGCCACGTGTACCCCGGCGTGACGATGCAGGGCGCGGTGGTGGCGGGCGGGCTCAACACGTGGGGCGGCTTCCTCACGCCGGCGCAGGCCGGCGGGGGCCCCCTGATGATCTATGCCCTCAAGCGGTACGGCGTCCCGCTTCCCGAAGCGATGATCTCCAGCCTGATGACCTTCGTGGCCACGGTGGTGTTTTTCGCCGTGGCGGGCCCGCTGGCGGTGTTCCTTGGGGCGGGGCGCTCCCTCGAGCAACACGGGATTCTGGGTCGCTCCTTCACCCTGTATGACCTCTTCCGGTTGAGTCTCGGCGGTTTCATCGCCATCGGGCTCGTGATGATCGCCCTGTTCGTCTTTCCGGATGTCGGGCGGCGGATTGGACAGCGGCTGGTCACCTGGCTCGAGCGGCGAGGCAGCCCGCAGCTAGCCAGCCGCGTCAACGAGATGCGGGAAGGCGTGGACCGATCCCACGAGTGCCTGGTGGCTTTTTTCCGGGGGAAGGGGTGGGCGGCGCTGGCCGCCGCCGTGGTGCTGTCGTCGCTGGCCTTCGGCAACCGGTTGGCGGCGGGGTACGTGGTGCTCCGGGCCCTGGGCATTGAGGCGCACTTCGTGGACGTGATTCTGCTGCAGACCGTGATCACGTTCCTGCTCTACTTCGCGCCCACGCCGGGGGGATCCGGCCTGGCGGAAGTGTTGTCCGCCGCGGTGATGTCGATCTACGTGCCGCGGGTCCTCACGCCGTCCTACATTCTGCTCTGGCGGATCATCACCTGCTATCTCACGGTGGCCCTCGGGTCGTTCGTGTTCTGGCGCTGGTTGAAGGGGGCGGAAGAACGCGCGGACGGAAACGTTGCACCGCCTCCCCGCGCCGACTAACTTTGCCGGATACGCGGTGCTAGAGGCCATTCCGCATGTCCTACCTTGAACTGGGCGGCAAGCGCTTCACGATCCCCGTGGGCGAAGTGCGGATCGGGGCGGATCGGTCCAGCCAGGTCGTGCTCGCCGGCGGTCAAGTGCTTCCCCATCATGCCGTCATTCAGGGGTACGCCGATGGCCAGGTGGCGATTCGGCGGGCCAAGGAAGAGGCCGAGATCCTGGTCAACGGTGTCCGGCTGGGACCTCAGCCCACTCCATTGCTCCACGGCGACAAGGTCCAAGTGGGGCAGCACGAGCTCCGGTTCGTGGACGAGCGGCGCAGCGGCAGCACGCAGTACGTGGCGGCAGTGGACCCCGCGATGCTCGCGGCCATGGCCAAACCGTCGTCGGGCAAGGCCCGCGAAGCGACGGCCGGCACGGGGGGCCGGGTGGTGTCGTTGACGGACGGCCGCGAGTACGTGATCAGTGGAGCGTCCACGGTGTTCGGGCGCGATGCGGGCTGCGACGTGGTCATCACGGACAAGAACGTCTCCCGCCGGCACGCCGAGATCATGGCGACGCCCAAGGGGTACGTGCTGGTGGACAGCTCCACCAACGGCACCTTCGTCAACGGCGAGCGGATCGAAGGCCAGCGGCTTCTGGCTCGGGCCGACGTCATTCGCATTGGCAACGACGAATTCCGGTTCTACGCGGATCGGGCGCCCGTGGCGCCGAGTCCGGGCCCGGGCAAGGCGGCGCCGTCCTCCGGTGCCGTCCCGGCCCCGCCCCGGAGCACGCCCCCGCAGGGGCCGCCGCCGCCGGCGGTCAAGAAGGGTCCGCTGGAGAGCACCGCGGGGAAACCGTCATCGCAGCCCGTTCGGGCGGCGGCACCGGCGACCCCCAGCCCGCCGGCTGCGCCGGGCGCCCGGCACCGTCTCGCGAATACCGTGGCCGGCATCCCGGCCTCAGCCCAGCCTCCCGGCGCTCCCAAGGCCCCAGCGCCCGCGCCGCCCCAGAAAGCTCCTCCCGGCGTCCTGGCGAACCTGGTGGTCCGGAGCGGGACCCTGAAGGGACAGCGGCTCCCTATTCGAGTGCCCATCGTCAACGTGGGCCGGGCGGAGTACAACGACATCGTTCTGCCCGACGACAGCGTGTCCACCTCTCACGCGAAGCTGCAGCGTCGCGAGGGCGTGTGGGTGCTGGTGGACCTGGAGTCCACCAACGGCTCGTTCGTCGATGCCGAGCGGGTGCAAGGCGAGACGCCGTTGGCTCCCGGCGCGCTGCTCCGCCTGGGTGACGTGCAGCTGCTGTTCGAACCTACGGACGACACGGTGGACGCGGCGAAGGGCAGCTCGACCAAGATGATGAGCGCCATCCGCATCCCCCCGGGGTCGGCCGCGGCCCTGGCCCTCTTCCTGTTGCGCTGAACGTTGTCGCGACAACCCGCCATCACCTTCGCAGGCCGCACCGACGTCGGCGTGGTCCGGTCGGGGAACGAAGACAGTTTCCTCATGCTGCCCGAGCGCGGCCTGTTCGTCGTCGCGGACGGCATGGGGGGTCACGCGGCGGGCGAAGTGGCCAGCGAGATGGCGGTGCGCATCGTGGCGCGGGAGCTGGGCGACCCCACCACCCGCACCGACGGCGAGCTGGCCGAGGGGATGCGGCTGGCCATCCAGAAGGCCAACGCTGCTATCTTCGAGCGGACGCTGACCGAACACGATAAGCGCGGCATGGGCACCACGGCGACCGCCCTGATCGTGGCGGGGTCGCGGTACCTGATCGGCCAGGTGGGCGACAGCCGGGCCTACCTGCTCCGCGAGCGGCGGTTACTGCAGCTCACCAAGGACCATTCCTACGTGCAGGAGCAGGTGGACGCCGGGTACCTCACGCCCGAGCAGGCCCGCACCCACCCCTACAGCAACGTGATCACCCGGTGCGTCGGCGCCAACAGCGACGTGATGCCGGATATCTACGTGGGGGCGCTCCGGCCGGGCGACAAGTATCTGCTCGCCTCGGACGGACTCACCGGCATGTTGGAGGACACCGACCTCCAGGCCGCGCTGCAGGCCGACGGCCAGCCGCAGGATCTGGTGGACGGTCTGATCACGGAAGCCAACCGGCGGGGCGGGTTGGACAACGTCACCGCGATTCTCATCCGGATTGACAGCCTCGAGCCGACGCGGGACGATCGGTCCACGGCGGCGGTCGCGGTCAAGCAGTAACCTTACCCCTTCAGCAGGGCCTTCCCCGACTTCAGCGCCTGCGTCATCTCCGCCGCCGATCGCTCGGCGAGCGAGACGACCGCGTGTGGATCGAGCTCCCGGGCTTCCGCGCCGAACAGCCGCAGGCGGCGCGCGTTGCGGTGGAGAGCGTCGGCCACCGCCTCGAGCGCCAGTTGGGCCGGCTCGATGTCGCCGCGGCGGGTCACGAGCGGCAGGTCGATCGCCACCATCTCCGGCTTGGCCGGGAAATCCAACAGGATGCCGCCGGGCTCCAGGCGCAGCTCGTGGGCGAGCCGGTCCTCCACCTGGGCGACCAGGTCGGCATCGCGCGCGATCCACGCCCCTCCCGGCGAAGGCACCTCGGTCGCGGGCAGGTCCGCCAGCCGCTTGTAGAGGCGGCGGCGGCGCAGCCGCACCGCCAGCGGCGTGTCGGATAGTTGCCGCAGCCGTTCCATCAGCGCCTCATCCGTGGCGTGTGAGATCCACGCCGCGTCGAGCCGCCCGCTCGCAATCGCGGTGCGGACCAGCCGCTTGAACATGGCGGTGGCGCTTCGCACCGCGTGGTGCCAGTACACGTTGCGGTACATCTGGTACTTGGCGAAGGTGAGCGACTCGAGCGCGCTGGCCCCCTTCTCGTGCACCCCCACGGTGCGCCGCCCGTCGGCGAGGGTGACCAGGGTGATGGAGTGGAGCAAGCGGTCGACGTCCACCGTGCCGTAAGGCACGCCGCACATGCGCGCGTCGCGCGTCAGGTAATCGATCTTGTCGAGGTCCAGGGAGCCCGAAATGAGCCCGGCCAACGGGCTGTCGCTCCGGCCGCAAATGAGCTGGACGATGCGCTCCGCAGCCCGTGGGACGCCCGCGCCCTCCAGGGCCCGGCGCAGCTCGGGATGCGCCAGATGCTCCGCCGCGAGGGCCTCGTGCGAGAGCAAACCGGCCTCCTCGAGTGCGTGGGAGAACGGGTAGTGGCCCACGTCGTGGAGCAGCGCGGCCAAGCGCACTAGCGTGCCGTCCTCCGCCGGGAGACCGGCCAGCTCCCCACGTTCCGCCAGGAGTCCCAGCGCCCGGCCCGCCAGGTGGTAGGCGCCGAGGGCGTGCTCGAAGCGGGTGTGGGTGGCGCCGGGATAGACCAGGAAGGCATGGCCCAGCTGGCGGACGTAGCGGAGGCGCTGGAACGGCTCGCTGTCGAGCACGTCGAGTGCCGCGCCGTCGAGCCGGATGTTGTTCCAGAGAGGGTCGCGGACTACTTCGAAGTCTCTATGGGCCGGCATGGTTGAAGCGTGCTCTCAAGCCCGTGGACCGGCACTCCGTACGTCTTCACGCACCTGGTCCGTGAATTTGGCGAAGTTGTCCCGGAACATCGTGGCGAGCTTCCGCGCCTGCGCGTCGTAGCGCGACGGGTCCGCCCAGGTGGTGCGGGGGTCCAGCACCTCGGAGGGCACGTCGGGAACCGCCGTGGGGATCGCCAGGGCAAACACCGGGTCTTGCCGCGTCGGTACGCCGTCCAGGCGCCCATCCAGGGCGGCACGGACCATCGCCCGGGTGTG